>ERZ761584.344-NODE-344-length-15608-cov-9.491867_pt1 | contig 15608 bp, 24 predicted proteins | sample MGYA00512168_ERZ761584 | MGnify/ENA primary metagenome ERZ761584 (study PRJEB28899, sample SAMN03785564) | bioreactor sludge metagenome | biome: EBPR Sludge; feature: EBPR Bioreactor; material: 0.22µm filtered reactor supernatant | place: Saint Lucia: Queensland...
AAGGCAAACTGAAAATGAAAACGCTTGAAGAAATCCTGAAGGACCTGGCAGCCGGCCGCCTGAACGTCGAGGAGGCGGCAGAAGCCATGACGAAGCCGAAACTCAAGTTCCGCGTGAACGAAGAGCGCGGTACCGTCTCGGCAATTGGACTGCGGCAACCTTTCGTGTTGTACGCAGACCAATGGAGGCTCATCCTAGAGCAGGCGGACGAACTGCGGAAGTTCCTGGATGACAACGCACACCTCACCCGGGAGTTCGACCCAACCCTGGATCGCTTCCGCAGATCGCAGGAACGCAGCAAAGCCACCGCAAGGAAACCGAAGGAGAAGCCGCAATGAAGTACGTCGCCTATTACCGCGTCTCTACACAGAAGCAGGGAGAATCCGGCCTAGGGCTGGAAGCCCAGCGGCAAGCCGTCTCGGCCTTTGCCATCGACGGCCCCATCATCGCCGAGTTCACCGAGGTAGAGAGCGGCAAGAACTGCGAACGACCTGAGATCGCCAAGGCCATCGCCAAGGCCAAGTCCGCAAAGGCCACGCTGGTGGTGGCCAAGCTTGACCGATTAGCCCGCAACGTCTCGTTCATCGCATCGCTGATGGACTCGGACCTGGACTTCGTCTGTTGCGACTACCCCTACGCCAACCGACTGACCATTCACATCATGGCAGCGGTGGCTGAGGATGAAGCGCGACGCACCAGCGAGCGAACGAAAGCAGCCCTGGCGGCCCTCAAGGCCAAAGGGGTGAAGCTAGGTACCGTGCATCCCGCGCACATTGCCCGCAAGGGGCACGAGACGAACATCCGCAGGCAGCGGCAGCGGTGGCTGCGGCACACGGCAGAGTTCGCGCAGCTCGTCGTGGCCATGTACAACCGGGGGTTTCTCAAGACCGAGATCGCGACGGTGCTGAACATGCGGGGAGTGACCACACCCCGAGGACATGCGTGGAATCACCGCAACGTCGAGACGTTCTTGAGTTATCTGGGACTCAGTGCCGCCACGCCCAGGTCAAAGCGTCGAATGCAACGGCACGCGGACCTAAATCTCAAGACGTAGTTCGCCAGACTGAATCAGCTCAGCGACGGCCTCTACCTCGCGCTGAGTGATCGAATCGTCTTTGCGACCGCGTAGCCGAGCAACCGCGACGCGGTCGTACGTGCCATCCTGGGCAAGCCATTTGACCGCCAGCCCATAGACCACCTGCGGGTGGCGATGCAGCCACTCATGGTGCCGCCGACAGAGCGCCAGCAGCGACGCCGCAATTCCGAGAGAACTAGCCCGTGCAGGGCCTCGGGCCAGTTCGTGTAGATCATCTGCCAGCCTCCTGCAGCGGGGAAACTGACAAAGGTAGTGCTCGTGTCGGTACGCTTCCCTCGCTGGGGCCGCCAATTCTTCGACGTGCTGACGTTTACGAGACTTTCTTCGCACTAGGGTACCGCTGTCTCCAGAAGCCTCTGGCGCGTCTGAAACAACTTGCGAAGCGACTGCTTGACGGGTTCCGTCTTGTCACGCAGGGCTTCGCCAATCACCGACAACTCCTCCAGGGACGCAGCCTCCTGAATGGCTTTCGTCGCGTCCGCAACGTACACGATTTCCTCTCCCGTCAACACCGTAACGGTATCCGCCGGCTTTCCTTCGCCTCCCCACTTGTTCCCGCATCCGCCCTTCTTTCCGTAGCAGACGAAACCTCCCCCGTACTCCTCCTTCCCCTTAATCACCGCACGAGCACTTCCGCACGCAGGGCAGGCAGGAAGCGGTTTCTTCGGGGTAATCGTAGCCGAAACGCCGGCGCCCGCAGAGCAATCATCGTCGTCTGCCGTCATCCCCAGAGCCGCCGCCAAGGAATAACGGCGTGCGTAGGTCACCGCCGAACCGAGCGCCTGCGCCGTCGGCAAGCTTCCTGAAGCAGCTTCCGCAGCCAGCGTGAAGGGGCTGAACCTGATCCACTGTCCGCTGGTGTGCATCAGCAGCGTTGTCACGGACACTAAACCGCCACCGCACTCGACATCCTGGACGAACGAAAGGCCGTGCTTCGCCAAGGGATCGCGGCACACCTCCAGATACGCCGACAGGTCCGCGTACTTGTACTGATAGCTCGAAGCGTCCCCCTTCCGGGAAACTACCTTGGCGGTATGGTCCTTTTCCGCCGCCGTAAAGCACGCCTGGGCAGCCGCCAGGGCCTTGGCTAATTCGCTGATGTTGTCTGACTTTTTCATGACTGTCTCCAAGTTCCACTTGACGAAACGCTGGCCAGATTGTACGATCATTCGCACGGACTGGCAAGGGAGTACCATGAAAATTCAGTATTGGACGCAAACGGAGGCTGCCAAACACTGCGGTTGTTCCGAGTCGTACATTCGGGCCGCAGTAAAGGCTGGCAAGCTGACGATTGCCGGGTATGTGGGTCGTGGTCGCATGATCGCGATTCGTGAAGTGGTCAAGTGGAACAACAAGCGAAAGAGGAAACGCGCGTCCCATGGCAAAGCAAAATGAAGTGGCGAGTTCTTTTGATTTCAGCGAAATCAAAAACCCGGACATCCGCCAGAAAGTTCACTTGGGCACGCAGCAGATTCTCGCTGCCAAAAACAAGGCAGCATCCGAAATTATTCGGATCTGCAAAATTGCAGAAGACATGCACGGATTGCTAGATAACGTGAGGATGTATCAGCGGTGGGCTGGTTTGCTGGGGTGGAGTCGAACTTACGCAAATCGACTCGTGAAAATCAGTAGGCGACTTGGGAATGTCGATGGAGAAGTCTTGGACCGCTTCAGCTACAACGCTGTGATGTTGATTGCATCGTCGAGCACGGTGGACGACCAAGACCTGGAGAGGGCAATTTCGCTCGCCAAGTTAGGGGAGTCAATCACTGTCGATGTGATCAAACCTCGCGACAAGCCCAAGCCGCCGGCGCCGCCGAAGGAGCCACCGCCTCCCACAAAACCTGTAGCGACTGCGGCAAGCCCGCCAACGGATGAAACGGGCCAGGATGACGCAGAATCCGGCAGTGACAAGGAAAACCGGAAGGAACCCGCTGCCGGGGTTTCACACACCGAAGCGAAGGACGAGGGTTCTGGCGAGAAACCGCCGCCTGGAGATGATGACGAATGGGGTGATGTAGAGACTCATCAGGACGACGGAGAGGAGTTCGGGCTTCATCAGGACGACGCACCGGGAAGGGACCTGATGAGCTTGACGGTCCTGGAAAAGATTGAACTCGACAATAAGGACCTGGAGTCGTTCTGCCGCAAACTGCTCAAGGTATTCGATGATGGCGTGCCCGATCAGCCTTGGCTGCAGGACAAAGGCCGCATCTTCCAGGCGAGGAGTGCGATTGCCTCTGCTTGCGCGACGATTCGTTCGGCAAAGCAAGTCTGTTGCCCCGCGTGCTGTCCGCAGGGGGACGTGGAGCCTGACGAAAACTGCCATTGGTGCAAGGGATATGGAGGACTGCCGAAGGTGCTGGCAGACACCATCCACCTGTAGCGTGTTGCAAAGGAGAAAGGAATGACTGGCGTCCTTTTTTCGGACAAGCTGGAATCCGGGGTGATCGTTCCTCGGGATTACCAGCAGAGCGATGTGAATGAATCGTTCCTTCTGTGGGATTCGGGTGTGGTGGGATCGCTCACCCGGATCTTCACCGGCGGAGGCAAGTGCCTCGGAAAAGACACTCCTGTTTTGCTCTACGACGGTCGCATAGTCCCCGTGCAAGAGGTGCGGGTTGGCGACCAGTTGATGGGTCCAGACAATCTGCCGCGAACCGTCCTGAGTCTCGCTCGCGGGACAGATCAAATGTTCCGCATCGTGCCCAAGAGTGGCATGTCGTGGACATGCAACAGCGAGCATATTTTGACACTGAAAATGACCAACTTCAATGTGCCGTCGAAAGACGGAAGCATTGGGGGAAGGTTTTCGGGTGAGATTGTCGATATTCCGCTAAATGAATACCTCGACTCGACCATCAGTTTTCGGCATATTGCCAAAGGATTTCGAGTTCCAATCGAGTTTGCCGAGCGCCCGGTAATTGTCGATCCATACTTCCTCGGGCTGTGGCTGGGTGATGGAAGTTCTCACGAGCCAGCAATTACAACCGCCGACGAAATCATTCTCGACGTTGTAAAAAGCGTGGCGGCAGCCAATGGTTTGACTGTCGTCAAAAAGAAAAACAGCAAGGTCAATGAGAAATCGAAATCGTCAACCTATCGCTTATCTTCAAAAGCTGAGGTTGGACGAGCCAGAAACCCGCTCTGGAAGGCGATTCGCGAATACATCCCTGAAACGAAGTGTATTCCCATCGCCTACAAGGTGAATTGCCGAAGAATTCAGCTAGAGATTCTCGCAGGCCTGCTCGACACTGACGGGCATTTACACAACGGTGGATACGATTTCATTTCAAAGTACGAGCAATTGGCCCAAGACGTGGCATTTGTTGCCAGGTCGCTTGGACTGAGAGCGGTTGTCTCTCCGTGCATCAAGACATGCGTAAACACGGGAGCTTCTGGAACATATTTTCGGGTTGGTATCAGTGGAGACTGCTCCATCATTCCAGTTCGGCTTCCGTGGAAGAAGGCTGGTCCGAGGAGACAGAAAAAAGATCCGCTGATGTTCGGATTTTCTGTTGAAGCTCTTGGCGAGGGCGATTACTACGGATTTACGATCACGGGAGACGGCCGATTTCTTCTGGGAGATTTCACGGTCACCCACAACACCTTGGCAAGCAGCTTCAAGTTCAAGCGATGGCTAGAGAGATCGCCTGAGCATCGCTGCATGGTGCTTTCCTACGAGCAGCAATTGGTCTGGCAGTTTGCGGAGGAGGTGCGTGACTTTCTGGGGATTGAGGTGGGAGTGGAGATGAGTGGCAACGAAATCCACCCGAACCGCATTCCACGAGTGGTGGTGGCGTGCCGGCAATCCCTCATGGCGCACGAACTAGCCACGGTCGAGCAGCGAGAGGCGCTTGCGACGTACGGAATCACAGACTTGGGCCTGCTCACCAAGTCAGCGGCGAAGCGTGCTCTTTCGTTTCTCAAGCGCGGCTGCGACATCACCGATATTCAAGCGATGATTCTGCAGCACAACGAAAACTATCGCGCGAACCAGGAGACGGGTCGCTACTCTCGCCTGCACAAGTTTGATTATCGCTGGCCCTGGCTGGTGGTGTTTGACGAAGCCCACAAGTATTCCATGCGGCTGGCGACCGTGGGGCACGTCGTCGAGTGGTTTGAGAAGAACCCGGAATCCCGGAGATCGGGAATCACGGCGACTCCCAAGCGATCAGACAATGTGTGCATTCAATCTAAGCTGTTTCCTGGAGTTTCGATTGACTACCCCTACCGTGACGCAGTCCGAGATGGCTATGCGGTACCGTTCGACCAGCGATTCATCCAGATCGAGGGGGTGGACTTCCGCAGGCTCAAGGAGGAATCCAAGGGGAGCATCGAGAAGTGGGACTCTGGCCTGGACGAAGTGCTGAACACCGAGGAGCAACTTGCCAAGTTGTGCCAGCCTATGCTGGACATGGTGGGTAATCGGCAAACGCTGATTTTTTCGCCGTCCGTAAGCATGGCACGCAACGTCGCGGAGTTTCTCAACGCTCGCGTGAAGTGCGAATGCTCCTGCGCCACCGTAGCCTGGTACCCCACGCGACTCCTCGGGGATGGGGCGAAGTGTGTTGCGTGCGGAGAGTTCGTCTCAAACGAACACGTGATTAGCAGCGGCGTGGTGGCTCGTGCTGTTTACGGGGAAATGCCACCCCAAGATCGACGTGCCATCTACGCCGATCACCAGTCTGGGAAGTTCCAATTTCTGTCGGTGTGTAGCCTCTGCAAGGAGGGATACAACGATCCTGAGATTGCTGCCGTCGCAGTCTTTCGCCCCGTCAGCAAAGCGGCGGCGAGCCTGGCAGAGCAGATGAAAGGCCGTGCGTCTCGCCCCGAGCGTGGCTGCATCAACGGTTTGAACACCGTCCAGGAGAGACTGGAGGCGATTGCCAACAGCCGGAAGCCACGGGCTCTCGTCATTGACTTGGTGGGGATTACGGGGCTCGCCGACTGTGCATCTACCGTGCAGATTTTCGCGGACGGACTAGAGGATGAGGTCGTAGCCCGCGCTGAGGAGATCGCCCTGGAGGGTGGAATGCCTGACCCTCAAGAGTGCATTGCCGAAGCGCAACGTCAGATTGCGGACGAGAAAGTTGCCAAGGAGGCAGCCGAACGGATTCGGCAGGCGCGGGAAGCTGAGGAGGAGAGGCGCCGCAGGGAGGCTGCCGAGCGGGCGAGGTTCGATGCCAAGGTGAAGTATTCGGTTCACCAGATTGGCAGCCAGCAGGATGTAGGCGCTGGAATGCCATACGACATGGAGTCTCGCAACTCCAACGATGCCAGCGAAAAGCAGCTTCGATACCTGCACATGCTGGGCATGGACTTTTTGAGTTATGTCCCCACCAAGGCACAAGCAGGGAGGATGATTACCCTCCTGACAGGAGGCAACAGCCCTGAAGACGTGGCGTATCTGAACCACTTAAACGCAAAGCAGTGGAAACGAAGCGGGCCAAGCAGCAAGCAAGTCGCCCTGATGCTTCGACTGGGGATCGCCAATCCCCAGAAAATGACACCCCAACAAGCGAGTCGAGCAATTGACCGAGCCAAAGGATCGCAGGCATGATGCAGTGGATGAAGAACTGGCTGTACCGCAGGAAATGGAGAAAGCTTTTTCGCTGGCATCAGCAACAGCGGCAAGACTTCGGCGACTTCCTTAAAGGCATGGTCGTGCAGCGGTGCGGAAGCTATGGCGTCAGCATGATCCGGCCTGGAGCGTTTGTCACCTGGAAGTTGGGAAAGAATCACGTCAAGCAACTGGGACTGTTTCGCACGGCAGAGAGTGCGTGCTTCTCCATTTTTCGTGCTTACGAAACCTCATCGCGAAGGCGCAAGCTGAATGTCTGACGAACGATTCGCCGAGTCGCGGCTGATCGACTTCGAGAAACGGCTGCGTGGAATGAATCACCAACTGAACCGCGCTCATGCGGAATTGGAGGACCAATACAAGGCAAAGAAGGCCCTGGAGGACCGCATTGCCCGACTGGAAAGAGAGTCTCGTGAACAACTGGAAACCCTAGGAGAACTGGCCAACCGTCTCGCAGCGCTCGAAGACTGGAAGGTTCGTCTCAGGACGTTCCTGAACGAACGATTACCCAACTCGCAGAATGGACAACTAACCGATGGCAACTAAACCGAAGCTAGATGGCAAGGGCAATTACCGATCCGGCGATTGCTGGCCCTGTTACCAAACCGGCATCCGCACCCGCGCCGTGGCTCAGTGCCAGCACATGGACTACCACAAATTCGTGTGTGAAATCCACTTGGCATCTGCCGCAGCGTGTGACTTCGCACCCCAGCGGTTTGGCGAATCCACTCCCGTTTCTCCCTATGAAGGCGTGCAACTCTACAAGAAGCGGGAGGCTGTCCGTGGGAATCAATGACCTGGATACGGTACTTCAGAGGCTTGACCAGGAAATCAAGCTTCGGAAACGCATGTTCCGGGAAATCCACTACGCCTACCGAAACCTTCGTGACCGAACCCGAGCGGCTTTGCGGAGGCGTGAAAAGATTGGCACGAAAGAAGTTGAGGCGCATATCCGGCTGCTCAAATCCATGCGTAGGTATGTGGAACGCATTCACGACGCCGGGAAGGGAGGTGCAGTTCCGGTCAGAGTGCGGTTGCGGTCCAGTGCGGAATCCCGTATAATCCTGGAGTCGCAGGCCGCGACACATGTTTTAGCCAAGAAAGGAAGGTGATCCTTGAAATCTGTTCTGCTCGCCAGCTTTGCATGTGCTGTCCTGTTGGTGTCTGATGTTCGTGGACAGTGCGTCGGTGGGGTGTGCCGGATTCCGCCGGTCACCCGAACGCCGGTGCGAACGCTGGCATTCCGCGTAGCTCGCGTGCTGCGCATTCGTTGATTCTCCAGAGGTGTGGGAGGGGAGGGTGGTACCTCATCGCCAGTTCCGCCATCCTCCCCTCTTTTTTATGCTCTCACTGTTACTAGCCCTGGTGTTCTCCAGTCAGCCGGTCACCGCCGATGTCTGGGAACGCAATCTCGTTCTCGACGAGAATGGCGTGGTCCGCTTGGATCAGGTCATCATCTGGAGGATGGAGCGGCACCAGGACACGCACGATTACTTTGTCGTGACGTGGCAGCACACCGAGGGAACGTCTGCCCCCAAGGCTCGCGGGGCTTCATGGCTGGGAGTGATTCACGGCAAGCCGATCATGGTGCACTGCGTGCGCGAAGTGACGAGCACGTACGACCGAGAGGTGGCAGACCGCGACCGACTTCCGCCCATTAAGAGGAGCTGGCGTTGAACCAAATACGAAGGCTTGTCGTAGCGTTTACGCTCGCAGCCGCCACGGCCCTCGCACAAGGGCCGCAAATCAACATCCCGATTCCACAGCAACCCCAAACTGTGATCCTGCTGCGTCCGGCCCTCTTGGGTCCAAACCGCGTGATGGGTCGCAAAGTTCAGGTCATTCCCCTCAGCAACGGTTCAATACTCCTGGAGGAGTCGCGGCCACTACGGAAGTGGCTGGACCCTTTCGGGCTGTTCAAATGAACCGGACATGCTTCGCGTCAGCCTGATTCTCTTAACGCTGCTTTGCTCGGCTTGTTGGGCGCAGTCCCATCCAGCACGGGCGAGCTATCGCGTGTGGGTCAACTCCGGCGATGGAAGCCGGAGCGGTGGAAGCTCTACGGGCATCTCCAAATGGATGGTCGTTACCAATGTCCATGTCGTGGGGAATGCTTCGCGCGCGGAGGTTCTGCACCCCCTTTCCGGCAAGCGATGGAATGGCTATGTGGCAGCCCGCGACGCGGCAGCCGACGTGGCGTTGATTTACATTCCCGAAGGGGATGTCGAATGGGTTGACCTGGGAGATGATCCCCAACCCAACCAGGAATGCACGCTGTATGGGTACGGCGGCGATACCGTTCTCAAAATGGGACGCGGTCGATACCTGTCGGCAGGTGGCAGTCGTGGGGGCGGAGTCCCAGTGTGGGATGCTGCCGTCGAGTCGATCAGCGGAGATTCCGGAGGCGGTCTCTTTGACTCGCAGGGGAGGCTGTGCTCCGTCAACTGGGGTGGCGGCCCTGGTCGCGGAAGTGCTTCCACTCCAGTACGTTACGTCAAGGAACTGACTAGGCAGTGGGTTCAGGAGTTTATCCAGAAAGACCCCAAGGCGCATCAGCTTTTTGGCAGCGCCGGAGGCTGCTTTGGTGGCTTCTGCCGACCTGGAGGGGGCAGCCCTAGCTATGGTGGAGGCGGGGGAATTCCGCCGAAGCAACCGATTGGACAACTTCCGGAACCCAGCACGCCTATCCAGGCACCGCCGACACAACCGATTTCACCGATTCAGGCACCACCTACCACCCCACCCCCAACACAACCACCCGTCCAGCCGCAACCGCCTGCGATTAACCTGGACGATTTAGCGAAAAAGATTGGAGACATTCTCGCGAAGGATGAGCGATTGCGTGGACCGAAGGGCGATCCAGGAACCGATGGAAAGCCCGGCAAGGATGGGTCAAACGCAACGATTGACGTAGACAAGCTCGCGGAGGCAGTCATTGCACGTCTGCCCCCGATTCACGTCCAGCAATACGACGTGTACGGGCAATTGATTGGAGAGCAACGATACCCCTATCCCGGCCCCATTCGTCTGCAAGACAGACGCGGGTCTCAGTACACGACATCTCCGAAGTAGCTGCCCATGTCGGGCAGATGGAGACGTTGCGTCCTAACCCAAGGAGTGATCTATGGGACCGGATGATTATGGGCTGCTCAAGATGCACTGTCTCAACGGTGCGCAGCGGCAGTCCGACGGCGCAGGCCACTACGCCGAAAACCTGCGGTACGACTACCTCGAAGGGAAGTCGAATGTCAGCCTGACGGAAGGGCTGGGCGTTCGCTACATTCAGGGGCCGCACCCGCAGTACGGTTCGCCCGATGGCAAGGCCTAGTCTGTGACGGGCGATGCCAGCAAATTACGTCTGTACGAGGAGGCCGCGCGGCAGGCAACTGCGGCGGCCACTCGGCAGCGTGATCTTATTCAGGCGATTAAAAATGGCAGATTCCGCGAATACCTCCGCACCCAAGCCAAGCGAGCCGCCGATGCCGTCCGCGACTTTGAACGCGGAAACGCTGAAGAAGTGGGCGGGGATCAGGATGGCGCACGAAGCCGTGATGATGCAGGACGCGCAGGAAATCCTCCGCCTCAACCGGGAGGGAGTGAAGCACCACCAAGCTAACATGGCCACCATGCCCGGGGACAAGCAAACTGCCGAGGACGACATGGGGAATATCCGTGTCGGCGATGAAATTCACTACCACCAGCAACAGCAAGCAGCCAACGGCCTCTCCAGTCTCGCCAAGCTAGGACTTGTCGGCGCCGGCCTCGCCGTCGGCGGCCCCCTGGCAGGACTGGCAACCTACTTGGCAACCAAACCGGCAACCACTATCCAGGCGGAACCGGGACCGGATTACCTCGGGGGAACCCAGCTTTTACCGCCCTTGGTCGAGACCAAACCGTGAAAACACGCTACGTCGTACTGGGGTGGCTTATCGGCCTGCTGGCAACTGCCCTTGGCAACCAGGTGGCAACCGGATGGCAATCTACTCCGGCCATCGTAGTGCCCTGCAAGATCGTGGACATTCACGACGGGGATACCCTGACGGTAGACGTAACCTTTCGTGTCAACGTCCGATTGCTGGACTGCTGGGCGCCTGAGGTTACTGGAGATGAGCGCGACTCCGGTCTGATGTCTAAGGCAAAACTCGAATCCCTGGCAGCCAGCAAGGCGGGCCTGCTTACCGTACCGCTGGGAGATTCGCTCGGGAAGTCATTGACGTTCGGTCGCGTCCTCGCTCGGATTTCCGTGGATGGCAAGGATTTATCGGACAGTATGGTTGCAGCCGGTGCAGCCACCAAAACCAAGGAGAACTAAAGTGCCCGAAACCGCTCCACGCTACCGCGCCGTTCTTACCCTGACTGTGACCAAACCCGACGGCAGCACGGCCGCAATCTTCACCAACGACTACCAAGGCATGGAGTACGCAGACCTGCTCGGACTCCAGGAGGCCGTGTCGAACGCCCTGTTGGGGCTTGGAAAAGCAGCGTTGGCAGCCAAGGCTGGCAAAAAGTGATTGCGGGTTGGCTCACCAGACGTTCTAATGGGCTTTGGTTGCTGACGGCCAAGCGGCCCATCATCGCCACGGTGGGCGACAGTAACCTTTCCGACGCCTACCCCGAACCCGGCGACGCACTTGCTTTTAACAACATGTGCCCTCGCGCTGTGGAGGCTATTTGGGGAATTCGGCGTTCTGATTGCGAGCGATTGCAGTCGATCCCTGTGGTAGTTCTCGGGCACCGACGTGAGATTTGATCATGTGGTGGTTTCAGCGGATGGAGTGGACCTTGAAAAGCCTCTTGCACGCCAGCAACCAAACCTCCATCGACACGAATTACATGAAGCATCTCTTGACGCGAATCGACGCCCGCCTCGAAAAGCTGGAGGGACAGCGGGAAGGAGAAAAAAACACCCCCGACACGGCGGACTAGGCCGTGACGAGGGCTTCACCGGTTGCAGCCGGTTATCTCTAAAGTCGAGATTTAGGGTAGCAACCGGAAATGAATTCCAGAAAATTTCCTGTAATGTCACAAAACCGCGAAGAAAGCCACAACGCAGAAGACATCGCGCAAATTCGCGACGACATTCGTGAAATTGTGGATCGTCTTGGAAAGATCGAGCGGTGGCAGTCGTTTGTGTTGGGTGCAACGGCGGCGTTTTGGGTTTTCACGAGTCTTGTCGCGTGGTGGTTAGCACAGAAATGACCTACGAGGAAGCAATGCAAGCGGTGGCAGTTGGAGCGGCCGTCATTGCCGCAGGCTACGGGATGCTCTGCGTGATTCGCTCCGGTCGATGGAATCATCCTGGCCACTTGTTTGGAGTCGTCGCGGTGTTCTGGCTTGCGTCGCTCGCGTGGCCGCACGATCACGTGCAGGCACCGGTGGTGGAGCAGCGGCCAGCGGTGGTGTCAGACGCGATCGTCGCAGCACTCGTGCGATTCCAGGAGTTGAAAAATGGCAAGCCGTGACCAAGTGCGACAGCGGCTTTTGTGCCGATTGGAACATGCCAACCGAACTGCGCTGAGCATTATTGCGTCTGCAAATCAAGGTCAGTCGAAGTTCCATGACGACACAGCAATCCAGGCCGGCGACTGCGACGACGAACTACTGCTGGCCGAAGCGGCGACCGACGTGCGAGTAGACGCCGCGGCATTGCTGCAGGCCGCGCAGGACGTGTGGAGCGACGCGGTGCTCTGGGAACAAGCGGCGTGGGAAACCTACTGGAACTGCGAGAGTCCGTAAATGCCGACGTACGTCTACGTTTCCGGTGCGAGCGGTGAAATCCTGTACGGCGACAGCAATGGCCAGCCGCAGGGGATCGACGCAATCACGTGGAACGGCACCAACTTGGCCGTCGGCGCAACCATGTCAGTCACCGGCGTGGCAACGCTCGGTGGCACCTCGGCTGGCGAACTGCGACTGCTCGAACCATCGGCCGGGGGCACCAGCTACATCGCACTCAAGGCACCGGCACTTGCAGCAAACGTTACGTGGACGTTGCCAACGGCAGACGGGACTAGCGGCCAGTTTCTCAAGACAAACGGTTCTGGAACGCTGTCGTGGGACACCATCAGCGGTGGCGGCGACGCACTCACGACGAATCCGCTGAGTCAGTTTGCGTCTACAACCTCGGCTCAATTGGCTGGTGTGATCAGCGACGAGACAGGCACGGGTGCTCTGGTCTTCGCCAACACGCCAACGCTCGTCACTCCGGTGCTTGGCACGCCAACCAGTGGCACGCTGACGAACTGTACTGGCCTGCCAATCTCCACGGGTGTGTCTGGCCTCGGCACGGGTGTGGCCACATTTCTGGCGACGCCGAGCAGTGCGAATCTCGCGTCTGCAGTGACGGACGAGACCGGAAGCGGCGCGCTGATGTTCGGTACGTCTCCGACCATCACGACCGACATCACCATTCCGAACACTGGCCTGCACCTGCTCGACACGGACAGCAGCCACGATCTGATTCTGGCTCCTGGCAGCAACCTTACCGCGGATCGCACGCTGACGATCACGACCGGCGACGCGGATCGCACGCTCACCATCTCGGCGAGTGCGACGATCAGCGGGACAAACACTGGCGACGTGACGTTGTCAGGCACGCCGGACTACGTAACGATCAGCGGCCAAATCATCACGGTCGGCCTCGTCGATTTAACGGCCGACGTGACCGGTGATTTGCCGTTGGCGAACCTGGCACAAGCCAGCGCGGCGTCAAAGCTGCTCGGACGTGGCTCGGCGGCTGGTGCCGGAGACTACCAGGAAATCACGCTGGGTACCGGCCTGTCGATGAGCGGCACCACGCTTTCGTCCACGGGCGGGAGTGGCTCGGTTGCGACCGACACAATCTGGGACGCGAAAGGCGATCTTGCGGTAGGCACCGGTGCAGACGCCGCACAGAAGTTGACGGTCGGTTCGGATGGAAAGACCATCGTTGCAGATTCGACGCAAACGACCGGACTCGCGTGGAAAACGCGACAAACGGTAGTCAAAGACATTTGCGGAGGCCGGCTGTCGCTTGAATCGGCAGTCTCCGTCAGCAGCAGCGACCAGAGCGGCAAGAGCACGATTTACTTTGTCGCGCACACGAGCAACGAGATCGCACTGTACGACGGCACCGAGTGGGTGCCACGCACGTTCAACAACATTTCGGTGGCGGTGCCTTCGACGCTGTTCAAAGTCTTCGACATTTTCGCGTACGACAACTCGGGAACTGTCACGCTCGAAACGACGGACTGGAACCAAAGCACGGCAGCCGTTACGGGTGCAACCAATCCTGCGTCGCCAAGCCCAATCGTTATCACTACTTCTGCATCACACGGCTTTTCCAATGGTGACCTTGTTGGTGTCGCGAGCATCGGAGGAAACACAGCAGCGAACGGTTACATTTGGGAAATCTCATCGGCCAGTGGGACGTCACTCACGCTGGTTGGTTCAGTGGGCAATAGTGCCTACACCAGTGGCGGCACCGTTTACAAACTCACTAATACGCGAGCCACGGCATTGACGCTTCAAGATGGCGTCTTGGTCAAAAGCGGTGCCACTACGAGACGCTACCTTGGTACCGGCATGACCGGCGGCACGTCTGGTCAGATGGACGATTCGCTACTAAAGCGAATGCTCTACAACTACTACAACCAGATTCCAAGAATGGTGTCTGTTAGCTACTCAACCGAGCACGCGTACGGCACCAACAGTACCCGTCTGATGAACCTGGCCGCAGCTAACAAGTGCTGGTTCGTGCTCGGACAGCCGCAAGATTTGCTGATTAACATCGCCAACTCTGCAGACGGCTCCTTGGGTGCTGTCGGGGCTGCAATTGACTCCACAACCTTAGCGATTCAAGAGTTCATGAGCACGTCTTCAGCTAGCCTCTACACCATCGGCGGTGCAGTTGGAAAGCAGGGGCAGGCAATTGGCGGTCACTTCATCGCATTGACTCAACGGGGGGCGAATTCTAGCAGTGTCACGTTTTGTCGGTTTTCAATCACTTGTAAGGTTTTCTCTGTGGTGCTGATGTGAGCCAAAAATACAACCACCTAGAACGCCTGCACGCGATCCTCTCGGCGGTTTGTCCGATCCACGGATGTGACGCAACTACGTTTCACCCATTGGAAAATGCGACATCTCAACAAGTAGCGGACGCCAAAGGCGCATTTTCAACTTTCGATTGGTCGGACGCCGCTCACGAAGACTGGCTGGCCAACCGCAACCCTGACCGCAAGGCACTCGCATACGCGGCGCAGCAGGCACTCGCCGACAACGCGACGTTCTTGGCGTTAGGCAGTGCAACCAACGCACAAGTGCTTGCACAGGTGCGAGCACTCACGCGGCAGAACAACCAACTCATCCGTAGGCTGGTGCAGCTATGAGTCAGACTGTCGTTGTTGCGGCACCACCAGGACTGTCCTCGCCAGCGGTCTACCTGTTCGACGCGGCTGGAGACACCGTGCTGAATACTGGTGGCGATACGCTGGCACCTGGGAGCAACGCCACAGGCAAGTACAGTTCGACCGTGGCGGAGACGCTCAACGGCTGGCACTATTACGAGGTGCGCGTCAGCAGCACCGTGATTCGCAACGGCTTCGCAAAGCTCACTGACGGCGGCACGATCTACCTCGGGGAAATTACGAGCACGGAAGTTGCAGCGGTGCAGAGTGGCCTGAGCACATTGGCGGCGGCAGACATCCGCACTGCGGTCGGTTTGGCCTCGGCGAATCTCGACTCCCAGTTGGCAGATTTACCGACAAACTCCGAACTTACCACGGCACTCGCTGCGGCTGATGACGCAGTGCTCGCGGCTATTGCGGCACTGAACAACCTGAGTGCGGCACAGGTGAATGCCGAAGTTGTGGACGCACTCGCAACAGACACTTATGCGGAACCTGGACAGGGTGCGCCAGCGGCAACGACGACGCTCGCAGCCAAGATCAA
>ERZ761584.345-NODE-345-length-15510-cov-4.862763_pt1 | contig 15510 bp, 22 predicted proteins | sample MGYA00512168_ERZ761584 | MGnify/ENA primary metagenome ERZ761584 (study PRJEB28899, sample SAMN03785564) | bioreactor sludge metagenome | biome: EBPR Sludge; feature: EBPR Bioreactor; material: 0.22µm filtered reactor supernatant | place: Saint Lucia: Queensland...
CCTTATGCATTCTCTGCACCCTACCGACCATCTGTACGTAATACATTTTGCTGAGAGTTCTCCTTGCGAGGATTATGGTGCTCACAAAGTCGAAGTCTGCGCCCTCAATCAAGGTGTTGCAGTTGATCAGAACATCAAACTCTCTGTTCTGGAAACTTGTGTATATGTCCTCCTGCTCTTCCTCTATTTCGCTATGGACAATGCCACACTTTATGCCACTCGCCTCAAAGGACTCTTTTATTTTTTCGCTGTGGGCAATGTTTACTGCGAATACAATTGTTGGCTCACCCTTGCTTATCTCGTTGTAGTGCCTTACGATTTCATCATAGCTTGCTTTGTTGTCGTAGGCTTCATAAAGGCCGGTCTCAGAGTAATCACCATTGGCTCCGAGTTTTATCTTGGAATAGTTGATGCCGGTATCCACAGAGTAGACAGTGGTTTCCATCAAGTACTTGTCCCTGATCAACTCGTGCATTTTGGCTGGATTGATGTAGGTCTGGAAGGTGAGCAACCCTTTGCCATCCAATCTTTCCGGGGTAGCTGTCAGGCCTACAACAATAGTCCCTTTGCCTTTATAGTGATTTACGATTTTCTGGTAACCTGCGCTCTCTATTCTATGAGCTTCATCAACTATGACTAAATCAACGTCGGGGAGTTTCTTGGATTTTATCGTGTCTTTACTGGCGACATAAATCAAGTGGTTATCAGAATACAGTTTCCCCATTATTATGTTGGATGGTATACCAAATTGGTCCATAAGACGATCAGCGAACTGAGTCACGAGTTTTTTTCTGTGTGCCAAGAATAGAACCTTCTTATTCTTATTAAAACACATCTCGCATAGCTTTGCAAATATCGTTGACTTCCCTGCACCACAAGACAATACAACAAGTATAGCTTTGTATCCTTCTCTAATATTCTCGAATAGAGAGTTGATCGTCTTATTTTGGTACCATCTTAATTCTGTCATAGCATGGGCATTATAATATGGGTATTCCTAGCACTGTCCTTGATTATGTTCGCCCTTCCGTGGTGTGCATTCATTGACAAAGTGCACTCCCCGACGCATGACGACAATAGCTTGGTAAAATTCCTATGGCTTATCTTTGATATATCTTCAAGCCCACTTGCTACACCCGGTATCTCGCAACGATAATCAAACGCCATATATTCGTCTTTAACAGTTACAACCATGGGTGCACCTTCTTTTATCTTAAAGTTTGCTGAGTTGTCACCAGAAATACAAACTTTCGATATTGCAGCAAACTCCTTGGCCATTTCTTTTGCCTGGAAAATAAAATGGGTTGTCAAATCTTCAGGCTTTGGAATTACAGCCCAATAATCAGGATACTTATAACGGTCTTCAATTTCACTATGCAGTTTAATTGTAACGCCTTCAGAGACTATTACATATGTGGCTCTTTTCTTGTCAGTATAATAACTTAATTCTGTCACATTTTTGAGCCTTTTCAAAACGCTCATCACTTTTGGATGGATCAATATGTCGTCATAAGTCTTTACAGACCACTTGTGTATTTCTTCAGAAGTTCTGTGCATCGACAGAATTTGTGCATTTGTAGCAACACAGACCAATCCTTCTTCAAACACTTGCACTAAAACACACATCATTGCTGGTCTTAGTTGGTCATTAGAGCAATAATTCGAAACTTTTTTAATATGCCCCAAGATGTCAATAAGGGAAACACCAACCTCTGAAACTGACAGGTCGTCAAACCTTTGAGAATTTTCTTCTGGCTTAGTCAATATCTCAACTTTAGCGTTTCCAGAGGTTAAGGAAAGAATAACATCATCATCTTTATTTTCTATCTCCATATTATCCCAGGAGACCCGGCCAATAGTGTTTGGTATTGAGAAAGAAAGACTGTGCTCAAATACGTCTTCACCTATCTCTGCTAACGCATAAATACCATCAACAGTAAATTTGCCGCCTTGTACGTGTATCCTTGATTTCGGATCGAGTGCCAACCTGATTTGATTGGCGATTTTTAATTCCTTCATTTTTAGTGTGTGTTTTATGGTCACCAGCAATTCATTACGTCCTTTGGGATTTCAATTACTGGAGCGCAGGTACTATCCCACGCTCCAGCGTCATTCACAGATTGGACCAGGTACGTCCGGTCATTACAAGATATAATTGCTAAGATGATAAAAATCAAAAGAGACTTTTTACCAATCTCGGAAATATGTTTTTTCACTCTCTGTATGTACCCATTTGTGCCAATAATAGTAGTGTTCATCCTACTAGAATTCATTATTTCAATAAGGCTTTTGGGATTTTTATAAGTGACTCTGGCATGGCAATATCTCCTGTGCTTCATGGCTATATCTTTTCGACGTTTTCCTGTATGTAATTCGTCAGCTTACCCATCAGTATTTTGATGTTACCCAAGACAGCCTTGCCCTGTTCTGTAGCTAATTCTGGGAACTCAATACCGGAAATTTTTTGAGAATAAGCCATCAACTTCTCTTTGTCTGGAGCAGCGGCGGCTCGTCTCTCTGCTTCTGCGATCTCAGCAAGTCTTGCAGCCTCCGCCTCAGCGGCAGCTCTCTCAGCAGCGGCTCTCTCCTCTTCCAACGCTCTTCGCATAGCCTCACGTGCCTCTTCTTCTGCTCTGGCCTTCGCCTCCTCAGCAGCTTTTGCGGCAGCGATCCTAGCCTCCTCAGCAGCCTTCTTGGCTTCTTCCTCGGCCTTAGCCCTTGCTTCTGCAGCCGCCGTCTCCGCAGCCATTCTCGCTTCCGCAGCAGCTTTCTTCGCTGCAGCTTCCGCTTCAGCCTTGGCTTTCGCAGCTTCCTCGGCAGCTTTCTTAGCAGCAGCTTCGGCCTCAGCTCTTATCTTCGCAGCCTCAGCTTCGAGCCTTGCTCTTTCCTTGGCCGCTTCCTCAGCTTCAGCCTTGGCCTTAGCCTCAGCTTCCTCAGCTCTTTTCCTTTCTTCCTCTCTCTCTCTCCTAAGAAGTTCTATTTCAGCCAATCTCGCTTCCTCAGCTTTACGCTCTTCCTCAAGTCTTGCTTCCTCAGCAAGTCTTTCCTGCTCCTTATCCTTATCATACATCGCCTGAGCACCAAGTCTGAGCAACTCGTACTCTCTCTCATCAAGATACCCAATGTCTTTGTTCATCGGGATATATTCAGTCAAGTGAGAAATCTTCTTCCACCTCTCAGCCCTTAATTCGTCAGCCCTTTTCTGCGCAGCGATTTCTGCAAACATAGCCTTGGTTTTTGACGCCTCCTCAATAGGCTCTACGATGTTCTGCAATACTTTAGCGATTTCATCAATAGCCTTACCAGCCTGGAGGTAGTATGCTTTTTCATCCTTCCTAGTCGCCTCAATACTTGTCCTTATTTTTTGACAAACCTTTGCGGCTTCCTTGGCCTGAGCAATTTCAAATGTCTGATCCTCTCTGGTGATGACAAGTTCGTCAACCCTTTTTTTGATGTTCGCCAACTGCTTTATAGAATCTCCGAATTTTTCAATGAAAACATTGGCTATTTTTTCTTCGACTCCAGAGTTCTGGATCAGTCTTACCACGTCCAGAGACATCGAATTTTCTAATACCTGATCACCCTCTACCGGGGCTTCAACCGCAACGTCCTTGATTTCTTCGATCGTTTCAGTTGGCGTAATGTCAATAACTTTTTTCCTTCCCATTTTTAGTGTGTTTTATAGTTCTTTTTTTAAATTCTCAACCACTTCTTTGAGGTACGCTTTGATTTGATTGGCACGTTTCTTAACCTCTGTGAAGTTCTTCCTGCTTGATCGGTTTTCAACCTTGGCGATGTTTACACGCATAGCCAAAACCTGATCATTTATTTTGTTCAATAATTCGTTGTTATCCATTAATTCAAGATTATTTTTTCTTCCCAACAATTACTGCCCAAAACATATTCAAAAACATAATCTCCATTCTTGTTGAATTTCAGGCCAGCGGCACAAATAGGTTTGTGTTTTAAGGCTCTGCAAACCTTGCCAATATCCTTTCTGGTCTTGGCGTTTATGTATATTTCATAAGCCAAATATGATGCGGCCTCATCTATGCTGCTGAAGCCATCATTTTCCATGTACTCGTATGCCGCTTTCTTATGGATATAGATGTCCTTTTTGGTGCCATCTATATCTTCAATTGAAACCAGGCATCTCGTCCTTTTACTCTCCACTTTTATCGCTACCATCTTTCAGTTTGTTTAATTTGTCATCATTGATTATCGTATAGTCTACTGAGGAGTATTCCTGAATAGCTTTTATGTTGTCAACGCTCGCAGATGGGACAAGGTTTACCGTAGGATATATCACCTTATCACCACTGACGGCTCTTGTCTTTTTAGAGACTACCAAGTCAAATGGGATCATGCTCACCTTGCCGGCCATGTTCAACATGCCATCAAAACTGTTTATAATGCTGTCGATGCTCGTCTTGTCTGCATACGTTATGAATTTCCATTGGCCGAGCACTCCACGTATTTTTGGGATCACGAAAGTCAAAGTAAGCCTTCTGGTGAATCCTTTTTTGCTTCCGGAAGTAGCTTTTAGTCTTTCCTCAAAAATCTCCTCGCTCCCATATTTGGCAACCATTTCACTTGCAAGGTATTCTGTCTTCTGACCATTGTTGTACACGGTGTAGACCCCATCATCCTTGGTGCAAAATATCTTGTTCATTGAATCCCTCATCTCGATGTATTCTGAACAGACCTCGGCAGTATTATTGCTCAGGAAGATGATGGGAAGGACATTTGGCTTATCCCCAAATGCTTCCACGAACAGCTTTTTGTAGACAGCATAGTCCGTGTTTGCAACAAAATAGTCGTAAGACACCGGGAACCCCTTTTCACTTTTCCCGCCAATAGATATCCTTCCAATCGTAGGGAGCACCTGCGTCTCTCTCTCTCTTATTCTACCCTTCATTTTCTGCTTGTTCTGCTTTTTCTAATTCATATCTCTTGACGATAGAGTATATGTTTTCTTTATCAAATGTTGGCACCTCTCCGTACTGGAAATTACCAGCCATTACTTCGCTGAACGATGGATCAAACAATCCAGGCGTTACTATCGTAGCCCAATTTACGGCTTCCTGCAACTTGCCGACGAACCTATTTTTTGTTTGATCAGCAAACTTATACGCTGGATTGAACGTCCATGCCTTTGGTGCCCAGTTGAAAATTCCGAATGCTTCGTATGGTGTGTTGAGGAATCTTGAGTTCCACATTTCTAAGCATATCTGGAGCTGCATCTCATGAGCATCATGGAAACCTTTGCGGCCAGACTTGAAGTCGATCACAACCACTTTCCTTTTTGTTTGCTTGGTCTTTTTCGGCAACCCTTTCTTGTCGCCAGACAAGTAAACCTCCCCAAAAAATCCTTCTTCTTCCACGTCGATCTCAGCAACAAAGTCTATGCAAGTTGCGAGAGCATATTTCGGGTGAGTGATAGGGTACTCGATAGCCAATGGCTTGGCATTGTAATCGTATACCCACTGCATGAATGCCAAGATGTCTTTCATCAGATGTCTCCTCTGCGCTATCAGGTCTACAGATCGCCTTTCCTCCAGCTGCTCCGTAATGAATTCGAACATATACTCGAAATTGAACTCCATTTTTTTTACAATCTCAGCAATGCATAGGTGCATGATCGTTCCATACGTCGCAGTCTGGTCAACGAAGTCGTCCATATCGTCTTTGCTTCCCAAAGTCTCAACCATGGATATCTTCCAATCCTCCAAATATTTGCTTGGCGGCAAAGACTTTTTAATAAATGAAGTTGTGCTCAAGAAGAAAACAGGATCGTTATCCTGCATTTTGTAATACCACCTACCAGAGAATGAGTCTACCCTGCGCAGGTACTCCATAGACTGTATTAAATGTACTTCGTCTTTCTCGGAGATAAATAACGGTAATAGCTTTTCTATTCGCATAGCATTTTCTTTATCAGTGGCTCAAGGCCTTTTTTGTTAATAAATGTCATCACTTTATCCTCTCTTTCTTTTGGGTTGAGAGAATACCAATATTCAGTATACAAGAACTCCGGCTTTTCGCTCTGATATATCAGGGGAGCCACGGTTTCCTCTGGAACAAAAAACTCTTTTGCAGCCTCTTCTGACTGCAGCTGTTCTTCGAATTCTTTTCCAAGCCATATATCGCATGCATTTTGCATGTCGTCTGAGGCGATTTCTACATACAACCTCCTATATTGCTTATTGACTTCTGTCCGGACTATTATCATTTATCTAATCTTTATACTATTACGCAAATATAATATCTTTTATTTTATATAATAGTCTTTTTGTCACTTTTTTTAAAAAGGAATATCTTCGTCTAGGTCCGGATGCATCGCTTTGTTGATCTTTGCGTCGTTATTGATCCAGAACATCGTGCCGTCTTCGTAGTAATACCTGTGTTTTGTTTTGTCATATAGCAACATGACACTACCTTCTCTACCTACAAGTTTCCCCTTTCTTACTTTTAGAGTTGTGATCTTTGTTCTCTTTGAGTGCTCATCAATTCCTCTTTCTGGTCGCCATACACAGATGATATTGTACATGGCGTTGTTCCACATCGCACCACCAGAGATATCGTATTGTGTAGGCATAGGAATCCCTTCTCCTTTAACTCTCGTTGGTTTGTTCGGGTGTGCCACATACCAGCATGCCCTATATTGCTTGCAAAATGCATCTTCCCTCTGGAATTCATGTTGTAGGTAATGATCCTCTCTGCCACCGGCACTGCTGATGTCATGGTATATTTTGTTCCATGGGTCTTTGATGAAGCAAGTGACGCCAAACTTTATCTTGAGGTATGCAATTTTGTTGTTTATCCAACTATTGTTTGCTATGACAATCTGGCCAATGTCATCAGGCTCAGGATGGATGTAAAAGAAATGAGTCCTTATAAAGTCAGAAGCAATCAATACGTCTTGCTTTGAGGCATGCTTGACCAATGTCTGATCAATCTGTGCCCCAAGGTATATCTTGATCATATCCTTGTAAAAGAACTTGGCAGGATTGTCCTCTGGCACATAACAAGCAAATTTCCAGTCATGCTCCACTGCGTACATCATAGCCAAATTTCTGGCGAATGTACTCTTGCCGTCGCCTGGATATCCTGTGAATAGGGTCAATTCGGATTCATAAACACTATACAGCTCTGTGAATCCACCTGCAGTTATCTTGGTACCTCTTATTTCCCCGTTTTCTAACTCCTCAAGAATCTCGCTGATCATATTGTCATCCAGCATAGTAATACCTCCGACAGGGAATGGCTCAGCTTTATCAAGCATCTTCTGGAATAGCTTGCTTATAACCTCCTTACTGTCTCCCATTTTTAGGAGTTCCGTGTAGGCTTGATTCGTGTCTTTGTATTCTGACCAATCTATCTTAGAGCACCGATGCTTGCCAAGCCTCTCTGCAAGTTTCTCCATTGTGTACCTGCCTGGACTGTCATTGTCCCCTGCAAGCACAAAGTGTGTTATCTTGTTGAGTTCGAAGGCTGACCCCTCCAAACACTTAAATTTGCCTTCAACTGACTTGCCTTCTTCTGAGGCTCCGTTATCCAGTGAAATGATAGCCCACTCATCACTAAATCCGAGTTCTACCCATGTTGCGACATCTGTTTCCCCCTCGGTGAAGATGGCTTTAGTTTTGCCATGGAGAGAGTCGTGGTTGTATACCACGTGTTCTGCGTCTGGGCTTTGGGAAAACTTCTTCTCAGTAATACCACGAGACTTATAGTTAACGTATACGTCATTTTTAAAATATCTGTAGCGTATCTCTTTATCTGAGGTGTATATTTTGAGAAAATCCAGCGTCCTTTCACTCAGGCCTCTTTCTTTTATGAGATAATTCTTCCCATGGTTTATCATGGGTGCCTGAGCCTCAATTGTCGGCCTCTTGTATTCAGTGAGCCGGACAGCTCCTTTAAAGTCGCAGTTAGGGCTGTGGCAATTCCAAACTCCTTGTACAGGATCAACGCTGAGGTCTTTGTCTCGCTTATGGAGTTTCCTGTCGGCGCATCTTGGGCACCATGTTTTGAATTTTCTATCCGGATAAACAATGTTTATCCCTCTCGCTCTTAGCTCCTGCAGTTTATCCATACGCTATTCTTCCTCTTCTTTTACTTCGTGACCGGGGCAACCTCCTCCGAAAGGATCAAAACCTACACAATCGTCTGATGATTTTATTAGCTTGTGGCCTAAGCGAAGTAGTCTTTTTAATTCCTCTTTAGCTTCTTTACTAGTCATCCTATTGCCATCATCATCATACAGGAATGTTATTTTGCGATGTTTGTAATAATTCAAAATACCCTCTATGCTCGCTGACATGTGGTGAATTGAAATTGTTTTCATTTTTTAAGCTTTAAACTTGTGCGCAGATTTTAGTGCTAATTGTTAAACTTATGCCTCGTAGTCCATGGCGACCTTTAGTAAAAAGTCTTCTACAGTTACTTCCATGGATTTGCCCTCCTCATCAAATATGATTACCCTTTTATTCGGCTCAGGGATATTCACATCCAGATACTCCAGACCAAAGTCTACAACATCTCTCACGTATCGATTGAACTCTCTGGTTGACATGTTTGTCGTAGTCTTCTCCCTAAACGACAGCTCTTCCCCGAACTTATTGAAGACCGCAAAAAGATCGTCTTTTGCGAACTTATCTTTCATGAGGTTATGAACTTTTTCGTAATCCTCAGACCGTCCAATTCTAAGTTTGTTGCCAAGACGAATAAATCCAGCAGTGATCATCGGTATTACTACTTTCCAATAGTATGCGTTCTGATCCAGAGAGCGAATCTTGCCCCTGCCAGTGAATATCATCTTTAAAAATATCGGGAGTTCAGAAAGGCCAAAATATTTTTGGACCATTTCTCTCATACCGGGGAGAACTGACCAAGTCCCGTCGGGGTCTATCCGGATGTCAAACTCAATCTTTTTCATTTGTAAACGGTTTTTAAAAACCCTCCTGATATGTTATGGGACAAAATCAGGGGGGAAATGAAAGCAATTATTAAGCAAGAAAAAAGTAGAATACAAATATAACAGTATTTATTTTATATTATTGCATTTATATGAGAAAAATATCCAAAGTTGGTTCATTTACTCTCATTTGCCTTACTAAAGCCTCTGTAAATCCTTCGTTGATGATGAAATCTTGGGCAACTCTGCTTATAACCGTTAAATGCAATTCTATCCATCCTTTGGCACCGGGGGTGCTCCCATTAAATAACGGTCCTCTGAACGACCAATATCCATCACCGAAATGGTTTTGTAGGACGGCATACTTTTCTTTTTTTGCTTTTTCTGGTGGTCTTTTCTTTTTCACAATCAACCACTCTTCCAACTCTTCCAGATAAGTTGTGATGCCAAATTGTAATGCCCTTCTGGAGGCGTCCTTGTTGTCATAACCTTTGTCAATCAAGATGCCATAATCCTCCATGATGATGTCAGCATAAATTTCTGTAAAGTTCCTGTGGACGAATTTGGTCATATTTGAAAGCAGCCCAGTATAATCGTAGTCTTTGTCCGCAAGGTATATCTTTAAGACATTGATTGCATGCTTGGCAAGCGTATCGACATTCTTGGCTAATGCATCATTTATAACCCGCATGTTCCGAGTTTTGTAACATCGTAATTTGCAGCATTCATTTCTGGGATCGTGTCACAATACCTGAATGGCAAATTAATCTGGTAATATACCCCCGCCAATCCATGGGCGGATTCTTCCTTTACATTTCTTCCAAGAGAATCTTTGTTTAATCTGTTTAAGGCAGTTTGCAATCCGATTATCTTTTTTTCGTTGAGGCCAAGATGTTCTGCAAGTTTTGATGTGATATACCCATTCTCCTCGGTCCATACCAACTCTTTTATGTAAGTGAAGATGTAAAATACTATCTTGTTGCTATCATAGAATATCCTTTCCAGGTTCCTTGTCTCACAATAGTTTGCGCTCCCTTTTTTTGCCTCATGTTTATTCAAGACAAACAGGTTGCCATTGATAACAAAGTCTCTGTCAGTGCTGCTAAAAAAACTGTCAGCCTGGTATGTCCTCTCTCTGAATTTTACCGCAGGATAACTGAGGTGTTGTTGGTTGGACTTATTGCCTGCGATGGCTATGGCACGGTCAAAGAAACTGATCGTGTTTACATCGTTCGTGTTATTGTCCGGCGTTGATATGTCAAACACGTCTGTAATGTATGTGAACGAGTTTGGCCGGAGACATGGAATTTCGTTGTCATGCTTATCTTTAACAATAGGAGCATGCTGCACAGCATCTCTCAATATCTTAATCCACTCTATTTCACTTGGGAATGGTATCTGGCTCATTTATACAATTTTACTGTTGTTAAGACTTATTTCGTATATGACTTCCTCTGCGTTCCTATTGTAGTCAATTTCAAGGCAGTATGTCCGGAATCCTGTGCGGTTAAATACGGTCTCTGCGTTTCGCCTTTCTCTGGTTTTTTGTGCATCCCAACGTTGCATAGACTTTATGTCAGGGCTTGTGTCGGGATTGATTCGTTCTGGGGGATTGAAGTAAAAGGCATATCTTCCATATTCTCTAAGCCGTAAATCAAACCTGTCAAAAAAAAAGCGATATCCTTCATGGTGTGGGTATCTATTTCCTGAAAATGATATGCACCTTCATCAACATTCTTTGCCAACTTCAGTAGACTTGTATCCTGACCAACCTTGTGTGCGAATATTGATACCGTCTCACAGTCGAACGTGAATCTCTTAACGCCGTCCTTGTCCTCCTCTATCAATTTTCTCCTGCGCTCAAGGTATTCAACATACCGGCCATAAGTCAAGTCTGGATTTTCGATGCCGCAATAATTCACAAACGGGACAGAATACTCTTCACCCTTGTATGTGAATTTATATCCGGACTGCTTGATTACCGGGGGAGTGTAATTTACCTCAACTGCATCAAGCAGGGTGATCAAACCATTCACGATGCTTGTCTTGGAGGATATCGAAACGTCTTCCGTCAAAACATCGTCGGCCCCGATAGCCTCATGAACAGCTTTCACACCCACTTCCAATGCGGTGTAGTCACCGGCAGTCCGCAACCTCTTGTATTCCATGGAGAGCATGCTGTATGGAAGGTACATGCAATATTTCCAATCTCTTAGTGTGTTTGGGATGTCAAACTCCCTTTCGCCAATGGCTACTCTCATGCTGTCTTTTCCTTGAGTTTTTCTGTGATGACTTTTCTGAAATCTTCATAGAACTTCTTGTTGAAGGACTTGTAAGCAGAATTTGGCTCAATACCAAGACCTTGCTTCAGGTTGTCTAAGAATTGATTGGCAACAGAGATGTCTCCATCAAATTTGTCCTTGAGTTCGATATCGGACAGCTCTGCCAGAGCCTTGAATACGTTATTCGATGCGACCTCAATCTCCTCCTCAATCTCCACAGCAGTTTTTTTGATCTCCTCCATAGTTCGGCCTATGGTCTTGGCTTTTTTTTTGAAGTCTTCAGGCTTGAAGATCACACCACCTGAATCTTCCACATTTACCAATGCGTCATATTCTGCCTGGACCTGCTTCTTCAATGCAGGGTCTGTAATTTTTGAAATGAAAGTATTTACATCCATCGATTGCATTTTTATGATTTATAATAAGTTAGATGACAAATTTATTCAATTAATCTAAAATCTCGTTCATGCGTATTACCTTTTTTATTATTTGTGCCCATTTTATCAAATACTTCTTTCTTCACCATGTTGATACAGTCGATCTCTTCATCATGCTTCACCAATGGGAATTTAGTTACGATGTCCAAAAAATTTGAATGCCATTTGCTCCCTGAGTAAGCCTCTGATAATAATTTATACCTCTTGGCCCTCAATAGAGGTAGTGTTACAGAAAATTCGGCATACTTGGTTTCATTCGTTTTCGGCACTGCGGTCACAGTGAATGGCATCGACGCTGAAAGGTCATCAATGAGCGCATATCCACTACTCGCCTCTTCAATATACAACTCAATGTTGGCAATTAATCCGGAATATCTTTCAACAGTGCTCACAATTAATTCCTTCTGCTCTAGATAATTGAATCGCCCTTTTACAAATTCAATTATATAGCAGTCGAAGTTATAGATCACCACCGGCATAATACCAATCGGGTCATTTTCCTTACCTTTTTTGAAACTCGAATCGACAAAATACAAGACCGGCTGTGACCAAAAGTCATCTGGGAGTTCCTCAATGACTTCAAACCATTCTGATTCTGCAAGTTTTGTTGATTTGGCTTTTGGAGATTGGCCGTACTGGCTGTTATATGAAAACTCATCCATGTCCTCTTGAATCTGCAGAAGACGATCCAGAGGCTTTCTGTGAGGGTTCATTACGCCATTGGTATACTTGGCTATGAGGTGTTTTGGGCTTATTTCGAAATCTATAGAGGCGGGAAGTATTAGGTGCCTGAATTTTCTGGATTTTTTTGTCAGCAAGTGGCCGGTCATATCATTCGTACCGCAACGCTGTTGGACGAACAACTCAAGCGTGATCTTATCGTCTACATTCCTGTTGTAGAACGATGTATCATACCAAAGGCTGTCTTTTTCATAAATATCTGGGTTGAGAACTTCGAAAGGGGAGTTTGGGTCATCAAGGATTTTCAAGTGAGCGTGAAAACCGGTCACCATAGCCCCAACAGTTACAACAAGTCTCTCACCCCCTTTGTCGTTTTTAAAGTGCGCCTTGGAGTCGGCATCCAGCCTGATTTTGAATTTCTTCCCAAACAGTTTGGTGTACTTGTTTGAGCTGATCACATCCTTAGACTTTACGGCCAAGTCTAATCCAAGTTTTTCATTATAACTCCCTGTGATCAATCGGAGTGTCGGGTCTATCGTCCAGAGCCAAGCGGGGAACATGACCGAACAAATTAAGCTTTTGGTTTCACCGGGGCTTATGTTCACAATCATGTCCTCCTCCTTGTGCTCTCTTCTCAGTAGGGACCGAACCCATTGCTGTAGTTGGCAGCATATTTCCTTGATGTGGAAATTATCCACATATTCATCCTTGACGATTACATCCCAAAAGTACTTGGTAAATTGGTAAAGGCAGTCGTCATACTTGTCTACGTCCGTCATCCGGACCCGCATTATAGCCCTCGCTAATCTGTCATCCACACTTAAAACATTTTCTTTTTTAGGAGTTCTTCTGACTTCTGATTATAATACTTTTGGATAGAAATATAATCAGGTTCCTCATAGTCCCCGTTTCCAAATTTCTTAGCCATACTGTCCAGCCAATCTACAATATCTTGGCCGAACTTTCTGGCAATGTTTTGTCTCATGTATTTGAAGCTTTTCCCAGACCTGTTGTTCGTAGAGAGCTGAGCGTTTACATTCGCCTCATTAAATCTTAGGGTCAGGATAGCTCTAGTGTGGTAGTGTCCTGCGTCGCAATTGCTTTCCATCTTGCCGGTGCTCTGATTTCTCTTGTAGAAAATCCGTTGGCCGGTCTCGATGCATCTCCCGTATCCATATTCATTCGTGTCTCTTAATCTGATATATCGGGAGAATGCAGCGTCTGCTTTTTCAATATCAGAGAGCAAACTAGACGATCTTCATTTGCATTTCTAACTGCGTAGCTTGGAACGGTTCTTTGCTAAGGAGAACCCCATCCTCATTGAACCTGTACTCCATGCCTTCATCAATGTCTTGGTAGTAGTAAACTATGGCATTTTGTTCTTTCAATTGCCCGGTTGTCAACATTTGTTCCAACTCAAGGATCATGCTTTTTGCAGCCTTGTTTGTCATACCGGTGAGGTCTACCTCGTTCAGATTTTCAGCAATCATCCCGATCATCTCCTCTGTCTCTATTTCCATCTCAAACATCTCCTTGATAAGATTCTGAAAGTTTCTCCTGTTCGCAAGATGGAGACTCAGGTCAGAGTGTCTTTGCTTGCACTCAAGTATCTCTGCCTCGTTGAGTTTCTTGACATAATCTTCCTTTCTCCTGTTACCGTACTTCCTTGCCACCTCAAATGTGACTTCGTGTTTTTTAGCCATTTTTTAATATTTTTTTACTGATTTCGAAATAAATTTCCTGTTCTTCGTCCGTCAGATTTCTGACAAGATCATCCATGGCATTTTCGCTGGATTCTTCCACCAGTCCAGATGCAAGGTTCTTCGCCAATAGGTTTACGACTGCTGATTGTGGCGGGACATATTTTTCAAACTCACGAACGCCTTTTCTCCTGAGAACCTCTTCGTTCGTATTTTCATCTACGACCACTTCATACACAGTTTCTTTTAGGGTGACTGTGTGGCCTGTCGCACTCTTGGATAGTGCTGCAGCGATTTCATTCCTGGAAGACATCATCCACAGGTCTACACCAGCTTTCTCGGCAGCATTTAATCTCATATCTCTCTTGAGCCGGGTATAGTAGGAAGTCTTCTTCCAGCCGAAGTAATTTATAACCTCAGCCCTACTCATTCCACTTGCGAATAAAGCCTCAATCTCTTCGTACTGAGCATCACTGAGCATAGCCGGCATCAGTGAATTCGTGCTTACAATTTCAAGTGACATTTTCTGTAATTTTTGTCCTGTCAAATTTAGCCCTTTCTATGGCTTTATCCCTGACTTTTTTTGTGGAAGTGCTTTTACCGATGACAGCGGCAAGAGACTTGTCGTCAAGACTCGCCAATCCAATTAGGTATATTTGTCGCTCCCACTTCTTCATAGCTTGGATAAAGTTTCAATCAAGTATTGCTCATAGCCACCGGCCATAGCCATTTTTACGTCCTCTTTCTCTTTAATTTCCATCCATTTTTTGTAGCTAATCCCAAGCCGCTGAGCGATGGTTTTATCGGATAAATTCCTTTTGGAAAGATTACTGACAACACAAAGGAATGCTGGACTCCTGTTCGGCTCTTCGCTTTTCGCCTCAAAATTAAACTCCATCAGGTAAGGGATAACATTCAGTGGCCCTCCTCTGTTAAGCTGGAATACATTTTCATTTACAACATTTACATCTTTAGCCTCTGGATAGTAGTCAAAAACAGATTCAGAGGAGTCAAGATAAATCTCAATACTCCAACATATCTTGTCCTTAACTTTTGAGATGGCATAGACATACCATGATGTACATGATTTTACCGGCCTCGGATCGGAAGACGATGATTTTAACCGGTATTTCATTTTTTTATCGGTTGTATTTCTATCTCAGCCGGTTTGTCATCGTCTTCTGATAGTTTTGATGAGAACAATGGAGCCACAATCCTTTTACTCTTGCCGGTTACCACAATGCTTATGTCGTAATAGCCGAAGCTCTCTGCGATTTCGACAAATTTGTTCAATGAAATAGTACCCTTCTCGTAATTACTCCAGGCTACTTGGCTCACTCCGTATTCCTCTGAAACCTCCTTCTGCAGTGCCCCGTGATCCGTCCTTATTGCCTTTATGATCGCTCCGAGGATTCTACCTGTATCAATTTTCATTCTGTTAGTTTTAATAATCCAAATCCTTCCAAAAGTAGATGATCAGACAAGTATTC
>ERZ761584.346-NODE-346-length-15505-cov-8.372298_pt1 | contig 15505 bp, 21 predicted proteins | sample MGYA00512168_ERZ761584 | MGnify/ENA primary metagenome ERZ761584 (study PRJEB28899, sample SAMN03785564) | bioreactor sludge metagenome | biome: EBPR Sludge; feature: EBPR Bioreactor; material: 0.22µm filtered reactor supernatant | place: Saint Lucia: Queensland...
TTCAGCGAGATTGAACGGCGCGGCGCGGGGATGTACAAAGGCCAACGGGTAACACGCGGCTCAGGCGAAATAGACAACGCGCCCCAAACCAATGGGGAGACTGGCGGTGCAAGTCCGACCGAGCCGCTTTTAGTGACATAATCGGTATTTTCGGTATGGCAAAGCAACGTTTCACCCCGAAACAAGTGGCCGACACGCTCAACGAGACGCGCGGCATGGTGTTCCTGGCAGCTAAAAAGTTAGGCTGCTCGGATGACACCATTTACAACTACGCCAAACGCTACAAGGCGGTGGGTGACGCCTTGCGTCAACAGCGCGGGCAGTTTGTAGACATGGCGGAGCTAAAGCTGTGGAATGCCGTCAACGAGGGGGAAGCCTGGGCCGTTCAGTTTGCGCTCAGGACGTTGGGCAAGGAGCGCGGCTACGTGGAGCGGAGCGAGGTGACGGGCAAGGATGGAAACGAAATGATTATCAAGGTGGTCTATGCCGACGTTGACATTGATACTGCCGCGCCCACATTTAGCGCAGAAGCGCGTGATTAACGAGGCGCAACGGTTCAACGTGCTGGCTTGCGGGCGACGGTTTGGCAAGACCCGCCTCGGCATTGACCGTCTCATTCGCCCGGCGCTGGAGGGAAAGCCCGCTGCCTTTTTCGCGCCGACCTACAAAATGATGAGCGACGTATGGCGCGAAACGTATAACACGGTGCTGCCCACCGTCAAGCGGGTCAGCGCCCAGGAGCATAGGCTAGAGTTGATCACGGGCGGGGTGATTGATATGTGGAGCCTGGACACGCCCGACGCGCCGCGCGGTCGCAAGTATCAGCGGGTGGTGATTGATGAGGCGGCGATGGTTCCCCACCTTCAAGAGGCGTGGCAAGCAAGCATCCGTCCGACGCTGACCGACTATCAGGGCGACGCGTGGTTCATGAGTACGCCCAAAGGCGCGAACTTTTTCAGGACGATTTACCAATACGGACAAGACCCGTTACGCCCTGACTGGAAAAGCTGGCAGATGCCCACAACGGCCAACCCGTACATCCAGGCCAGCGAGGTGGAGGCGGCGCGGCAAGAGTTACCCGAACGCATCTACCAGCAGGAGTACGAGGCTCTTTTCTTGGAGGATGCGGGCGGTGTGTTTCGGAAAGTGCGCGAGGCAGCGACAGCAGAGCGGCGCACACCCTACGCGGGCCGCTTTGTGATGGGTGTAGACTGGGCCATGCAAAACGACTTTACGGTCTTAGTGGTCATTGACGCCGAAGCGTGGCGCATGGTGGATATGGACCGCTTCAATCAAGTCGACTGGGCCGTGCAACGGCAACGCTTGCGCGTGATGGCCGATAAGTGGAAGGTAGAGCGCATCTTAGCCGAGCACAACAGCATCGGCGGGCCGAATATCGAGGCGCTGCAACGCGAAGGCTTGCCCGTTGACGGCTTCGAGACAACGGCCATGAGCAAGCCGCCGCTGATTGAAAGCCTGGCGCTGGCGTTTGAGCGGGGCGAGTTACCCATCCTCAATGACCCGGTATTGGTGGGCGAACTCGAAGCCTACGAGCGCGAGGTGTCCCCCATTACGGGCCGCAGCCGCTATAGCGCCCCGGAAGGGATGCATGACGACTGTTGTATGGCGCTCGCCCTGGCGTGGAAGGCGGCACATGGGCCGCGTGTGGGCAGTATCCGTAACCCCTGGAACTAACTATGCTAGACTCGCTCTTTCCGCCTATCGCGGCGCAACATCTCTACGAACTCGCGGCCACTGACGAGCGCGAACGCCTGGAACGGTACAAGCGGGCGTGGGAGGCGTACCGGGGCGAACTCCCCGACACCTTGCGCGTCAAGCGTGGGCAGCCGAATGACAACGTTCAAGCCAGCAAGTGCCGCGTGATTGTAGATACGGCGGTGTCGTTCCTGTTCGGCCAAAATATTGAGTTTGAGATCAGCGACCAGGAGGATACGCCCGAAGAGCAATGGCTAGACGCCTGCTGGCAGGCCAACCGCAAGATGACGCTCCTCAACAAGCTAGGCGTCAACGGTGCAGTGTGCGGCCATGCCTTTATTAAGATCGTGCCGAACCACCCTTCGACCTCCCCTTACCCGCGCCTGATTGTGCTTGACCCGGCCAACGTCTCTTGCACCTGGGATGATGACGACATTGAGACGGTGACGGAATACCGTATCCAGTGGAATGCCATTGACCCGCAGACGCGCAAGGCCATTGTACGGCGGCAGGTCGTGACGCGCCAGAGTAACGGCTACTGGCTGATACGTGATTTTATGAGCTTGCCGGGGAATGTGGCGAACCGTTGGATACTGACAGGCGAGCAGCTATGGCCTTATACGTGGTCGCCCGTCATTGACTGTCAAAATATCGCCGTCCCTAATGAGTTCTGGGGCGAGGCCGACATCCCGACCGACATCATCAATCTCACCCAAAGCCGCAACTTCGCGTTGTCCAACTGGGCGCGGATTATCAAGTACCAGGCGCATCAACGGTTATGGGGCAAGGGCTTTCGTGACGACCAAGTTAAACTAGGCGTAGACGACATCTTCATCATCGAAAGTGACGCGGGGCAGCTTGCCAGCATTGAGCCAACGTCTAACATGGCGGGGCTAAGTGACCTTGACCGCCGATTAGACGAGGCCATTCACGAGGGCAGCCGCACGCCCGCCATTGCGACGGGTAAGGTAGAGGGCATCGGGCAACTTAGCGGCGTGGCCTTGCAAATCCTCTACGGCCCGCTCGTGCAAAAGATTGAGGCCAAACGCCAAACCTACGGCGATATGTTACGGCTGGCGAACCGTTACCTGCTCGAACTGGGCGGCTACGGCGCGGAGATAGATATCAACATCGTGTGGCCTGAAATCCTGCCCCAGGACATGCAAGCCGAACGCGCCTCCCTCCAAGTGGACATGGGGCTAGGCGTGGTGAGCAAGTCCACTGTGGCTCAAAAGCTCGGCTACGATTGGGACACGGAACAGGCGCGGATGCAAGCCGAAGTCAGCAGCGCCGACGGGCAGAGCGACATTCCCACCGAGGACGAAGGCAAGCGCCTCCAAGCGGTATTTACGGCGCTTAAGGACGCGGTGGATGCGGGCATACCGATTGAGACGTTTTTGTCTAAATACCTGGCATGGTCAAAGGCCGAACTTGGTGCTATAACTCAGGCGCAAGAGGACCAACAGGCCAGCGAACTCGAAGCGCAGCAGCGCCAGCTAGACATGCTGCAAATGCAACAGGGAGGCATGAATGGCGAGCCAGGACAGCAACAGCCAGGACAAACCCAAGCGCCGCGTCCCATTGGGGGAACCGCTAACGGCGGAGGAGTTGGCGCGGCGGGTGGGAACGGGTGAGACGCCGGGCGAAGTGTTGGAGGCTGAGGAGCTATGGGAGCAACGCGCACCGACGTATGCGAAGAAGTGGCTAAAGGCGAAGAAACGTAATGCCAACCCGCCGCAGTAGTCTAACGCCTGCCTTTGAGTGGTCGCCCGGCTCACAACGCTATGTGAACGCCGTTACTAAGCGGTTTGTGAGCCGCGAGCAGGTACGCCAGGCGCTCGACATCGCGCTAGATCGCAGCCGTAACGAGGTCGCCCGGCTCAGCCGTGAATTAGTCAATGGACGCATCAACCTGGCCGACTGGCAAACGAGTGTAGCGCGGGAAGTGAAGTCCATGCATATGTGTAGCGCGGCATTGGCTAAAGGCGGGTGGGCACAGATGACGCCGCAGGACACGGGCCGGGCGGGGCGGATTATCCGCGACGAGTACGCGTACCTGGCTAATTTTGCTCAGCAAATCAAGAGCGGACAGCAGAAGTTAGACGGCTCGCTTGTCACCCGCGCCAACCTCTACGCCCAAGCGCCACGCGGCACGTACCACGCCATTGAGGAAAAGGGGATGCAAGCGCAGGGCAAAACCGAGTACCGTAACGAGCTAGGTCCAGCGGACCACTGCGACGGCTGTTTAGCGGAGACGGCGAAGGGGTGGGTTCCCCTCGGGGCGCTTGTGCCGATAGGCAGCCGCTTATGCCTCGCTAATTGTAGATGCCGTCTTGAATATAGGGACGCAGCAGTGATGGGCGCGATGGCGTCCAACAAGACAGCTATCCCCGTTGACCCGGCGCGACGTTTGGCCGAAATCAATGAGCGCTTGATGTCCGACAATATATCAGACAAGGAATTTAATTCCTTACTGAAGGAAGCTGAACGCCTCAAGGCGGCTCAACGCGCCGCGTCAGAAGCCAAGTTACAGCAAAGAGCCGGGACACCCCAGGCGGTCTTAGAGGCAGAGAGGGGCATTCGTTCTAGCGACTACGAAACGGCCTATCTATACGACAAGAACGGCAAACTCATAGCCCAACAGAGCGGCAATAAGGATACAGTCAACCTTTCCCCTGCCATGCTTAATCAGATGCGAGGCAGCATTCTTACTCACAATCATCCTGGCGGCGCTTCTTTTTCACGACAGGACATTGCGGTGGCCGTCAATCACGGACTAGCTGAGGTGCGGGCCGTGACCAGCGAGCGGACTTATTCGATGGTTGTGGATAATGACAAGTGGAACGCCCAAACGTGGGACCGCCTTAACTCAATCATCAAGGAGCATTACGCCAAGAAGTACGATGAATATAGCGTACTTGTCAATAATGGCACTATCACAGAAGCGCAATTACAAGAGCGGTTCTTTCATGAAGTGTGGCAATCGGTAGCACAAGAGGCAGGAGGGCTGAAATACTCATGGGAAAATATCGCCAAGCCAAAGAAGTAGTCACGTTGGATGATGAATTCAGGCTGGGTATTGTTAGCCCCGTTTGCTCGTTGTGCGTTCATTTGCGAGACGTAGCCGACCGCAAGTGCATCGCCTTTCCTGACGGCATTCCTGACGTGATATGGATGGGCGGCAATGACCACCGCCGCCCTTATCCGGGTGATAACGGCATTCAATTCAAAGCTAAGTAGACAGGGCGGACCATGACTGTCGAGTGGGTTGACGTGCGAGAAGAGGCGACGGGCTGGCTACTGTTCCGCTACGACCCGCGTCGTCAGTTGGTGGAGATCAAGCAGCGCGGGCGTAAGGTGCTGGTGGATTTGACGGCGTTTGACAAAAACACGACGCCCCCCCTAGACAAGGCCGTCAAGATGTAGTATACTGAGGCTAGCTAAATATCGAAGCGTCTTTGAACGCCCCTGACTAGGCACAAGCCTCGGCTCAGGGGCTTTTTGCGTTTACACAGGACTTATCCAGGGAGACAACCGTGAGTGATGAAGTCAAGGCCGAAGGCAGCCAGGAGCCGCCCAAGCCGTCAACGCCCCAGGTGGGCCAGACCGCGCCAGAGCCAGCGCCCCCGGCGGGCCGCACGCTGGATGCGGACGCACTAGCGAAAGAGTTGGAAGAGACGCGCAAGGAGGCGGCTAAATACCGCACCGAGCGCAAGAGCCTGGCCGATGAAATGAAGGCGTTACAAGCCAAGTTGACAGCGATTGAGACGGCCAGCCTGACCGAGCAAGAGAAGAAGGACAAGGAATATCAGCGCGCACAGCAGCAGGCGACTGAACTCGCGGCCCAACTAGCTGAGACCCAGAAACGCAACCAGGAGTTGCAAGCCCGCTCCATCGTCCAGGCGGCGGCGGCGCGGCTCGGCGTGGTGGACCCTGACGCGGCCTTTGTGCTGTTGCGCGATACGGTTGGAGTGGAGCCTGACGACACGGGCAACCTGGACGCCAAAAAGATCGAGGCCGCCTTGCGCGAACTGCTGAAAGCCAAGCCCTACTTGATGGGCGTGCCGCAGACGAGCGCGGCGAACCCGGCGAAGAGCGACCCGACGGTGCAACGCGAGAGCGACGAGCAGCGCCGGGCGCGGCTACACGGCGGCGGCTACAACATCTTTGACGCTGACAACGCACGCAAGCGCGGCGGCGGGGTGGTCTGGGGTGGACGTGACATAGGCTCATAAGGAGTCTAACTATGACCGCAGGAATGAATGTCGCTACTGACATCAGTAGCTTTGTCAACAGTGTGTTTGAGGACGCGCTGTTCGTGGCGCGTGACAACAACCTCATGCAGCCGCTTGTCACGACGTTTAGCGACGCGCAAGGGCTGGCGAGCCGCAAGCTGCAAGCCTACGGGACGGCGACGATCCGGCAACTGAACGAGACCGATGACATGGTGAGCCAGACCTACGCGCCGACGGCGTTGACCACGCTGACCCCGGCGGAGTTTGGCGCGCAAATCTTCTTGACGGATTTGCGAATGGAGACCGACCCGTTTGGCGCGCGGGATGACGCGGCGCGGGAACTCGGCGTGGCGATGGCGCAGTCCATCGAAAACAACCTCATCAGCACCTTCACCAGCCTGACGGGGGGCACGATTGGCTCAGGCGGCAGCGCCCTAACGTGGGGCTACTTCACGGCGGCGCTGACGACGCTCCGTATGCAGAACGCGCCGCTGCCGTACTTCTGTGTCCTTAGCCCCTACCAGTATCACAACTTGGCAAAGTCGGCCAGTATCGCGGGGGCGACCGTCGCATCGGCCCCCAACTTCCAGGATGACGTGACACGCCGCTGGTGGATTCAGAGCTTCGGGCCTGTCGATATTTACGTCACCGCCAATATTGCGGCGGGTACGGCGGTCTACGGAGCCATGTTCGCCCGTCAAGCCATCGCCTACGACGAACGCCGCGCGCCCCGTCTGGAACCGCAGCGAGACGCCTCGCGGCGCGGCATGGAGCTAAACATGTCTACCGTCTACGCCTACGGCGTGTGGCGGCCCACCTTCGGCGTGGCTATCCTGTCGGATGGCTCGGCCCCGACTTCGTAAAGGAGGTTAGTCATGGCTGAATCCTGGGATACCAAAGTCCTGAGTTACGCGCTGGGCGACCCCGGCGGTGACAACAAGCAACTGTTTCTCTTGCGCGCGCCGAGCGCGGCCTTTGGCGGCGGCTTGACCATTCTCAGTGGGGAAGCCGTCCAGGGCGCGGCGGCGGCTCTCTCGCAGGGCGTCGGCGGTACAACCTTCACCCTGGCCCTCCACAAGTACACCAACGCCGGCACGCCGGCCGTGTACGGCACAATCGCGGCGGCCATTGGTGGCACGGCGGTTGGGTGGGGCGCGGGTGTGCCCAACGCCTTTACCATTACCACCAGCGGCAGCACGAACTACCTGTCGGCGGGGGAATGGCTTGTGTGCCAGTACAACGAGATCAACGCGGGCAACCCCGTCAACGCGACGATTTGTATCCGCTACATTCTCGGTCGCGGCGGCTGAGTTTATCTGTCTCTCCTTCCCTCTGGCAACCCTACCCCGCTGGCTACGTCCGCTGGCGGGGTAGGGTGGGGAAGGTCACTCCCACCGTCAATGGACGCTCGGAGACATAACGAACCGTGAAAATAACCTGGCTCTCGAATGCGCCCCACGCCACGACGGGCTACGCCAACCAGACAAGGTATACTATCCCCCGTCTGGAAGCATTGGGCCACGAATGCGCGATTGTCGCCTTTTACGGCGTCGAGGGGGGCGTGCTACGCAATGGCAACACGCGGATTTATCCACGTGGCGCGCACCCCTACGGCCTGGACGTGATTGACGCCCACGCCACGCACTTTAACAACGGGCCGGGCGGCCTCGTCATCAGCCTCATGGACAGTTGGGTATTGGACCCGTCGGCGTTCCGAACGTCGCGTTGGACCCCCTACTTTCCCATTGACCACGAACCGTGCCCGCCGCCGATTATCCACCGCGTCAGCAAGGCATGGGCGCGTATCGTTTACTCTAAGTTTGGCGAGCGGATGATGCACAACGCGGGCCTCGATTGCTACTACGTCCCGCACATGATTGACACGTCCATTTATAAGCCGACGCCGCAAGCCTACGCGCGCCAGGAATGGCGCTTGCCGCAGGACAAATTCATCGTCGGCATGGTCGCGGCCAACAAGGGCGCGCCCAGCCGCAAGTGTTTCCAGGAGCAGCTTCAGGCGTTCGCGGAATTCCATCACCGTCACCCGGATACGCACCTTCACCTACACACGGCCAAAGGGACGGGCGGCGGGGCCGAAGCGGTCAACCTACCAGAATTAGTAGACTACCTCGACCTGACGGAGTGCGTCAGCTTCGTAGACCAATACGCCTACTTTTTAGGCTTGCCTGATGAAATGGTAGCCAGCGTGTACGGCGCGTTTGACGTGCTAACGAGTGTGAGCATGGGGGAGGGCTTCGGCATCCCTATTGCGGAGGCGCAAGCGTGCGGCGTGCCCGTCATCGTGGGCGACTGGACGAGCATGCCCGAACTGTGCTTTGCGGGCTGGAAGATAGACAAGGCTGAGACCGAGCCGTTCTGGACGCCGTTGGGCGCATTCCAATTCAAGCCACGCGTTGGGGCCATTGTGGACGCCTACGAAGAGGCGTATAAAAACGCGGGCAACCTGAAACTGAAGAAGCAGGCGCGGCAAGGCGCGTTGGCCTACGACGCGGAAACGGTGACGCAACGCTACTGGAAGCCTACGCTGGAAGAACTAGAACAGCGGATAGCCGACGAGGACGCCATGCCGACGTTCAACGAACTGGCGGGGGTGGCGGTATGACGACGCTGCAACTCGGCTGCGGTATCCGTCCGCTTCAGGGCGCGGTTAACCACGACCTCTGGCAACATCACGACTATGTAGACGTGGCGCATGACCTTAACTGGTTGCCCTGGCCCTGGCCTGATGCGTCCTTTGACAAGATCATCGCTCTGGACGTGATGGAGCATTTACACCTCGAAGTGCAAGAGTGGCTAGACGAGTGCTGGCGTATCCTACGGCCCGGCGGCCAATTGGTGCTACGCTTACCGGGCTATGCGAACCCTGTTTCATGGCGCGACCCGACGCACAACCGCGTCTATCACCATGAATCGTTTCACTACTGGGACAGGCGGACGCAACTGTGGAATGACTACGGCAGTTTCTACTTCGGGCCGGGATATGACAAGTGGTGGACCGTGCTGCGGGTGGAGAACGTCAATCCCCCGACTCCTAGCGGCGATTTAGGGATTGTCCTACAGAAGGACGGCATGCCATGAAGCGCGCACTCGTCACGGGCGCGGGGGGCTTCATAGGCTCCCATCTGACAAAGTATCTGAAGGACAAGGGCTACTGGGTGCGCGGGGTAGACCTGAAAGTGCCAGAATGGGAGCCGAGCGCGGCGGATGAGTTCTTGCGGTTGGACTTGCGCCGGGCGGACAGCATGGCGCGCGCCTACGGGACGCTCGGTGTAGATGAGGTCTACGCCCTGGCCGCCGACATGGGCGGCATGGGGTTTATCTCATCCCATCACGCGCAAATCCTGCATAACAATGCGCTTATCAACTTGCACACTCTAGACGCGGCGTATGGCTATGGCGTGGGGCGTTACCTGTACACGTCTAGCGCGTGCGTCTACCCGGAATACCGCCAGCTTGAAACCGACGTCGCCGGGCTAAAGGAAAGCGACGCCTGGCCCGCCGCGCCGCAGGACGCCTACGGGCTAGAAAAGCTCGTCACCGAGGAACTATGCCGTCACTACCGCCGCGACTATGGACTCCAGACGCGGATAGCGCGGCTTCATAACGTGTATGGTCCCTATGGCACGTACCAGGGGGGCCGCGAGAAAGCGCCCGCCGCGTTCTGCCGCAAGGTCGCAACGGCCAAACGGGACGGGGCGAAGAGCATTGACATGTGGGGCGACGGCGAACAGACGCGCAGTTTTTGTTACGTGGATGATTGCGTCGAGGGTTTGTATAGGCTGATGCAGAGCGACTACGCCGAACCGCTGAACATCGGTTCGGATAGGCTCATCAGCATGAACGACCTGGCGCGGGTAGTCATGAATATTGCGGGCGTCACCCTGGACATCCACCACGTTGACGGGCCGCAAGGTGTAAGAGGAAGACTGAGCGACAATACTTTGATTAAGCAGGTTTTGGGATGGGAACCAAAGACCGCCCTAGAGGACGGTCTAGCGATAACGTATCGGTGGATTGAGCAGCAGGTGCTAGGTTAGATATGTTTCCACAGTTGGCGCTTACGAATGCGGGTGATAGTAGCCGGGGCTACGCCGTAGTGTTCGGCCAGACGACGGCCAACCGCGCCAGCCGCCAACGCTTCACGAATGGCTATCACTTGCTCCTCCGTAAGACGCGCCATGACGTTATCACTACCGCGCGGCAAGCGTTCGGGATGTTTGCGGGAGCCATTGCGGTCCCCGTAAGGGCGGCGCTCCGGGTATTTATAGGCAAGCGTATTCTCGCCTTTAGCCTGTCGGCCCTTGCGAACCTTATCATCCGAGTTGTCTTTATCTGTGCCAAGAAACAAGTGGGCCGGATTGACGCAAGGCGGATTATCGCATCGGTGGCAGACATGCAGGCCGTTGGGAATAGGGCCGTAAGTGTGTTCGTACATCCAGCGGTGGGCTTGAGTACCCGTGCCTTTTTTGACCATGAACCATCCATAGCCAAAGCCGGGATGGGAGGCGGTCCACTCCCAACAGGGGCCGAGTTCGGGACACTGCGCAGGCGTCGGGCCGTCCTTGTTGACTTTTTCCATGAAGCGGTCAATTGCGGGGCGCGTGCGCTGAATACGACTACACCCCCAGCAAAGTTTGGCCGCGCCTGCTTTGGGTTGGCCGCAGTTAGGGCATGGGTTTGTGTAATACTCGCGCTTCTTGGTTGGCATAGCATCCTCCATAAAACAAATCCCGCCAATCCGGGTCCGCGTTGGTGTCTAGACAGCGCGGGGATTGACGGGAAGGGATGCGGGCAGGAATTGAACCTACGCCGGGCGGCTCCCACATATTCGGTTCCAAACTTAGCCGTGCCTGCTCGAAGGCTGCTCGCCCTGGTGTGCCAACACACCACCGCATCCACGAAACAGCAAAACGCCAACCCGTACCGCGCTGTCTAGACACTCTTATTATACCATAAGTTGTCAAGGGGTTCAAGCCTGATGGATACGTGCTTGATAACTACGACTGTGAACAATCCGACCGTTCTGCGCCAATACCGCGCCGCTGACCCCGACGTGCTATTCATCGTCGCGGGCGACTTGAGGACGCCGCATGACGAGGTACGGGCGCTCTGTGCTGAGTTGGGCAACGCCGTCTACCTGGACCCGCCGCAACAGGACGCGCTCGGTTACAAGTGTTCGGACGTGCTAGGCTGGAAGACTATCCAGCGGCGGAATATCGCGCTCCTAGAGGCCATTCGTAGCGGGGCGGACGTGGTGCTGAGCATTGACGACGATAACGCGCCGCGCCATAGCGCCTACTTTGCCGAGTTGCGCGGGGCGTTCGGTCGGCCTACTGGGACGATGATAGCGGGAGACGCCTGGTACAATCTCGGCAACCAGGCTGAGGCGCGGTTTGTCTATCGCGGCTTTCCGTTTAGCCTACGCGCCGACAGCCAGCCCCCAACACTGAGACTGGCGCGGGAGGGCTTATGGCCTGTCGGCGTTGTCAACGGCCTGATTTACGGCGACCCTGACATCAACGCCATAGACCGCTATCCCAACGGCGGGCCGCGCGTGGAGGATTATCGGACCTATGGGCGGCCCGTCTACGTCAACCCGCGCACGACCTGGACGCCGATTAACAGCCAGAATACCGCCTACGTGCGCGAACTCGCCCCTCTCGCCTTTGTCCTGCCCGCCATTGGCCGCTATGACGACATATGGGCCTCGTTCATGGCGCTCCGCGTCATGGAGGCGACGGACTATCACGTCCTGTTTGGCGAGCCGTCAGTCATCCAGGAACGCAACCCGCACAACTGGCTGGTAGACCTGGAACGGGAAATCTACGGAATGCGCCATACTGAGGCGTTTTGTGAGGGATTGAAGGCTATTCCTGTGGACCCGGCCAAGAGCGTACTCGATAACCTGGACGCAGTACGCCAGGGCGTGACGCACCTACCGCTTCAAGCGCGGCTTTTTATGGACGCCTGGATGGATGACGTGGCAAAGGTGATATGACATGGCAAAAAAGCAACAGCCCAAGAAGCCGCCTATCCCCCCAATGGATAGCGGCAAGACGCCCCGAATGCCGAAGATGCCACCGACGGCGGATGAACACAACGCCATGCTGGAACGGATGAGGCAGGGCAAGAAGAAGTGATTATTGACGCCGTGATGCTCGGCTATGCCACCGACCTCGACTTACTAGACATCCGCCTCCATGAGTTAGCCGACGTGGTGGACCGCTTTGTGGTGGTGGAGGCCTGTCTGACGTTTACGGGCAAGCGCAAGCCGTTGCACCTGTACCACAACCGTCAACGGTTCACTGAGTGGGCCGACAGGCTGGACTACGTGACGCTCCATCACCTACCAACGGGCGACGCCTGGACACGCGAGGCATACCAGCGCAATGCCATTCTAGAGGGGCTACGGGACGCGGCAGACGATGACATCGTGCTGATGGGCGACTGTGACGAGATACCCCGCGCCGCCTCCGTTGGACAGGCTATTGACGCATTGCGCCATCGTCCCATCGTCGCCTTCGGCCAACGACTGAGCTTCTATTACGTCAATAACATTTGCCACTCCATTGACGACTGGCGCGGCACGCTGGCGGCCACTGTCAAGACGACGCGGACGGTGACACCGCAAGGGATGCGGGACGCGCGGAACGCGGTAGGGGCGCTGCGTGACGCGGGTTGGCACATGACCAACATCGTCGGCAAGCAAGGCGTGACGGCGTTACAGACCAAGATCACGTCGTTTAGCCATACCGAGGTTGCCACGCCGGCCATTCTAGATGAGGCGCACTTACGGGAGTGCGTAGCGTTGGGCAAGGACGTAAGCGGTAGGCAGGACATTTTGTTTAGGGTAGAACGGGACGAACGGGATTATCCGCGCTACGTGCTAGATAACTCAGCGGCATTCGGTCATTTATTCTATCCGGGGAGCCTATGAAGATTGGCGTCGGCGTCCTGACTTTCAACCATAAAACGACAGGCCGCGAACAAATGTTTTATGATACCTTGCTCTCTCTCACCAACGGCGGGCAAGCGGTAGACGTGGTGGTGGTGACCAATGGCAGCACGGACGGCACACAAGATACCGTCAGGCGGCTCAATGGGATTGTGGATGATACCAACTCGCAAATCTGGTACGGGATGCAAAGGGCCATTGAGGAGTGCATAGCGCGCGGGGCGGATGTGGTCCTGTTTACCGCCGATGATATTGTCTACGCCGAAGGGTGGGCCGACAGGTTGGCCGCCTTCTGGCAGGACGCGCCCGAAGAGGTCAAGCTATGCTCGCTCATCTTAGAACCCGTTTACCCCTGGAACACGATACGCGGCACGTTGGACGCGGGCGGAATGCGGGCTATCTTGCGCGATAGCGTGGGCGGCTGTAGTTGGTCCTTCCGCGCCGCCGATTGGCCGACGATTGGCCCGCTCGAACAAATATTCCCCGGCGAAGACCTGGCTTGTTGCCGCAAGCTGATTAGTCAGGGCTACTATCTCGCCGCTGTTGACCTGGGCGATCACGTGGGCGAGCGTTTATCGGCATGGGGTAACGAAAGCTACAAGATAGCCGTTCCTGTAGACCGCGAACGGTGGGGGCTGTAAATGGCGCGCACTACCATGTCGTCGCTCTTGACGACGCTACGCGAGTGGATTAACGACCCGTCTGGCACGGCGCAAGTCTTCACGGATGACGCGCTGCAACGTCACCTGGACGCCCATCGTTATGACGTCTACTTCGAGCCACTAACGCCCATCCCGTCCTACATCGGCGGCGGCACAGCGGCCTATTACGAGTATCGCAGTTGTCATCAGTGGTATGAGACGACGAACGCCGGGACAGCGGTGTTCCTGGTTCAGGACAGCATCGGCACGACACGGGGTACGGCGACCTGGGCCGATGTGGACTATCAGCGCGGGGTTGTCACCCTCACGACCAACCAGGCGGGGACGGTGCTATACCTGACGGGCCGCTCCTATGACATGTACGGCGGGGCGGCGGATGCGCTGACCGACTGGGCGCAAAAAGTGAGCCTCCAGTTTGACTTTAGCAGCGACCAGCAGACGTTTAACCGTTCACAAAAACAAGCCATGCTGCTATCAGCGGCGGAACGCTATCGGCGGCAAGCCAGGACGCGGCGGGCCAACATCACGCGGCCTGACGTGGCAGAGGGGGGCGATGATGATTGACGCCACCGACCTCGCGGCCATGCAGACGCAGATGAACGACACGCACACGGCGGGGACGTGCGTCATTAGCCGCCGTACCAAGACCACCGACAGTCAGGGCGGCTATACCTGGACGTATCCAGCGGTGACAGGCGGTACGGTCCTCTACCGTCAGGTCATGGTCACAGGGCTAGAACGCGCGTTCGCCCAACGTTTCGGCACGGTGTCCACCTGGCGTTTCGGCTTGCCCTTGACGCCCGCTGTCCTGCCGAGTGACCGCCTGGTCATGGGCAGCGTCACCTACGAAGTCACGAGCGTAGACCAACCGCGCACGATTGCGCTAGAGCAATTGGTAGAATGCGTCAAACTGTGAGGCCACGATGCGCGTGAAACTGGATGTCAAAGTCAACAGCAACATGGGCAAGCTCGTCGCGGGTATCCCGCAGCTAGCCGACAAGACGGCGCGGGCGGGGGCAATGCAGCTTCTAGCCGAGGCCAAACGAGAAGCGCCCGTGTCTACGGGCGCGCTCAGGGACAGTCACACGGTAGAGGGCGGGGAAGGTGAATACTCCGTCGTGGCCGATACGTCTTACGCGGTGTTCGTCCACTGGGGAACGCGCTTCCGTCGGGCTAATCCCTGGCTGGCGCGGGCCGCCGAACACGCGAACCCGCGCATTGTGACGGAGATACGGGATGACCTGGCCGACGGCATTGCCCGCTACGAGACACACGGGATATGAGCAGCGGCGGTGATCTAGGCGTCACGCGACGCCACATTTACGCGAAACTAACCGCAGCCTCGGCGCTCAGCGGCTTGACGGTGGTGGAGGGCATTGCCGACGACGACGCGGGCGATACGTTTGTCAGCTTTGAGTACCTCCCCGAAGACAGGCCCATGACGATGGGGACGGGGGCCACGTATATCTTCACCCGCCCGCGTTACAAGGTAGTGGTCATCGGGAAAAATGTGCCATTTTCGAGCCTGGACGCCTACGCCGTCGGCATCTATGGCGCGTTGCACAACGTAGCAAGCAGCGCATCAGACGGCACGGTGACGACGCTATGCGTCTCGCCTTTGCAGTTAGAAGAGCCGGAGGACGGCGGTGTCCGATTCAGACAAGCAGGCTGGATTGTCGAAAGCTATACCCGCAGCGTCTGACGCCGACCGTCAGTTCTGGCTCGACGTGCGCCGCGCCTTGCTCGCGATTGTCGCGGCCATTGAACGGCGCTGGGGAATTGACAAGAGTAGCAATCATCACGGTCAAGACCGTTTCTCCCTCGATAAGTCAATAGTCACAGGGTCACACTCTATAGAGTCCCGCAGGCCGCGCCATGCGCTCCGCCTGTCGGCAAGTCGGGCGTTTTGGTGCGCC
>ERZ761584.347-NODE-347-length-15498-cov-4.273911_pt1 | contig 15498 bp, 20 predicted proteins | sample MGYA00512168_ERZ761584 | MGnify/ENA primary metagenome ERZ761584 (study PRJEB28899, sample SAMN03785564) | bioreactor sludge metagenome | biome: EBPR Sludge; feature: EBPR Bioreactor; material: 0.22µm filtered reactor supernatant | place: Saint Lucia: Queensland...
GAGGGGGAAGCCCTGCTCGCGTATGGCCGAAGCGGCTCCGTCGCTGATCGACTGGAGCGGCTGGTCAATAGTGTAGAGTTAGACATCACGGGGATATACAACAGGAAATACATGCACCTGTGCATGCTGCTGACCTACTGTTCCCCTTTGTATCTGAAGTACGGCAACCGCACTCAGCGCGGCTGGATGGAGACCCTCATCGTTGGCGACAGCTCCAACGGCAAGTCGCAGGCTAGGTCGGCTCTACTTGAATCTCTCCGATTAGGAGAAGTCGTTGACTGTAAGACAGCCTCCCGCGCTGGCTTGCTCGGAGGAAACATTAAGCTGGACGACAGCGGTAAGCTGTTCATGAAATGGGGCGCTCTCCCAAGAATGGACAGAATGCTGCTATGGCTAGAGGAACTGAAGGGACTCGATCCCGAAATAATTGGGAAGATGACGGAGGCTCGATCTAGTGGAGTGTTAGAGATAGCGCTCGCTACGCATCGACGCGCTCCTTGTCGGACCCGCTTAATCTGCCTGAGTAATCCTCGGTCCAATCGTCGACTGGCCACGTATCCTTACGGAGTGTCCGCTCTACTAGAGCTTATCGGCGCCCCCGAGGACTTGCGTCGGTTCGACTTATGCTGCGTCGTCCCCGATTCTACCCAGTCGCGCATTCCGAGGGAGAACCTGACCACTGTGCCTGACGTGGCCAAGCTCCTGCGGACTTTGATTCTTAGAGCTTGGACGATAGACGCGGAGGACATCAAATATTCCTTCGACGTGAGAGACTTAGAGAAGAGGGGCGACGATCTGCGCAAGACGTACTCAGCCGAGATACCGGTGATCGACCCAGGGTCAACCTCTCTCAAGCTACTTAGAGTGGCCGCGTCCGCTGCACTGCTTTCCGGAGAGATAGGGGAGGGAGAGGTGCTCAACATAACAGGAGAGCACCTTGACTGGAGCGACGCTTTCATCAGAGAGATGTACAACTCTGATGATCTCGGCTACGCTACATACAGCCAAGCGCACCGGACACAAGCCCGATTCGCTAAGGAGAACATTCGCGTCATTCTCGACACAATCTGTGGTGTCGAGTTCGGGCAAGAGTTGTTATCCTTTATGCGGTCTACTGAGTTCCTCAACATGGCGGACATCATGGACTTCGGGGGCTGTCAGGAAAGCACTGCCTCAGATATGATAGGCGAGCTTCGTCGGATGAAATGCCTTAGGGTCACTCGCTCAGGTAACCACGGTACACAGAGCTACACTAAGACGCAGGCATTCCAAGCAATGCTCAACTTGTCTGATAGCGAACTAGAGAGCATACGAGGTGGAGCATGAGAGATATTCTAAAAACCTGCGCTGGGATAGAGGTAGTAGACGAGGCCGTCGTCGTCTTTTGTGAGGGGTCTGCTACTGCGGAGCGGCTAGCTAAGCTACTCACCGAGCTTTCCACAGAGGCGGACGAAGACGCCGTCACTTGTCTAAGCGACCATGTGCCCTTTCTTCTGAAGGCGTCCGAGTTGCCCGGCTTTGACCGATTCTTCGTAGACTACTTCCTCGGCGCCTGTGCTAAGAGTCCAGCGAATTGGATTATTGCACGGAACCTCACCTGCTTTTCCGTCACAGCCGCAGGTAAGGCGCTCAACTCCCTAGCGACGCAAGCCCTGCTGAAATGATACAACTCGACTCATATACTGGCGTCGACTGCTACATGCCTCTACCAGAGGACGCGTTGCCTGACCCCGCTCTATTCGAGGGGAGTGTTCTGTGTGTAGACTTAGAAACTACATCAGGGCATCCTAAGAAGCACACTAAGTTTGTGTACGAGGGGAAGTGCGGTATCGCCGGAATAGCCCTTACCTGCGCCGGGGCGAATAGGGCATGGTATGTTCCGATTGAGCATAACGCTTGCCCCGTCTTCAACTATAACAAGGCGACAGCCTTAGCCTGGCTGGCGGACGTACTGCGGCGTGGAGCACTGTGGGTGAACGCGAACGTCAAATACGACATACACGCCTTAACACGTAACGGACTTGATCCAGTTGAGCTGATCCCCGCCTATGACGTCATAACACTGGCCAAGCTAGTAGACAGCGACAGGCAGTACAAGGGAGGGTACGGGCTAACCGCTCTGGTAGCGTGGTTGTTCGACCGAGATATCCGCCCATACGAGAGCCGATTGAAACAGGCTCTCGTAGATGCGCGACCCAAGGGAGCGAAGACCAGTCTTGATTACGGTGACGCTAGCCCTCAGGTCTTAGGGCCATACGCCTGCGTAGACGTGATAGAAACCGTCGCTTGTTGGCAGGAGTTGCGGAAAAGACTGCCTCAGGTTTCCTCAAAGGTGGAGGAGACTGAGCGGATGGTCACCAAGGAACTGGTCTACATGGAGCGCGGTGGGATGCTCTATGATAGAGCGGAGTGCGCCGCGCAGGTGGTCGGGGCGGTGGGCCGCCAGCAGGAGCTTATCCTCCAAATAGCTAGGGCATCCAACGGGTTTATAAATCCTACCTCCAGGAGGGACGTAGAGGACTACTTGATCACACAGTGTGGGCTACCTTATGTCGACGAGCCTTCTGCTGAGTTTGATACAGAAACGGCGGAGGGTCTGGCGGAGGAGGATAGCGACTGGTCGCCCAAGTTCGACAAGCACACCTTGCCTGAGTATGCAGCCCTGCCGGGCGCGCCCGTTCAAGTCATATCAGACATACTGGAGTATAGAGCGAGTTTCAAGTTTCTGACAGCCTTCTTGAAGGTCTTTGCGGACGCAGCGGACGAGCGGAACTTCCTGCACGGCTCCTATAACCAAGCGGTGAGAACGGGACGGCTGTCTTGTTCGAGACCAAACAATATGCAGTTCTCGGATAGGGCTAAGGCCCTCATCGTGCCACCTCCGGGCTTCTCCATATTCACATCCGATGAGAGCCAGATTGAGTATCGCCTGCTTGGGCACTACACAGGGGAACCCATCATCCTTCAAGCCTACGCGGCCGATCCTGACACTGACTTCCACTCTAAGATGGCAGCGATCGCTAAATGTGATCGGAGATTCAGTAAGGTGGTCAATTTCCTGTCCGCTTACGGCGGAGGAAAGAAGAAGCTGCGCCTGCAGCTAGCCTCTAACAAGCACTTCAGGAAGTTCGCCGAAGAGTCTTTCAACGGAACAGACTTCGAGGCACATTTGTCGAGACTCGTCGATAATATCTATGACGCATACCACCGAGGCTTCCCGTCACTGAAACGCGAGTCTAAGAACATGGCTCAGCGAGCCTGGGATAAGGGCTACGTCATCAACTTGTATGGGCGAGTCAGGCGGCTCGCTCAGACGATCCCCGGCAAGAAATACTCTCCGACGAAGGACGCACTGAATACCCTGTGTCAAGGAACGGCGGCAGACATAGTCAAAGAGATAATGGCCTTCCGCCTGTGCGCCGCGATAAGAAAGCTGGGAGGATGGGTCTTTGCTCAAGTTCACGACGAGATAGCTGGATACATCCCAACAGAAATAGCCAGAGACCCTAGGTTCGCAGCCGATCTTGTGTACGCGATGGAGGCTCCGCCCCAGCGCCTGCTGAAGCCTCTTAGGGTTCCGTTACGTTCAACTTACGGTATAAGCGAGGTATCATGGCAGGAAGCGAGCGAACAGAAGCTGGCCATAAACCACTCAGAGGTAAGACCGGGCGGGTTGTTCTAGAACGGTTAGTTGTCCCCGAGAAGAAGAAGCACAGGCAGCCCTCCTCTCTTCCGATCGTGTCGGATGACCCGTTCTGGAAGATGATGGGGAGCGGTATGTCCAGAGTGCGAGCGGCCGGAGCTTACGTCTCAAGGGTGTTAGCCTCTCGTGAAGTGGATGTCAGTCCGAGCGAGGCGGAGAGCGCTGTCTTGGAGGCCGCAATCGTCATCTTCAACTCGTTCGAGGCGAAAGACGGTGCGACTCTAGGGAGCGTACTCAAGTACGCTAAGTTGAGAGCGATTAAAGTTCTCACCTCAATGTTTACACGGGCGCAACCGTGCGACGACTTATCTGGTGCCCCCTCCCCGTCACCGAACGACGACCTAGACAGCTTCTGCTTAGACGAGTTCCTTGCCAGCTTATCTCCCTTCGATAAGTGGGTCATAGAGTCTAGGATAGCTGGAGCCGCTTGGATATCAATAGCCGACGCTGTATGCAGGAATGAGGGCAAGCGATACTTTCCCTCGGCTGCCACAAAACTGAAGCGGCGAGTGATCGGGCGCATCTGCCCTTTACTAATGCAGTTCTTCAGCGGAGCCGATCAACAGCGCCTGCTGAATCTTCTCTCTGGAGTAGTCGGAGACGGCCACACTGTCGGAAGAAGGCGCGCTCTCAGTCGCGAAGAGGTGACCGACCTTTTGGGAAAGCTGCCCAGATTATCCGCTTTTGATAAGTGGGCCATAAACTCTAGGATGGAAGGGCATTCTTGGAAGGACATAGCCACTGCGGCGAACGAAACGGACGTGGGCGCTTTTAAGTCGCGCCTGGTAAGCCGGCTGCGTAAAGTATTCAGGAAGAGTATCTCCGTGAAGCGCAGCTTGGCCGCGAGGTTACTGGACACAATCCTAAGGGAGTGAGTTATGCAGATACCGTCAACAATATGGGCTATCGACACATTTCGTCTGATCACAGGGAGCAGCGCGTCTGGAGAACTCGGTATATACCCTAAGTACGATGGGTGGTGTGTGATCGTCCGAAACGACGGAAAGCAGATCGCCGTGAGCCGAAACAGAAAAGAGATCGCCTACCCTTTACCTCAAGTACCAGTCGGCACCCTAGTAGCTGGCGAGCTTGTAGTCGCAGGCAAAGATAGGGAGGCTGTTCCCACAGCTATAGCTACTGGGAAAGGGGCTGAGCTCGTGCTAACCGGAGTAGTCCAGTTTGCAGGCGACGCTTCCGTGTCTATCGAGGAAGCCGCGAGTCGACTAGGGATACGGTGCCCTGAGCAAATTGCGGTGGGGAGCGCTGCGAAAGCGCGTCGACTGGCTATCCCGCAAGGGTGCGACGGCTTCATCATGCGGCCCTCTGTAGAGTCTTGGCCCGGTGAGTGGTACAAGATCAAGCCGAAAGACGAAGTAGACTTGCGAGTGATCGGTTGGGAGGCGGGTCGAAACGTCGGATTAGCTGGCAGCCTTATTGCTCGAAGCGACGACGGGAAAATTCTGGCAAAAATTGCGGGTATGACAAAGGAGCAAAAAGCGTCAGTATGGCAGGACTTCTCTGCGTGGAATGGGCGTGTCGTTAGCGTGTCGTTCGAGAAGCTGTACTTCGATAACGGCGTCTACACGCTGCGCCATCCAAGACTGTCAGGTGTCAGGTATGACAAAGAGACGACCACCTCATGCCAAGAACTTTCGAACCATTCTCGACCTGACTGAGACACCGTGGACCCGTGAAGTTTGCGAACAGCTAGAAGCTCTTGGCGTAAAGGTTTACGTGATAAACCAAACAGTTTATGGGTCGAAAGGGGTACCGGATAGGTGGATCATAGGAGCTAACTATTCCGTGATGGTCGAATTCAAAGACCCTAAGACGGAGTTCCAGCCCCGCCAGCGGGACGTGTTACAGGAAGGGTGGTATAACTGTCCTGGTAGCGTGTTCATGGCGCGTCGAATAGAGTTAACGAAGATAGGTCGGCTCTACAGAGGGAACGACTTAGAGAAACCAATAGCCATCTTTAACGGAGGAAGGGAACTTGATCAACTTCTTAGAAAACACGGAACCCGCGCTAGCGGCGTTGACCTCTAGCTTCGTCCTACAGTTTCTGGCGAAAAGCGGGAGTATCTCAGTGTTCACTATAGCTACAGGCCCGATGGGAAAGGCGCTGTACGTCGACGGACAGCTTGCCTGTCCAGAGCCCGGCTTGTCCGCTATCTTGCAGGAGGCTGAGCGGGTCGAGGCGTTCATCACGTTCAATACAACTAAATGCACAGACACAGCTTGGCCAGACAGGCTTGAAGACCTGTTGGTCAACCCGAAGCTCGGTGTGTAGCCGAGGAGCGGTGGTCCATTACACCGCTTGGCCCCTTGGTACCGACGCGGCCAAGGGGCGCTTTTCTCTAGGAGATTGATATGTACGAAATAATCCGGATAGGAGACGATTGCTTACTAGTGATGTCTCGGACCAGAACCGTGTTGTGGCGTTGCTCTGCGCAAGAGCTAGATCGAATGATCCTCTGCAATGAAGCGCCACTAGGGATGGCGCTGTCCGGTAATCTTTTACTGGCCTATAGAACCTATCAACAAGGAGATTCGGATGATCGCGATTGTGTGCCAAGATGAGGAAGTCGATGAGTGCCTGTATGTCAACGGTAAACGAGTGACCGAGGCGTTCGAGGTAACTGTCCATGCCTGTGATATACCAAACGGAGAGATCAAATACCTACTCCTGAGCGTGCCCAATCAGGTGGCAGGGAGTGAACAGGCCCTCTGTTGGCCTGACAACCTCTTTCTCCGTGTGCTCAAAATTGACAACGTGTATTTTGTCCTATTCTCAACTGAAAAGGTCAAGTTCGCTACGTACAGTGAGATCAAGTCTCGGCTTAGGGACACTAAGCGCGACCTGTTCGAGGACTCGTTTTGGGAAGTGGACGAAGAGACTGCTTTGAAGATTCAATCAACCATAGGAGAAATTTAATGCAGAAGCCTGTCCCAGTCTTAGCTGGATTTGTTCAACTCATCGACGTGATGGGTTGCGACAAGGATATCGTCGACGCCGCCCGTACGTCGTACGGCAAGGACGATCCTGAGCATGATGAGATAATGAGGTACGACGACGTCAATCTCTTAGAGTATCTAATGAGGCATCGACACACGTCTCCATTTGAGATGTGTGAGGTGAAATTCCTTGTCGAAGCACCAATGGATGTCTGGCGGCAGTGGATTCGACATCGCACGGCCAACGTCAACGAGTACAGCACACGCTATCGACCAGCCATCGACCGAATGGAAAAGGCCGAAGAGTGGCGAGCGCAGTCCACAAACAACAAGCAGGGCTCTCGTGGGATCGTGACACAGTTCCCGGAGGGGTTCCACTCAGAGGGGTTCATTAGCCCAGTGGCTCCTCAGGAGTACCTGTCTAACAGGGAGCAGGCCCTACAGGAACTGGCCCGCGATGTGTATGAAGAGCGGATAGAGTTCGGAGTGGCGCTTGAGCAGGCGAGAAAGGACTTACCTCTCTCTACGTACACAAGGGCGATGTGGAAGATCGATCTGCACAACCTGCTTCACTTCCTCTCGCTTCGCTGCGATAGCCACGCTCAGCACGAAATACGAGCCTACGCTGACGCGATGCTAGGAGCAATCGAACTGCTGTTCCCCGTCACAGTAGCTGCGTTCCGGTGCTACCGAATGGAGTCTGTGACATTGTCCGCGCGCGACCAGCTCGGTTTGAAGCGGACCCTCTCTGCCTTACTGGACCCTACGTCAGTATCTGTTGCCCGACTCTGTGATTCTGTTCCTGAATGGAAAGAAGCGCTTGAGCGTACTGGCAAATACCCGAGAGAGGCGGTCGAGTCGTGTGATAAGATACGGAAACTCTTCTCCTAGTTGGGACCGGCAAGGTTAATCCGCGAACCAATGGACTGACGTTGGAGGGGCGGACAGGCTGGGAAGAGTGTCCCTGGGATCGGCGAATGGCCACGTTTTACGTGGCAGCTTATTAGTCGTGACGGGGACAGTGAATCGGCGGCGTGGACAGTGACACGGAGCAAGAGCACACACGGAGTAATTCGTGATCGTTTGCGGCCAGCTACTACGTGCATAGTGATGGTGAGAACGCAGGCCAACAGCAGGTGCAATTCCTGCCCGATTCAATTTTAACGCGTAAACGGCCGCTGGCTTCGTCGACCAGCGTGAATGCCGGGATAGAAAGACGCTGGGACACCAGAGCCAGAATCAATACCTGCGGACTCAACTATGGAGCGGCAGTGCGAACTATGGTGCGGTGGCGTGACCCTTCAAAATTGGACGCCCGGAGGAAGGAAAGTCCTTAACTAAACCGCTTGGCAGTGGCTGCATAACTGCATGACTGCATTACAGGTGCCCGGCATATGACGGCACGGTTCGATTCCGTGAATGCGGCTAGAGCGAGTCGACAATTGGTAGATCAAATCCACTGAGGCAATGCGGTGAAGTCCGAAGAATCATCCAGCATCCTCACGGGAGGGGAACGGAACACCCGGTGCAGGTTCGAATCCTGTCTCGCTCAATTTATCCGTGAATGCAACTTAACCCAAACAAGGAGCCGAAATGAGCAGTGGATTAGATAGAGTGACCGGCTGGGCTGCCTTCTCGCAGAGCATGTTGTTCGCCTCTGCTGGCCTGTTGCTAGTCTCCAATGTGGTCGAGGGAATGACCGGCACAGACCATCACACCTTCCGAGTAGTCGTCATCTCCCTTGGATTCGCATGCGTTGCGATGTGCAATGCGGTAATTTACACCACGAAGGAGTAAAGATATGGACGGGTTAAGCCCATGTCAACATGTGTTTTATACCACCTCAGAGGGACAACGCTGTGTTTACTGCGGAGAGGCTCCTGACATAATGACTTACGCGAAAGAACTTGCCAACGTCTCTGCGGAAGAGCTTACGGCGGACACCGCTAGAAAGCTAGCTCTGCTCACTACAGCATTCGTAGATTCTTGGAAACCCTCCGGCGCTTGCTGGCGGCGCCTAATGGGGGAGATAGACAAGGCGGCCAGGGCGGGCGACTTCTCTGTCACGGTCAACGCATATAACTATACTCAGCGAGCCGTTCCCGCATTTGTCATAGATAACCTGATTAGGTTAGGTTTCAAAGTACGTCTGCAAGACGTCGCTTGGGGAGAAAGCAGGGAGGTGTATATCTCATGGCCAATGAAATGAAGGATCAAGTCGAATGGGTCTACGATCCAGCCACTTTTGTCGGCTTAGTTAATTGTGGGCCAATGAAAGGAGAGCTTGCGTGCCTTCGGTCACCTTACTTTGACTTTAGACCAGGACTTACACGTAACTCTCTACGGACAGAGGAGAGACTTGAGCCGGGTCCTTGGGACCTGAGGCGAGGCGACCGATACCACGCAGAGCGCTTCTGGTACTCGCTGCACGCAGAGGCGCCCCTTCTTCAGAAATCGCGATTCGTTCAGTATGGGTTGTGTGACGTCGGAAAAGCTTATCGAGGAGAGGTGCGCATAGGCACAATCGCTCTAATGCTTACCGGGATAGCCTGGAATACTGGAAGCGCTCCACTAGACGGGCTTGATCACTGGTGCCACTTATCAAAGATTATCGTAGAATGCGATCCACGATTACGAGGGTTCGAAGTCCCTTATGACCTAGTCGACGATAAGGTTAAGCGACTGGTTCAGCCAATCAGTGAGTGGGAGGAGCTAGTTGTGTCTATCCCTTTGCTGGCTTTACGGTACGGTTCACACTATGGCTAACCTAATCGAGAAACTCCTGGAAAACGAGCGCCGCCTTCAGGGCACGCTAGAACGACTCGGAATAGCTGAGCCTCCCTTGCCTTGCGTGAGCGAGGCCGTTTTGAGTGGAATGATTTTTATCTTGCAGGGTGGAGCTGTCGACGTGATTACAGACGAACAGAGAGAAGTAGCGAACCGGTACTTTCGCCTACTGAGAGAGCACCCAATCGGGGCTGAAGTCAAAGGGGAGCTGCTGGAAGCTCAGAGAGCCTTTCTTGCACTAGGGCTCTTTCCAATCAGCAGCGAACTGAAAGCCGCGCAACGAGCTATCAAGTGCCTGAGCTACGCTCAGCTTTCCGTGCCCGCGCCGTTCGTTCAAATGTCGATAGAAAGAGCAGCCGAATTTGCCTGCGACTGGGACGAACCAGCCGTGTTGTTCATGTACTCTGAGGCGAGATCGGAAGTCGGCCAGCCTCTCCTACTACGAATCGACGTAGAGAGCCGAAAAGAGGCGGAAGATTACTTGAGTCTCGCCCTCACTCAGATGCAGCGGCCTGACTGGTGGGAGGTCGGATTGTTCGTAAAGGAGGAGACATGTTCTGTATCAGGTGTAAGCAGTCCGCAATAGTTGTTTCACTTATCCCAGCAGCCGAGGGCTACATCTGTCTTGATTGCGCTAGGGTAGACGGAGATCATATGTGGCTCTGCGCGTGCGGAGAGTGGCAATCTCTCGACGGCGAATGTCCTGTGTGTCTAGAGACTGTTGAGAGCGTAGTGGAGAGAATTTAATGATTCCGGAAGAATTATTGAAGCCGTCATATAGAGGCGGTGTCGGCCCTAAGATAAGAGAGCCAGTTGAAAGGCTGGCGAAGAGGGGGAACATCACATGGGACGAGTGGGAGTCCATGTGGCTGAACACCTACGAGAGGGCGCTCCTTATCCCAGCGCTAACAGACGACGCTCTCATCAAGCACTGTGAGAGAATGCTGGTCCACTGTGATAAGACACCAAGCACTTACGACGGCGCGGTCTGTGGAACAATTGTCCCCGAATTGCTCAACCGATTGAGAGGAAAGAATGTTTCAGAGCTATAATACGGGTAAGCATCCTCGAAGCGCAACGCGCCCGTTGATGCTAATAGTAGGGCATCACAATCACGGAAAGGACGCGCTGGCCGACGCAATCTTCCCAGATGACAAGGTGGCCAGAGGGGTCTCTACGTCAAGGATGTTACTGGAATTTGTCCACTCCAACGAGATACTGAAGCAGAGCCCGGATGACCCGTGGTATGGGTTATCGGTGGAGCAGATGTACGCTAGGCGACATGAGCGGTCGCAGTGGTTAAACCAGATAGGCCGGGCTATGCGAGCCCTCAAGCCGGGCTATTTGATTGAGCGTTTCATTGAGCGTCGCGGTATCTCGATGGTAGGAATACGCGACGAGTCAGAGCTGTGCGTCGCTCTTCGGAGAGCTTTCCAAGTCATATGGGTCGAGGACCCGCGTAAGCCGCTCACTGATCCTACCTTGGAATTCTCATTCGAAGTCTTAAGGCGGCGAGTCCTAGGAGTGATTGACTACCGGGAGTCGAATGATGTGCGACTTCTGCGCTACATTAACGACGGATCACTAGACGACATGAGAAGAGAGGTAGAGGAAGCTGATGAGCAGGGGGTTCTTCTGTCCTAAGCGCTTCGATGTTGCGCCTCTAAGTCCCAGTCGACTAGGCATCTCCAAGTATCGTTTCTAGCGAACCACGCCGGGTCGTAGTATCTGGCGCCGGGAGGCATCGTGAACGGATGAGCTAGAAGCATCCGTTTCCGAAAAAGAGTGCAACCAAAACCGCTTCCCGTAATCTCTTGGACACCCTGGCCCTTCTCTTTTGCCATGTTGTCGAAAGAGAAGGGTCCCGTCCAGTGAGTGTAGTGGGGCGCGTGTCTTTGAAGGTAAGGAGCTGCGACGCATCCCACGGACGCGTCTAACTTACGAAGCAGGGACTGAACCGCTCCTTCTTGTGGGAGGATGTCATCCTCTAAGCACATGACGTAATCATTGACCACAAGCTTCTGCGCCTCTGACCATATACGGCACATGGCGACCTGAACTTGTCGCTCGACCTGAATTCGAGGTGCGTCAGCTAGTCTGTCCTCCAGTCCTGTTCGGACCGTAGCTGACACACAGTCAATGTCCTGCATGTCAGACAAGACACGTCGCCGGAATTCAGTGTCTCCCGATGTAAACAACAAGACGGGCCTCACGTTATCTTGGCGAAGGAGCCAGTCCCTGGTTGCCGCCCAAGCCCACACCCTTCCACTGAGCGGAACGACCACATCAACTCGCTCTCTAGCGAGCCCCATGTTATCGTAGTAGTTTCTGTTCCAGTTAGCAGACATCGAGCCTGAATGCACTCGGTAGTGCAGCTTAGTTCCCGAAGCGACCCCTTTGAACCCCGCTTTTACTATGTTGCGCCAGATGCGGTGGTCCTCCCACTCTGACACCAGCGGCGATCCCTCCGCTGGCTGGGCTATTCGCCAGTCAGCGACACGGAATAGGGAGCATGTGTCTGCCATGTTGGTGACAGATGAGTCAAAGTCAGCCATCCGCTCGACTCTATCACTGCATCCGAAGTGATACTTGTCAGGGTAGGCGAAGCTCGCCTCGCCAATAGAGGCTAGGGAGTCCTCTAGAAAGGTGGGACCGAGCCAATTATCTGCGTCAACGATTAGCCCGAACGGACTAGTCATGTTCTCTACGGCTGCGCGCTTCGCTGCCCAGACGCATCTCGTCTCTAACCTAATGGCTCCAGCCACTGGGGTATCGGACAGTGGATCAATTATAAAGACTCTCCTCGGTTTGACTGTTTGCCTTTCGATCGATCGCAGACACTCGTCTAGGTATTGCTCATAGTTATGACATATTACGGCTACGTCGACCGCAGATTGCTTTCGCACGTAGGCTGGACAGTCAATGCAGTTGGCGGCTCTGTGCAGCCCCTTCTCCGCAAGGATATCCTTGTACATGCTCGTACTTATACACGACCCAAACTGCTCGCAGCTATAAACAGCTATAGCCTGAGCTGCGGCGCAATCACAGGTAACGACCCGGATAACCTCTCCGCGCCTAGCGCAGGAGGCGTCCGGGTCTTTATTTTTTACAGGTGGTAGTACCCATTGCCGGTCATTGTAGGACCGAGTTCGTATCGCGGAGCTGGTCATGAAAATGTAACAGTTAATGTGCCCGGCGCCGATTCCTCCACGGTTAAAGTCGTGGAACCATCTGCGCACGTTAGAGTGCCGTCACCTTCGTCGCGCGTTAAGTCCATCGAGTCCGCTACGAGCGCGGCTTGATACTCAGCGAACGAAAGGGTCGCTGAGTATGAGTTCAGTCCGACTAGTATCTTAAGGACGTAGTCGCCAGTCTCCGAAGATAGAGTAGCGTAGCCTACCTCTTTCCCACAGGCTGTAAAAGGCGCATATACGCAACCAGCGACAGGGTTAGTCCATCTAGAGTACCCGGTATCCCCTGCTATCTGTAGCTCACCTACCAGTGTTCCACTGCCCAGTGAGTAGGGGAGGTTTATCTTTAGTGGGGCTAGCGTGTCCATCCTACCGCATACGTTTGCGTACGGAACAAGACTCGGCGATGCCCTCACAGTACAGGTCCAAGGAGGAAGCTCGTACCCGGCTCCGACTGGGGTCTGTGTCAATGAGAGGCGCATGTCTTCCGTGTAGAAGGACGACGGCGTTTGAGGATAGGCAGACACCCAGACCCACTTGATGTCTTTGGCACAGGTAGTAGCTATGCCCAGCAAGCTGACCTCTAACCGAAGTCCGTAGCTTTTCTCTTCCAAGGTCACCCACACCTCGTCCTCGCACCCGTAGCCCTCGTCCACTCTGTTAAAGGGGCCAGCGAGCCAGGCATTGGTCGGCGTACTAGAGTTGTGGGTTAGGATGAGGTGCGCTGGCCAGTTTGTTATTCCGGTTATCCACTGATTAACGAGAAGCCCGTGGATTAGGTAATAGGGCGGAAAGGGGTGTCCTCCGAATACTGCTTCGACGCTAGGAATGTCACCGTAGGCTACGGTGCAGACATTACTAGCGTTTATGACGGGGGTGGTAGCTGAAGGGGAGGCGCACACCCACTTGCCCTGGTAGCGCACTACGAAGACTACTTCCCCCACGAATCTCTGATCTGTCGGTAGCGAGTACACAGGGAAGGTTCGTCCATCGGGAAACACTGCGTCGTACTTGCGCAAGTCTCCATCCATCTCAATAAACGCCTCTATGGTCGCCTTGATACGAAGGCCCTTGTCTCCTATGGACTGGAGAGGGTGTTGCACCGACGTAGCATTCAGCCACGCCGCCCGGATAGGCTGCCCTCTCCGTATCGGACTTGGTTTACGATCAGGAACTTGTCCCATATACCCCCACTCCTTCCCACTCAAACAATTTAATACCGGTGACCCCGTAGTACAACCAGTCCCATAGAACTTCGTTCGACATTAACAGGCTACCCTGCAAACGCTCAGGGCTCTTGGCGTCGTCGAACCTAAAGCAGGCGACTAGGACTGGGTCATAGGGCGTCAATGGCATGTATATCTGGAAGACGTAGACGTATGCCCCGGCCCCTGCGCCCGGCTCCCGACATTTTATTACGTGCCCTCGCCACGCCTGCTCCGACCCGTCTATCCAGTAGTAATCCGTAAGCTCGGCGCCTTCCTCTGGGCCGCCTCCGTACGAGAACGTAGCTGATAAGTCCTCTAGGAGGGTCACGTTGCTAGAGGGCCACGTTATCTCCCCTCGACACGACATAAGCCATGATGGTGGTCGCGTGCTCAGTGGGGCCGTCATCAGTCGCGGGTTTAAGCGCAGTGGAGCGTACAGGATTGACTCCATTCCTGATTCAGGTAGGGAGAACACGTACTCGCCGAAGCTGAAGGAGATTCCCCAAGTGTCATCCTCGCGCGCTACCCACTCTTCCCCGTCGTACCAGTCTAAGTCATTCCATTTAGTAGACCACTGATTTTGCCCGCTCACTACGCCATCGTGGGTTAATACGCCCCCTTCCTCTAGTATCGTGGAGTAGGGTAGACTTGGAGGTGTCCACGACTCGGGCATGTCCTCGTCAAGTATAGAGTATGTGGAGGTCTTCGGAATCGTCAGCCCGCTGTAAAAGAACCGAGAGTATGCCCAGGCTAGCATTTCGTAGCATGGCCTGGCCCACCCTTGGCATTGCAGATTTGACGAAGTTGTTGGCCCACGAGATATCCCACTCCTCGTATCAAGTCGACAATCGTAATTACCGCTACTGGTATCGGCGGTGGCCATAGCTGCGTCAAGGATGTCCCACCTAACTAGGCGACTATTCCATTCAGCGAACATCACCGTCGAGTAGAACAGCGGGACGGCCGTACCGGGGAGGTACACCTTGATCTTTACCTGAAACGCTGGGTCGGAGTTTACGCTTGTAGTGGCGTGAACAAAAAGCGCCCCATTCGACAGGTCCCTGCAAATAGGAGCACTGACAGGCACGGTTCCGGGACTCTCTGGCCAATCCTCTTCTGAGAGTATGCGCACGAGAATGAGGTGGCTACCTATTAGGACCGGTCCCTGCAACCGCTCATTCAATCTGCTTGCGGTCAGCTTGTCGTCTCTATGCCACACCGAACAGCTCCGCTAGTTTTGCGCCCCTGGGTATGATTCCTTCCAAAGCTTTCGTATCAGGTTGGTCAGTAGCATTGAGGAAGTGAAAGTCTTCCCACGTTGAGCCCAACCGCTCTCTAAGCACAAGGGTCACACTGGGCTGCAAGGTGAACCGGCCATTCTCAAAGGACACATCGAGGCTGTCCTCCGCTGACTCTAGGACGATAGACAGGGCTGGGACTTTCTTTTTGTAAATTGGGACGACGAACTCTTTCTCGTCTAGCAGGTTGAGGTTTTCGTCGATTAGGTTCCAATTTATTCCTCCAGGTATTTTCGACCACCTGAAAGTGTACACGATGATACCGATGTTCTTGTTGACCTTCAGCTCGGGTGCATTAGGTATGCCGTCCATGTTAACCGCTTACATCCCGACCGTTTCGACCTCATGGGCACGGG
>ERZ761584.348-NODE-348-length-15445-cov-15.890903_pt1 | contig 15445 bp, 14 predicted proteins | sample MGYA00512168_ERZ761584 | MGnify/ENA primary metagenome ERZ761584 (study PRJEB28899, sample SAMN03785564) | bioreactor sludge metagenome | biome: EBPR Sludge; feature: EBPR Bioreactor; material: 0.22µm filtered reactor supernatant | place: Saint Lucia: Queensland...
TTATCTCCTGCTGCCATGTTCGTTCAGGTGTTACAGGAGGTTGTCGTCATCGGCGGCCAGTACGTAGGCGTCACGCACGGGAGGGCGGGTGGCGCTGTACTTGAACTGGAGGTTGATCACCTGCAATTCGTCGCGGTTGTTGGTGATGTCGTTCTTACCCTTCACCACGGCGAGGATCCCGGTGTTACCTCCGAAGATGTATCCGTTGGAATCCACCGGCCAGATGCGGTACTGGGTGTTGCACGAGGTGGAACGCATGAACTCGTAGTTCGTGTCGTTCAGGTCGTAGATGTCCAGCGTGCCGGTGTAGGTGTTCTTGGCGTAGTTGATCTTGCCACCGGGGATCTTCCGTTCGGCCCCGAACTCTGCCGTGATCGCGCCGATGCCGAGCAAGCGCCGGATGGCGGTGTCTGCCGTGGAATCGTCGCTGATGCGGGTGGAGAGTTCAGCCGGATCCTGAACGTTGGAGAGGGGTTGGTCGCCCTTGGCGATCAGCCAATAGACGATCTCAGCATCGCGCAGGTCAGGCGCGCAGGGGTTGAAGTCAACGGGGGAAAGGAGCGAATCGCAGTCCTCCGGGCATTCCAAAAGGTCAAGGCTCATGGTCGCTTGTGTTGTTTGCGACCGTGAAAAAGGCGAAGCCTCTACCCCCTGTCGGGTAATGTCGTGCCCTTTTGCGCTTTCGTCACGAGGACGGACAGGTGAAACTCTGCTCTTCCGAGTACCCCGCCGTGCATTCGTTCACGTACACCCGGATGCGGAAGTATCCCGTCTCTTGTCCCTCTTCCGGACGATAGACGCCAGTTCCGGTCTCGTACCATTCGTCCGAAGACAGGTCGAGGGATGTGTCTTCCCACGTCTCCCCATCGGCGCTGAACTGGAGCACTCCGGAGAACCCTTCAGGCATTTCGGCTTCGATGGTGACGAAGCATCCGTCCTCGTCGTAGTCCGTGTCGAAGCTGGTTATGTTGCACAGGCGGATCCACGTCTGTAGGTTCATGTCCCACCATACCTCGTAATTGCTGAATGTTCCACGAATGGTGGCGATGCCCGAAGTGCAATCTTGGTACTCGCCGAAGCCGCTGGAGTAGACGCGGTATCGCGGGGAATCAACGGAGAGGTATGTGCGGCCGTTCGCGGGTACCGCATCATCGTAGTCGTATGCCTCCGTGCATGGGCTGGCGCACGGCGGATCGAACTTGTCGCAGCAGGCCACCGCTTCGCTTTCGATCTGGTAGCTGATGGTCACGTCGGCCAGACATTCCCCGAACCCGTCCGGGCGTTCCACGTTGATGGATATCGCCGTGATCTCATCGCTTCCGCCGTCCCGGTAGTTCATGATCACTGTGTCGTGCAATGGCAAGTCGGAAAGGGCGTCCAACACCCACCAAGGCACCATGCCGACGTGAACAGACCACCGCGTTTCCTTTCGTCGGAAAGTCTCCACGGCGTCTCCGTTCTGGTCCTCTTCAGCTTCGATCACCAGCTTGGTATCCGGGAGGATCGGCTGCGCATCGGCAGGCAGGTAAATGGCGTTGGTGAAGCCGCCTCCATAGTAGGTGTTCCCCACGTTCCCGCAGTGCGACCAGTCCAAGCGCGGGAAGCAATCGCCTTGCGCGGCCCCTCGGCACACCGCTTGAACACTGGTCACGCATCCCTCGAAGCTGTCCGTTGGGGTGAAGGAAAGGACCGTGGATTCGGTCAGGTCGGCGTCTATCTGGTAGAGCCCGGTGGTGGACGCCACAACGCTCGTCGCCCCGGTCAGCCCGATGGTCAACGTCCCTGTGGTGATGGTCACGTATACCGTCACGCGGATCATTCCGCTTTCGCACGTCACCTCCTCCCCGATGATCAGGGCCAGCGGAGGGTAGCCCCTGCCTACCCAACACGCACCATCAGCCGTGGTCTCAATGGCGTCATCTGTGATCGTCCACGATCCCCCGCTCGTGTATGTGAGCCAATTCCCGGTCTCGTTGTCGTACCACCCGCGCGATACCGATGGGGAGCTTGACACCCATGACCCCGAGGTGTAGGTGTAGAGAACGTCTTCCAGCAAGTTGGCCACCTTGGAACCCTCAAAGGTGTAGCTCACCGGAGCGCCGGGGGTGTTCATCGTGCCGCTGAGGAACCGCGCATACGATCCGATCGACCAGATGGCGTCGGTGTTGGCCTGCGAATAGATCCCGTCTCCGAAGGGGTCCGGCGGCATCCTGTCGCGGCCCGTGGTTTCGCAGAAGATCGTGACAGGCTCGGAATAGTAGGTCACGCCGTCGCGCACCAAGCGGGCATAGTAGGTGCCTTGGTCAAGGCTTTCGTCCAGCGGGGAGCCCAGATAGTACAGGTAGTCCACCCCGCTGATCCGCTTGTATTTGATCAGGTCGATGTTCGCGGCCAAGTCCGCCTGTTCGGTCCCCTCGCTGTCGTAGAGCTTCCACGAGGTGACCAGCCCGAAGGAAGGGGCCGTGGCGATCTGGAATGCAGGGAGGGAAGTGGCCTTCCACCGTAGCTTGAACGGGCATTCCTCATCGTAACACGGGTATGTGTTCTCGGTGAGTTTTTCCACGTCATCGTACCAGCGCCAGCCTGTGTGGATCTGTCCGTTGAAGTCGGTAAAGGAGGGGGTTGGCATGGGTTCTATACTTTTGCCGTATGTGGAGAATCGTCGCAGCCCTTATTCTGGTCGCAGGATGCAAGAAAGAAGCGATCGTTGCCGACCTCAGTTACACGGCTACCGGAAGGAATTGCTCGGTCGTGTTTTGGGACGGTGACACTGAACACCGGGACACGCTCACGTTCAATGTGGACTATTCCGGCGGAGGGGATACCCTTTCGATGAACGGGAAATGGAACATCGTGGCCGAGGAAGGCGATCGCCTTTTCATCGAAGTGTGTCCGCTGTCCTGTGACAGTGCGCTTGCCCCCCCGGTTGTTCGCATCAACGGCGTGGAATCGACCGCTGCTCCCTGCCAGTGCGCGAGGATAGACGAGGTGTTCCATCAGTAGGGGTATCTGAGGGTGTAGGTAGCCCATCCTGTTTTCGCATCGTACTCCTCACGATGGACAATAGCCGTTGCGCCCTTCAGCTTTTCGGTCAGCCGCGTGTTCACCCGGTTGAAGGCGTCGAAGTCGAGGATGTCGCAGCAGATGGGCACACGCACGCCTTTCTGTTCGATGTTCGGGACGAAGCCGTCGAACTCCACATCCTGACCGTTCATGCGGCCTTCCGGGAGGAAGCGGTCCCATGTCCAGAAGTCGCGTTCAAGGTTCGCCCACGATAGGGGAGCGTTCGTTACCAGCGACCCGGAAAGAGCGCCGGTTCCGAGGATGACGCTGTATTCGGTATCATCCAGCGTTGTGGCGAGCAGCACAAAGCCATCCTTTGAAATTGCATCCGGCGTTGTGGATACATAGCTGAGGTCCGTCGTGAATGGACCGGCCTTGTATTCCTTCACATCCGAACCGTCCTCGGCCGTTACGCATGGGCCTGAGTACACGATATCGGTGCCGACAAAATCGGAGCCCTGCGCTTCCATCCACGACGGCCGTTCGTATCGCGGGATGTCCGTGTTCAGATGTGCATACTGGGCCAACTCCACGGATCCGTATTCGGTCACGTCAAGGCCGACAGGGGATGTCCAATAGGTCCAATGTTCAAGCCTGACAACCCCATCCACGATGCGCCAGAATACGCGCGGTCCGGTAGCGAACAGGACAAAGAGTTCCTTCAGCGTGATCTCGCCCTTGGTGGCGGCGTTCGATGAATCCGGGTCAATGGCGTCGCTCTTTTGAACCATCACCCATTGATTGTGTTGGTTCGTTGTCCCGGTCACGTAGTTCATTCCGGACACATACCCCACGGCGTCGCCAACGGGATCCCACTCAAAGAAGTCGGACACCAGACTAAGCGTTCCGCAGTCTGCGCTAGACAGGGCGTAGCTCATCACCGACTGAACGGTCCGCCCTCTGGTATTGGTAACGAAGTCCTCTGCGCTATCTGCGCAAATGAATATCCCGGCGAAGAACTGGCCGGGGCACTCGAACACGCCTACCTGTATCCACTGCGCACACTCCGGAGACGTGGGCAAGGTGACCTCGTGGCCAGCCGGACCGACCACTAACGGATTGTCGGCCCATGGCCAACTAATCGTAGGAGGGCGAACCCATGCCTCAACCCCATCGGGATCGCATTGAAGGTCGCTTTGTGGTTCCAATACCCACCCGGTGCCGGGAGGTGCCGACGAACTTCCGTCAACGCATGGCCTCTCTACGCGCTCGCGCCAGTAGATGGTCATGTTGATATCGTCCGGCGTGGAACAAACCAAACCCATCACCGGCCTTGTCACGACCTGCGTATCCACCTCGGCATACCCAAGATCCTCTGGCTGCGGGAATGGAGGAACTGGATATGAGGCCATGTCGAACACCTGAACCTCGATGGTGGACGGCCAAATGACGGACGTTACCGTTGACGCTTCTACCGCCAGCGCATTCACCTTCTTGTTCATCGCCCGCATGATGCAGGTGTACTGATCCAAGACCTCCGGCTTCACCTCGAAGATGCAATGGTCAAGATCCCACGATCCCGCCCCGGCCGAGAACGTCCCGCGCCAGAAGGTCTTCCACCCCGATCGACACCATACCTGAAACCGGATCTTGAACTCTTCACAGCGCCGCGTTCCATTGCGTTCGGCACGGTGGAAGTACTTGTAATCGTCGCCTCCGAACTTCAGCGCCGTGGTCAGCTTGCGCCGGTAGTCGATCAAACCTACGGACAGGTCGCGCTCGCGCGTGAACCTCACCGCTCCGGCGTTCAATGGCTCTACGTCGCGGATCACGTAGTCGTCCGTTCCTGTTCCGCCGTTGTACGTTCCGGACGGTGCTGGCAGGGATCCGCCGCCGCTGAATATGTCGTAAACGCTCCAGATCGTGTCGTCTCCGGGCGTTCCGAATGTGCTATACAGGGCGTTCAGCGGGTCATCTTGGAATGTGCCTCCGGAGGTGATGACATAGTACCCAAGCGCCTCGCCCTCGTGAACGGCCCAAACGATGCTATCCTCCAGACGGACGCCGCCGATCTTCGTCCACACGGTCTGTCCGCCGAACGTTCCGTCCGGGCAATACTCCCCGTTCACCGACGATGTTCCGGCCCCGCTGATGGTGACGCCACCAACGCAACTCCCGTTGCCGTCCTCCACTATCTGCCAACGCCCTTTCATGCGCGCTTCCTTGGTTTGATCCGCGTGATGACGTTGCCCTCTTCGTACTCAACCGTGCCGTCCGGAAGCTCCCGGCGCTTGGGGCGCTTGCCCTCCTGCGCGCGGAACGCCTTGACCTCGCCAGTGAGTTCTTCCACCTTCTTTTCCAGCCGCTCGTTGGAGGATACCCCCATGACCGTGGTAGCGTGAACGATGCGCTCCTTTTCGCGCACGATGCTCTTCACCACCGATGGGGAAGGGGCAAGGTCTTCCGGGTGCGGAACCATGGACATGGCCAGACGCGCGGTCTTCACCATGTCGTTCTCATTGACCGCCTGAAGGATCTCGATGTTCTTCTTCGTGGATCGGCGGTTGATGACGAACAGACCTTCACCTCCCTCCACCTCGAACTGGCGCTCGCCGGTCTTTTCATTGTACACGCCCAGACCACCATCGGCGTGGGATGGGCCATGCACTACGCGCATCTGCCCCATGTGCTGAGGGGAGCGGGCGAGACCGCCCTGCTCGAAGGTCTGACTTGTCGCCGCTTGTGCCTTGGACTTCAGTGCTAGGAACGAAGCGATCATCCCGGCGATGGTCGCCACAGCTACGATGATACCAACCGGACCCTTCGTTGCTCCGTCCGCGAAGAGCGATGCGCCAGCCGTGATCAATGACGATGCCTGCGTGATGCTATCGGCTAGGGCCTGTTGCTTGGCCAGTTTCTGGCGCTCGGCTACGATGCGCTTTTTGTCTTCCGCTGCCTTGGCCTCGGCCTTCCGCGTCTCTTCAATAGCGGCCTTGACCGAATCGACGTTGTTGGCCAGACCCGCATCGCGGTCGCGTTGCTCGGCCTCCAGTTGCTGGAATAGCTCATCCCTTCTGCGCTGCGCATCTTCAATGATGGCGTCGGTGTTGGCGATCTGCTCCTCAAGCTCACGCGCGCGCGCCTGGAGGGACGTGTTCACGATGCTCTCTACGGCCTGCCCGATCTGCTGAAGTCCCTGAATGGCTTCCTGCTTCTGCGCTTCGGTCAGGTTCAGCCCCAGCAAGGCGAAGATGTCCGACTTCGGAGGGTCGGCCAGTAGCGCCTCGCGTTGCTGCTTGATGCCTGTGATCAGCTTTTCAAGTTCGGCACGGGTAACGTCTCCCTCTTTGGTGGCGTCCTCTTTGATCGCCTCCAGCCGCTTCAATGCGAAGGCTTCCTGCGCGGCCAGTTTTTCCAGTTCGATCCGCTGGCGGAACTGCGCTTCGGTCTCGGCCCCGCGTTGCTGCGCTTCGATGCGTGCGATGGTAGCGTCTTCCTCCAACTTCAGATCCTTCAGCAGACGTTCACGCGAGAATGTGGCACGCTGGGCGTCCTGTGCGCGCACGATGTCTTCTTCGGCGGCACCCGCTTCGCGCAACGCCTCGGCCTCCTTTTCCAGCTTGACGTTGAAGGCCACCAGTTCACGCTCGGATGAATCCACGATCAGCGCGATGCGCGTCTCGGTCTCCTGTCGCGTGAGTTCGGCGGACTGCTTGTTGTACTCCTCCTGTGACTGAAGGCGTAGGATGTCGAATTGCGTCTGCTGCTCGATGGGTAGTTCCACCTTGCCCTGTTCGATCAGCGCATCTGCGCGGGCGTTCAGTTCCTGCTCCGATAGGTTATTGAAGGCTTCCACCGACAGCTTCCCGGCGATCTCGATGGCCGCTACTTTCCGCAGTGCGTCCCTTTGGAGTTCGTCGATCTCCTTCTGGTTCTGTTCGCGCTGGATCTCCAGCTTACGGCGTGGGCTCGCACCCTGCGCCTCGGCCTGAGCGACACGCGCGGCCAGACGCTGCTCGATGGCCTCGATGTCCTTGGCCAGCTTTTCGCGGATCGCCTTGCGCTCCTCTGCGCTCTTCAGTTCTTCCTCACGGATCTTCAGCCGCAGTTCCTTTTGCAGCGTTGCGGCTTTGATGCCCGCGTTCGCTACATCGTCCTGCGCATCCCTTGCGGCCAAGCGTGAGGCGTCGGCACGGTCCCGGATGGCCTTGAACTCTTCCGATCCGATGTTCAAGTTCTTCTGAGCCTTGTCCAGTTCAAGGTCGCGCGCACGGGAGTTTTCAGCCAGCAATTCCGCCTTCTGGCGAAGCAAGCGCAACTCTTCGTTGGTGGTGGCCGCCGTGATCTTGGCGCGCTCCTTTTCGTTCTCGATACCAACAAGCTGCTGCTCTTCGGCCAAGCGGTTGCGCTGGATCCGTGCGTCAATGTTCTTCATGTCCAGCTTTTCCACCGCGTCGAGCGTGTCGAACAAGCCCTCTACCTTCTGGTCCGCCTCTTCCGCATCATCGCCCAAAAGGGCGAAGGCCGCGCCGACAGCGGTCAGGCCGATGATGATGGGGGCCAACGGAGAGGCGAGTAGCGAAGCGACGAATGCCCGAACTCCAGTAGCCGCCGCCGTGGATGCGGTACCCACCGCCGTGGTCGCTGCTGCCTGCGCTCCCTTGGCCACCGCGTCGGCCTTGCTTGCGGTCGTTGCCGCCGTTGTTGCTGCCGTGGTCGCACCAAGCAAAGCGCGGATGTTCTTCAGCCCGTCGCCAAGGCCGCCGAAGAACGCCTGCAACCCCTGCGTTATGGCGAGCGCGCTCTGGATCTTCAGCAGTCCCTTTTGGACCTCCTCGCTTTCATCCCCGAACAAGCCGAGCGCACCCTGAACAGCGGTGAACCCACCTGCTACAGCGGTCAAGGTCTGCCCGAATGCTTGGAACTTGGCGTCTGGGTTCAGCGCGTCCAGCGTGTCGTTCAGGTCGCCTAGTTCATCCTTCAGGGTGGCCGCCCGTTGAAGCGCCGCCTGTGCCTCCGGGGAGAACCGCCCGAACTGCTCCACCATCGCCGCCGCCTCGTTCTTGGCCTCAGCGAATCGTGCCCGAAGGCTCTTCACCTTTTCGTCTCCACCGGCAATGGCAGTGCCTTGGCCCTCCAATGCCTCGGTCAGTTCAATGGCCTCCTGCGACAGCTTGCCCTCTTCCTTGGTCAGCGCCCCGACCTTCACAAGCAAGTCCAGATACCCTTTGCGCTGGGCGTCGATCTGCTTGACCTGAATGCCTTGCGCGGCGGCTGTCTTCTTGGCCTCTTCGGTTACCTTCTTCAGCGTGTTGATGCTCTCATCGCCCGCCGAATCAATGGCGTCACCGAACTTTTCGGCGCTCACGCTTGCCTCGTTCAAGTCCTTCCCCAGCTTGGCCGTACCGCCCTTTTCCGCCGCCGCCTGCACCTTGCCCAGCGTGTTGGCTGTTACCTCGATGGCAGCGTTGAACGTCTGCTGCGACTTGACCCCTTCGGTAGCCTGCTTCTTGACCTCGGTGTTGACCTCAGCTACCGAATCGCGCAGGCTCACCACCGCGTCGCGCGTCTGCCGCACGAACTCGGTCAGTCCCTCGCCCGCTCCCTCGAACTCCAGTTTTATGGCCATCGGCTTCGAGTTGTTTCAGTTGCTTCTTCACACGCGCTTGATGGATGTCCAGACCACGGTAGAAGTCCATCACGTCCGCACGTTCCCATGCGTCCATGTCGGTTTTCGATCCGTCGCTGATGGCCCATAGTAGTTCGGCGTGGTCCCTGTTTATGTCTTCGATCCTGTGCGGTAGGTACTTCGGTCCTTCTTTGGTTTCCAGCCTCTTCTTCAGGGGGTCCTTTCGTCCCTTGGCGAAGAGGTTCTTGAACGTTCGGCGTAAGCGCTCACCAAGCCGTGAACCGAGGTGAGCGCCTGAACGAAAAAAAAACCGGCGTCTATGCCCGCCTCTTCCATGTCGGCGATCTTCTCGGCCATCAGCTCTTCGCTCATGTCGGCCACGTTCTCACCCTCATGGTTCCAGAACAGGAGCGTCATGCGCATCGCTGCCGGATACCTGTCCTCGTTGATGTCCGCATAGCCCGCGATCAGCTCGTGAAGCGACACGGACGCCTCGGCGAACTTCAGCTTGTTGATCAGGTCGAATGCCGTGCGCGCCTTGCTCACCATGTCGTGAACGCCTAGACCGATGGCCAGTTCCGCGCTGATGCGCTGGTACCATAGATACCGGCGCATGGAAAGGCTGTCCGACTTCCGGTATGTGCGGCCGTTGGCCTCGAACGACGTGGCGTTCTCGGGCACCTTCACGGGGTTGTGGGCTACTTGCTCCATTCGTATGCTCTGACAAGTCCGGGTGTGATGACAATGGCGATGCACGCCGAAACGATCGCGTCCCACGTCGGGCTGTAGGTGATGATGGACCACCATAGGGCGACCTGTCCGGCGAAGCACTGCGGGCACAGGCCCAGCGGCTTGGTGATCCATTCCCCGGTGTATGGTTCGATCCACAGCAGGAAACGGAACCACCACAGGAACAGGCCGGGCTGAACGGTGACGAAGGCCACTCCGATCACGGCGGCGCATACCCCTATCCAAAGCGTTTCGATCATGGGCAGGCGAGGGTTTGGGCCTCCGTCGGCTCTGCGCACCCGCGCATCAGACGGAAATTCGTTTCGATGTCCAAGGCGAAAAAGTCGAAAGGGTAGTGCAGGTATTGTGTCTCCGGCTCGTTCAGGGTGTACTTGCCGAAAATGTCCTTGCCCCTTGCCGGACCTCCACCCACCATCGTGGTGCGGATGTGCGTGTAAGGCGACAGGTCGGCCCCGTTGCGCTCGATGATCTGCGTGAGCTGCATCGCCGCCGCGTCTCCGCAGTTGCATCCGCCGCCCATCTTGTTGCAGTTGATCCAGCAGATCAATCGAAGGCGAGACGTGTAGCGCACACCAAGCACGCGGTCGCGCACGCGGCGCACGAACTGATCCCCCTCGAAGAACAGGATGGACCGGTACTTGTCCGACGGCAGCAGGTCGCGCGTTGACTTGTCATCGCACGCCAGCGGATCCACCACGTCGCATCCAACGGGAAGGGTCACGGGTTTCGTCCCTCCCTTGGGCATGTACGTGATCGGGCGTACCAGCCCGGCGTACTTGTCCAAGAAGGCCGGGGATTCCGCAACGATCTTCGACAGCAGGTATGTGGCGATGGTGGCGTTCATCGGAAGTAGTCGGCTATACGTTCCTCCACATACTCCGTGGACGTGATGCTGGCGGTTTCCACCTCGGCCTTTGACGGCAGCAGGAAGCCGGGGCGCTTGCGGTTGTTGCCTTCGATCTTCTTGCGCGTGGTCTCGTCCCGCCCGTCGAACACGACTTTCGCCGTCGTTCCGGCGATGGTCTTTTCCGTGGCCACGATGTTCTCAAGCCCCGTGGTGGTGCTGGCCATCATCTGGCCTGACAGCACGAAGTCAACGTGCCCGCGATACCGCCCGAGGTCTTCCTTGCGCTTCTTGTAGCTGGGTGTGTAGTCCGTGTATGCCGTTCCGTTGGCGTCTACGCCGGTCTGCGTGTTGCGCTCGTCCACAAGGGCCAGTGCGTCCAATGCGCCGACCTCCGTGCCGTCAAGCACGATCTGCGGTATCTGCCCGATGAGTTCATCGAACCGCTGCACCAGATCGTCCAAGGTTTCTACCGGCATCAGACGCGGATGGTTTGTACCCTCGGCTCATCGCCGGGATCGCAGGTGAAGCAGTCCGAGTAGGTGTTGACGCCGGACTTGGGGTTGCCTTCGTCCGGGATCTTCGACAGCATCCCGCCCATGTATTCGATCCGCGCCTTGAACTCATTGGAGTATTGCTGGCGCATCTTGCCGATGGCCTCTCCTCCAAGCAAGGCATCCCGGTCAACGGCGGTGCCTGCCGCCAGTATGTCGATCAGGTGCATTGCTGCACGATAGCGCACGGCGTGCGCGAAGGCCACCTGAATGGGGTCGGTCAGGTAGTCCGGGTCTCCGTTGCAGATGGACGTGAGGGCGTTGCAACTGAAGTCGCCGCCCAGCATCAGCCCTTGCGTCTCGTTGGTGACGTTCCAATCCTCGCGCGTGGTCAGGTCGTTTCCGCGCGTTCCCGCGGCCATGGCCCACAGTGTCCACGACTGGCCGTTCATTTTCACCCCGCTCTCGAACCAAGGATGTGAGGAGTTCCATTGAAGACCCCTTCCCGTTGTGCGCCCACCGCATCCGCAGTCGGTCTTGTCGATCAGCACCGACATAGCCTGCTCTCCCGAAGGCTCGAACAGGAAGTGAAACCATGGGTTCTGACTTGTCTCCGTCTCCAGCGAAAGGGTGATCGGTTCGATGTCAGTGAACTTCGACCGGTTCTGTTGAATGGATACCGCGCGTGTGGCAATTGGAGTATCGCGGTCCTCGGCGTTCATATCGTAGACCGACACGTTGATCGTGCCGGTAGACCGGAACTTGGTCCCGATGCGTTTCAACGTGAATGTGCCCCCGACGTGGTGGGCGAACATCACGGACAGACCATGGTAGGAGTATCCCAAGGCCACGGTCTTGGATGACTTGCTATCGTCGCCTATCTGAGCGCCAACGCCACCGGACCGGCCGATCAGTTCGGGCCGCGTGCGGATGGTGTTCGAGGTCACATAGCGCAGCAGTTCATCCCGCGTGGACTTCATTCCCTCGTCCCGCGCCTTGCTCATCATCTGCCCGGCCGTGTTCCCGCAGGACGCCGCGCTGAAGAGCTTTTGAAGGTCCAGCCCCGGCGTTTCGTCAAGCCACAATTCGGACGCGCTATCCGCAGCGTCTGCGGGCAGGTCCGTGTAGCACTGACACTCGTTCCGCGTCAGTCCGATGACGCTATCGAAGCACTGGGCGGGGTTGCTCATCTTCCTTGTGTTTCACCCGATCGGGCGGGAGCTTGCCGGTCCTAAGGCGACAAGCGTCCCGCCCTTTCAGGCATTCGTTACGCGCAGTTGAACTGGAGAACGCCAGTGCGTCCGTTGTTGCAACCGAGCGGGTTCAGGTAGAAGCCCTGCTTGGTCTTCAAGCGCCACGAGTGGCGGATGTCGTTGCCCACGCAGATCTCCTGATAGATCACGTCGTACACCAAGCCGGGGATGTTCCGGGAGTCCATGGTGTACTGCTGCTGCTTGCCACCGCCGTCGGGGAACACCTCGCGCGGGGTCGCGCTGAAGTAGTTCTTGCTGGCGTGTGCCACGCTGTTCGGGTTGAACAGGAACATCGCCTTGGTGCCGATGGCGTCATCCAGCTTGAACAGGTCTTGGTAGATCTTGCCGAACTGGTTGAGCTTGCGCGCGCGGCTCTGCCCCGTGGGGTCGCTGGTCTCCATGGATGTCTTCCACATGAACTGATCCAGCAGGCGACCGGTCAGGAGCTTGGCCGTGGGGAACTTGTTCAGCTTCTGCGTGGTGAACAGGTAGCCGAACAGGTCTTCGTTGAAGGCAGTGGCCGGAATGTTCGTCACCGCGCCGGAAACCGTGTAGGGCTCGTCGTTCGCGTTGGTACCGCTGGAAGCGTCAAGGAACGAGATGCCGCGAATCGTGGCCTCTTCGTCCATGATCTTCGACATGCGCAGCAGCATCTTGGCGACCGTCTCGTCCTGCGTGATAGTGCCAAGGCCACGGAACTGCTTCTCGGTGATGTAGCGGTCGATCTCGAAGCAGTCGTCCATGCTGTAGTTGGCACACTGCGTTCCGGCCGTGATGCCCCCAACCTGACATTCGTCGGAGCAATCCTCGGGGCCGTCTTCGTTGCAGTCGTCCACCCACACGACCTTCAGGTCGTTGTCCTTTTCGCTGTCGGTGAGGACGGAGAGGTCGGCCGTTTGGCCTTCACGGATCGCCAGTACGGTATCGACTTCGGCGATGTATTCGGCTCTGCGAACGTCATCCTTGAAGATGCGTTCCGCGCGGTCTTTGATCTCCAGCAATCGAGCGCAGTCGAAATTGCCGGGGGTGCTTGCTGACATTGGGTTTTGGGGTTGTTGGTGAGACTTCCCCGCCGTTCCCCTTACGTGGTCATCATCGCTTTCAACTCATCCTTCATCTGGAAGCGTTCCTTTTCATCGGTAACCTTCTCGTCGATCTCGATGAGCATCTTGGCGTATTCCTCGCGGGAGGCGGGTTTACGCAGCGCGACAACCGCCGTGGTCTTGGAACCCTTGGTGATGTCTCCGGCCGATCCCTTCTTTTCCGACGTGGCCAGTGGGAAGTACTTCTTGACTACCCCTTCCGACCAAGCATCGAACGACATGGGTGCGCCGGTGGACAACTCCAACCGTTTGCCGTCCTTCCCATTGATGTACTCAACCTTCCCGTCTTCCGACAGTTCAAAGTCAAGGCCGTCAATTTCGAGGTCCAGCAAGCGGAGCTGGTTCTGTGCCAACGAATCGTCTTCGGGAAGTACCGCCTTCAGGTTTTTGGCCCGTTCATAGGTCAGTTTCTTCACCGTTGACACGGTACGTTCACGCTGCTCCTTCGCATCGCGATCCGTCCATGCCTGCTTGTGTGCGGCTTCCTTGTCGGCAAGTTGTTTCGCCCACGCCTTCTCCGCTTCGCGGTAGAGCTTGGAGTTCTTCACCTTGTCGTCATCGAGGTCCGAAGGCTTGTGCAAGCCTTGGAAGTGCTCTTTGATCTTGGAAGCGCGCTCGTTGGCGGGCACGTCCTTCACATCGACGCCGATCTCCTCGAAGACCTTATCGAACGTCTCGCTGCTCTCCTTCCACCCGCGCTTGAACTGGGCTTCGCGCTCGGCCTTCGCTTTGGCCTCACGCTCCCGTCGTTGCGCGTCGTGCTTGGAGGTCACGACCGTTTCAAAGTCATCCTTCAGAGACCCGTCCTCGTTATAGAGAGAGGACACCTCCGCTTCGGTGAAACCGCCCTTCACCAGTAGGCCGCTCAACGCTTCCTTTTCAGTCGGCATCTTTGTTCGTCCCCTCTTTAGAGCTGGTGACTTTCTCCGCTTGTTGGCCAGAGTTGGCCAGTCGTTGCACTTCAGGGGGAGCGATGATCACGGGGCGCTTGGGTCGGGCCTGTAGCTGCTCGTGCTCAATGGTCTTCACCACCTCGAACAGATGCCCGTGCTTGCGCGCCTTCATCTGCTCCCAATCCTCCGAGGACACGGGGTACTCCTTCCGCGTCTTCAGGTTCTTGATGATCACCGTGGCCATCAGGCGTTGGGATCTTTCTTCACCAACTTCTGCACTTCAGGCGGGGCGATGATCTCGCCCTTCTTCACCTTGGGAGTAGGAACGCTGTCCTTTGGAACCTCCCGCCATTGGTACTTGCCGCCGGTCTTGATGTCGGGGGAGACGTTGCCGCTCGCGTCCTTGAAACGGGGCCAACGGCGGAAACTCTCTGGCGATACCGTGCGGGTTACGCTGGGATCGTCGAGCCTTTCAATGGTGATCTTCGCCATGCACGCAAACGTATCGGCGTGCGATAGGCGTTCCGGGTAATGACACCGAAACGGGTATTTATTCGAGGTCCGGCCGCTTCATCCGGGCCAGCGAACGGCTGATGTAGCGCGTGCGGTGGCGGCAGTTCCATCGCCCCAGATCCTCCAATGGGTTGTAATCCGTCACCACCCCGCTGGACCGCTCCTTGGCCGTGCGCGGAAGGTCCGCGTCGTTCACCCACTTTGCCGCCTCGTCTTCCGTGAACACCTTGTTGTCGCGCTTGCGGCAGAAGTCGCGCGTGTTCTCGATCAGTCCGCCTTGGTAGACGAAGGTGTCCAGCTTCAGCCGGTTGCCGTACTCCTTGTTGATGCCCCGATCGAATTGCTGGTATGCGTCCAGAACGTAGCCTTTGAAGTAGCGCTCCATCACGCCGTTCACCTCGCGCGTGCCCTTGACCGTGACCTCCAGTTGGCGTGTCAGCTTGCCCATCGGCTCGCCCCTCGTGACGCCCTTGTACAGCATTTCCCGGATCTCCTTGCGCGGGGTATCCGAGGAGAACAGGCGTTCTAAGTAGCCGTCCTTGGATAGCTTCCCGTCCTTGATCCCAAGGCGCGATTTCATGCGGGCGTTGACCGTCCTCTTGATGAGGTTGAACCGCTTTTGGTTCACGGTCTTGTCCAATGCGTTGATACCGAAATAGTAGGCCGCGTTCCCCTCCAGCAAGGCCGAAAGGTCGCGGATGGAGTTCTGCATGAACTCGCGCACGTCCGAACGGTACACGGCGGCGAATGCTTCGTCCACCATCCTGTTGATCGTGGCGGATCCGGCCCTTGACTTCACCACTCCGCCCCCTTTGTCGAGGGATTCAAGTATCCGCTTGACCAATGTCTCGAATAGCTTACGCTCGATGCCGCGCAGGTCGTTAAGGCGCGCGCGCTGGCGCTTGTCGAGGTCCACCCCGATGTCGCGGAACAGTTGCGCTAGTTCGCGTTCGCTCATGCGGC
>ERZ761584.349-NODE-349-length-15385-cov-5.018330_pt1 | contig 15385 bp, 20 predicted proteins | sample MGYA00512168_ERZ761584 | MGnify/ENA primary metagenome ERZ761584 (study PRJEB28899, sample SAMN03785564) | bioreactor sludge metagenome | biome: EBPR Sludge; feature: EBPR Bioreactor; material: 0.22µm filtered reactor supernatant | place: Saint Lucia: Queensland...
GGGGTATTGTGGGTTTATCCAGTATTCCTACCATATAACTGGGGTACGCTTGACAGGGAGGGGGGATTGTGGTAGGTCAGGGTCTTATGTCTTATATAAGACATAGGATATAAGACTGATCCCGGTCTTATATAAGAGTAAATAATCTTAACTTCTCTCTGCCCTGCCCATGGTAGTGTTAGGTTTGAATTAAATTAATTTATTTTATATCAATAAAATCCCTAGCCTATGGTCTATGAAGGAGGGGGTGGGGGGAAAATCTAGGGGGGATGAAAATGGACAAATACACCTTGTACAATTTCTATATATTTTTTATAAAAAGGCTATCCCATCCCTAGGATGGTCAGGACTGCTCCTTAGCAGGATCAGGCTATATCCTATAAATTGTGGGTCGCTGTCAATGACGCTCCCAGCGCAACCGTAGGTTGCTCATTAGGAGTCTCTACGAGACGCTCCCAGACAATCGAAGATGAAGATAGCCAATAAAAAAGGGGTCCTCCCGGACCCCTATTAATTATCTATAGACTATTATTCGGCTCTCATCTTATAGAGATACTGCTGTAATTCGTCATTATATAGAAACCATTCCCCTGTTTTTCTTAGATGTTTAAATTTATGATGAACATTCTTTTCTGTAATATCATCTTTTTCTAAGAAATATCCATATAAATATAATTTCTCTGGAGAACTGGTTTGTAATGTTTTTAATCTCTGACCAGGATTCTTAGATCTTCCTATCTTCACTTCTTTGGCACCAGGACATCCAATAAAATAAATATAGTATGGTTCCTTATATTTATTTAAGATATTCCATATCTCTTCCCAATTATCAGGATTTAATGGAATACCCTCTCTGGCAGCTATTTTCATAGCGTTTAATTTATATCTAAGTCTTTTTTTATGATACATATATTTATATTCTAAAGAAAAAGAGAAACAAATGCCCCTACCCCACACCCGGAGGATACGTGTTAATCACGAAAGAAAGAAAAAAGAACCCTAATATTATATCATACTTTTAGTCATTTGTCAAGTATTTTAAAATAAATTAAATATTTTTATCAAAACACTTGACTTTTTGTTAAAAATGTGGTATAATATATGGGTAGATCCCCTGAATACAGGGATCATGAGCATTCCTATCAGAATGCGATAGGAGGACAAATATGTCTGTTAATGAAGAAATTCAGGTCCCTGCAATTAAGCGGGAGATCGCTGACCTGGAGTCAGCTCCTGAGCGAGGGGTTACCCGACGCGACCGTTATACCTGGGAACAAAAGGTAGAGGTTGCCACCCTTTTTCAGCAACTGGGAAACATTCGAATTGTTTCAGAGAAAACAGGAGTTCCCTACCAAACCATCATTGACTGGCGTAGAACTGATTGGTGGGTGGATCTGCTGGATGAATTAAAGCAGATTAAAAGAACAAAGACTGGCACCAAACTAGCGGAAATTATTGAACAATCAATAACTGTAGTTCAGGATAGGTTAGAGAATGGGGACTTTGTTTTAAATAATAAAACGGGAGAAATCACCAGACGACCGGTGTCCCTACGGGATGCGGCTCAGGTCACAAACAACCTGATTACTCGCCAAATTCAGATGGAAGAATTGGCGGAAAAATTGGTTAATCGTAAGGAATCCATCAAGGAAACCTTGAATGTCCTGGCAAAGGAATTTGCCAAGTTCAACAAAGAACAACAAAAACAAGCAGCCCAAACCATCGCATTTACTGAAATTGAAGTAAATGCTCAAGAACATTCTGACCAGAATGTGACATAGAATTTAAGGAAGTACCAGATGCCATTCATGAAGAACGGGAAGCGTGACTACAAAAAGGAAGTAGCTAAGTATACTTCTAAACCTGCAGTCAAAAAGAAGAGAGCTGAACAGAATGCCGCTAGGCGTCAGATGATTGAACAGGGGAAAGCACATAAGGGGGATGGTAAAGATGTTGACCATAAAACACCTCTTTCTAAAGGTGGGGATAATTCTAAGGGCAATCTTCGAGTGGTTCCTGCTTCTCAAAATAGATCATTTTCTAGAAATAAAGACGGTACATTAAAAACACAAACAAGTAAACGTGAACGTCGTAAAAAGTAGTCGTAATTCTGATGGTTCTCTTAAATCTCAAGTATCGAAAAAAGAACGAAAGCGAAAGAAATGAACTATGGTGAGTACCTCCAAAACCCCAACATCAAAGCCTTCTTATGGCTCATTCGTACCGGCGAAGGAACTACAGGGGAGTTTGGGTACCGTACTCATTACGGAGGCTCCTTATTTGAAAGTTTCTCAGATCATCCCAGAAAAGCAATCACAGCCGGTAGTTGGACAAGTACAGCCGCAGGAGCCTATCAGTTTCTCTCAAAAACTTGGGATGGACTTGTTAAACAATATGGATTCTCTGACTTTAGTCCAGAGAACCAGGATAAAGCAGCAATTAGACTCATCGAGGGTCGAGGCGCATTAGCTGATGTAATAGCTGGTCGTATTGAATCAGCTATTCGTAAATGTAATAAAGAATGGGCCTCTCTTCCAGAGAGTCCATACGGACAACCAACCCTGACAATGTACAGGGCTTTAGAAGTATATCGGGTAGCAGGGGGTTATTTTAGACCTGCTGGTACATTGGCCCCGGTGGAGGATAAATCAATGGTAGCACCTTTTGTAGCGGCAGTACTTCCTTCCTTAGTGCAGGCAGTACCTGACCTCATTCGTATCTTTGGTAGCTCACCACAAGCAGAAAAGAATGCAAAGGCGGCGGAAATTGTAGTTAATGCTGCCAAGGTAGCTACTGGGGCAGTTAATGAACAAGACCTGGTAGAGAAGATCAAATCAGCAGATCCTGAAACTCTTGTTAAATTACAGGAAGCAGTAAAGGAAGTATGGTTTGATATCTCTGTAGATCCCTCTGGAATTAAAGATGCCAGGGAATTTAACCTAAAAAGTGATGGATTTTATAAACAACCAGCATTTTGGATCACAGTAATGCTAATGCCCCTTGTTTATGGGGTTGCTGGTAGTGTATTAGGTTGGTTTGGAGCTGCAGTTTTCACTCAAGAGGTGAAAATCATGGTGGTTTCCAGCGTAATGTCAGGTGTTCTTGGTGGTATCATGGGCTTCTGGATGGGAACTTCCTGGAGTTCACACCGTAAGACTGAGTTAGGAGGTAAATAATGCTAATCGAATGGTTTGTTGCATTAATTTTTGTAATGCAACCACAAATGCCTCCCAGACTAGTAGCTCCTGCTGCTGATAAAGCAGATTGTTTTACTCAAGTCAAAAAGTTAGGATTCGAAAATAAGGATTTTCTAGCAGATAATAAGGCTGTTTTAGTCTGTCTTCATGTAGAAAATGAATCTCTTTAATGGAATTCAATGCTGAAGTCGTAGCGGGCTTCGCATCATCGTTACTTCAGAAAAACTATGACGGAGCCGTTCAATCACCCCCATGTCATCATGAATGGTGGACAGATTGTTGTAGCAAACACAATAAAGTAGCTATTGCTGCTCCCCGTAGACATGCTAAATCTACGGCAATTACTCTAGCATATGCCCTCGCATGCTTGGTTTTTCGTCAAAGAAGTTATATTCTAATTGTTTCTGATACCGTTACACAGGCTACTCAATTCCTTGGTGAACTACGTAAGGAATTATCAGAAAATGAAAGATTAATTGAGTTATTCGGTATTCTAGATCCCAAAGAATGGGATAAAGATGCTGAAGATGATATTGAAGTTCGTTGCCAAGATGGGCATAGGTTCAAGGTTGCAGCTAAAGGCGCTGAACAGAAATTACGTGGACTTAAATGGGATCATAAACGTCCAGATCTCATCATATGTGATGATCTAGAAAACGATGAAATTGTCCTTAACAAAGAACGACGTGATAAATTTAAACGGTGGTTTTACGGAGCCCTCATCCCATCTTTGGCGACACATGGAATTATTCGGGTGGTTGGCACAATCCTTCATGAGGATTCGTTATTAAATAACTTGATGCCATCACCTTGGGATAAATATACTGTTGTGGAACCCCTGAAACAGTATAGCAAAAATCCCAGACCTATTTGGAAAGCTTCCAAATATCGGGCACATACAGATAACTTCCAAGGTATCTTATGGCCAAATATGTATGATAAGGATGATTTCCTTAACATGCGACAAGATTATATGGATAGGGGTATTCTTGATGTCTATTCTCAGGAAATTTTAAATGAGCCTATTGATGAATCAGTAGCTTATTTTAAAAAGGGAGACCTCTTGGCAATGTCTTCAGACGACAAGAAGAGAAACATGAATTACTATATTGCTGCTGACTTGGCAATTAGTAAAGACGAGACAGCCGACTACAGTGTATTCTTGGTAGTTGGAGTGGATGAACATAAAACTATCCACGTACGAGACGTAATTCGGGAGAGATTAGATTCCCGAGAACTCGTAGATATGATCATTGAATTACATCGTACCTATAATCCTGAGTTATTCGGGATTGAAGAGATGATGGTATTAAAGTCGATTGGTCCTTTCCTACGTGAAGAAATGTATCGTACTGGTACCTTCGTTAACGTATTTCCGTTAAAACATGGAGGTAAGGATAAAATTGCTAGAGCACGTTCTATTCAAGGTAGAATTCGTGCACATGCTGTAAGGTTTGATAAAGCAGCGGATTGGTATCCGACATTAGAAGATGAACTCCGTAAATTTCCACGGGGTATGAAAGATGACCAAGTGGATGCATTTGCATACATTGGATTAATGCTCGATTCACTAATCGAGGCATACACCCCAGAAGAAATGGAAGAAGAGGAATATTTACATGAGCTTGAACTCAGCGGAATATCAGGATCCGGTAGATCCAGTATCACTGGATATTGAAGAAAATCCTAAAGCTGCTACTGTTAACAAAAATCTAATTGATGAGTTTGATGAAGATCAATTAGTGGAGTTAGCAGAACAATGTAAAAATGGATATCTAAATGATAAGAATTCCCGTTCAGAATGGGAAGATGATTTAGACACCTGGATTAATCTTGCAAAACAAGTTAGAGAAGAAAAAACATATCCTTGGCCGGGTGCATCCAATGTCAAATACCCTCTTCTGGCAACGGCTGCAATGCAGTTTGCTGCAAGAGCGTATCCGTCTTTGGTCCCCTCATCGGGAAAGGTTGTCAAAGGACAAGTAGTCGGTAAAGATTATACTGGGGAAAAGTATGACCGCGCTGAGCGAGTATCTACTTACATGTCTTATCAACTTTTCAATGAGATGCCTCATTGGGAAGAAGACATGGACAAGATGCTAATGATGCTCCCTATTGTAGGGACAATGTTCAAAAAGACCTATTACAACAAGGCAAATGATCGGATTGAGTCCTGTCTAATTCTTCCAAAGAATCTAGTAGTTAACTATTGGACTAAGAGTTTGGAAGAATGTGAGAGAATTTCAGAAGTAATCTATATGTCCCCACGGGTTTTGAAAGAACGACAGAACTTAGGTATTTATAGTGATGTAGAATTGGGAACTCCTAATAAGCCAGAAGATACTGGCGATTCAATGGCTGATGATGAAACCACTCCGTACACTCTTATCGAACAGCATACGTTCTATGACAAGGATGGTGATGGTTATCCAGAACCATACATTGTTACTTTTGACCTTGATTCTGGAGAGCTTCTACGTGTGGCCGCTAGGTATTATCTGGATGATGTTTCACTCGCCGACGACGATAAAACAGTGGCTAAAATTAAGCCCATCCAAATGTATACTAAGTACGGATTCGTTCCGAATCCTGATGGTAGCTTCTATGACATCGGTTTTGGTATTCTGCTTGGCCCTCTTAATGAGTCTGTTAATACTCTTATTAACATCCAAGTAGACTCAGGACACTTTTCTGCATTACAAGCGGGCTTTATTGGTAAAGGTCTAAGACTAAAAGCGGGAGACAACCAATTTAAACCTGGCGAATGGAAAATGGTGGCTGGTAGTGGAGATGATCTGCGTAAGCAAGTAATTCCACTACCAATGAAAGAACCATCAGATGTTCTCTTCCAACTGATGGGAAGCTTGATCACTTCTGGAAAAGAGCTTGCGAGTGTGGCGGAAATCTTTGTTGGAAAGATGCCCGGACAAAACACACCAGCTACCACTACGATGGCAAGTATCGAACAGGGCATGAAGGTTTTCACGGCCGTATATAAGAGAATCTTCCGTGCCTTGAGTAGCGAATTTGATAAGATTTTTGACTTGAATGCACTATATCTGGATCCCCAGAAGTACATTACAGTCATTGACACAGAGGTTGGTCCTGATGACTTTAATCGGGATCTCTGTGATATAGTTCCTGGGGCTGATCCTACTGCGGTAAGTCAGACCGAGAAACTATTAAAGGCCCAAGGATTAATGGAAATACTTCCTTTAATTCCTGGACTACTTGATCCAATTGAAGTTGTCTCTAGAGTTCTTGAAGCTCAAGAACAACCTAATTGGCAGAAGGTGTTTTCACAGCAAGTCCAGCAATCTGGACAACTACCACCTCCTCCACCTGATCCTAAACTCATGGCAATTCAGGCAAAGGTAGAGGCAGATCAGCGTAAAGCACAAGTAGATATCCAAAAGAAACAAATGGATATGGAACTTGATTCACGCGATAGAGCAATGCAAATGCAAATGGAGCAACAAAAACATGCTCAAGAAATGCAGATGATGCAAGAAAAGACCATGAATGAAGCCGCTTCTCAGATCCAGATGGCAAATATTTTTGCCTCCACTGAACGGATGAAAAGCCAGCAACAATTGGCCCAAAAAGATCAGGCGCATCAACAGAAGATGGCACAGACTAAGGAGTCACAGAAATTATCACCAAAGACCAATTCCACGAATGGAAAGAAAACGAAGTAACAAAAGCTTACTTTGAAGTAATCAAAGATCGTTGGCGTGAAGCCATTCAAGACCTAGCATATGTAGATGCTACTATGTTAGGAAGAAATCAAGGATATATTCAAGCTTTAGTAGATGTCTCTGACATCTCTCTCTTAGAGGAGAATACATGATTACAGTAACCGGTTGTAGAATTCTTGTCAAACCATTTGATATTACTGAACACGATGAGATTTATCGTAGAGCAAAACAAGCAAATATTCAACTCTTAGATATTTCTGAACGTAAACAGCAAATTGAAGTAGACAAAGGAACAGTACTACAAATTGGACCAAAAGCACATGCCGATTATATTGGTGACCTACAAGTAGGAGATACCATCGGATTTGCAAAGTTTGGTGGGAAGTTTCTCAAGGAAAATGATAACACTTTCCTAGTGATTAACGATGAAGATGTAATCTGTATTATCAAGGATTAATATGACAGAAGATACTGGCATTGTAAAACCTGAAGATCTGGAAGTCCCTGACCAAGAAGTTAAAGTAGAAGATAAAACTCCTACAGAAAAGGAACCAGAACTTTCTCCCATAGAGAAACAAGCCCTTGAAATGGGTTGGCGTCCTAAAGATGAATTTGATGGAGAAGATGATGACTTTATTGACGCAAAGGAATTTGTACGTCGTAAGCCATTATTTGACAAGATTGAGTCTACCTCTAAAGAACTAAAGGCAGTTCGGCGAGCGTTAGAGAGCTTTAAACAGCACTATTCAATGGTCAAGGAGACCGAGTATAATCGTGCAATGGAAGCTCTAAAGAAACAACGTAAGCTTGCCTTAGAGGATGGTGATGGTGACAGATTTGAAGCCATTGACACTGAAATTAAGAATGTTGAGAAGCAAGTAGCAGATATTCAAAAGGAAAAGGCCGCTCCTGTTGTACAGGATGAACCTGAATTCTCTAATGAGTTTCTGGTATGGAAAGATCGAAACAAGTGGTATGATCAAAAAGCTCATATGCGCGTATATGCAGATCAACTGGGAGTTGATTTACACAAACGTGGTATGAGTCCACAAGAAGTGCTTCGTCAAGTAGAAAAGGAAGTCAAGCGGTACTTTCAACAAGAATTTACCAATCCACGTAAGAGTGATGCTCCCAACGTGGAATCCAGCCGAGCTAATGGCAAGGCGACTAGTAAACGGGATGATTATCCCCTGACTGCAGAGCAAAAGAAAGCCATGCATGATTTTGCACGTATGGGGTTATTAACCCCTGAAGAATATATTCAAAGTCTGCGTGAAGCTGACAAGAACCTAGAATAAAGGAATTCATTATGGTTAAACAAAATTCCGAAGTGGCAAGTGCCCGCCCCCGTCGAACGCCAGTGAATGAGCGCAATCGTCTCTCAGTTCGTAATCGTAAAGACGGATATCATTATCGTATTGTTAATGACGTAGAAGATCGTATTCAACAACTGTTGGAGGCTGGTTATGAAGTCGTACCGGCTGATGAAGCAGGAAAGATTGGCGATAAACGTGTAGACAATCCGAGTGCACCCGGCTCTAGTTCTCAAATTTCTGTCGGTCAAGGTGTTAAAGCTGTTTTAATGCGTCAGCGTATTGATTGGTACAAAGAAGACCAAGCGGCTAAACAAGCTCAAATTGACGAATTGGAAGGAACAATGAACTCTTCAGGTGACTACGGTAAGGTAGAACTGCGTAAAGCAAATACCTCCTTAAGTTAAATAAGAGTGGCCAGGGTGCTATCAGTTTATATATTTATGAAAGGATAGGCTATGGCCAATACTTCTCGTATTCAAGGCTTTCGTCCAGTAAAGCACATTTCAGGTGCACCTTATAATGGACAAGCCAATTTGTACTACATCTCCAGCGCCGCAGCTAATATTGGCATTGGTGATCTTGTAGTTACAAACGGTTCTGCCTCACCGGCTGGTGTTGCTACAGTGACTGGTGTCACTGCTGGCTCTACTGCTGCGGTTGGTGTAATCGTAGGTATCGTTAACTCAAAGTTTGATCCAGTTGCTGGTGCGATGTCAGCGGGTTCAGTATCTCTAGATACTCCCCAGTATGTTGCTTCTGGCGGTTCGGCTTATGTACTAGTTGCAGATGATCCCGATCTAGTGTTTGAAGCTGAAACTTCAAACGGTACTCCTGCAGTGGCTGATGTGGGTCTAAATGCCTCACATGCTGCTACAGCCTTTGACACGACTCGTGGCATTAGTCAACAGACTATTGACATGGGTACTAAGGCTACTACGGCTGCCCTAACGCTTAAGATCTTAGGGTTTGTTGTGCGTCCAGACAATGAAATTGGTGCTTCCGCCAAGATGCATGTGGTTATCAACAACCACCAGCTCAAGGGTAGCACTGGTACTGCTGGCGTTTAATAGGAGGTTAATATGGGTGTTATTACACAATCTAGTTTTGCAAAAGCCCTATGGCCTGGCGTCAATAAGTGGTATGGTGATGCATATGCAGAGTTTCCAGTAGAATGGACTTCTCTGTTTGAGCAACACAGTTCTAAACGTGCATTCGAAGAGGATGTAGGTACTTCAGGTTTCGGTCTGGCAGTAGTCAAGGGCGAAGGTGCTTCCATCACTTATGACTCAGCTCGCCAAGGTTTCACCTCACGTTACAATCCAGTAGTGTATGCTCTGGGTTTCGTGATTACTAAGGAAGCCTTCAGTGATGACCAGTATGACGTTGTTGGTAAGTTAAAGGCGCGTAGCCTGGCTTTCTCAATGCGTCAGACTAAGGAAATCGTAGCTGCCAATATCTATAACCGTGCGTTCAATACCTCCTATGTAGGTGGCGATGGCGCAACTCTAATTGCTTCTGCTGGTGGTGGTGGTTCTACCTCTGCTCCTAACGTTGCCGGTGGCACTTATACCAATGGTGTATCTGCTGCTGTTGACTTATCAGAAGCTGCACTAGAGCAAGCGGTTATTGATCTAGCTGCGTTCACTAATGACCGTGGTCTGAAGATCGCTGTTAAGCCTCGTTCACTGATCATTCCAGTGAACCTGATGTTCGAAGCTGAGCGTATCCTAAAGGCTAATGGCCGTACTGGTACTGATACCAATGATCCTAACGTCCTAAAAACAATGGGTCTAATTCCAGAAATCATTGTCAATCATTATCTGACTGACACTGACGCCTGGTTCATCCGTACCAATGTGGAGAATGGTCTAAAGTACTTCGAGCGTTGGGGTGATGATTTCGGTATGGATTCCGACTTTGACACAATGAACGCCAAGTACAAGGCCGTAGCTCGCTACGCCTTTGGTTGGACTGACCGTCGTCAACTATACGGTTCACCCGGCGTTTAATAGTTAATTGAGGGGTGTCAGTAATAGGAGACGTAAGTTTTCGACCTCTCACCATTTAAAGGAGATTAACTATGGCTAATTTTACGTCAGCTCAAGTCGGCTTATCATATCCTAAACGTCGTGATGTTCTTTATAAGGTTATCAAAATCAATCGGGCTGATAGCTCTACTGCAAAGTGTGTTATTCCGAAAGATGCAGTAATCTGTGATATTCGCGTGTGGCAGGATGCTGTTGCTGTCACTGGTGCTGGTGCTTATAACCTTGGTTGGTCTGGTGCAACTACGGGTCTGTTGAATGCATTCTCGTTGCCTACTACATCCGTTGGTCATGTGACTAGCGGTACGGCAACTGGAACTCAATTCATGACTAAGTTGAGCCAAGATCGTATGGTTATCGGTTCTTACACCGTGGGTTCGTCAACGGCTGGTGGCACAGGATATATTCTCCTGGGCTACTTCATGCTTGGTGGCAACGAAGCTCTAGACGACTAATAGTTAGGCCCCGGCTTGTCCGGGGCTTTTTAAGGAATAAATATGACAAATTATGTATCTCGCGGGACGCCTGTTAACACTGGAGTTAAACGTGCGTTTGCAAATCCTTCCACAGCAACTACTACTACATTAGTCGCTGCCGTTGCCAACAAGAAGTACAGAGTACTGTCAGCCGTTGTGGTTACAACTTTAGCTAACAATGTAAACTTTGAGAGTGGGACCACAGACATTTCTGCTGTTTTCCCTCTAGGGGCTAATGGTGGTCTAGTATTAGATTTTAATGAACATGGGTGGTGTGAGACTGCTGCTGGAGAAGCACTAGCTTTTACTACATCGGCAGCTACTGCTGCTGGTGTCCAAGTTCAATATGTAGAGATTAATGTATAATGAGTTGGTTTAAACAATTTTTTAAACGAACAGAGAATCCTCCTCTAAATCATAAAGTAGAGGAAGTCTCTCCATTTGCTTATCCTAAAGAATTATATACTCATTATTGGGAAGTAATTCCTGGATGGGATAATGATCTTCAGGAACAAACTGCAACTGTAAGATTCTATTCTTATACACAAGGATTTGACAATTCTTCTGTCTTTCATAACAAAGATTGGAATGTAATTCAAAAACAAGTCAATTCTTTGATTGAAACACAAATGAAAGCTTTTAAGAGATAATTATGGCATTAGCATATTCTACTGCAATTAGAAATGCCATGCTCGACGAGATTACTGCTGCAGTCGGGGCCTCTGGCTTTCTACGTATTTATGATGGTACCCGTCCTGCTTCTGGTGGCACGGCTACTACCCTTTTGGCCGAGTTAACTGGTAATGCCACTTTTGCTGCCGCCGCCTCAGGTGGAGTATTAACTCTTAATTCTATTACACAGGATTCAAGTGCAAATGCTACTGGCACTGCTACTTGGTTCCGTTGGGTTACTTCAGGTGGTACTTTTTGTGTAGACGGGAATGTCGGTACTTCAGGTTCAGATTTAAATCTTACAACTACGTCAATCGTGGCTACACAACCAGTGAGTGTGTCTAGTTGGACTATTACTGAAGGTAACCCGTAATGGCTGATGATCTTCTACCAGATTCTAGAGCAAAAATTACTAGAGGAAGAGTATTTCAAGGAGGAACAACATGGGTTCCTGTATTCTGTGCTAATTGTGGAAAAGAGGGTGGACTTGTTACTGAAAATGTTACCTTTGCTTTTTGGATCTGCACTCCTTGTGAAAAGAAAAATGGAAATATCACAGGAATGTTAAGAGTTCCTGATCAAGTTTTTTATGAAAAAATGTTGCAAGAACAAATTGAATATATGGGCAGACCAATGACAGAACAAGAATTATTGGATGTTCCAGAACACACTCCTTTGGCAAAATTAATAAAAGAAGCAAAATGAAATATTGGATAACTATTGAAGATGCAGAATACCGGAAAATCTATGACGGGGAAGCCGTTAATGCAGCGGCTGCTATCTTAGTTCTTCAAGACTTAATCAAAATTCTTCGTCGTCCGGAACTCCCCCAATTTGATGCTTCCTGGGGCGAAGCTCCCCTTCCCATTATTGCCCCTAGCGACGAAGAACTCGCCGCCTATATTAACCACGCCTCTGGCGTAACTTGAAAGGAGCCTTACATGGCTTTTTATTATAACGTAGCCAGTCAGGCTGGCACTTCGTACTCCACCCATGCAACTCCATCGACGGAAGATCCCACGATCGTCCTTCGTCAGGCGACGCGGAATTTCGACCTCGTGGCAATGTTCTGCCAAGGCCGGGCAAATGCGGCAACTACGATTTCCGGGATTTCATATGTCGTCCGCAGGTGGACGACTGCGGGTTCGGGCGGAACCTCTATCAACGCAGCTCCCGTCCGGATTGGCACCACTGCCGCGACCACTGTCGTGGATAAAGCCTCGGCTATTACCGCCGGGACGGTATCCGGCGTGATCGTCGCCACTATGTCCTGCGGGAAAGCCGGCCCTGGTGGCTGGGTCGCCCGGGATCAAGACGACGTAGTTACCGTTGAAGCGGGTTCCGCGGATGAGCTGGATATTAACTCTATCTGCGCCGAGGCTTCGCAGCCTCACTACGTCACCTGCCGAATTGCAGAGTAATGCCCGTCACGTATTCGTGGTCACTGGCAAAAGGAGGGGCTGTCGCAGCGGCCCCTTCTGCTCCAGGTGGTGGTTTTGTATCGCGCCCCTATCTATACCAGAACGACAAGACACGCCTGCTGGCGTCGATGACAGCCAATGACGCGGAGGCATTTGGCTCGACAAGCAATGCCTTCAACACACCTATGGCGTTCATCACGTTGATGGAAAACGCCTACGTATCAGCCGGCCGTGGGAGCTACCCAATCACCGGTAGTTTCAACGACATCAGCACATGGCAACTCGCTTTTGCTGGATGGCTGAAGCAGGAATTTGCCGGCAATGGCAACGCGATGATGGATGTGGCGAAAAACGAATGCCTTGCCTTCGTCGCTGCGCACAACGGGTCGCCCATCATCAGTGGCGACGAATATCAGCACATCGAAGACATCATGCGGACGACCGCGATGGTGGTCGATTGCTGCTACGACAGATTCTCCGCAGGCGAACGATCAACAGTTGCCACTTGGGTCAACGATTGCATGACCTACGCCGGCACGCAAAACCGCAATTTCTGGCCGTCAGTCGGTTATCCGTCCGACGAAGAAGCGGTAAACAACAACTATCACCAGAACCACTTACTGGCGCTTGCGATCGCGGGTATTTGTTCAGAAGGCTGGAATGCATCGGCCTCGACCTGGAGGACAAAGTTCGAGGACTGGGCCGGCAAGTACGTGGCCTACTACAACGGAGCCACATGGACAGGAGCGCAAGTCTCCGAGGGCCGCTACTACGCCCAGTACGTGCGACACGCGCTGTGGGCAATGCAACTTTACGACTCGGTGATGGGCACCGCATACGAAACAGACCTCGGTGCGGCGGGGCCTTCATCAGCGCGGCAACTGAATCTCGGCTTGTATCACCTGCAGCCGAACCTGAACCAGAACTTTCACGACGGCTCTGAGGCCAACGACACAGGAGCGCACCTCAACACAACCGGATTCGGTGCGCTGTCGCATCATGCCGCGAGAAATCCGAGTAGCACCGACGCCCGGGTGATGAAAACCATCCTGCAAGATACCGATCTCAGTGCAACGTATTCGTGGGCTCGTTCGATCAAGGGCTTCGAGAACTTCTACTGGAACCTGCGCCCCATCAGTGCATTGGCAGTGACGAGCAAGACGGATAGAAAATTAAGTTTGCCAAGCCCTGGCGGCGCGCGAGTATTTCTGCGCAGCGCATCGTCGTGGGGTGGCGCCAGCACGGATCGCGCGTGCGTGATGTTCTTCAGCCGATTGAACTGGGCTGACGAGTCAGGCTTCTCGCACGCTAACCCGGATTCCCCTGGATTTCAATGGTCACAGGGCACCGACAAGATTGCATGCGACGTTGAGCAGGATGGTCCATCTGGCATCGCGCACGAGGCTGGCAGTTCAACCGGGAGTGCTTGGGGTAACTATGTCGGGCTGAACAGCGCGGCGAACCCGCCATCGTCCGGTGATCCAGTGATCCTATATGACGAGGACAACACCGGATCGGGGGTTTCTCACTACTACCAAAGCGTCAACGCACAGCCGCAGTGGACGAATGCAACCACGTATCGACGCCAATACGTGTGGCTCGACGATCTGCAGGTTCTATGTGTTCATGATCGCGTAGTGACATCAGGTTCAGACACGAAAACGTGGCGCCTGCACACCATGTCTGGAACCCCATCAGTGGCTGGAAGCGAAGCCACCTGGACAACTGGCAGCACGAGCATTCGCGTGCGCGATCTCTACACCACGGATGGAACGAGTATGACTGGAGATGATGTGACTGACGCGAACAGCGGCACATCGGTTCGTCGGCTGTCGCAAACAGGCACCAGCAATGATTGGAGATCGCTCAAGGTAATCGACATCAATAGCCGCTGTAGCGCCGCCAGCCTGTCAAGCGGTTCAGGCTATCTACAGGCCGACATGACGATCAACGGGGCGTCCAGGTCCGTGCAGTTTTTCGATGACGGTTCTCATGTGGTGGTGAGTTAATGGCCCACAAAGCAACAGCCAACGGCAACGATAGCTCTTCAAGCACGACGGTAGCGACCAGTGCCGGCGTGAACACGGCGGTCGGTGATCTGCTAGTCGTGATGGTCACTGGGCAAGAGGGCGGCACGATCAATTCTGTGACCGACACGGCTGGGAATACCTATTCCTCACTGACCGCAGAGACCACATTCGCGCTCGCGCAAATCTGGTACACGATAGCAACCAGCGCGAACGCGTCCAACATCGTCACGGCAACGTTTGCCTCCGCGGTTCGATACAAGGTTATATCCATTGAGTTGTGGGACGGCATGGCGTCGTCCGGCACTCTGCTCGCTCAGAACACTGGCGTCGACGCAGGCGTAACAGTGGTGACGAGCGGGAATCTCGTGACGAGTGATCCCGGGGTCGCTTTCTTCGTTTGTATTGCCACCAATGATCGCTCGTGGACCCCGGGCGGCGGGGCGACTGAAGTCTATGACTCCACAGCTTCACTAGGCGGGTACTCACACGGTTCCGCCTATCTCGCGGGGATCTCTGCCGGAACCACCACG
>ERZ761584.350-NODE-350-length-15381-cov-4.365653_pt1 | contig 15381 bp, 21 predicted proteins | sample MGYA00512168_ERZ761584 | MGnify/ENA primary metagenome ERZ761584 (study PRJEB28899, sample SAMN03785564) | bioreactor sludge metagenome | biome: EBPR Sludge; feature: EBPR Bioreactor; material: 0.22µm filtered reactor supernatant | place: Saint Lucia: Queensland...
GACAAACCGCATCCACAAACTGTTTTGGGTGGTTCTGGTGGTTCTGGAACAAGAGCGCCTGTGAACCCCGCCGCAATCGGTTCAGCAAACGCAGCAGCACAAGACTACGGACTGCCTGCCCCCTTCGGAGCAGCGCCACAGCAACCAGTGCAAACCCCAGACATTCCGAGCGGTCAAGACAATCAATTCGTTGTTGGTAAGCAATATCAAACATCAAAGGGTCTAAGAATTTTCAGAGGGATCAATCCTCAGACCGGAAAGAGAATGTGGGAGTGATTTATGGCAGATCCTATTGTCAATATTGATGATGACTAGCTGATTAACGTTGACGATGATGAGCTAGTTGCGCCTCAGCAATATCAGCCACCAACCGTTCTTCCGGGACAATCAGTCATGTCCGCTGGAATCCCTGCATAGGCTCGGTTCGGTGTCGATCCCGGAATTGAAAACAGAGCAAAATGGGAGAAGAGAAGAAAAATCGAATCATAGCCCGGATTCGGAACCAAGATTAAGATGCCAGATGTTGTTACTGCCTTCATTGGCGGTGTTGCACCATACGTGGCTCCTACCATTGATGCCGCCAAGCATCTTGCAGGAGTTGTTGACTAGAGATTCTTTGGTGGTCAGGGTCCAGAAAGAGACCTAGACATTATCAATCTCAAGGCCGATCCTGATTCTGCAACCTCTCAAACAGAAGGAGCAATGGTCAGAAATCCGGGAGCCGCAATCATTGGCGGAATTATCGACCCGGCCGTCATTTCGAACAAGTTGCTAAATGTGCCCGGGAAGGTCGCAATGGGCGCTGCATAGGGAGCTATTCGTGGCGGTGTTGCGGCCGACCAAGTTGGACAAGATCCGGTTTCCGGGCTGAAGATGGGTGCCGTTGTTGGTGGTGCTCTTCCCATTGCAAGTCAGGCGGCTCAAGGCGTTCTGTAGTGGGCATCAAAAAAGTATACTCCAGCCGCCCTGACGATGATTAGATAGATGGCAGATAAGATTCTCACGTCCAAGGCATCTATTAACGGCCAGCAGAAAGCAGAAATGGTTAATGCTCCGTCCAAGCTTGGTTTCAAGAATTATTTTGATGACATTCTATACACTGTCATTACCAAGCTTGATCCCCAGGCGTTTGAGTCAACATACACCAGAACAAACAAGCTTGCTGATGCGGTTCTTGAATAGGGAGCCAACGTTGGGGCCGCCAGACAGCCAATTCGTGACCAGTCAGTCCGGGCCGGTGATTATGTCACAGATATGTCAGCAAGGGCCAATGAGCTAAGGTCTTCTGTTCGTCCAGAAATCACAGCAGGACCGTAGGCGTCACAAATTCTGGAGGGTGACTTTGTTCGTCAGGCCAGAAATACAAATTCAGACGCAATGATTCCTCTTGAGCAAATCGACAGGAAGAGAAGTCAGGTAAGGTCTGACCAGTATGAGCCTGCTTTCGCGGCCAGCAACCCCGAGGCAGCAAAAACACAGGCCACAGACGAGGTATAGAGCTATCTGAGAAGCAAAATCACTCCGTAGCAGTCAGCAGCCATTGATGCGGCGAACGAGTCCTATAAGCGAACCTCGGACGTTCAAGATATCTTCATGAACAACGCATCCAGAATTGGATCTGGAATGACATAGAACAGCATCAAGGGACAGGTCAGAGGATATCTGGGAAGTCTTGCAAGATAGCAAGGTGCTCCGATTGTTTATTCTGGTGCTCAGAAAACAGCCAGAAAGGCAATTGGCATTCTTGAGTCAAGATATGGAGATCTAGGGATTGACCTAGACAGAGCACCGCTTGAGATTGAGTCCGTAAAGGCAAAACTGAATGCACTCTCTCAAATGGACCCTAAAGATATTCCAGCTTTCACATATGCAGAGTCAATGCTGAATCCGCTGTTTAGAAGAGTCTGGCTGAAGGCTCAGGAGAACAAAGATGAGTGACATTAACGAAAAGACGAAGCTTCCATTGAGCCTTGTCATTACAATTGTAACACTGGCTGTTGGTCTTGCATTCAACATTGGAGTCTCTCACTTCAGGCTCCAAAATCTAGAGAAGCAATGGGACTAGTTTCGTAGCTCTTCATTGACGACATAGACCAAAAGACAGGATATGGAAATGAAGATTCAGAGACTAGACATTACTCTGGACAACATCAATAAAAGACTAGAATCAATCGACCGGAAGCTTGATAGAATGGAGAGAAAATGAGCGACGAGTACGTGCCGTTTAAGAGAATCAAGGGAACCTATAGAAGCAGAGAAATGAACGAGTATGGCAAGCCAATGACCTCTGTTCAGAAGTCTGCTTAGTATAAGTAGATTCCAGACGCAGGAGGAACACAGAAGCTAGAGAAGCCTGTTTCCGTTTCTAAGGAAGACAAGGCCGCTCGTGCAGCCTCTATTCCGGGAATGATTACTCTTCCAGAGCAAATGGACGAGCTTGATATCATCCAAAAGAAAATTGACGCCCTTAGAAGAATGAAGCTCCAAGAGATCGAGTCAGTCAAATCTCAGGGAGCTAAATTCCGGGCGTCAGACAGAGACCTTGATGATCTCTAGGTTATGCGTTAACGCTTACCCTTGAATCTATTCAGATTTGCGGTGTTGTGCAGAAGCTTTCTGAACTTACCAATGGCTCTCTTTTGCTGCTTATCCGACTCAACCTATGAGAGCCATCTGTTTCTGCACTTCTCGCAAACATGCTTGATTTCTCTATGAACCACAGAGTCAGGGTCTCCGAAGGTCAGTGTGTTCATGTCTGGGTCATCAAGTCCGCACATGGTTCTTGTTGAGACCTTGCCAGACTTGAAATCCTACTTTGAGATATTCATCATATCTCTAATGTGTGCTTCTCCCATTTTATCCTCCAAAAGGATCGTTCTTTGAGACTCTGGAATCAAGCTCCGTGATTCTGTGGTCTAGGTTTGTCAGCATCTTGTGAATTGTAAGGTTGTCGTTATGCAGTGCAGCCTTATCAACTCTCTGGTCTTCTGCTGCAATGAGTCTCTTTTCGAGGGCAATGAACTTCTTATTGAATTCCTCTGTTTTCTTGTTTTTCATTTCAAAGCCAGCAAGAATAAAAAGACCAGCAGCAATGACAAATGAAATGAATGGAATCACCATTTGACCAAGAATCAGGAACAAAACGCCTACAATACACATAAACACAGAAGGGATGAACTTGAACATGGATCTCCTAAATAAGTAGCAAAAAGCAAAGTTTCTAACTGAAGTATCTAACAGAATTGGGTCTTACTATTGCTGGCCCAACGAGTCAAACAAATATTCTGGCAAAGACCTCAAGGGGGCGCTTTATCCGAAAACTTACGACTGCTCTGGGCTGGTGACCTCTTCTCTTTATGATGCCACTGGAATTGACCGCAGAGCCACTTGGAACGCCCAGAGACTCATGTAGAACTGCGCTATGGTGGATGTGCCTGAGCCGGGAGATCTTTGCTTCTACGGCCCGTCTAGGGGCCTTGTGACGCATGTTATGGTCTACGTTGGAAGAACCAAGCTAGCCAAGTTTGAACCGGGGAAGGTCTGTTACGGTTCCTCTGGAGGTGATTCGAGAACAACAAGCCCATAGATTGCCTAGAAGATGGATGCGAAAGTGAAGGGCTATAAGACGGCGAAGTACAGAAGTGATTTCCTAGGATACGGAAGACTGGTTACAAAGGACGAATGAACATGGAATTTCTAAACGATGCATCAAACAAGCGGTTTGTGGCCCTGATTGCAGGGATTGTGTTTCCTTTCGTTCAGCAAAAGCTTGGTATCAATGTTGATAATGATACTCAGATTGCTCTACTCGGAATGATTATCGCGTACATTGCTGGCTCTCACACCAAGGCTGCTGTTGTGGCGCGTGCAGAGGCGGCTGGCAAGGCAGCAGCAGATACTGTCACCGAACAAAACGCCGCTGATACCATTAAGGAGGCTGCAAAGTGAAGAAGATCATTGTTGCTGTAATGCTTGCATCATTTGCTGCATTTGGTCAGGAGTCTGACGCTCCTAAGCAGCTTTGTCTCACTCCACAAGAGCAAGTGAACCTAGCCAAGCATCTGAAGTATCAGGAGGCTCAGATTGACTCTCTCAAGAAGGATGCTGGCGTGCCTGTGCCTTTTGTAATTGCACTTATCGTCTCTGGTGTGCTAGTTGGGGCTGGCACAACAGTTGCAGTTTACGAGGGCATTGTCAAAAAGTGAGGACAAATGAAAATCGCAGTCATTCCTGATACGCATTTCCCGTACTGTAATACAAGCAAGCTCTTTCAGGCCATTGGTCGAATTAAGAACTTCAAGCCAGACGTAATCATTCAGGTTGGAGATCTTTATGACCAACTATCTTTCAGTAATTACCCAAAGGATCCAAGCAAGGCCGAATTCCTGCCAAAGTAGGAAATGGAAACAGGAAGACAGTAGGCAGAGGCAATGTGGAAGCTACTGAGAAAGGACAATCCAAAGGCGAGACTCATTCAGATGCCCGGAAACCACGATGCGCGCATTATCAAGAGAATGCACGAAAAGGTACCGTAGGCATCGTTTGTTGCAGAGGAATGGCTCAAGGGAATGATGGCTTTTAATGGTGTCTAGAACGTTCAGGACTAGTTCATTCTGGATGATATCATGTTCCTTCACGGATTCCGCCCAATTGGTGACCAGACGAAATGGAACCAGATGAATACCGTTACCGGACACACTCACACAGCACGCATTGAGTATTTCCAGAACAAGAATGGCCCATATTGGGGAATGAGCGTTGGCTGGCTCGGAGATAAGACGGCATATCCGTTCTCATACAGAAGCCAGAAGGTAATTGATAACACACACCAAGGAATCGGCCTTATTTAGGACCAGAATCCTCGGTTTGTGATGGTTTGACTGAAAACTTAGCAGTGATTCTCTTAAGTCGGTCTCGTTCTTCTTGAATGGGATCGACTTTTTCTTTTGGCAAACGCTAACAGACTGGACAATAGACAGTTTCCCATCCATCGACCAGCCTGTAGAGTCTTTCGCAAGTTTCACATCTTTGAGACATACATTTCCAGCACTCTCATGAGATGCTTCTTGTCCTATCTCAGCTGCATTGCCTATTCTGTGACCTGATTAAGCTGCCTAACAACAGCAGCGCTTCTGTCGGTTGCGTTATGCAGAAGAATTTCTGTCTATTCTAGCTTGTTTACTAGGTCGTCTGTCTGGTCTTGCTTCTTTGTAAAATGATAATTCAAATCCATGAGTGAGGCCCGAAGATTGGCCACCTAAGCCTACAGCTACTCGACTCGCTTTGTGTCCATTCCTGAAGCAGAGGCGGCCTAGAGGATGTATTTCAGCTAATCAATGTCAACAACCTCTGTTCCTGCTTGCGTTCTAGACATTTCATCAAGAACCCTGATTGCAATGTCCTTACCGTGCTTACGTCTCTGAGCAGCAATCTACGCCTTCTGAATGTCCTACGGAACGTCGTAAGGGTTATCGTTGAGTCCCATCATCAAGCTCCTTAATTAGTCTTTTGACTGTTAGTTTTGCGTTATATGCGGCAATGCTGTCTTTGAGGCTCTATGTTTCAAGCAATGCAAGAACCTTCATCAGCTAATATCTGATATTCATAGTCCCCACTACTTTAGAATCTTAATGCATTCCGGACAAGTTACTTTCTTGTCGCCATATACTGACTTGTCTTGGATAATGTCGTTTTCGTATATATTGCCCTAATCAAGTTGGCCCTTGTTGTGGCAATAATCTTTATACGCAGACTCTGCCTGTTTATCACCGCAAATGGCTTGTCCTCTCGCTGGAGCCACGAATTTTCTATCTGTAATCTTAATCATCGCCCCGGTGAACATGTGCGAAAACTTACTCATTATGCCTCCATTGGGAATCGAACCCAAGACCTCCAGATTACAAGGCTGGTGCTCTGCCAACTAAGCTATAGAGGCTCATAGTCCGTTATTCTTCAGAATTTTAATGCATTGTGGACAGTTGACATTGCCGTAACCACCAAAATATTCATTAAGTCCAACTTTGTATTGCTTGGCCATCGATGTTGAATATGCAATTGCTGTCGCGTAGTGCTTGTCTGGCTTGTCGTACTTGGCGCCGATCCATCCCTAAATAACGATACCGCACACCGACCTCATTCCATTATACCAACAACTAACACCGATTCCGCCCCTTACGTCGTCTTTCTTGTCCAAAATCCACCGCATGGTCTAGTTTGTCATATGAATCATAGCAGTCTCAGCAGGACTCGAACCTGCAACCCGTCGCTTAGAAGGCGACCGCTCTATCCAATTGAGCTATGAGACCAAATCCGCCTCTATGATGGAGTCCTAGGATTTCAACCATCAGTTAAAGAGGCTTTGAACCCTTTGGCGGTGTTCATGACCATTCCGGTTACTGAAGTGACCTATTATTCGGTACGGAATCCACTCTCAACAGCCCCTCTAGGATTCGAACCTAGATTCGTGGAGTCAAAGTCCACTATCCTACCGTTAGATGAAAGGGCTAGAATGGACGGTAATTCTAACAAGAATGCGTCCACGTTGGTAGCGAGAGAGTGATTATTTATGTGATTACGCCATCACGGGCGTTTCCGTCAGGAGGTTATCTAGTGTTATATGTGCTTTCATGACCACACACAACACATCTAAGCCAACTGCAATACATTTTTCTAATCTCAACCATTGGCTTGTTGCAGTGCTTCTTTGGAAAGTAAACAACCTAAGTAATCATATGCCAATGAGAGGAATCGAACCTCCACCCCCGTAAAGAGGACCAGCTTCTAAGGCTGGCGCGGTTACCAGTTACGCCACATTGGCAAAACATATTCGACGTTATCATACCTATCGGGAGGGATAGGCCAGACCGACAACCGTATGCCTCGTTGCTCCTTTGTGTGTCAAACATACGGGTTTTTCGTCGAACAGCACAACACGTCTTATTCCCGATGAATAAAGATCATTGTTGCTTACAGCGGAAGGTGTAGGATTCGAACCTACGGACCCGGTTAGGAGTCTCTGGTTTTCAAGACCAGTAGTATCAGCCACTCACCCAACCTTCCAAGTGGAGACGGAGGGAATCGAACCCTCAATTTCGCAGTGCAAGTGCGATGTGTTCCCATTAGCACTACGTCCCCGGTGCGCGGAGTGAGGGATTCGAACCCACGACCCTCTGGTTGGAAGCCAGACGCTCTACCGCTGAGCTAACCCCGCATACCCGTTTAGTGTCCGGGTCAGACATTATTACTGGTATTCTGTGCCGTTCTTGCGACTCAGATACTTATCACTCACGACCTTGGTAATCAACCGCATTCTGCTTCTTCCAGACGTGAACAGGTCATGATGGAGTGGCCTGATTACCGCTCCCTCTGAGATGTTCTTTCCGTCAGAGAAGAAAGATAGGTCACAGAATTCATTTCTGGCCTATGCAATCGCCTGACGCAGACTTCCAACAAACAGCATTCCCGGAGGACAGTGCTCATGAATTGCGCTGGCCGGAAGGAACTTGTTTAGCTTGGAGTCATATAGGTCAAACGGAACAAAACCGACATTATCCTATCCATAATGCAAGTCCTGAACCTTGCCATAGACCTATCCGAAAAGAACGCAATTTGGATTTTCTTTCAGAATGCGACTAATGAGGTCGTGTTCCTTCTATAGTGCATTTGTCCAAGCGTTATTACCGGACACCCACCTAGACCTAGAACCGGCGTGAATCTTTCCGTCCTTATCCATGAAATACCGAGCATTACAACCATGAATCTTCTAGGTGATATGCCAAGTAGTCTCAAAATCCATGCATTCAATAGACGTGCCCTCAATCAGCGTCTTTTCGAATTGCCAGTGATTTTCAACGTCGTATACCGGAACATACACGCCGTCTGGAGCGGGCGCTTGGTTAGATGAAGTATAGAAAGAATGCGTTTGCTCAGGGACATACTTAGTGACTCCATATGACTACGCACCGTCATCACCCTCGTTCAGGCCATTGGCTGGAAGAAGAAGCCCAACAGAAGGAACGCCACGAAGCTTAATGCCGCGAATACGAAAAAGACCTTCCTTCTTGTCTCCAGCCAAGAACTGAAACTCATTTCTACTGAGATCCACAAGAGAGTCAGCAGGAACAAAAACAGCAAGGTCTCCATTCTTGAATTGTCCTTCCTTGAAAACCAATGGACCTTGCGGACCATTCCAGACGCAAAGAGTGTCTGCGTTTGGGTGCTTGCCAATCTTATCAATTCTAACAACGGGACATTTGAATGTGCTCATGAGTTCTCCAAGTCAATTACCATAGCCAAGTCAGCAATAGCGTGAGCAATGTGCGACTTGCCAGTTTCATCGTCTGTCCGATTTCCAGTAAGGTAGGCAAACAAATGACGGAGAGCAGCCCCGACTAGACGGCGCTTATAAGAATCGTCATTTCCACTCTTTCGCCAATTGTACTATTCGTACTTCTTAGCACCGAAAGCAAAGACGTGACCGACCTCATCAATACCGCGACAACCAAGAAGAATGTCAAGGCGAGATTTGTCAGAATCATCTTTCTTTGCCTATTCTGGCTTTCTATAGACCTCAACTGGCTAGAATCTAGACTAGATCCAACCACCATTAATATAATTAAAATGCAACATATTACCATCAATCTTACAGATTTGCAGGACTTGTTCTTTATCCATCATAAACGGAGGGTTATATCCGCAGTCCTATGCCTTTCTATGTATAACCTTGTCACCAACCTTGAATTTGAATGTCATATTGTTCTCCAAACGCAAATGACCCATTGAAGGGTCACGAGGGAAGCCTACTTCCTTTGCGTAATCAACTCAGAACGGGTCCGACTTGGCCTCAAAGAATTCGTCAACCGTCACAACACCATCATCAGTCGAAACCTTGGCAGAATCGACAATGAGCTTGTTCTCAAGACCGACACCGCCCTCCTTCTTCTGATACTCCTTCTGACTCACCGAACCAGTGACCTTGATCTTGCCGCCCTTACGCAGCACGCCGTGCATATTCTTGGCCATTGCCTTGAATGCAACACAGGTGAACCACGTCTTTTCAGCGCCATCCTCGTGAACGGCCTTGAAATTGAGATACTTTGTCCCCTTTGCGCTCGTCTTGACCTCATCAATCTTCACAACGGAAAGAACAAGGTCATTCACCTTCGTCGAATTGTCAGCCATTGTTGTTTTCACTCACTTTCATCATTTCCTACTTACGCTTCTCAAGGTACGCATGAGGGTCCTTACCGAATTCCTCAAGGTCAGCCTTTGCCTTCAGTACGTCTTGTGCAATGAGTTTTGCTACTTCGTTTTGCTATGCATGGGAGATGGCAGAATCATAAGAGTCACCATATCCCAGACAACCAATGGCAGATTCTCCAATAGCTCCTGCCGGTGCATAGTAAACCACTCCAAAGCGCTCATTGCGATTCTTTGAAGATACATTAACAACGTTGGCAGTTGGTCCATACTTTTCCTGAACGAACTTTCTTGCCTCAACCTTATTCATTTAACTGAAAGCCTCCAATACTTGGTAACGAATGTCTTATTGCATCCGGCCTGCATCAGCTACGAATAAAGCCTGATTCCGTCTTTCTTTCCAAGCTTAGCAATAAGACCAGACTTAGACACGTCAAGGCCAAACATTTCAGCAGGAATAAGCTTCCATTCAGTGACCTTCTAAATAGCCTTTTGAGGGTCAAGTGTCTCGACCTTCTTTTGAATCTTTCTGAATGAAACCTTCTTGGTCTTGAATGCTCCGTTGTTGTCTGCCCACTTATAAGCAGCAGCCTGTAGGCCGTCAAGCATCATTCTTGTCTGCTCTAGAAGAATCAGCATTGACTAGGGGTCTTCCTAGAATCTCTGAGAGAGCGTTTTCCGTTTCTGCAATCATTCCTCCAAACGACTCACAGTTTGACTTGTGAGGACACCACTTACAATGAAATCCAGCCGACTACTTCTATTGCTTTTCTAGAATCTACTTGAGAACGTTGTCATTAGCTGGAATTTCCCATGTACTAGACTATCCGAGAACTGGATTGCAGATAATGACAGTGCATGGCTTTCCGTTTGCAGCCATTTGAGCAAGCATTCTAAGCTGTCCATTGTTGAATGCGCTGACAGACTATTTACCAGTTTTCCAGTCAATGACAATTACGGCTTTCTTTCCCTATACTACTAGGTCAGCAGTGCCCACAACAGCATCAGCAATAGAAATGTCATCATATGATTTAATCTTCCTAGCATTACCATCAAAGTCAATTGCATATGACTGCTAGTGGAGAATATCAACAAACTAAACCGAGCCAACAGCATTATCCAGAACGCTATTAATCAGTCCAAAATCAAGTCTATTGAATTCACTCAAGACTCCAAGCTACTTAGCGATTTCCTACGCACTTGGCAGCCCGTCTCTTGTCAGAACTTCAATACACTTATGCAGCTTGCGACCTTGATTTGCTGCTGAATCCTGCTATGTGTCTGTTTCCTAGATTTCTCTAGACAACGAACTGCCCTAGGCCGATGCAGACCTAGGACAGCTCAGATACTGATCAACCTTGCTTGCTGTCACCACCAAAGATTTGAGCTAGACCATTGTCGCTATCTGTCATGGTCTTCGGCGGCGCTTCAAGCTGCTTAAGCATACTCTGGAGTGCATCTGCCGACTTTGCGGCGCGCTCCATGTGTTCAATCCCAAGGTCGGTAAGGCGCTTATACGACTTGAGAGCGGCACTTGCATCATCCACGAGCGGAACAAGCTTCTACACGAGAGTATTCACAATCGACTTACGAGGCATTATTTCTTTCCTTTCAGGAAATCAAGATTCGGCTTCTTTGCTTCTGACTTCGTTTCTGGCTCTGTTGAAATGTCAATTCCGGTTGCTTCATTGCCGTCGTCGTCCTCTGCTGCAAGATTGAATGCAGCAAGAAGACCATAGCGACGACCATACGTAAATGCACCCATTGAGCCCTGTGGAGACATTTCCTTGAGGTGAACCGAGACATTTACACTCATCTACTGGCCGGTCTATGCGTGAATGAAACGAGTAGTCACGTCAAGCACATTACCGGCCTGCTCTGAGCACTCTTGAACAACGAAGATTCCGACCTCCATAAGCGCCTACTTGGTTGCATCAATGACGGCACCAAGGTCTGCATACTTATTCTTGAGGAACGGATTCTTTGCGTTCTTTGTTGGATTCTTGATTACTCCATAGGCCTTGCCAAGCGCCCTTGAGAGCTACACATTCATTACTTGATTTCCCGTCCAATCCGGTAACGACCATTGCGCTTATCCTTGCGAATCTCGAAAGGGACCAGCTTCCACATGATACCGTTGTTAATATCAAGCTGCTTGCCGTGCTTGTTCTCCCAATGGCTCAGCGCATGAGTAGGAGAATTGCCGAAATAATCAAGACGCTTGCCCTTGTTGAGCTGGTTTGCAAGACCCTTTTGTGTCATACCGCCCTTGGTGGTTGCAATGTAAAGCTGCTTGCCGATTCTGCTCTTGCGAGTAACAACAATGTCATTCTTGCTGAATTCGTCCATATCCCAAGCCGTCACATCTCCCTTCCTCCATCCATCCTTACCAGAGACGACAATACAATCAACACTATCTACAAACTTGCTAATATAAGTAACCTGCCAAATGGTTCCAGACCAACCACGAAGCTTCATTCCAACCTTGTAATCTTCACGCTTCATATTATTTTCCTTTCCTACATTTAACACAATGACCGGGTAGCCGATTCTATCCAATCAAATCCTGTTGTGTCATCAGGTTCTTACATTGAACACAAGACTACTTTCCAACCCTGTGTTTCGTCTATTCCTTCCTCTTTTCATACCATCTCTTTCGTGCAGCCTTGAACTTCTATTCGTTCTTGGCCTACCACTACTTGAGCCTCTTGAGGTCGGAGTCGTCTTTTACCTACTTTTGTTGTGCTAGCTTCTATACAGCAGACGACCACTGATTGCCAAATCCTAGAGCCTATAGTTCCTATTCAAGATCATCCCAAGGCATTGATTGTAACCTCCACTCTTGGGTTTAGCTTGTCATCACCCCTAATGGCAAGGATTTTAACAATCTGTGAGTCATCAACGTAAAGCAGACCGTTAAACGAGTCCAGAGTGGCCTTCAAGATGTTATCCAAGTCGCCTCTCTTTTGAGGCCGGAAGACATGAATGAGCACCTAAACCGGACCTGTTAGCGGTTGGTGAGAATCGCCAACAATCTGCTTTACTTTTTCCTTAAACTAGCGACCCTCCTTGCTGAGATACATCCCAACAGAGGAACGCCGCCAGTACCTATTAACAGATGGTGGATATGGAATGGTTACTTTCATCCGCCATTCTTATAACACCAGCGCTCGTCTTTGCAAGCCACGGAATCATCGGCCTTCACCTCTACTGCTTCATGAGGCCTCTTGGTCTTGCAGCGCTGACAGGTGATAAACCTGTCTCCGTACTAAAATTGCTGGTTTTCCCGTGGTTTGACCACGCTTTTACCAGTGCTTTCGTCGGTTGTAATTTGGAATTCGTCTGTGGATAGTGACATTTAACGAAAATCCTCCCTCACGGTCTTGACAGCATCCTGAATTGGAAGTCCGTAAACATTATGACGCAGTGACACCTATGCAAGCTGTGCCGGAGTAATGGTGCTGAATGTCGATTCAATGTCGCTGAATGCGCTTTCAATGAAATACTTGGAGCACATTTTTCGAATCATTCCCGGCGTCATCTTGTCAATGCGCATCACCCTGTCAAATCGTCCCGGCCTCTTGGTAATACGCTCGTGCAGCCTCTATGGATTGTTTGTAGTGCCAACAATAAAACAGCCATCGCCAAGGTTATCGACGAGTGTTGTAATGTCATCAATCATGTCAATTTCATCAATCCAAATTAGACATGGAACACCAAGCCTTCCAATGATAGAAAGCTATTCAGCTTCCTGTACAGTAAAGACTGGATGGCCAATCTATACTGCACGCAATGCCATTGCCTTTGCGATTACAGTCTTGCCGGTTCCGGGCGGACCATAAAGCATGATACCACGCCGCCAACGAACACCAACCTTTCCATAAAACTCCTAAGAACCATAGAACTGGTTAAGGTCATTGATGCATCTATCATACTACTTGCATCCGGTAAAGTCCCAACCAACAGACTCTGCCTTGAGCATTGAAACAGTATCGAAATTGCTTGGCTTAATAAATGGCGCACCAATCGTTGGAATAACAGCACTATAAACCTATGGTTCAATGCGCTTGACTGCCTTGGTTGGTGGAGTGAGATAATACCTGTCCTTGCTTCCTGAAATATCCTTAAGCATTGTGCTCCTTACCATGCTTCTGCTTCACACTTTCTGTTGTCTTCCATCCGATTCACTTCTTCATTTGAAACCTCCCTAGGTCTCTACAATCATTGCTGCTGCACCACCAAACTCAAGGTCAATAACCTGACCCGCTGGGCCATTTGTTTGCTTCATTACATGGACACTGAGTACGTCACTTCCCGGATTCCGTCTAAGTCCCAATGCAACGCGAGCCTTCCGCTATGCCCCAGACGAGTTCGCGAAATCTCTAAAGCTTGGCGGAAGACTTGGATCCGCTGGTCGCTTGAAATGTGCTGCAACAACCACAGGAACCCCGTGCTTGTTCGCAACGCCACGTAGAAGAGACAGATGACGAGCAATTTCAAGGTCCGTTCTTTCAGAGTTTGTAAGGCTGATTTCGCCCAAGTGGTCAATCCAAACACTGTCACACTCCTAGTTCACAATTGCATCGTTAATACTGCTAATAAGGTCCTCAATGCGCATTCCAGTAATAGACCCGTCAACAACACGGATTCTTTCATGGACGCTATGTAGGTCTTTGTTGTTCTTGGAAAGCTGCTAGAACTTCTATGTACCAAGCTTTGCAAACCTCAAGTCAAACTGATTGAGCTTTGTCTCATGAGAAACAAGACGGTATGCCATCCAACTTGGCTCATCCTCTAGAGATGCAACAAATGGCTTATGACCATTAATGGATTGCAGCATTACGCCAGACGCAATGAGTGCTGACTTGCCGACTCCGGGCTATGCACCAATGAGCGTCAATGTTGGTTGCCAGCCGCCAAGAGCAAGGTCAAGCTGTTTGATGTATGTAGGAATTACCGGCTTGACCTTCCCCTCCCTTACGTCTTTGACGTGCTGCTCAACTTGGTCAACGTACTCATTCAGTCCCTTGGAAAGCTGCCTCCCGCGCGTTCTGACAAGATTGTTAGAAAGTCGGAATTTGACTGCCGAAGCAGGCTCAGAGCCTTGGAGAAGTTTCTTTTGAGCCTACTCCAAAACCCTGATTGTTTGCCGACGTTCAGATAGCTCCAGAAGCTTATCAGCATAGCCATCAGCAGCACTTCCCCAGCCAGCAACGGAATAAATGTTCTTCGCAATTGCGAGTGAGTTACACGCACTGTCCAGAGTACGAATTTCTCGAACAAAGTTATCGGAAGTAGCAGGAATGTTACCAGAAATACACTTGGCAATAGCACGATAAGCAAGGTAGTTCTAGGGCTTAGAGAATTCAAGCTAAGTAATTCCCTTCTGCTCAAGCAATCGCTTTGCCTATGGAAGGTCGTATGTTGACAAGTCAATAAGACCAACTAGGAAGTCGTGCTAAAGCCTAATGTCTGAAATCATTTATCCTCAATTCGGAAGGTCATTCTTCTTGGGGCCACCCTGACCAAAGAGCGCAGGCATACCGGCTCGCTGGTCCGTCACCTTCGTTTCTGCCACATACTTGTCGATAAGAGCAATCTTCGTCGCGTCCTTTACCTCAACATAGTAAGGGGCGTCGAACTGAACGTCCATGATGAGCTCAACGTAATGGCTCCCAATCTTATAGAACCAGCCATTGAGGTCAGAAGTCACAACACAACCAACGGTGTCATTCTCCTTTGGCTGCCAATTCATCTTCTTAAGGCCGTGTCGAAGGTCGTCGAGACCAGCAAGCGCAATCGCCTGAATATGCTCCTTGGCCTTCTTTAGGTCCATCATGCTTACAATGTCATTAGGCTTTACAATCATTTTAGTTTTCCTTTCAGTCTTCTTCGTTATAACTAGACAGCAAACCAATGGCTCGATTCGCAACCATCAGGTCATCTTCAAGTGTATCAATCTTCATCAGTGCGTCATTCAGGAGAATTCTAAGGCACTTCTCACAGGTGGCATGAATATGGGATTCGACAAACAGGCCATCTCTGCCTCCGTTGCATAGGTTGGTTGTAATCTTCCACTAAGAAGGATAACGAATTCCTACATGCTTCATGCAGTTGGCCATGACCCCTCCTTTTCAAACATCCAGTCACCACCCTTCAGTGGCCGGATTCGCTTCCAGACTT
>ERZ761584.351-NODE-351-length-15359-cov-4.804757_pt1 | contig 15359 bp, 26 predicted proteins | sample MGYA00512168_ERZ761584 | MGnify/ENA primary metagenome ERZ761584 (study PRJEB28899, sample SAMN03785564) | bioreactor sludge metagenome | biome: EBPR Sludge; feature: EBPR Bioreactor; material: 0.22µm filtered reactor supernatant | place: Saint Lucia: Queensland...
AAACAAGTCTATTTGTGAATATTTGGCTTGTAATTAGTTTTTTGCCGAGTTTCATTATGAATGCCTCACATCTTTAAATGAAAAATTTATAGCGAATTTATTCGTTTCCATGCTTATGCTATGCCCCGTTAAATAGTCATTCGGATTGTCTGCTATGCTATCATTCTGCATTTTAAGAGCCAAATCATTTATAAGGGTTAATATCTGATCTTTTTCTTGTGCATATTTTGCCGAAAAATCCTTCGCCTGTTTTTCTGTTTTCATTTTGACCGCCTTTCGTACTTTCTGCCTTTTCGGTCACGGGCTTTTTTGTCCAATCGGATTGTATGTTGAACTTTGGCTTGGTTAAAGGTTAAGCCATAGTCCATTAACTGCCCTATTGTAGGGTAATTACTTTCGCTATCTGTGCAAAAGCATTGTTTTTTCGGTCGGACATTGCATTGATCCAAAAAATCAATGTCCGAGAATGTGGATATGTTCATTTTATACCTTATTTAGTTATTATTAAAATTATAAACTTGTTTTTGTATAGCTTTTATAATAGTTTCTTTTGAAGGAATTTCCTTCCAATCTTCAATAATTTCTCCGTTGAAAGTTTCTTTTCTTCCAATTTTGGGGAAATCAGGTTTAACTTCAATCACAGCTTGCCAAATAGTTTTGAACGATTCTCCGTTAATAATAATGCCCTGAATATCGTCCCAATTATCGGCGTTCGGTTCATCAAGATAAATTAAGATTCTGCCTTTTATCTTTTCGTCAATATTCCCAAATAGATTAGTAGCAAAATTTAGTGATTCCATTATTCCACCTTAAAAATAAATTAAAAAAATGTTAGTTAAAAAAGCAACCAGTACTAAAAACCAAACTGCATGAGGCGTATATTTCAACCCCTCGAATTTGAATAAAAAATTCACTATTTGCCCTCTAATAATAAAACCGCTTTTGTATTTCTATTCCAATGAATTGTAATAAATTCAGATTGAACAACCTTTAAGCAGTCAAGTAAATATTGACAATTAAAAGCAATGTTTTGCTCATGTTGTTTGCCATCTTTTAATCTGACCGGCATTAACAGGGCAAAATTATCTTGAATATCTTTCAAGCCGCTATACCCAATTTGATTTTCAATTTGTTCTGTCTTATTGATATTCAGCAAATCATTTTCACCGTATAGGTTGTATTTCGCACCGTCAAATAGAAAATTTATATGATCTGTTTTATTATCCAATACTTCCTGGATTGACTTTGCAGCTTTCAATAGTTCATCAGTTTTGAAAATCATTTTGCTTTCAAAGTCAAGCGGGACAACAGACTCAAAAGGTGGGAAGGGTTCACCACATAATCTTATCACAAATTCAATATTAGAAAACATAAATTTAGCATACCCGTTTGGATATTCGCCGGATTTCTTAAAAATCTGCATTCCAACTTCTTTTGGTTTGAATAGTGTAAATAATTGTTTTAATATCTTTACTGATTCACCAGGCATCAAAACATCAAATAAAGATGTATTTTGAGAATCAAATTTTTTGTGGAATAAATAATGTCCGTTTGTCGAAACGACCTTCACGTGATCCGTTGAAAGTCTTAATAATACACATTGCATTTGAGGACGCATAGTCTCTTTTGATGCAAAATTAACCGCCTCAAAAATTGAAGGCAAAAAATCTATAACTGGCAAAGAATAGATTTGTTCACCGAGTACACAGGCGGGAAAATCTTCCAGCTTGCTTTCATTCTTATAAAAAGAATTTCCTTTGATATAATACCCGCCATCAGCTAAATTTGGATTTTCTGTAAATAGCCAGCAGTCCAAATTTGTGCTTTGAAGTTTGCCATTCGCTGCAACTTCTTGGAGTATGGGAATTGATTTATTTGTTTTCTTAGTAACAAATGAATGTGCTTTCGCTAATTGTAACATTTTTACACCTCTTTATTTTAGTTTGTAATTAGTTAAGTAACCAGTAGCCCCCTGCGAAGCGGTCAAACTTGGCAGGGAAAGAATCAATTTTTATTTGTGAGAATGTTTAACACCCTTGACAAACTTGCCAGCAACGGAAGCTAAAAACGCTTTTCCTCCGCACTTGTAAAAGCCAAGCATGTCGCATTCCATCCCGTTATCAAATGTCCCGTATTCGATTGGGTGTACTCCCCCACAGTGGATGCATTCAATTAGATCACCTTTTTTTGCTGTGATGCAATTTTCAAGTTCATCATTTCCGAAAGCCATGTATTCCATTTTGTACCTCTTTTATTATTTTAGAAATTAGTTTAGTTACCAGTAGCTCCCTGCGAAGCGGTCAAACTTGGCAGGGAAAAGAATTAAAGACAAACACCAACACCACGGGTATAAACAGAGTCAAGTCTTTCATTCTCTCTTATGTCGGATTTTTTGCCAACATATAAAGCGCACCCACGAGGGTCAGATTGATAATAATACCATAACTCAGGATATTGACTCATAATTTTGTCAAGTCTTTTTAGTGCGCCCGTTTCCCTGTCTGGTATTTGGCTTTGAAAATTTTTATCCGAATACCCGTTAATGTATGCCGGCGAATTAGAATAAACCTTGTTTGTATCCTCATTCCGTTCAATTTCACCGTTACATTCTCTCTCACACCATCGGTGCAAGGTCATTTCAATCTTTCTTAATAGGTTAGCATCATTGTTAGAAATACCAAGCCTGTTAAGTTTTTCATAGAAATTGTGCCATTTCTGATAGTTCATTTTTGTACCTCTTTTATTTATGAATAATGATTAGTTAATAGTGTTAATCGCAAAGTGAACATTTATTGAAGTTCTTTTCCCTAATATGTTGGAATCTATGTCCTAAGTGTTTAGTGATCCCTTGTGTTTTTTCGACTCCTTCCACAATCTCAGCAAGCATTTTGGCGTCTATAAATATATCAATATACTTTTCCCCGCTCTTGGCTGATATTATTAAGCCATGTGAAGGCGTGCCGATATAACTATGTGCAATATTCATTTTTTACTCCTTTGAAATAATTTATTTAATTACCATCGGTAATATGCACAAATAACTGAAACGAGTCAAGTGAAATCTTACATCTTTACCTTATTATGTAAACTATGTTCGCAAACCCTTATAAAATAAACAAATAAACTTTAAGATAATGCCAAAAATAATCAGAAATAATTATAATAACACAAACAAAACCAAATGCTTAACATCCGGCAAATAACAAGGGCAAGTAAAATATTAAACAGCATGCTGCAAAACAAATAAGTAATTATTACATCATCACAATAAATATACCAGATAAACCCGTATATCAAAGTACTAACAAAGTAATATAGCCTGCTGCATCTTAACCTATATTAAATATAACTTGATGGATATTAACATAAGTACACCTGACTACAGTTTTAGCACTCACTTCAATACAGTGCTAACAAGTAAAGTATTGAATCTATACGAAATAGTCAAGATTAGAACACGATGTACTTTTTATTCCAACTGTCCACAAAAGTAGACAGTGTATAGTAAAGTAGACACTTTTAGACATGTATAATAAATTAGACAGTAAACGAACTGCGGCAAATCGTTTCCATGCTTTGAATTTGGAATGAAAACTAAACTTTTTAGGTTTTTCTTTGTCCGATAATGTATATTATGTAAACTATGGATAAGATCAGTAAAAATTACATGACGGGGTATGTTTTGGATGTCCACTTTTGTAGACAGCGTATTTACCCCTCACACAAAATAATTTTCAAAAATAACGGACTATGAGATATTTATGGTTAATATGGAAGGAATGGCGAGAAGAAGTAAGGTTAAGTTGGTGGCTAAAAAAACAATTAAAATGGGAAGGAAAAGCGAAGAAATAGAAAATAAAGTTGCAAATTTGATTAAATTCGCAGAAGAAATTATAGAGAATGGGTTAGAATACAAAAATGATTCAATTTTAGTAAGAAAAGAGAGGCAAAAAGTTTGAAAAGCTTGAAAATGAAGCGTTTTATCGGGAGAATACTTATTTTGGGCTTGTTCATGTTATCAGGTTGCATGATAGCGATAGGGGACATTGTATTAGAGTCGAAGTGTGTTCATAAATGCCCGAAGTGCGGGGTTATTGAACAATGTGTATGTAAAAATTGTGAAAGTGGGCATAAATGTTCAAAATCTGGTGAAGGTTGCAAAACTGAACAGAAATATGAGAACTGGTATGATTGAGTTCATGGTTGGTTTTTTGAGTTGTCTTATAGTCGAGGGTGTATTGGTGGTTAGGTATTTGACGAAACCGGATAAGCCTGCTGGGGAGTTAGACCCAAGATTTGGGAGAGAAAGATGTTCGGTATAGTTATAATTTTATTAGTAGTAATTGGGGTAGTGGGTTATGCGATTTACAAGTATAAGACTGATTGGGGCAAATACAGTTGTTAAAAATCCTTGCGGTGATTTTGGTTTTATTTGGGGGCACAAAGAAGCGGGTTGTTTTAATTGGGGATAGTCATGTAAATTCATTTCGTGGGATTCGTGGTGTAGAGGTACACCATGTAGGTGCTATGACGATGAAAAGGTTTGGGCATGAAGATGAGGGTGGGATTAAGTTTATTGTTGACAGGTTGAAGAAGGATGATATTGTTCTTTTTTGTTTTGGTGAGATTGATGTTAGGTGCAGGGTAAAGCCGGAGTCTGAATGGCACAAGATACCGTATTCCGTTTATCTGGAAGATTTGGCTAATAAATATGTCAAGAAGATAAGGGGATTCGGATTAAAAAGGGCGGGGGTTATAAATATAACGCCTCCAACTGTATTTGGGAGGGCTGATTCTGTTGAGCATCCTGTAAGGGGGAGTGACTTAGAGAGGATAAAATATACTAAGGAATTGAATAGACTTCTCAAAGAAAAGTCAGAGGGGTTAATTTACGTTGATGTTTATTCTAAGTACGAGGTGGATGGGATGTTACCGAAAGAGAAATCAGATGGAACGGTTCACATTAGGGATAAAAAAGGATTAAGGAAGATATTGGATGTTCAGGCGAACTAAACAAGGTTGCTTTTGGTATGATGATAATATGTTCTTTAACATTCTGAATCCTTTTTACATTGCGAGGAGAGGATTAAAAAGGGCGATTGAGTCTGTTAAGCTGGATGGTAAAGTTTTAGATGTTGGTGCTGGCAGCCAACCCTATAAATATCTTTACAAAGATTACACTTCGTTAGAGATTGAGGGCAAGCAAGCGGATTTTAATTATACGATTCGATTTCCTTTCGGAGATAAAGTTTTTGATTCGGTTTTATGTACTCAAGTATTAGAACACGTTTCAGAGCCAAATTCATTTTTAAGTGAGATTGGGAGGGTGACTAAGGGGAAGATTTTAATTACCTGTCCTTTAATGTGGAATGAACATGAACAGCCCAGAGATTACATGAGATATACTTCTTTCGGATTAAGGAATCTTTTATTGAAGAATAATTTTAAGATAGTGGAGCAAAGGAAAATAGGTGGTGATTTATCTGCGGTGTTTCAGTTGATTAACGTATTTATTTATTCTTTGACTTGTAATAAGAGATGGACCCGGATAATGGGGAAAATAATTTGCGTGCCTTTTACTTTAGTGGGGCTTTCTTTGAGTTGGATTAAGACAGATGATTTTTACTTAGATAATTTAATAGTTGCAGAATGAATCCTTTATTTTACATAGTAGTAGTTTTTTGTTTAGTATTATTATTTTTATTCGGAGTAGCCGGATGGATGAGCAGAAAATAACTGAGACAGAGAGGTTTTACAATTTGATTTACGATTATTTGGAGATAAACCCGATGTCTGTTTCTGAAATGACAGGGGTATTTGTGACGATTACTCTTGAACAATTAGGAGTGAGCGATGTTCAAGAAGGGGATTAAGACTAACGCAAAGGGGTTTATCAGACTCCCGCCTGTGTTCGTGAACATAACACCGGAGAGGGTATCTGAATTAGCCAAGACTGGCTCTGAGGAAAACGATGCTTTAAGGTCTTTAGGGTTAAAAGACAAGCACTTAGAAAAGGCGAAGAAACAAAAGTATTGGAGACCTCATTGGGATAGGGCAAGGGCTGAGTGGATAGTTGCGAAGAACAAGCAGATTTCAAATTCAGATGATGTAAGGATGTTGACATTACTTGCACCAAAGACGATGCCGGACAATGATTTGGGTGATAAAGTAGTTTTTGAAGTAGATGCTCCTCAGTGGTTTATAAAGATGGTAAATGCCTAACTTAAAACTTAAAATAAACGAAAGGGCGTTCAACAAGCAGTTCAAGTCTGTTTGGCAGTCTAAGGCAGATTTTATTGTTCTTTATGGTGGTGGTGGTTCAGGGAAGTCTGAAATAGCAGCAGATAAAGTTCTATTCAGGACATTACTTGAAAACAAGCACAGGATGGTGAATTGGCGTAAAGTAGGTAAGACTATCAGGATTTCTCAGTTTTTGCTTTTAACAGATAAGATAAGACGCTATGGGATGGAGAAACTATTCGACATCAATAAAACTGATATGACGATTACTTGTAAGACCAATAGGAACCAGATACTTTCGATTGGGATTGACGACAGAGAAAAAATGAAGTCTTTAACAGAACCGACTTCTTTTTGGGTAAATGAGGTAACTGAGTTGGACAAAGAAGATTTTCAGCAGTTGATAATGAGATTAAGGGGTTATTCTGAGAACTACAAGCAGATTATCATAGACTTTAATCCTATTGATGAATACCATTGGTTAAAGGATTGGTTTTTCCCGCCTCATGTAATTAGTGCATTAGAGGAAAAGAAATTCGCACAGTTAGTTCAGGAAGTTAATGTAGATGGAAAGATTGTAGAAGTAACTTCTGATATTTGGCATTCGACTTGGAGAAATAACAATTTCTTAAAACCAGAGGATAAAGCCAAGTATGAATTGATGAAGGATATTGATCCTAATTATTATAACATTTACGCTTTAGGGCTTTGGGGCAAGATAGGGAACTTAGTTTATCCGAATGGTTACTCTATAATTGACAAGTCTGATTACCCGAAAGAATTTGATGAGACTATTTACGGTTTAGACTTTGGATATACAAATCCATCTTGTTTAATCAGATGTGATTTGAAATACAAAGATGATGAAAAGGGCAGACACACAGAAGCATATTTAACAGAACTTCTGTATGAAGAACGATTAACGGTTAAAGATTTGGCTCAGAGAATGAGCGAATTAGGTATTAAACCGACTGATTCTATTTACGCTGATTGTGCAGACCCGACAAAGATTGATGTTCTTAATCGTTATGAGGGTGAAGATGGGAAACCTTTATTCTCGGTATTCCCAGCAGACAAAGATGTAAAGAATGGGATTGATTATGTAAGGACGGTTAAAAGATTTTCATGCCCAGAGAATGTTAATCTGAATAAAGAAGTCACAGTTTACCGATGGAAAATAGATGCAAGGGGACTACCGATTGACGGAGAACCCATAAAGTACAAGGATCATTTAATGGATGCAGAGAGATACGCATTATACACACATAATCAAGTGCCAGATTTTAAGATGGCTTTTATATGAGTAAATTTTTATTTGGTCTTATTGTTTTAGTTTTAATTATGGGTTTAGTTTTACCATTTATTGTTATGGAGTTTTTCTGAAATTAGATATTGAACGATTACCGATTTTAGTACCCTCTGCTAATTTCAGAGGTGCGGTGGGAATGACTTGTATGAGTTTAGTGCAGGTTTCTCGTTTGTTAAGGAGAGAAATCACTTACATCGAAGGAACTTATAAAGGTTATGTATTCGCAATGAACAGTTTATTTGACCATGCAAGGCAATTGTTGGGCAAAGATAAAATTCGTGGGATTATAGTTGAAGATGATATTTATTTTAATAATCCAGATAAGTGTGCCGAAGCGATAAAGATTGCAGATGAAAACGAATTAAACTTTTTAGCTGGTTACAGACAGCCAGGCGGAGTTTGGACAGTAGTCCAAGAAGGTAAGGCATTAACAGATATTAACCAGGTTAAAGATTGGGATTTGGTAGAGGGCGGTGGGCTGGGGTTTTATTATGGAGATATTGACCTTACTTATAAATTCAGAGAAGAATCCGACAAGTATCAAGGACACGATTTGAATTTTTATTATGATAATAAATTAAACCCAAGATATATTGACTTGGGGTTGAAACACATTAAGACGGTTTTGCTTTGATAGACCCAAGAATACAAAGGAAGTTACGACAAGCTGAGGTTTTAATTTCTCAGTTGGATGTAAAGGCACAAAGACTACAGGCAGAATTGGGTAAGAAGGTAGAATTAGATAATGATAATAAAATTCACACAAGGTATTTGCCAGTAATAACCGCAACTGTGACTAAACAAAGTATTGAAGATGTTTTAACAGGGGAAATTAGTTCCCATAGCCATGCTGGCAGTGGATTATCGCAAGCACAGATTTTAACAAGGAATTTAGGATGTTAGTATTAACACAAACAACTGATAACTTACAGATAGTATTAGGCGGAAATGTAACTACAAACCAATTACAGTGCTTTGCAAGTTATAGAGATGTGACAGTAACGACTTATACTCCAGGCAGAAATGGGGTAAATACAAATAACACTACTGATGTTAATTTAGTCGCCGCCCCAGGTTCATCAACACAAAGAGTGGTTGATTTCCTAAGTGTGTTCAATGCAGATACGGTAAGTTCAACTGTTACTATAAAATTAGACGCTAATGGTACTGAAAGCATAATCTGGAAGGGTATTTTACAAACTGGCGAAAAGCTACAATATACAGACGACAGAGGGTTCTCAGTTTTAGATACTAACGGATTAACTAAAACGGCAAGCTTCACCAATGTTGCTGTTCCGGCTGTAAACAGTTTGAATGTGGTGGTAATGACAGATGATGTGGTGAATAATAATGCTTCTGCCAATACTATTGCAGATGTTACTGGCTTGAGTTTTGCTGTAACATCAGGGCAAACTTACTGGTTTGAATTTGTGATACCTTACACAAGTGCAGCTACGACAACTGGTTCAAGATGGAGCATAAACGGTCCTGCCGCCCCGACACTACTTAATTATAGGAGTGAATACACCTTAGCAGCGACTACAACAACAATTAACAGTGCCACAGCTTATGATACCCCATCGGGTGCAAGTGCTTCAAGTTTAACTACTGGGAATGTAGCTACTATCTGGGGGATTATAAAACCATCACAAGATGGGACAGTAATTGCCCGTTTTGCTTCTGAAATATCAGGGTCTGCAATAACAGCGAAAGCAGGGGCAACAGTAAGATGGATGAGGATAATTTAATGGATATTTTAATTTTATGAGATTAAAATGGGATTAAAACAGAAATTTGCCGATTGGTTATTAAAGTCAATCTCATTAACAGATAAAGATAGTCTTTGGAAAACCTTTGGTGCATCGTGGGAAGCGACTAATCCAGGTGGGAACACCGGATATGTTGGTGCTTGTGTTGATACGATGGGCAGGGTTTTTTCTAAAGCCAATTTCAGACTTTATAAAAAACAAAAAGGTATTCTTACAGAAGTATTTGAGCATCCGTTTTTAGATTTAATGGAAAAGCCGAATGACTTCCAAAGATGGTGGGAGATTAAATATTTCATAGGTGCTTACTTTGCGGTTAAGGGGAACTTCTATTTACTGAAACTTAATAACTTAGCTGGCAAGTTATCATCTGTGGTTATGTTAGACCCGATGAGAATAAAACCAGTATCGAGCAAAGAATCTGGCAAATGGATTGACCATTATGAATACGACAGGGGTGATAAGAAACTTACTTTACAGCCCGAAGAAGTAATACATTTAAGAATGCCTGCCACAAATTCATTGACTCAAGGTGCGCCGATTATTGATAGGATTGCAGATGTGCTTGATGTTGATAAATTTCAAATGAAGTATTTGAAAAGGTTCTTTGAAAAGGGCGGGTTCATGGGGGCGGTATTTTCTACTACTGCGAATCTAACCGCACAAGCGTTTAAGAGAGCATTAGAACAATTAAAACAAAATTATTCTGGTACTGAGAATGCGTTTGAGGTGGCTTTATTTGAACAAGGATTACAACCTATTAAAGCAGCTTATTCGATTAAAGATTTAGAACTAACCGATTCAAGGAAGCTTACATTAGAAGAAGTGATGACTGCGTTTAATATGCCAAAAATTCTTTTAGGGGGCAGTTCTGATTCTTATGCGAAGGCGTCAGCAGAGGCAGCAATGAAAACCTATGCAGATATGTTTATAGACCCGATGCTAAATTACGTTGATGAAAATTTAACTCAAGTAGCGAGAATGCACTGGGAAAGGAATCTTGTGGTTAAGCACGATTCACTATCACCCGCAGATGTTGAGGGCGTTCTTGAGTACAATAAGGGTTATGCTTCTTTGGGTGCATTGACCATAAATGAGATTAGGACAAGCCAGGATTACGATGCTTTAGATTATGAATTAGCGAAAGTTCCGATATTAAATGTAGGCGGTGCAGCGATAAGACTTGATAATGGGGAACAGCTTGGTGCAATCCCCAACAACAGACTTCCACAAGGGGAGGTGGAAGATACTGACGAAGATAAAAAGAGTTTTGAATCTGATTACCGAGATATGATGTGGAAGCAATTTGATAAAAGATACCAAAGGCAAGCGAAATTACTAACGACAAAAGTAGATGAATATTTTGAAGGACAGCAAAAAAGACTTTTAGATTTACTTAATAAAAAAAGTATTGACGATATAATTTTATTTTTTGATTCAGAGGCAGAATATCTTATCTTCAAAAACCTTTTAGAGACAGAACTAATAAGGATTATGAGAGAAGGATATGCTTATTCGAGTATTAAGCCAGGCACTCCGTTTAATGCTTCTGATGATTTTGTCCAGAGGACTATTATTAGCATAGTAGAGAAAGCCCGCTCGGTCAATGATACAACCAAATCGCAGTTGATTAACTATATCAAAGACCGAGCAAATTTAAGCAACTCTGAATTAGCTTTATTAGTAAAAGAAAAATTCCAAGATATAAAAGCAGACAGAGTTAAACTTGTAGTGACGACAACCGTAACCTCAGGTATGAATGCCGGACTATTAAAGGCGTTCAAAGATGCTGGTGCAAAATATAAAATATGGCTTTCAATGAGAGACACAAAAGTAAGACATTCTCATTTAGTAGCCGATAATCAAAAAGTAGGAATTAACGAACCATTTAATGTGAATGGTGTTTTGTTAGACTTCCCTGGCGATCCAAATGCTTCTGTAAAGGAAGTAGCAAATTGCAGGTGCAGTCTACTCGGGGAAATGTAATGCCGGTATTTGAATATAAGTGTACTAAGTGCGGGTTAAAAAAAGAAGTTTTCCAAAAGACAGACACCCCGCCTAAATGTGATTGCGGTGGTCTGATGAAAAGAATAATGAGTATTTTCAAATTTAATATTTGAGGTTAAAATGAACCAAGATATAGTAACCAAAAGTTTTGAGATATTAGAAAAATCAGTTGATGAAACTGAAAGGTCAATTAAACAATATATCTCTACCACAACATTAGATAGAGGTAAGGACATTATGCTCCCAAAGGGACTTGATGAAAGCAACTATCGAAAGAATCCGGTTGTGCTGTTCAATCACGATAGAGATTTAATAGTCGGGAAAAACCTTTGGCTTAAAAAAGAATCTGACGGAGTTCTTGCTAAGACACAATTTGCGAATACTCCTTTTGCCGATGATATTTATATCCTCAATAAGGAAGGTTGTCTCAATGCTTGGTCAATAGGGTTTATGCCCCGCAAATGGGACTTCGACCAAGAGAAGGGGATCACAACTTATACAGATTGGGAATTATATGAATATTCAAGCGTATCTGTTCCTATGAATCAAGATGCGGTTAATACTGCTAAGTCAATGGTCAAATCAGATATGGCGAAGGGACTGTTCGAGAAACAAGAAATGTCAACCGAGATTAAAAGTTTATTGCTTTCATTTCCGAAAGAGATTGAGAGATTAGATTCGATGATAAAAGAAATGAATGCTAAGATTGAGGATAAGGATTGGGTGGAATCAATGGAATCAGCAGAGAGAAAGATTTTTGAACTGAGTAAAGAAATAGAAGAACTTAAAAAGAAATTAACAACAAAGACTTTGGGGAGTTTAGGAGATAAAAAAGGCGAAATTGAAAAAGCCATCTCTGGGGAACTTAGAAGTTTAATTAACAATAACAAAAACTAAGGAGTAAAAATTGGCTGAACAATTATCACCTGAAATCGTAAAAGAGATTCAGGAAATCAGCACTAACGCTGTCGCATCTTATATTAAGGATGCTGGTCTTGATAAGATAGACCAAAAGCACATTATAATCCCCGAAGGGGATGCTGGTAAATCAGAAAAAGAGCAATTAGCTCTAAAACAAAAGGAGCGATTTGGGACATTAGCGAAAGCATTAGTTAGAAAAGACTATGTTACAGTAAACACAGTTGCTAACGAAATAAAACTTGCCGACCCGAATAACATGACCACAAATGCAGACGGTGGTTATTTAGTTCCCGATGTAACGGCTGCTGAAATTTTAAGATTGATTTCAACTTATGGACAAGCACGTTCATTAGTTAATGTTGGTGGATTCCCGAAAAGCATAGACAACCTTACAATTCCTAAAGAGTCAACCGGAATGACGGTTTACTATCCTGGAGAACAAGGTTCTATCACTTCGAGCAAACCAGCATTGACTTATTTAACACTTGCCTGTAAGAAAGCTGCTGCTTTGGCTGTAATGACAAATGAATTAGCAGAGTTTGCCTCTGTTGATTTTGCAAATTACATCCAATACTTAGCGGCTAAGGCATTCGCAACAGACGAAGATTCAAAAGTATTTGGAACAGGCAATACGGTATTCACCGGATTGTTCTACGCTTCTAATTCTTTTGGTAAGACTTCCGAAGTGAGTGCTTATAATGCCATCACCTATGACGATATTATGGAACTAATCTATGGATTAGATCCGGCTAAATTAGTAGGTGCAAATTGGCTAATGCACAGAACAGTAATGGAACAACTCAGATTGATTAAAGACGGTAGTGACAGACCTTTGTTTGTTGATGCAAATGCTGGTGGGTTGCCGACATTCGTTGGCTATCCTGTAAGGTTAGCGGAGAATGCTCCGAGTGCATCTTCTCAGAGTGCTGCAAGTGCAGTTTTAGCAATCTTGGGTAACTTCCAAAATTCTTTCCTCAAAGACAAATCTGGTATGAGAATAGATTTATCAACCGAAGCGTATGTTGATTCATCTTCTCTATTCCAATACGACTTAATGGCATTGCGATTCATCCGTCACTGGACATTCCATCCTGGAAATGTTGAGAACTACGGTGTATTAGCAGTGGCAGCAGCGTAAGGAGGTAAAGAATGAGAAAGTTATTTGTTTTATTCATTTTATTTTCCTTCGTGACTTTAGCACAAACCACAAGTTTGTGGAGCGTTAAAGATGTCGGAAACGGCACTCAGGTTGAGTGGAAATTCACTTCTTTAGATTCGGCTGCTGCTGGCGTAAGTCCCGTATTCACATTGGGAAGCGGTACTTATGATTTCACAGCACAAGGACCTGTATTCTTAAAGAAGATGGTATCTACTTATGGAGTACCAATCCACGACATTTATTTACAGTTTGTTGGAACATCAACTACCGATACGGCTACAATAGATACTCTCTGCTCACAATCAATAACGGAAAGCGATTCTTTGGGCACTTCGGTATTCAGTTATACAACTGCTGGAAGAAATGTGCAAGCTGGGAAGTGGAAAATATTCATTAGAAGTCTGAATGCAGATATAAATTCAGGTCGTATAACAGTATTTTTCCCAAAACGAAGATCAAGCTAAGGATGGGGGGCGAAAGCCCCCGCTATTATGAAATATTTAGTAAAAGTAATTAAAGATTTTGATTTTAGGCAAGCGTTAATCCCGAAAGGGACAGAGTTAATCTTAACTGCGAAGGATTATGACGAACACAAATCAAAAGTAAAAGTATTAAAAAAAATAATTGAGTTCCCAAATGAGCTTAGTATCGTTAAATGATTATAAAGAGTTTGCGAGAATATCACAATCTGATATTAACGAAGATGACAAACTTGAAAGGATAGCTTCTGAAACCGAAGCTGAGATAAAAGAATCTCTCAATAGGGATTTAGAAACCGCAACTTATACCGAAAAGTATGATGGAACTGGAACTGATAAATTAGTATTAAATCAATTCCCGATTACATCAATTACTTCTGTTAAAGTTTATGATGGTTTAGATTCTAATAATGCAGAAGTTTGGGACACTTGGGTGCAAGGGACTGATTACGAAAGATTTGTTTACAGCGAAGAAGATACTGCTCTTTTTGTGGGTGGGACTACTTTCCCAGAAGGTACTCAGAATATCGAAGTAGTTTATGTTGCCGGTTATGCTTCGACTGCAATCCCTAAAGATATTGAAAGGGCTTGCAAACAATTATTCACTTTGAATTGGAATGAACAAGAGGGTCGCAGAACGATAGGGCTTTCATCTGTCGGTGTTGGTGCAGAGAAAACCGTTGCGATAGATTTAGAGGCAAGGGATAAAATTCTTAAAAGAATTGAAAAGTATAAGGCATTGAATGTTTGACTTAGAGTTCCAAAAGAAACTACAAGAAGCCGGTACTGAGATACTGAATAAAATCGGTGTTGATTCTCAGATGAAGTATATGAAGAATGGCGGAGAAGTTGGCTCAAGATTAACAATTAGAACTGGCAGATTAGTCCGTTCTGTTTTGGGGCAAGGCGGAGAACAAATAAGAGAGATAACTGTTGGCGATAATCAGGCGGTATTTTCAATAGGCACTAAAGTTCCTTATGCGGCTTTACACGAACTCGGTGGGGTTAGAACTGTTACCCAAGCAATGAGAAGATTCTTTTGGTACAAATGGAAATCAACTGGCGACAAAAAATGGAAAGTTATGTCAGGCAAGAGTTCTCTTTATTTTCCACAAAGAGAATATCTGAGACCAGCAGTTTATGATAATGTAAATTTTATCAAAGAAGTTTTACAAAGGAAAGTTGGGGGATATTTGGGATTTACTATTAGGCAGATTATTACTGGAGAGAAGAAAGTAATGACATTGCGAGAGAATGCAATGTATCAAATGGGAATGCAATGAGACAAGAAATAAAACGAAAACTGATCTGCAAAATAAATTATGAGATTGATTCTTACAGAAAGAGATGGTCTGGCAAGGCGGATAAATTAGACCAATATGTTATCATGGGGCGGGAACAGGCATTAGAAACAATGCGTGATTTTGTGAATAACGATTTTAAGGATAATTGTAAAAAATGAGACAAGAAATTATCAC
>ERZ761584.352-NODE-352-length-15323-cov-6.149528_pt1 | contig 15323 bp, 12 predicted proteins | sample MGYA00512168_ERZ761584 | MGnify/ENA primary metagenome ERZ761584 (study PRJEB28899, sample SAMN03785564) | bioreactor sludge metagenome | biome: EBPR Sludge; feature: EBPR Bioreactor; material: 0.22µm filtered reactor supernatant | place: Saint Lucia: Queensland...
TAACGAACAGGGCTTTGCGTTCGCTGCCCCGCAGAGCCTTCAAATTATAGACCAGCGTCCGGGCAGTGACGCAAAACCCACTGTTAAATGCAGTGGCGGGTAATAAAATTGTAAACTTTAAAAATTAAAAATATGACAAACCTTAGAAACAGACTTGATTTGTATATGCCTGCTGAAATGGCAATGCACAACGCTATTCAAGAAATTGAAACAATGGGAGCTGATGTAAGACTAACAAATGCTCAAATATTGATTCAACAGGCAAAAGATTTAGTAGCTGAATTTATTATTGAAAAGAACATTGGCAATAATGATACAAGGCCACTAAATGTATCTGGTGCATATATTGTGATTGCTTATAGATACGGGCATCGTGAAGGGCACAGCTACTTAGTTGATATATGTGGCGGCATTGATACTGCAAAAGAGGCTGCTGAAAAGGAAGCTAATGAAAGGGGCGGCAAATATTCAGTTGTTGTTTTTGCAAAACGAATAGCCACTGGTGATGTCGAAGAAATTTATGAAGCCAAATGTCCTGAACATTATACGGCTAATACTTCGCCTTTAATATCAAAAAAAACAGCGATAGATTTTGGTGCTTTTATTTATTCAGAAAATTGTGGAGTTGATATTAAAGAAGTTGATAAATCGGTCATTGAAAAAGACTACGACATGTTTATAAAGACTGGTAGCCATTGCATTTAACATAAAATATGTACTCAATGGTGTATAATGTTTTAATATTTAATTAATTAACAAATAAGTTTCTGAACAGCCTATAATGATTAATCAGAAAAAATCTATCCGTCCCCCAAAGGAAAAGAATGTACACCAGCATGTATGTGATTATTTGAATATCCAGTACCCCGGTGTGATGTTTTTTTCTGATGCCAGTGGTATGCGGGTTGGGATGGGGTTGAGGAAAGAGCTGAAGAGGAAGCGGTGTAAGAAGTGGAAGATACCTGATTTACATATACTGGAACCAAGGGGACCTTATGCCGGGCTGGTGATAGAGGTAAAGCGGGACCGGGGCGAGGTGTATAGGAAAGATGGTGAGCTGGTGGCGGATGAAACGGTACAGGCCCAGGCAAAGGCACTAGCTCATTTAAGGGGTGTTGGGTACTATGCTGACTTTGGGATAGGGTTTGATCATTGTAAGGAGATAATTGACTGGTATATGAAACTGGGGAGTAAAGGAGTGATCCCGGAAGATGTGGTAAAGAAATCTTACGATAAACTTGGTTAGATGATTTAACCATTATATTTTTGAATTGAGATTAGCCTACACTTGCCAAGGTAGCTGTCTTAAAAATATTAAGATTAATCCCGTTCTGCCATTGGCAAGTGGCATCTGGCGAAAGTCAGGTGTTGTGGCGAGCGGGATTAATCTTTTTTATTCCTGCCTTGGTTGTGTGGTGCTGTACCATGTCTCAGAGATAAAAATAGCAGCCGTTTAACCCGGTGTTCTTTTTTTTGTTGCCATACCCTTCAAACTAAGAAAAGCTATGCGATGTCTTTGCTTGACAACATAGTGCTGCACCCCCTTCGGGGATAGGGTTAGTTTGATGACCGAAAACATCCAAAGGCTATGATGGCCTGAATACATAAGAAATGGTCGCAGGCGGAACTGGTATGGTGGCAGTATTGTTAAATGGGATGCAATATAAATGCTCATCTATAGGGTGCAGCATAAAAGCATTGGTATATAAAATAGTATAACTATGGCTAAAAAATACACTGGTTTAATACAAAAAAAACTTAATCCACCACTGCCACCACACTTTCATAATTCATAAGCAGGTTGCCATCATCAAGACTTATGCCGGCACCGTTTTCATAAAGTATATTATTCCCTGGCTTCAGGTTGGGTAGCTGGATATCTGGTGATACGGCTGCCACTACGCCTTCTCCAAAAGGCTTTTCTTTTTGAATAACTACCAGGCCGCCTTCTGTTTTTTTCTCTTCCTCTTTCTTTGGGGTGATCAGTACTTTGTTTCCGAGTGGTGTGATCATAATAATTTGTTTAGTTAGTCAGAAAAATGCCCAACTGTAGAAACAGCCGGGGTGTAGTATCCTTTACCCGTGAACTTATCTGTTCAAAGATAGCCAGCTTTTCAGAAGGTTAAATAATTTAACCCCAAAAATTATAATTACATCAAAAAAAGAATAATTTTGATAAAACAAAGTGTAATGACCCCGGTATGCCCTACGGATAAAATACTCGTTACCCTTGACAAAAAGTACAAGGATAGCACCGGCACCGGGTTATACATTGACCCTACTTTCCGCCCCGGCCACTATGCCACTGTAACGGGCAAAGTAATATCAGTGCCACATAAACTATCTAACCATCCTCAGAAAAGAGTGATCAATATGGAAGTAAAGCCAGGTGATGACCTTGCCTTTGCCTACCATGTGGTATATAATCATGCCGCTACTGATAATGCGACTGAGGTGTACTACGAAGATCCTCCCAATAACCCATGGGTGACAGAGTGGAGCAATGATGCCGGGATGAGACTGGTGCGGTTTAATAAAGGTGGCGGCAAGTTTGAGGGCTACCTGTACCATTTGAAAGGTGAGAAAGCTGGTTTAAAGCCGGAAGTGATAGAGCATGTAAAGGGAAGTGCCAGGGAGGTAAATGACTTTATTGACAGGCATAAGAAAAGTGCCAATACATTCATTGAACACCGCAACCAGCTATGGCTTGGGGAGGAGGAATACTGGAAGGTGGACTACCACCAGGCTTATATGGTGAGGAGGGGTAATGAGTTTGTGATGATCGGCGGCTATGTGCTGCTGGAATATAAAAAGGTGGAAAGAAATGAGTACACCGGCAATTTGGAGCTGTGGGGTGATGGCAGAAAAGATATAAAGCCTGAACTGAGGACAAAGGTGATAGCGATAGGCACACCGTTAAAAGGGAAACTAACATTATCCTGCAAGGCTGGCGATACGGTAATAGTGGACCAGCGCACAGTGCAGGAATATAATTTCTGGGGTAATGACTACCTGCTGGCAAGACAAGACCAAATTTTAGCAAAAGTCTAAATCTTTAAAATATGGCTACAGTTACTTCTAAGGTGCCGGCAATCTATCATGGATCTGGTGAACCTGATACGGGTGATGTGTTGTGCGAGGATATTGTTACCTACCCGTTAGGCACAGTTTATATCAATACGGCTGATGGCGCTGTTTTCATCCGTAAGGCTTTGAATAAGCTGCAGGCTGACTGGGAAAGCACCACTTCCTTCGCTGCTGGTAACCCTACACTGGGCACACCTACCCTTTACGCTGAGACGGTAGATGATGATAAAGTCAACATTTCATGGACAGAAGTAGCGGGTGCTACCAACTATGTAGTAGAAAGGGATACGGTGGATACGTTTGACAGCCCGGCTACAGAGATATACAGCGGTGCACTGACAAACTTCCAGGATAGCGGCCTTACGGCTGAGACACAATATTTCTACTGGGTAATAGCATAGGCTACCGGGTATGATGACAGTGCATGGGGAGAGGCAGATGCCACTACCGATGCCGCTTAATTAACAGTAAATGGATCTGCAGGAAATACATAACCTAATAGATGACCTGGCTGACAAAGATCAGCTGGGTTATTTTTCGCCGGAAGAGAAAGACAGGTATCTGGACCGGGGGAGCCTTTGGCTTTTCAATGATTTCAAAAGACAGTATGCACAGGGGATTGATGTATATGAAGCATTGGCACCGTTCAAAACAGAACTTGACTATACCACATCCGGGCAGGGAGTATATACCGTTGCGACTAACCAGAATTATGTACAGTTGCTCGGAATGGATGTTTCCGTGGTGGATGGCGGTACAGGACAGCCCCGCAGATGGCCCGTGGATATTATCAGAGAGGACGAACTGCCATCCCGGAGAAACAGCCAGTTACTGGCACCCTCCGCCACCCGGCCTATTGCCATACAGCGGGCTTCGGGATCCTTCAAGCTATACCCTGAGCAGGTACATGCCGGAACGATGCGGTTTTTTCGCCGACCCGTTGCACCGGTGTTTTCCTATACCCAATCTGGAAGGGAGATAGTGTACGATGTAAATACCAGTACGCAGCTGGAATGGACAGAGCCGTATGTAAATAAGGTGGTGTTAAAAGCCTTAATGTTTATGGGTGTGAACCTTGATAATGCTATGCTTCAACAGGTAGGGCTTGCGCTGCCTCAAAATAATGTGTAATGGCCACAACCAGGTATAAAATAACAGAACAAATTTTAAGGCTGGCAAAAGGCCGGGATGCTTCTATGGCTTCTACCCTGAAGCATGATGAAGTGGTGGAACTGGTGAACCAGGTGATTAATAAAAGGCTGAAGGTAGAAAGCTATGCCATACTTAATGAGAAAGAGCTGACAGGGGATATTGTACCAAATGGGCTGGTGATAGCTTCCTATGAAAATATTGCCGTAACACAGTATAAAACCAACTATTCAAAATGTACACTCCCCGCCACACCGGTACGATTACCAAAAGGGATGGGGGTATATCATATAGGCGGGGAGAATGACCCGTTTAACAGCTATATACCTGTACCGGCAGGATTGTGGCAAATGGTAAGCAGGGAGCCGTTGATCAGCGACCTGCTGGGGCAGATAGGGTATGAAGTGATAGGGAATAAGGAAGTACTGTTTACCAGCGACCTTACCAGCCTTACCCCTGCTGTAACAGAAGTGGCTATGCGGCTGGTGGTGATGGATATAAGCCAGTACACTGACTACGAGGCTTTACCTGTGCCCGCTGATATGGAGGTAGATATTATTAGGGATGTACTTGAAGTGCTGGGAATAAAGCAGCCGGCAGATGACATTGTAGATCCGATTAGCGAACCGACAAAAAGTAATGGATAATGCAGTACACAAGTCTTGACGGTATAGTAAGATCGGTCCTGAATCAAAAGGGATACACCATACACTGGTACTTCCAGTATTTGAAGCTGGCGGCTGACTGCCTGCGGGAACTGCATTTTGATACATTAAAGGCTGTACAGGCTAAAAAGATACCGGTAAATACAGAAGATAACTCAGTAACCCTGCCCTGTGATTATGCAGATCATGTGAGAGTGGGTATTATCAATGGCCAGGTAACAAGGGGGCTGGTGCTCAATAACCGGATAAACAGGCTGAATAATTTTGATGACAGTGGCGATGTGGTAAGGTATGATAATGAAACTACCGTAGATGTGAATGGCAGTATCCGGTATATTGATGAATATACCAATGTACACGGTGAAAATATTGGCCGGGCTTTTGGGCACCGGTCAAATAACATGATTGACAGCTTCCGGGAGATAAGGGAAAGAGGAGTGATACAGCTGAGTGAGCAGATTGCTGCAGAGTATGTAGTGCTGGAATACACCAGCGATGGCACCGGGCTGCCTGATGCAGCTACTAAAATTCATCCCTACGCTCAACGGGCTATTGAAACCTATATTGAGTGGAAGAGTTCACCAAACAGGAACAATACTTTTAGCCCGGAAGCACAGCAATATTTTGGACAGGTGAGGATATTACGGGGAAGATTAAACCCGCTGACTATAGCAGACATAAGGAGTATTATCAACAGGGCTAAGTGGCAAGCTCCGAAATAATCTGATAATGACAAGACAACAGTTTCTTTATTTAAGAAGCCAGAAATACAGGCCGAATGAAGCAGATCATATTTTCGACAAAAAGAAATTTAATGCTATCCACCGGCTTTGCATGAGAATGAGTAGAATTAGGAATGTTTTTGCCAGCGTAAGACGGAAAGCGAAAACGTATAGTTCTTTAAAGAGAATGATAAAAGCTGGTTAGTTCTTTACGGCGGTGTTGTTGCATCAAACCCTTTTACTATCCGTATGCAATCCCATGTAGCGTAACCGGCATTGTACTGAAATTCTACAAGGTCCATGAAATCAGCGGTAGTGGTAAGTGTGGGAGAAGGGAGGCCGGTAGAAAATCGGAAGGCGGCGTTCCAGGTTAGTGTTCTTGAACCGGTGCCATCCTGGGTGATCCAGTAGCGGATACGGTGAAGATGGGTTGGGTTAGTAGGGGCATCCATGGTACGATTGCCACCAAGGGTAAGAAAGAAGTCAGAACCTAGCGAAGCGTCCGTTGCAATATTAGCAGCATCAGTGAGAGTGACAGCGCCGGAAGTTTGATTGTTGTCATATACTTCCTGTGAGAGTTTGAGGATAGCTGAGTAGGTGGCGGGAGGCAGACCAAAGACTTGCGGTTGTGTGAAGTCCTTAGCAAATGAAGGCCCATTTGTGATGCTGATTGATCTGGCAGCCATGATGTAAATTTATAAAAGTTAAATGATATAACTGTAGTGGATATAGAAAAGAAAATATGGAACGAACTGCTGGATGCGGATACCGCTGCCCACCTTGTATCTGCCCAGTCTTTTATAAATGGGTTGAATCTGAGATTTGGCAGCACCGATGACGGCTATATTGGTTTTTTTGAAAGCATAAAGGGGAATACTGAAAGAGCTGTTACCCTGCCGGCCGGTGACAATATCTGTATTGGTGCCTGTGGCGATGAAACAAACCGGTGGGCTATCTTCTTCAACTGGAATGAGAATGATGACCATGGGATATACCTGTACGATATCGGGACCGAAACCATGTATAAGGTAGTAGAAGATGAAGATGTGACCGGTGGGCTGAATTTTGATAAATACAAACTGATCAACGGGGCTTTTGTAGTTAATGGCATACTGTACTTTAATGACGGTACGGAAGACGGGCAAAGAAGATTGAACCTGGGTGTATTTATGGATGCACAAGGTAGTAGCCCGGTAACAGCTGACTATACAATCACCTTCCCTATTGATGCCAGTGAAATAACGCTGATCAGAAAACCTTGCGCCTATCCTCCATCTGTAACAAAAAAATATGATGCCGGGTTTAATAACAATTTTATAGGTAACAACAGCTTCAAGTTTGCTGTAGAATACGGGTGGTATGATGGCGAAAAATCAGTATTAAGCGGTTGGAGCAGGGCCACACTGTTTAATCAGTCGGGAGACACCTATAACTACATCCAGGTAAAACTTGATATTACCGAAACAATACCACAATCGGTACGGCTTGTGAGACTGGTAATGCTGGATGAGTCAAGCCAGAAGGCTTTTGTCGTAAAGCAGTGGGACCGGGAAATATCGGCTGATAACACAGATATTGACAACCAGGACCTTGTTTACGATTACTACGGTAATATTACTGGTGAGGCGGTGGACGATGCTACACTGGTAAGGCCGTTTCATTCTGTGCCCGTTTCTTCTGGTACAATGGAGATAGCCAAAAACAGGATTGACCTGGGAGATAATACCGAAGGCTACGATACTCCTACATCTACATCACTATCCCTTTCTTTACCATCTGCCGTGTCACTTGGCTTTACATCTCTTACAAAGACAGTGGTGGAGATAAAACACAGAAATGGCCGGGCGGGGGCAGAAAGCTATGCTTATATAGGGCTGTTTGTGTATTTAACAGAAGTGGTGCCGGTTGGGTGGTACTTGATAAATACTTACGAAAACCTGAACACAGCCAACGGCACTTATGGATCGGTTGGTTCGCCACCGGCATCAGTAGCATTTAGCGGGCTGACGTTTAAGGGCGCTGACCTTACAGCCGTGGTGCTGGCAACAGCAGAAACAGGCACATGGAGATGGGATGGACCATTTGTAACTTATACGGTAAACACAATAAGCATAACCGGAATTTCTATTAGCACCTATACTTTTATGCTGCCACAAAGCCAAGTAAAAGGGGGTATTGTGTTTATGGACAAATACCTAAGAAGGTGTTCGGTTGTTGAAAAAGAAAATCCCATATCTATTCCCAAAAGGAATTACGGGTTTACATCAGGCTATGCTTCAGTAGATTGGACACTTAGCAATGGGGGTACTTTGACAGCGGAGATACCTGAGTGGGCATACTACTATACAATAGTAAGAACCCTGAATTTACGGACAAGATTTTTTGTTTCTGCTTACGATGAGGCAACAAAATACGCTACGAGAAATGCCACTACCGGCATATTGGAATATACAACTACCACATTTAGCACTAATGTAGTGGCTATTGCTATTGATACAAGTTCGCTTTTACGAGCCGGGCTGGGTTATAATTTCAGTGAAGGCGACCAGTGTATATTGATTAAGAGCGGAGGCAGCAATTACGACCTGCCGGTGATCGGACAGGACGGGCAATATATATTGTTAAAAGCGTATGATATTGGTACACTAAATACAGCACCGGCAACTACGGTAAAGTTTGTGTACCAGATATATACACCGCATAAGACAAGCGAACAAGAACCATTTTTTGAAGTGGGTGAATTGTTTGCTGTTACTAATCCAGGTCAAAATTCAAGAGAGTACTCAGTATTACAAGGTAGCTTCCGTGGTGATATAGTGGTGTTTAACAGGAATTATAATGGCACTACCTACTATGCTGAGGCAATGAACCCCAACGATACCTACTACCAGAGATGGCATACGGATACGGGAAGGGTTAATCTTCTTTCTAAGCTGGGGCAGGTGAGAAAAAAAACGGGTATTTCATATAGTAATACATGGATACCGGGCACACAGAATAATGGCCTTTCTGCTTTTGAGGCATTGAATGAAGTGACGTTGCCGGAAGAGGTAGGTACTATTGAAAAACTGGTACTGGCCGGTAAGTCACAGCAGGAAGGATCCGTGTTGCTGGCAATAGGGACTAATCAAACAGCCAGTATATACATTGGTGAATCCCAGTTATTCGATGCAAACAATAACCCTTTCCTGGTGAAAGCAGCGGGGTATATTGGTGATGTGACAGTACTAAAAGGCCAATACGGTACACAAAATCCTGAAAGCGTAGCGGTTGATAGGCAGGGCCGGGTGTATTGGGTGGATGTGAAAAATTATGCTGTTATCAGGTATGATGCCAACGGGTTAATGCCACCGATCAGTGATTTTAAGATGAGCAGGCCAATGCAGCTCTTCTGTAAGAAATACATGACACTGAGCACCGGTGATATTGAAACACTGGGCAGCCGGCCATTTATCTTTGGCGGCATTGACAATTATAACGGGGAGTACCTTATTGCTATTCCTGCTACTGAAGCGGAACCACCCAAAGGGTGGCTGGATTACGGCCAAACAGGAGTAGTGGCAACTGATCTGTATAGTGTAAAAAATATTGCAGAGAGCGGAAGTTATTACCAGGCTTTTTCTGCTTATGCTGTTTATCTTACTGGCGTAAATCCTGCCGGATGGTACATTATAACAAGTACTGAAACTACAGGGGCTATTGTGCCTGCAGAACCTACCTATCCAGCGTTACCAGCAGCGCCAACAGCAGAGGATTTTGCAAACTTGCAGTATGCCGGGGCTACCGAAGCGGATATGCTTCAATATATATCAAACAGGCTACCCGTTTATTTTTCTGACCCACAAGTATCTTATCTTTCTGAAGTAGCTGATACCGGCAGTAATATAGATATTGATACAGAGGGTGACGGGTATATTTACCCTTACGATATTTATGATGGCCGGGCAAAGGTCCTGGTATTCAGGACAAGGGAGGGAAAATGGGCGACACCCCATGGGTATGAGCCGGAAATGTTCTGTAGTGCAGGCAATAACCTGTTTGCCTTTAAGTCAGGGGCTATGTGGGAGAATAATACCAACAGCTCTTACAATACTTTCTTTGGGGTGGCTGGTAAATCAAGAATAGCGGGAGTGGCAAGAAATCCCAATTCGCCAAGTAAGATACAGGTATTTAAAACGGTATCAGTAGAGGCTAATATGGCACCTACATTCTTCCACCTGAGAACGGAGACACCCAATATACAGAGCACTGATCTTATTGCCAGTGATTTCGATGAGAGGGAAGGTATATATTATGGCGGCATTATGCGGGACAGACTAAGCCCGAATGTAACTGGGAATACGGCAAAGAAGCAGCGGTTTGGTGATACGATGCGTGGGCCCTGGGCTTATTTTTTAGCAGAGTGGGACACACAATCGCTTTTACAGTTGAAGTTTATTAATTTTGGTTACAGAGTAACAGCGGGACACGAATTTGTTTAATAGTTAAATGATAAAACTATGTCAGCAGCATTAACAGCGGGATTGGGGTTAGTAGGTTCTATTGCCAACATGATAGCGGGCAACAGGCAGCAAAAGAAAAATATGAGGGATATAAATGCACTGGGGGTTTACCAGGAAAACCCTTACGCAAGTAAGGAACTTGCCTTTGCCCAAAATATGTATAATGGCCGTATGCCCGGCGCTTCTATATTAGAACAAAATATATTGGGGAACCAGGCAAATGCAATGGCAAACGTAGAAAACAATGCCACTGATGCAAGTCAGGCGTTAGCCATAGCAGCAGGATTGCAGGGTAATACCAACAGTTCTTTTGCCAATTTAGCGGTGCAGGAAGCAATGGACAAAATGAACCGGGCCGGGCTGCTTACCGGGGCTTACCGCACTATGATCAACGAAGGTGATAAGGTATGGCAGGATAAAGTAAGGCAGTTACAGCAAAAGATTAGTGTAAGGGCTGTAGGCACACAGAATACATCCAATGCTATAAATGGAATGGTTGGTTCTATTGGCTTTGCCGGTAATGCAGGTGTTTTTGACGGGCTGTTTAAAGGTGGTGGTGGTAATAGCATGATGGGTTCTTGGGGTAATAATATCCTTGGAGGTAATTAATAAATTCAGAACGTAAAATGATAACACAGTACGGCGCAGTATTAGAGAACAATGTTCCTTCTCCATTTGAGAGCTACCAGTATTTTGACCAGATGGGTCAGAAGAAAGCTGCACTGGAATTACAGCGCCGGGAACTACAGCGAAAGGCACAGCAGGAAGCTGCAGATGCCTATAAAAACCTGATAAAACCTATTACAGATTTTAAAAGCGACTCAGGATATTTTGATGTAAATAAAGCCCTCAATAATGCAGCGATGACGGCCCAGCAAAAAGCTGCCGAAATGATTACACAGAAAAAAGGAACCGGTGAGGTAGGCGCTTTTGTAACACAGACAGTAAAAGAGCTGGACGCATTACAGAAATACTATAAAGATGCTTCACCTATACTGGAAAAGCAGATCACTGAAGCAGGGAAAACATTTGACCCCAACACCCTGAGAGATATTGCCACGGTAGAAATGCTGTACACAGATGATGGCAAGGGAGGAAGAAGGCTAAGGACAGCCAATGAACTGATGGACCCGAATAAGGTGCTTACGCAAGCAATGAGCAAAAATGCCAATGCCCTGTATGTAAAGAATCCTGAAAAGCTATACGACTTCCCGACTGATAATACAATGAAGAGCGATTTCAAAGACATTGAAACAAGGGATGGCCGTAAAGTATATGGCAGCGCTACTGTTCCTTACAATACTCTTTTCCAAGATGTGGTAGAAACAAAGAGTGGCAAGTATAATGTAGTTACAAAATCGGTGCCGCTGGAAAGGAACGGAGAGGTTGTAACTGATGAAAAAGGTAAGCCGGTAAAAGCTCTTCCACTGGAAGCCTACACTGCTTTTGTATCTGATCCAGGTCGTATGTGGCAGCTCAATAAATCAGTAAATGATAGGCTGGCGGATATCAAAAAGAACAATGAAGTAACAGCGCAAATGCAGGCTGGTAAAGAAATGAACCAGTTATACGGCGATAAGTTAAAATCTATGCCGGCAGCACAGCGCCTATCATTGCAGCGCCAGATCAAAGACAGGATACTGCAGGATATAGATGAGCCGGATGAAGAAGTAATAAGGCAGCAGGTAGCTTACGAGCTGGCCGATAAGAATATTCCAAAGAGAGAAGTGCAGGTAAATGAGATGCGGGACCCATCTGTAAGGGTGATCAATGTAAACAACTCATCATCTGGCAAGGATAGCGAGATTATACCCAGGGACGTTTTCACCAATATCAAGAACAAGGTTGGCAATAAAGAACTCAGCGCAACAGAGGTAGGTACAGACGCTATGTATGTACTGAAACTGATAAAGTCAATGGGCTACAAGAAAACCTTTAAGGAAGCCGGGCAGACAAAGCAGATTGATTATACGCCTGGTGAGGTAAAGCTAAAAGAAGAGGGTGGCCAGCTGTATGCTTTATTTGATGGCAATAAACTGCCAATAGTACCTGATGATGTAAATGCCCCGGCCAATTCTGTTAAGCAAGAGCAAGAGCTACTGAAAAATAAAAACAAGAACACCAATACCCATGCACCAAAGCCATCCGGCAGCAAAACGATACCGGCGGCTGAGTGGAGGAAGCTGAGTGTGGCCGAAAGACAGAAAAAATTACAGGAAGGATATAAACCGCAATAATAATGGGAGATCCAATTAAAGAACTATACCAGGCGCTAAAATCAACCAATATTTTTTTGGATGAAGATGATTTAAAAGCGCAGCTGAAAGCCAGCCCTAAAGATGTGTATGAGTTAGTTTCCTCCAACAAGGATATGGCTGGTTTGTTTGTTGACTATGATGATTTCCTTTCTGTAACCGGGCAAAAAAAAAAAGATATATCAACGCCTTCTGCAGATGGTGGCGAAGCTGGGAATTTTGCTGGTTCATTCGGCGAACTGGCGGGGACTACGGCAAAGAAGAGTAATGCAGATAATGTAAAAAGTTATTTATCTGCACTGCCAAAAGCAAAGCTGATTAAGCAAGGTTCTCCAATGGTATTTGAAAAGCCTGTTAAACTTACCAATGAAGATGTGCAACAGGAAATACTCAGGAAAAAACCTACCGATCTTCTGCTTGTACAAAAAGCAATAAACGGAGATAAGGATGCAGAACTTACCTTATTATCAAATGAGGAACCTGTTATAAACTTTATTGACAGGAAAATGGCGGTTGGACAGGTAAGTGAAGATGACCTGCAACAATTAAGCGAAACTTACTACGGTAAAAAATATCTTGATTTTCTTACAAAGAAATATGGGATAGGCTATAATGCTGACAGGCAGGAAAGGATACAAGAAGATTTTAACCCTGCTTCAGGATGGGAAGAACTTCGTACTGCAATTAACAGGGATAATGCTATGAATGGCTATAATCAGCAAAAAGAATTATTTGTTGATGTAGATAAAAAGATAGCAGATTTTTATTCATCGTCTGATGTAGTACTCACAAAAGCAGATGGTTTTTTTGGCGGTCCATTTAATGAGAAAAAACTTGTTATGCCTGACTTGAAAAATAAGCAGGCGATATCTGATCAAATAGAACTACTGGAACAGTCTATATTTGCTGTTAAAGAAAAGAAGGGGGTAAAAGGTGAAAAAGAAATTCAGGATGCTATTAAGTTGTTAAAGGCAAAACTTTTTCAAATAGATTCTGAGACAGACGTTGACAGGGAAGTAGAAGACATGATGCCTGTCTTGCAGACGGCGGCCACATCGTTTAACAATAATAAAGAATATTACGGGGAAAAGGTTGACCTTAAAAATGATGGGATTTCTGCTCTTCACCTGAAGCAGGGGTTAAATTACATAAAATACGCTGATAAGGCGTTGTATAAAAATGCAATACGATCACTAAAAGAGGAAGGAACTCTGGCCCAAAAAGACTTCAGAATAATAGCTGAGGCGGGTCAGGATATTATAAACAATAAGATTTACCGGGCTGGTGCCTATGACCCGAACTTAGTAGATACGCAGACTAAAATTGATTATACCACACCAGAAGATGAAAAGGCTGAATACGCAAAACTTATAGGCGAGTACCTAAAATCAAATGGGTATAAAAATTATCGTTATTATACCAAGGGAGAAATAATGGGTGCCGCTGATGCACTTAGATTGCCTAAGAAAAAACTGGCGGAAGAACTGGCGGAAGAAGAACAGTTGATTGGGTATGATGCTATACCTAAAACAGGATGGAGAGAAGATATAGCCAGAGGTTTCAATAATTACGCTGAAATGGCTATTAATACTATTTCTGGTATTATAAAGTCACCAGCACAAAGGTATTTGGATAGCAGAAGGGATGATGTAGGCACTTCACAAAAGATAAGTTGGTTAAACAGTAAAGGTCAGGTAGAGACAGGTAACTATCTGCCATCTGAGAGAAGCAGTATAGGCCGTGAGTTTTGGGAAGGTCTTGGTGGGTTTATCTTCCAGGCTGGTGCCGCTTATGCAGCTGGGGCACCTTTTGGGGCTGCTTTCAGGGCGGGCGGGGCTATTGCAAGCAATATTAAAAAAGCGGAAGTAGTAGGTGGTACGCTTGGTTCTTCTTACATTATAGCAAGAGGTCAGGCTTATGACAGTTATCTTCAAAAGACGGGAGACCCAGGCATAGCTTCTATTGCATCAAACTTTGATGCTGCTATACAAGCTGGTACTGAAATGTTTTTACCAGATGTGAAGATAGCAGACGATATAGCAAGAGTTATTAAAAAAGGTTATGCTAATGACATTGTAAACCTATTTAAAAACAGTCAGAATATTGCGGATTTAAGAAGCGGTATAAGACCGTTGGTAAAGAATATTATCAATAGTACCGTAAAAGGTTCAAGTATTATAACCAAAGAAAACATAGAGGAACTTACAGCTAATATTGGAAGTTTTGTTGTGGAGTCTGTGGCTTCTCCTAAAACAGCAAGAAAAATTAATCTTACTGAGCAAAACATAGAAACCATACGAGCCACTACAATTAGTATGCTGGCCCCGGCTATACTTGGGGGTATAGGAGGATCAGCTAAGGAGTTTACTAAGTCCAGTTTTAAAGACGCTGCTATTAACATACACGAAACAAAGTCAGCGCTTGACAGGGCTTTATTGGATGGCGAAATAACAGAAGGTCAGTATAATGAGGCGAGAAAAACAATACTTACATTCAGGGCTAACCTGTTAAATGCGCCAAAGGTTGATGTGAATGGTGAGAGGCTAAGTGGGAAAAGGCGTGATGAGTATGCCTTTCAGAAAACAATTAGTGACCTGGTAGCGGAGAAGACAAAGAGTGAGCAAGATGAGGTGATTAAAAAAGTAACAGAGGCAAAGGCTAAAGAGGCTGAAAAAGAAAGAGAAGCTATAATCAACCCTGATGAGAATAATAAAAAAGAGAACACACTTGAACTCCGTGGGGAGGATATTGATCAGAGATGGAAAGAAAATATTGTTGCCATTGGCGAAAGGGCAGATATTTCAGAAGAGGAAAAGGAAAAATTAAAGCAGGCAGAGGATCTTCGCCATGCCAAAGAAGTAGCTGAGTTTAATAAAATGGTAGCTGCGGAAAAAGCTATTGGGTTACAAGACAAGATAGATGATATAGAAAGAAGAAGACAAG
>ERZ761584.353-NODE-353-length-15269-cov-5.808729_pt1 | contig 15269 bp, 20 predicted proteins | sample MGYA00512168_ERZ761584 | MGnify/ENA primary metagenome ERZ761584 (study PRJEB28899, sample SAMN03785564) | bioreactor sludge metagenome | biome: EBPR Sludge; feature: EBPR Bioreactor; material: 0.22µm filtered reactor supernatant | place: Saint Lucia: Queensland...
TGGTCGCGGATCAGGGCCACCTTTTCGTTGGCCACGACCGCCTTGGGATCCGCACCCAGCAGGTCCGCGTAGATATCGACCACGTTATCGCTGTCGATCTTGTCCACGATTTCGGGCTTGACCGCGGCCATCGTGGCCACGGTGCCCAGCAGGCGGTCGATGGAATTGACCCCGACCAGCCGCTGCGCCTGCGCGAGCAGGGAGATAAACTGCACATTCAGGGCCACGCCCTGCAGCTCGCTCGGCGGCGTCGGAATCAGGTCCGCGCGCAGCATGTACGCAAACGCGAGTTCGACGCGCGGGGCCAGCATTTCGTCGTGCAGGGACTCAAGCACTGGGCCCAGCATGAGCAGTTTTTCCTCATGCCGCTCCGCGATCTCGCGCGCCGTGGCCGGCTGGGCGCGGGAATCGTTCGCGATCAGCAGGAACATATCCACGAAGAACGCATTTTGGATACGCATCCGCACGTCCTGAATGTCCGCCAGGAGGTGCTGCAGGTCTATCCGCACGTCCATCAAGTTCTGGACTTGGTTCCCGGGGCCCGTAGTGTCGAAGTAGTTTTGCGCGCCCGGCGTCAGGTCCACCTTTTGCCGGCCGGGGATCTGGAGCGGGGGCAGCGCCATGAAGTCTATGGCCTGGGATTTGCGGAGCTGCTGCACCTGCAGCTGCTTCACGTCGCCCAGCGTCATCATGCCCGGCGAGTCGCCGTAGACGTTGTCGCCGCGCGTTTCCCAGCGCGGGATCGTGGCCGGGAAGAGGTCATACCCGGACTCGCGCAGCTGCTCGTTGTCCTGCGCGCTGCACTCGAAATAATTGCTGGTCCACGGCATGTTTTTGTTGTCGACGCGCAGCGGGTTGCGCTCCCGGCGCGGCTCGACCACGTGCAGCACGGGCACGAATTGGTCGAGCGACTTACGGTCGTACATGTTACGGACGTGTTGCGAGCAGTTCTGATACCCGAATCGCTGGACGACTTGCCCCACGCGCAGCCCGAATTTCCGATACACCGTGTCGACGAAGCCTTTCTCGTTGACATCGATCGCATACTCGCCGATCGTCAGCGGGTGGTCGTGCAGCACACGCTCGAAGTCGGGCAAACAGATACTGCCCGACGTGCCGAAGGTCAGCAGCTCCTGATCCATCTGCCGGATCGTGCGGTAGGTATTCGAGCGCGCGAACACATCACGCATTCGCTTCTCCACCTCGCTGAGCCAGCGGCGCACGGGCTCGCGCAGGTTCAGATCGTCATACGGGGTCTTGAGCTTGAACCATGGGCGCGCCGGCGACGAGGCGCCGGTGAGCAGGCCCGCGGTGGCGATGTTCACGGACCGCTGGGCGGTGTTATCGAGGATGTGCTGGTGCTTTTTGCCGCCGGCGTTGGGCGCATTGGCCTCGGTCGGGTCATCGAAACGCCCGGAGCGCGGCAGCATGTACCGGCCAAGTTCTTTCCAGTGTTCGAGCCACGAAGCGCGGTTTTGCGTGAGCTGCGCCCATCGCTGCAGGGCAGCCTCGCGCTTCGCTTTGATGTCGGCCATGTTATTGACCGAGCAGCGGCGTATCGGTGCCCGCGGGCGGCTTCAGGAAGGCAGAAGGCAAGGCACCGAGCCCGGACATGGGTGAGCCCTGCCGGCGACGGAATTTCTCAATCGGGGGCTTGGCTTCCTGACTCTGGGACAGGAGGCGCTTGGTCGCGGCCTCCTGCCGCTTGGCCGCCTGTTTCGCGTCCTGCGCAGCCCCGTAGCCGCCAAGGGTGACGACATTCAAAACTGCATCTGCTGCACCAGACATACGCGCCTCCCGCGAATAGGGTTTCTCTACCCATCTTCACGGAAAGGAAAAACGCTTGTCAAGCAAGGGGATCGTAGCCCGCGGCATCCAGTGGATTATGCCCTTGCCCGGCATCGGTTTTCCGCTGGAATTGCTCGATGCGCGGCGTCGTGAGCCGCGCGAGCACGCACGCCGAGCCCCAGTCCGGGGATCGGCCGATGCGCTTGATGATGTCCTCGCGGGATTCAACCCGGATCTTACCGCCCTGCGGCTTCCACAGGGGCGCCGCGAGATCCCGGGCTAGTTCCTTGCTGGGCGGCAGTGCGACCCCGCGGTTGTTTGCCGGGTCAAGGTCTTCGCGCATTGACCACCAGAGATACGATTTCCAGTTCACGAAGCCCATGCCGCCCTGTGAGCGAAACCCTTCCAGACCCACCGAGGCGCCGGCGTTGACCCCGACCACGTGGAATTTGGCGATCTTCAGGAAGTCGAAGGGCGAGCCGCCAACGCCGACCACATCAATGTGCACCGGGGCGTCATTGCGCAGCGCGGCCACAATGAGCGCCATCAGCGTGTAGCCGTTCGGGGTCGCGGTGCCGGGGTACACAAGCGGCTCATCGTACCAGTTGTCGTGCCGGCGCATAATGATCGAGTTGTCCTGCCCGCCGCGCGCTACGTCGACGCCCATGCCGTCCATCAGCGGCTTGCGCTCGCGTGGCTGCCATCGCTGCATCGCGGCGTCGATCCACGCGGTCGGGATCACCTGCCACTCGCTGTCCTCCAGGCCGGCGAAGAAATCGCCGTTCAACATCTGAGACCGAAGCGGCTCAGGCAATGACTGTAGTTGGGCCATATATTCCGCGCTCTGGTATTTGTTGTCGGTCACGCGCGACCCGATGAAGGTGCGCGACTGGGGTTTGATGATCTGGACGGGGCTGTATTCCTTGGGGTCGAAATCGAACACCGGCGCGTTGTCGATGATCACGCACGGCTGGTTGGGCACTTCGATGTCCACCTGCTCGCGGCCCATGCCCACGGTCACGAACCAGCGCAGCTCACCATGTGCTGCCGGGTTCTTGTACTGCGGGTCGAGCCACGGGGCGAAGTATTCGAGCACCCAGCGCCCCTCGGCGTCCTGCGGCGGATTGAATGTGAACAGCTGCTCGCAAATCTGGCCCGGGACGCGCGTGTTGCGCAGCCACGTACTCAGGAAGCGGATTTGCCGCAGCAGGAAGTTCGTCGCTTCGTCGTACACCTTCAGGTCATGCGGGTGCCCCTGATACTTCTGCTCGTCTCCCAGGTTGGGCACGGCGCCAAAGGTAATGTTTTGGTTCGTCTCCGGCATCCGCAGCATGTTCACGTTGCCGCCTGCGTAACCGTCGCGTGTGCCCCGCAGCGTAAGTATGCGCTCGATGATCGGTTGAAGCTCGGTGCCGATGCGCCGCATGATCATCGAGTCGCTGTGTTGGTTCAGCGCCTTGCCGATGCCGAGGTCGGACTTCCCACCACCGGCAGCGCCCCCGAACCCGACTACCGTGGCCTCGCTGAGGTACGCGGCCATCTGCGGGTGATTGTCCGGGTCCGGGAGCCAGCGCGGGAGGCGCTGGGGCGGGAGGCGGGAGACGAGTTCCTGCAGCTCCAGCTCTTTGTTCGTGAGCTTGTGATACTGGTCGAGGAACATTCAGAGGTCTTCGGCTTCCGGCTTGATCACTTCCACCGACTTGATCATCCCGCCCGGGATGAAGTTTTCGTTTCGCCAGGTGCTGTCGGTCGCGCACACCTCGCCGGCCAACGAGACCCCGGCGCGCGTTTTCTTGAGCAGATAGCCCGCGGTCTTCATGACATAGGGCGCGTGGCGCGGCTCGCTTTCACCGTCTGCGTGCTGCACCGCGTCGTGCCACGTGACCACGACCAGATCACCACGCTTAGGGGTTCGACGGGTCATAGCAAGTCCTCGTAATCCAAAGGCGGTTTCACCGGCGCGCGAGTCTGCTTGTCCCGCGATTCCAGATGCTCGCGCAGGGTCTGGACCGCGATATTGGCTTCGTGAGGCGGGAGGCGCAGCACAATGTCATTGATCACCTGGATGCCGTGGTAGACGAGAGACATGCGCAGGTCTTGGGGATCGGTCACAGCAAATCCTCCACATCGTCCGGTTTCGCGTCACGCGCCTTCGCGCGCGCTTCCAATGCCTTGATAATCTTCTCGCGGTCCGTTGGCCCGGTGATGCGATCCGGGGTGTCGAGGTCCGCCTGAATCGTGGTCACCTCGCTCCGGTCCACCCACTTCCGATCATTGGCCTTGAGGATCGCGAGCAGCGACGGGTTGCTGGTGACCAATTTCTTGATCGTGTGATAGCGCCGCGAGTCCTCGACCGGGATGCGTTCAACGAGCCCCGTCAGCTCGTCCTCTTCCTCCACGTACTCGGTGTACTCGAACGTGGGCCGGCCTTGGTGGGTCAGCTGCTCGTCAATGCCCACGGTCGCCTGCTCGATCAGCGTTTCCTCCAGTGCGTTCAAGCGCAAGCGCTTCGCGATCTCCAGATCCGCGGCAAAGCCCTCATCCGTGGTCACCAATCGCCCGATCACTAGATAGGGCACCTTGAGCGCACTGGCCGCCGCGTGCATCGACGCCCCGCTGGCCACCGCCACCAGGTACTGCTGGCGCTGCTGCTCGGTCAACGTGGCGACTTCGCACATGGGCCCGTCCGCCGTGCCGGTGATATTACGCTCCCAGGCGGCCCTGGGCAATATGTGGCGCGCCATTCAGTCCTCGTCGGGTATGGTGATACTGTCTGGGACTTCCGGCGCGTAGGCCGTCTGCCGGGAGCCCGCAATGTTCATCAGCTCGCGCTCTTTGCGCAGCGATTCCTCCAGGAAGCGTTTACGCACCTCGCGCTGCTCAGGCGTCAGCAGCTTGAGTGCGCGCGCCTCGCCGCGCCACTTGTGGTTTGGGCCGGTGGTCGGTCTGCGCTTTTTGGTCATCCCTTATCCCCTCCCCAACCCTGGTACTCCGCTTCCGCGCTGTAGATGCCCTTGCCCCGCCGAGCTCGGCTAGGTTTTTCCTCGCCAATAATGTTCAGCAGCTCCCGTTCACGCCTCGCGAGTCGTCGCAGCTCACGCTCTCTTGCCCGGTACGTTTCGGGGTCGTCAGGCTGCCACGGATGCTTTTCTATGTCGCTCATAACAAGTCCTCAATCTGCTTATCCTTGGCACGTCGCCGGCGCATGTATTCACGCTGCGCGATTCGGCGACACGCCATGCATTCGCCATCGCGCACACGCCTCGGCGCAATGTGTCCCTTTTTACATTTTGCACCAGTTTCAAGCTGGGCGCTCGTCGGGCCTGTAGAGGGGAGGTCCCTAGTTCTTACACTAAGGGATCCATCCCCCCTACATTGGCCCGATTCGCATGCGCCGGAAAGAGCATCGAATTCGACATATATAGGCAATTTCCCCCCTACAGTAGGGTGCTGAGCCTGACTCCCAAAAACCGCTGATTTTTCGCTAGGGGATTTCCCCCCAACATCTCCCGCTATTTTCGCCCTTTCCGACTCCCGCACCAATCTCGGCAAAAAGTCCGCGACAGCACACTTTTCATAATTCTGCAGCTCCAACAGTGCGTCCATCAACGGCTCGATCAGGTATTCCCGATGCGCTTTCAGCGCCCGGTAGTCCCGCCACCGGGGCAGCAAATTGTGGCCCGCGGTATGCCACATCAGCCAGTAGTTCGCTTTCAGCGGCACCCGCCCGCGGGCCACCAGCTTCAGCCCCAGGACGCGCTCGATGCACTTCGCACCGCGCACCCAGACATCCCACTGCACGCCGCCACAGGGGCACGACAGCACGGCCACCAGTAGCGGGCGATCGGAGGCGGGGGGCGGGTTGCCTTGGTAGCCTTTCACAACAAATCCTCCATATCCTTCTCCGCGCCCGCCTCCGGGCTATAAATCCAGTCATCGCGAATCACGATAAACTGGTCCGCCGCCAGCACCCGCAGCGCGGTCCGCGCTTCCTTCTGGCGATAATCTCTCCCGCCGGCCGTAGGCGCGGGCAGACGCTTCACGGCCTCGTCGTACAGATCCTGGCACAGCAGCGGCTCACCATTGATTGGCATCAACTGGTGAATCAGCTTCAACACCTCGGCCGCGAACTTGCTGCGCGGCTGCCGGCCCGCGCTTGCCCGTTCGGGCTCCACGCTCAGGTGGTCGACGACCACGGACAGGATGGGCCGGTCACGTGTATCCATACCGATGTTGATAGGCTCCAGCACGAACGGGAACCGTGCACCCTCTTCACCGTCGCGCATTTTGGTGATGGACACCGCGCGCCGGCCGTCCTCGCCTTTGGCCACATACAGCTCAGCGTGCACCGCGGCCTTTATACCCGACCAGCCGCGGGCGCCACGTTCCTCGTCTTTACCCACATGATGAACGAGTAATACGGTCGCTCCGGTTTCCAGGTGTAGAAGCCGACAGCTATCAAGCACCCGGCCCATGTCTTCGCCGGAGTTCTCGTTTGCACCACCTGAAGCCGCAGCAAGCGTGTCGACCACAACCAGGGTCGGGGCGAATTGCCTTGCTGCTGTTGCCAGAGTAGATATGCGTTCACGGTCGGAAAGATTGACCCCCGCGCCGACCACGTAGAAATTTTGAATTTGCGCATGTTCGATCTCCTGTTTTTTGCAATAGGCATGATACCGATTCCGCAGCGAGCCCTCGGCTTCCGCCGCGATCCAACAGACGTTGCCCTGCCGGGTATCCTTATCGCGCCACGGGATCCCGCGCGCGATGGCCAAGCCCATGTCCAGGGCCACGAAAGACTTGCCGGCACCGCTAGCCCCGAACAGCATGGCCAGTTCCTCGCGCGGGAGCACATCATCGATGATCCAGCTGGGCGGCGGGCGCTGCGCGATCTCGGCCAGGGTGACGAACTTCCACGCGGCCACCTGTTCGTCGAACCGGGCGGATTCCGCGGCGCTGAATATGTCGCCGTCTGCAGCGTGTTGTTCTGGGGAAACGTCCTCGAAATCCTCGATCGACGCCACCTGCTCGCGCCGCAGGCTCCCGGCGGTGACCGGGTTCGGGCCGTTGCCGAACGATTGCCAGTGGGGCTCCAGATCTTCCAGGCCCTGATATTTGCTGCCCTGAGCCGACCACTGATCCCACAGCGCAAGACCGGCCTCAGAGCCCCCGGTTTCGTGGTGCAGGGCCATCCCGACCTTGATCCACTCGTCGTAGGTCATATCCGCGTCCAGGGGCGTGAGAAGCGCCTCCAGCTCTTCGAGGCCTGCGGTGCTGGCCGTGGAAGCGCTGCGGGGCTCAGGATTCACCAGAGACAGCCAGAGCGCGTGCAGGGGCGCAGGAATCAGTGGCAGGCGCTTCCAGTCCGCTTGCGGGCCGAGGCGCCATTGGTAGCGCTGCTGGGTGCGGGGGTTGACGGTCGGGGGCAGGACATCCTGGGCGGAGTTGCCGGTGGTTGCGCCACAGCGCAACTCGAACAGCATCAGAGACTTATCGTCATTCTTGATCTGCTTGGTGGGCAGTGGCTGGGGCAGGGCGTAGATCAGTTTGCCGCGGGATTTGTCGCCGGAGACAATCTGTACCGCATCGGGAGCCGCGAAAAGGGCATATAAATCAATGCCTTTCTTTTCCAGCCACAGCGCGGCCAGGTCCATGTTGTCCACGTCCAGCGCCATGGTGCCGCTGAAGGCGTGCAGCAGGCCGGCGCCGGTGAGCACGGCCGCGCGCTGCGGTGTCGTGATGGCCTTTCCCCGTGTATTCCATCCCTGCCCGCGGGGAGCCTTGTCGCCCTCGCGGATTGGGCAGATTGCCCAGCCGTGTTTCACGTATTCGTCGAAGGACACGTATACCTCCGTTGTTATAGGCCGCGTTAGGGTGCACCTAAACTTTTTTTCTGTCAAGCCGAAAAAAGTGTTGACATTGAAAAAATCGGGGAGTAATGTTCGCTTCACGATGAACGAAGCAACGACGGAGGAAAACATGGTTACCATTGCAACGAATAAACTGAAAGCCGCATTGAAATGCGCCGCGGTCGATGATGACCGGTGTTACCTAAACGCGGTGCGTGTGTTCAAGGACAAACTCACGGGCAATATTTTCATTGAATCGACAAACGGCCACTATCTTTTCCGCGGAGTGCTCGCGGAGGAAGGCCCGGACATCGATTGGATAATTCCGGCGGACAAGGTCAAATTAGCGGTTACGTTAAAAGTGAGGGAAATCACGATCACGGATACCCTGCTCGGTGACATTGTTTACCAGCCTATTGATGCAAAATTCCCGGACACGGATAGGGTAATCCCGGCCCGGCTTAACGGTAAGCCCGGGGTGTATGACCCGTATTATTTGGCCCTGTGCAACGATGCGCTGCGATTGTGGGACGGCAATAAGGGCGCGTATTATACGCTCGAACAAAACGGGCCCAGCGACCCCGCGCGCATGAGTACCACTGACGCATTTTGTATCATTATGCCGCGGCGCGTTTAAGATTCTCCCCCGAGCCTGGCCACGGACGGCCCTTTTTGACGAACGACGAAGCGAGGAAATGATGACCCTGAAAGTCCATTACCTCCCAACCGGGAGCCGAAGCCCCCAGACCGTGCTGCTGAACCCTGGGCCCGATATCCAAACGCGGGACCAGCAGGAAAGCTATGCGCGCGGGGCGCTAAAAGTGATTGGCGGGAGATTGATTCGGGTGACGAAGACACGGTCGACGTATGAGGACTTAATTTAATGCGCTGCCCGGGCTGCAATTCCAGTGACATCCGAACCGCGGAAAGCAAGGCGGTGGGCTATTTCGGCCACAAACGTCGCCGAGAATGCAACGACTGCCTGCACCGATGGACCACGATCGAAGTTCCCGTGCCCGCCCGGCGCAGCGCGCTTCGGTATGCGCAGATCCTGCGCAAGATTATCCCGGTCATTGACAAGGTGCTTGACTGATGGCGCACCTGTGCCCAAAATGCGACTCGCGCGGCCGAGTAAAGGATGTGCGCCGGCTTACACAACGCATATCTTCGCGCCGGTATAGCTGCACCGGCTGCGCGCATCGATGGAGCACGGTAGAGCTTTTTGTAGAGGAAGGTCAGCATGCGCTGGCTTTTCTGGATAAACTGGCGGCGGCTGCCGCTATCTTGATGAAGCAATTCGACCAACAAAGGGAGATATGAAATGCAGATCACGATTCAACTGGACACGAATAACGACGCCGACAAGAACACGCTGACCGCGCTGCTGGGCACGTTGAGCGGCGGTAACACCCCCTCGGCGGCACCGGCGGAGCCCGAAAAACCGAGGCGTGCACGTAAGACGGCGGATCCGGTGGGCGGTAACCCCGACGCGATGGGCACGGAGGCGGCGATAAGCGACGCGGGAAACAAAAGCGAGCCCGCTGCAGTGGGGGTTGGCCGAAGTGACGTTGCATCCGCCGTCCGCGCCCTCGTCGAAGCCAAAGGACGACAGGCCGCGGTTGACGTTCTGGAGAAGTTTCGCCCGGATGGCTTCAAGGGTGAAGTTGTCGGTGTCAAGGATATCCCCGAAGCGCGGTACCCTGAAGTCCTGAAAGCGGCGCAGGAGGCGCTGAAATCATGAAATTTCAAGTGATGAATCGATTCACTGGAGCCGTAGCTTTTGAAGCAGATATTAACACAACGGAAGACGCGGCAGTTTCTATAAAATTGGGGTTAGCGGCCCGTTGGGCGTATGAAACGGGCGCGAACCTGCGGGGCGCGGACCTGCGGGGCGCGAACCTGTGGGGCGCGAACCTGCGGGGCGCGAACCTGCGGGGCGCGGACCTGCGGGGCGCGGACCTGGGGGGCGCGGACCTGGGGGGCGCGGACCTGGGGGGCGCGGACCTGCGGGGCGCGGACCTGGGGGGCGCGAACCTGGGGGACGCGGACCTGGGGGGCGCGAACCTGCGGGGCGCGGACCTGTGGGGCGCGGACCTGCGGGGCGCGGACCTGCGGGGCGCGGACCTGCGGGGCGCGGACCTGCGGGGCGCGAACCTGCGGGGCGCGAACCTGTGGGGCGCGGACCTGCGGGGCGCGGACCTGTGGGGCGCGAACCTGTGGGGCGCGAACCTGTGGGGCGCGAACCTGCGGGGCGCGAACCTGCGGGGCGCGGAGTATGGAGAGGGTGCACCAATTACAAAACCTCCTGTACAACTGCTCGGGCTCCGTTGGCCGGTGCTTATTTTCGACGACCACATTAAAATTGGTTGGCAAATCCATCCTACCGCTGCGTGGGCAGCTTTTAACGACGAGCAGATCACAGCGATGGACCGGGCCCACGCGCTTCCCTTTTGGCAGCAGTGGCGCGGTACCATTTTGGCCGCGGCAGCCGCGCATCAGGTGCAATCATGAGCGCCCACGCTTTACTGTCCCCCTCATCCGCGCCCAGATGGATGCGCTGTGTGGGCTCCGTAGCCCTGAGCTATGGAGCCCCGGACGGATCCAGTCAGTACGCAGACGAGGGGACAGCGGCGCATACCTTGGCAGCGCAATGCCTGACCAGCAAACAGCAATCCGCGAGCGCGTCCTTGGGGGCCTTCATCCCTGTCATGAATGACGATGGCACGGTACGCGCTTCCTTTCAGGTTGACGACGAAATGGCCGATGCGATCCAGGTTTACGTGGACGCAATCTTGCGCGAACCCGGTGCCCTGCTCGTTGAGCAGCGCGTCGATTTCAGCGCCGCCATTGGCGTGCCCGATCAGTCGGGCACCGCGGACGCCATCAAGCTGGACTACGAGGCCGGTATCCTCGGCATCCATGACCTGAAGTATGGCCGCGGTGTCAAGGTGTACGCGGGCTACCGGGACGATGCCGGCGTACCACACCCCAACGAGCAGCTGGCCTTGTACGCGCTGGGCGCGCTTCACGAGCATGATCTGAGCGCTGAGTGGAACACGGTCAGGATGTGTATTCACCAGCCAAGGATTGACCACTTCGACGAGTTTGAAATGACGGTGGCCGAGCTTCGGGCATGGGGGCAGGAGGCGCGGGCCAAGGCAGCGGAAGCTATGGCTTGGTTCCAGCCCGACCCCAAAAAAGGCGGGCTTATCCCAGCGGTAACCGCGATGCCAATCGAAGCCATGAACCCCGGTGAAAAGCAGTGCCGGTTTTGCAAGGCGGCGGATATGTGTCCCGCGCTTCGGGCCCGGAATGACGCGCTTGTGTTTGATGCACTGGACGAGCAGCCCGTCAACCATGAGCAGGCAGTAGAAGCCGTGCAACGCGCCACGGAAGCCCCGAACCTCGACAACCTCCCCCAGCCCGAAGACCTGGAATTGCTCGAAATCTTCCTGACCGCCGCGCGTTCCCGGATTCAGCGGGAGCTGCAGGCGGGCCACAAGGTACGGGGCTGGAAACTGGTGCAAGGGAAAAAGGGCGCGCGGCAATGGATCGCCAACCGGGTCGAGGATGTCGAAAAGCTGCTCAAGAAAATGCGGCTCAAGGCGGACGAGATCTACACCAAAAAGCTGGTGAGCCCAACCCAAGCCGAGAAACTTTTCAAGGGCACGAACAAGTGGGAGCAATTCGCGGAGTTCATCACACAAAGCGAAGGCGGGGAACACGTGGCCCCGGAAAGCGATCCGCGCCCGGCCATTGAAAAGGCTGACGTTACCGCGCTGCTCGGTGACGATAGCGACCTTTACTAGCAGCGACAACGACGGAGACAATCAATGACGACGAAGCAGGAAAAGAAAGGCGTAACGGTGAAGCTCACCAATGTCCGGCTGTCCTTCCCCCATCTGTTCGAAAAGGACAACTTCAAGCGATACAGCGCCAACTTTCTGGTGGAACCCGGCACCGACGCTGATAAGGCGATCCGGGCCGCGATCAGCACGGCCGCCCGCAACATGTGGGGTGACAACGCCAAAGCGAAAATGGAAGCCCTGGTCGCCAAGGACGAGGTGTGTTACCGCAAGGGCGAAACCAAGCAGACCCAGGACGGCGACGTGCTGGACGGGTACACCGGCAAGATGGTCCTGACCGGGACTTCCAGCGTGCAGCCCACGCTACTGAATGAGACCCGCGACAAGATCACCGAGGAAAGCGGCAAGCTGTTCAGCGGCGCGTTCGTCAACGCCATCGTGGAGATCTGGCCGCAGAATGGGCCGAAGTATTATGGCATCCGCTGCCAGCTCCAGGGTGTGCAGCACTACAAGGACGGCGAATCCTTCGGCGGAGGCCGGCGCGCGAGTGTGGACGAGTTCGACGACGTGCCGACGAGCCCGGACGACGACACGGGCGGCGGGGGCAGCGCGGACGATCTGTTTTAACGATCCCTGTGAGTGAAGACGAGGCCCGGGCAATGGTGCCCGGGCCGCCAACTGAGGATGCAGCGATGAAAGTACAAGTCGAAATGGAAGTACAACCATTCACAGTGCCCTACTACGTGCTTGTGAAGGGGCAAAGCGCTACCGGCGACGGGAAAATAAATTCGATCCCGTTGAAAGATCTGTCCAGGGATGACCTTGAATCACTATGTGACGAATTTCGTGCGTCGGTGCTCAAAGCCGCGGGCCAAACACCATGACCAGTATGTACACCGATTTCACCCTGATCGTGTTCGCGTCTTTCGGCGTCGGCGCCGTGGTTGGGTACATCATCGGCGTGGGCGTGGGCTACGATTCAGCGAGGCACCGCAATGGGTCATAGGCTCTGGCTTGACACAGAAACATTTTCCGCGACCCCCATCAACAGGGGCACGGACATTTACGCGCGCGACGCGGAGGTGACGCTGTTCGCGTTCGCGCTGGACGATGACCCGGTACGTGTTATCGACTGCACCAAGGATGACGACCGTCAGCTGGAAATGTATGAGGATGTCCGGGCCGCGCTTGACGACCCCAGCTACACCCTCGTCGCGCACAACGTCCCGTTTGACCGTAGTGTGCTGTACTATGACCCCGCCTGGGCTGTCGACGTGCCTTTGGAACGGTGGCACTGTACGATGGCCCAGGCCCGCGCCCACGCGCTCCCTGGCGCGCTGGGCCTGCTCGCGGAAGTGCTGCGCGTGCCCATCCAGAAGCAGGAAAACGGGCGCGCGCTGATCCAGCTTTTCTGTAAGCCCCGCCCCAAGAACATGAAAGTACGCCGCGCCACCCGCCACACACACCCGGACGAGTGGGCGCAATTCGTGGCCTACGCCGCTGACGACGTGGAAGCGATGCGCGGCTGCTACAAGGCGATGCCGAAGCGCAACTACGAGGGCGACGAAAAGCGCTTGTGGTGCATTGACCAGCGTATCAATGAGCGGGGCTTTTGCGCGGACATGGAGCTGGTGGACGCCGCGATCGACGCGCTCAAGGACAACAAACAGGAGCTGGACGAGCGCGTGGAGGCGATCACCAGCGGGGTCGTGAAAGCGGCCACGCAGCGCGACAAGCTGCTCGCGTACCTGCTGGAAGAGCACGGTGTTATCCTCGAATCGCTCAGTAAAAAGAACATCGAGGACATGCTGGATGAGGACTGGCTGCCGGATCACGCGCGCGAGCTGCTAAAACTGCGCATCGAGTCCGCGATGGCGTCCACCTCCAAGTACACCCGCCTCAAGAATTGCGTAAGCGAGGACAACCGGATGCGGCATACGCTGGTATTTGCCGGCGCCTCCCGCACCGCGCGTTGGGCCGGTCGTACCTATCAGCCGCAGAACCTGCCCCGGCCGACGATGGCAAACGCGGACATCGAGGCGTGTATCGGGCTGCTCAAGTCGGGGAACGCGGACGCCGTAGATCTGTTCGGCGACAACCTGCGTTCGGTGTGCTCCAACGCGCTGCGTGGGATCATGGTCGCGCCCCCGGGCAAAAAGCTGGTGGTCTGTGACTGGAGCAATATCGAAGGCCGGGTCGCCGCTTGGTTGGCCGGCGAAAAGTGGAAGCTGGACGCTTTCGCGGCGCTGGACGCGGGCCGGGGCAAGGATCTTTATGTCCTGTCGGTGGCACGGGCCTACAACAAGAAGCCCGACGATATCACCAAGTACGAGCGCCAGCAGGGTAAGGGTATGGAATTGTCCCTCGGCTACGGGGGCGGGGTGATGGCGTTCATGAACGTGGCCCTGTCCTATGGCCTCGATCTGGACGAATTGGGCCGGAAGGCCCCGGATTTGATTCCGTATGAGGCGCTGGCCCAGGCTCGCGCCATCTGGCAGTGGGCCGTGAAAAAGGACAAGACCTTTGGCTTTGAGGAACATGTGTACGTGGCGTGTGAAGCGATCAAGGCCCAGTGGCGTAAGGCCAATGCGCATATCGTGCAAGCGTGGGACGATCTGGAAACGGCGGCCAAGTGCGCGATCACCTATCCGGGGCAAGAGTACCACGCGGCGCGCTGCGTGTTCGTGTGCCGGAACAGCTGGCTCATGGTACGCTTGCCCAGCGGGCGGCACTTAATGTATCCTTCCCCGCGCATCCTGTCCGACAATTCGATATCGTACTCCGGGCCGGTCAACAAGACTTGGCGGCGGATTAAGACCTACGGGGGCAAGCTGCTGGAAAACGTGACGCAGGCCGCGTCGCGCGATATCCTGGCCGCGTCGCTGTTGACGCTGGACGCGCGGACGGATTGCGAGGTTGTGATGCATGTTCACGATGAAGTGGTCGCGGAAGCACCAGAGGGCGGGAGCTTCGACTTAGCGGAGCTGGAGCGAATTATGATAACGAATCCTGGTTGGGCGGAGGGGTTGCCCTTGGCGGCGGCCGGGTTTGAAGCGAGGCGCTATGAAAAACATTAATAAACACCGATGGGCGCGTGTGCCGGGAAACTCCGCAGGAAAGCTGGTACATGAATGCAAACGTTGCGGGATGATTCGTGTCCAAATCCGGGTTAACTGGGGGAATTATTATCAGCGTATGTGGATCGACAACCAAGGAAATTTAATCAGCACGGTACATACCCCGCCTTGCGGGGGCGCGCAGCCATGAAAACCGAAACGGATTACGAAACCCGATACGTTGAGCAGGAGCGGAAGCACGGCCACCTGTGCCCGAAGCTGGGCATACTGGGCGAACAAGGGTGGCCGGATCGGATGGTGTTAACCGGGGTATCAGGTATGGTGGAAGGGCTCACGAATTGGCTTGACGCGAAAGAGGTTCCTTTCATGGAGGCAGAAGTACGCGCTATCGCTGAGCTGGCTTTGGCGCGCGCCCTCCACTTCGTCGAGTTCAAAGCCCCCGGCGGCGAGTTCCAGCCCCGGCAGCAGCATGTGATCCGCGAGCTGCGGGCGCGCGGTTTCCGGGTCGATATCATTGAAGGCGATACGCTGGTCGATTTGCCGTGACAGCGTATTACAATGAATTTGATCCGTATGCGGCACAGTGGCTGCGGAATTTGATTACCGCGGGGCTGCTTCCCGCGGGGGAGGTCGATGAGCGCGACATGCGTTTAGTGAACCCGGACGACTTATTGCTTTATGACCAAGTACATTTCTTCGCAGGCGTCGGCGGGTGGCCGCTCGCGCTTCGCTTAGCCGGATGGCCGGAC
>ERZ761584.354-NODE-354-length-15232-cov-3.858602_pt1 | contig 15232 bp, 19 predicted proteins | sample MGYA00512168_ERZ761584 | MGnify/ENA primary metagenome ERZ761584 (study PRJEB28899, sample SAMN03785564) | bioreactor sludge metagenome | biome: EBPR Sludge; feature: EBPR Bioreactor; material: 0.22µm filtered reactor supernatant | place: Saint Lucia: Queensland...
GATCGCGGTCAGGGCGGCGGAACAGGCCAACCTGGGCGGCTTGATCGATGATAAGAAACACTACGCATTACAGTTCGCTCAGCGTTGGCTGGAGCTGAAGAAGATCCCGATTGACCTTGAAGCCCTTGACGGCGCGATTGAGGCGGCGGTATGGAGTGAGATCAACGCCGATCAGAACAAAGGCGCGAAGTTGCTCAGGATGCCGCCGCAATGACAACCGGCGACCAGGGGGAGCGCGTCACCCTTGCCGATAGGCTGGCAAGGATCGAGACGAAACTTGACATTTACCTTGAACGGCAGTCGTGCATCGACGCAGACGTGGCCGCGCTGAAAATCAAGGCAGGCGAACACGCGGCGGCGCTTACCGCACACTCTGAGGAGATCCGCGTATTGCGCAGCCGTGACACGATTGGAACCTGGGCGACTGGCATCCTGGCGGCGATAGCCGGGGCGATTGGATTGTTCAAGCCGTGAGGTGCAATGCCACTAAATGACCGACAGCGCGTATTTATCGCAGAATACACCCGCGACTTCAACGCTACACGAGCGGCGAAGGCAGCGGGTTATTCCGATAAAACCGCGTACAGTTACGGTCAACAATTATTGAAAAATCTTGAAGTTGAGGCGGCTATCCGCGCCCGCGTTGAAGAATTGACAATGCCGCTGGATGAGGTGAAGCTGAGATTGGCCGACATCGCGCGTGGGGACATGGCCGACTTGATGGAGATCACCCCGCAAGGCTGGAATATCCAACTGGTACGCGATGGGAAACCGATACCCCAAACGAAGCTAATCAAGAAGATCAAGCAAAGGGTAACGACCCGTCTAGCGAAGGACGAAAGCGGCGAGGATAGTGAGACGATAGAAACCGAGATCGAACTATACTCTGCCCATGACGCGCTGCGGGATATTGGCCGCATGTTTGGCGCGTTTATGGACAAGACTGATATTACATCTGGCGGAAAAACGATCCATGTTACCATAGGCGGCGAGGCGCAAGAATGACCGCGCAAGCCGTTTCCGTTGATATCTCGCCCGACGTTTTCAACGCCGCATATCGCCCGCTGTTGGTCAACACCTCGCGAACGCTGATAGTCTACGGCGGCAGCGGCAGCGGGAAATCTGTTGCGCTTGCGCAGAGGGTTGTGTATGACCTCATGCGCGGGAAACGTAATTACCTTATCGCCCGGCAGGTGGGGCGCACTATTCGCGGGTCGGTATATACCGAGATCGTCAAGATTATCGCGGCGTGGGGCGTAGGTGGTCTATTTTCAGTCAACAAGTCTGACATGGTTATCACCTGTACCAACGGATACCAGGCGGTATTTATCGGCCTGGATGACGTTGAGAAGATCAAAAGTATAACCCCTCAAAAGGGAGCGTTTACTGACATCTGGATTGAGGAAGCGACCGAGACAGATAGAACGACCGTTCGGCAGCTTATCAAGCGGCAGCGTGGCGGAAGTGGTGACATCCCAAAACGCATCACGCTATCTTTCAACCCGATCCTCAAAAGCCATTGGATCTATGAGGAGTATTTCGCGGGTATCGGCTGGCGGGATGACCAAACCGCGCACGAAAGCCCCGACCTTAGCATACTCAAAACGACCTACAAGGATAACCGCTTTCTAACGGATGATGACCGCCGCGACCTGGAAAACGAGACGGATAAATATTTCTACAATGTTTATACCCTGGGCAACTGGGGCGTTCTCGGTAATGTCATCTTCAATAACTGGCAGGTGCAAGACCTGGGGGAGATGCGCAACCAGTTTATCAACCCGCGCCACGGGCTAGACTTTGGCTTCTCATCCGATCCCGCCGCGCTTGTCGTGACCCATTACGACCGGATGCGCAAGACAATTTATATCTATGATGAGATGTACGAGCGCGGTCTAACAAATGACCTACTGGCTGCTGAAGTGCGCAAGCGCATCAATAACGACCGGGTAATTTGCGATAGCGCCGAGCCCAAAAGCATAGCCGAGTTGAAACAATACGGGGTAGCCGCGTATCCCGCTGAGAAGGGTAAAGATAGTGTTTTGTTTGGTATTCAATGGCTACAACAGCAGGCAATCATCATTGATAGCCGCTGTATCCATGCTCAGAATGAGTTTGGGCAATACCATTGGAAAGAGGATAAAGCGGGCAACGCGATACGGGAACCTGTTGACCGGCTCAACCACTTGATAGACGCGCTGAGATACGCATACGAAGCGGAAGAAAAACCACCGGCACGCGCAGCACGCGCCCGGCAAGGATAGGAGCAATATGATTACCGATTTACAACTAGCATTCGACGCGCTTTCCGGCAAACTGCCGACATACAACAGCCTATTCCAATACGCCGCCGGCACGCAGCCGCTTGTTTACTCTACCGACCGCCTGCGATCCGCCTTTGGCAACATCAACGCGCGGTTCTCGCAGAACTGGCTTGCCGTTGTGCTGGATAGCGAGCTTGACCGCATGGCGTTGACGGGGCTGGACGTAGAGGACAAAGCCGCGAATACAGCTCTGGATGCGGTCTACTCCGAGCAGATGATTGGCGCGGATGCCCACGAAGCCCACCGCGCCGCACTCATCACGGGGGAAAGTTTCGTCATTGTCTGGCCTGCTGAGGACACCGGCGAGCCTGAAATCTACTACAATGACCCGCGCCTGTGCCATGTGTTTTACAAGGCCGACAAGCCGAAGGTGAAAGAGTTCGCCTGTAAATGGTGGGTAGACGCGGGCGGGTATCATTTGACCCTCTACTACCCCGACCGGCTAGAATACTACATCTCGCCCAAAAGCGACACGCCGACCAGCTATAACGCCTTTCAGCCCGCGCAAGTTCCGCAGGCCGAAAACCCATATGGCGTTATTCCGGTATTTCATTTGCGCACGTCACCCCGTGAGGCGCGGTCTGTGTTGTCGGACGTTCTCACCCTCCAGGACGCGGTGAATAAGCTCCTGGCCGATATGATGGTAGCTGCCGAGTATGGCGCATTTCCGCAACGCTATGTTATCGCGCACTCGGATACCACGAGCCTGAAGAATGGCCCTAATATGGTTTGGGAAATCCCCGCCAACGATGGGCAAGGCGAAAATACCCAGGTCGGCCAGTTTACCGCGACGCAGTTGGGGAACTATTTCGAGAGCATCGATAAACTCGCCAACAGCATTGCCATTATCAGCCGCACGCCTAAGCACTATTTTTACAACTCTGGCGCGGCTCTTAGTGGTGAGGCGCTTATGGCGATGGAGAGCCCGCTCACCAAAAAGACTGAGCAACATATGGCGCTATTTGGCGGAACCTGGCGCGAGATCGGCGCGTTCCTTCTCCGCCTTATGAGCATGGGCGATTACAAGCCCGTTGACGTTGTGCCCGTCTGGAAGCCGCCTCAGTCTATCCAGCCATACACGCAGGCGCAAACGCGGCAGCTCTCCACCGCCGCCGGCATCCCGCTGGAAACCGTTCTCAAGCGTGACGAAGGCTGGACGGACGCCGATATTCAGGCGATGGACAAAGACCGGCAGGCGGAGCAAAAACGCAACGCCGCGATAGCGCCGGTTCTGCTGGCCGAGGCGCGGATGAACCAGGACAATTCAAACGACGATCAGAACGACGAAGGAGATAACGACAATGGCTTATCCTGATAATACCGTAACCCAAACCGTGACTATCGCCGCCGGCGCGAGCCTGAGCGGCGCAACCGCCAACTATCCAGGGCTGAAACTTGTTTCCGTGATCACCGCCTCCACCTGGGACGCGGCGAAAATCACCTTTCAGGCCAGTTGGGACAAGGGCACGACCTTCGCCAACGTCTACAGCGACGCGGGCGAGTACGAGCTATCCAGCCGCACCGGGGCGACGTTTGGCGCAGTCGCCGCCGTGAATTTCATCGGCGCGGATTGCCTCAAGGTGCGCAGCGGCACGAGCGGCGCGGCTGTCAACCAGGTCGATGCGACCGTTGTTACCCTGGTGTTCATCCCGATCTAATGCCGCGACAAGACCCGCCTGTTGTCACCACACTCCGCCAGTATCGGGAGGCTTTAGAGGCTCGCGAACTGGCGACTATGCAGGATATGGCCCGCCGCTGGGTGGAAATCGAACGCCGCCTGGATGGGGATATTGCCGCGCTTGCACTTGAGATGCAACGCCGCATTGACGCGGGCGAAGTGGTGACGCAGCAGATTGTTTGGAAGGCTCAACGCTACCAGCAAATCAAGGCGCGGTTAGCGGAGGAAATGCGCATCTATAACCAGGATGCCGCGACGCCGATCATCACCGCCGCGCAGAAGTCTAACGCATGGATGGGGGTAGAAAGCGCGAGGGATGCAATTTACGCAGGCTATAACATGCGCAATGTACCCTATTTCCCCATCCTATCCCGCGCCCAGGTCGAAACCATGGCGGGATTGTTGGGCAACGGCTCGCCGCTGAGTACTCTACTCAAACAGGACTACCCCGACGCGCTGGCGGGGTTGTCTAATGCCCTGGTCAACGGCATGGCGCGTGGGCTGGGCGCAAGCGCAACGGCGGCGGCGATGGCTGACGGCATGGGCATGGGATTAGAACGCGCTATGCTCATCGCCAGAACCGAGATGAACCGCGCCTATCGAATGGCGAGCGTGCAACAATACCGGGAAAGCCGGGTGGTATCAGGCTTCCGGCGATTGGTCAAGAAGGCGACTGCGTGCATGGCGTGTTTGATGCTTGACGGGCAAAAGTTTGATACAGCAGACGAGCTAGACGACCACCCGCGCGGAAAGTGCGTAGCTATCCCGATCCTGATAGACGGCCCCGCCGCGCAATGGCAGACCGGCCCGCAATGGTTCAACACCCTCACGGCAGATGAACAGCGGGCGAAGATGGGGCCGGAGAAGTATCAATTGTGGAAGGATGGGGTTATCCAACCCGCAGACCTGGCCGGGGTGCATCACTCGCCCGTGTGGGGCGATAGTCCGCGCGTGAAAACTATCCAAGAGCTAACCGCATGAACGACCGTGAATTCTGGCTCCTCATTCGCCGCGCCCTGCTAATGATATGTGCGGCTATCGAGAAACGATACTGCGAGCAGTCTACCCCTATTGTATCCGACCGCTTATAGTGCTATACTGATTGCAATCGAATAACGCGCCCGCCCGCTGAGAGGCTGCCGGGGACAACACGAACCGCCGCATCTTGCGCCCGTTCTGAGAGATCAGACGCGGGCGCATTTTATTTTATCCGCGAGATGCGGGGGAGACGTAAGCGAGATGCCAGACGAAACGACCAACACACAGAACCAGACTACCACCACCACCGAAGGCGCGACGCCGGAGAGTTGGGAAAAGTACCTGGAAGCACAGCCGGAACCGATCAAGCAACTCTACACCGCCCACACGACCGGGTTACAGAACGCGGTCAGGGCGACCAGGGGCGAACGTGACGAACTGGCGCGACAGTTGAAGGAACTGCTGCCGAAGGCTGAGAAGGGGAGCGAACTTGAGAAAAGTTTGTCCGAGTTCTCGAACAAGCTGGAAGCAGCCGAACGCCGGGCGGCGTTTGTGGAGGAAGCGGTAAAGCCTGAGATAGGATGCCGCAACCCGAAAGCCGCGTTTTTGCTGGCGCAGGCGGATAACCTGTTTGACCGCAAGGGGCAACCCGATTGGAACGCGATCAAGGCCGCCGCGCCTGAGTTATTCGGGAAACTTTCCGCCAACGGTAACGCCGGAGCCGGAACGCAAGACCCGCCCGCTAAGACCGGGATGAATGAATTTATCCGCCGCTCTGCTGGGCGGTAACAAGGAGTAAACCATGCCTTACAACAGCCTTATTTCCCGCACCGACGCCGCGCCCCTCATCCCCGAGGAAGCGTCCCGCGAAATCCTGAAAAGCGTTCAGGAAACCAACCCGCTGCTGCGCCTCGCCCGCCGCCTGCCCAACATGGCTCGCGGTCAGATGCGTATGCCGGTTCTCTCCGCGCTGGCGACCGCTTACTTTGTGAGCGGCGATACCGGCCTCAAGCAGACCAGCGAAGTCAACTGGGCCAACGTCTACGTTGACGCTGAAGAAGTCGCCTGCATCGTCCCCATCGCGCAGAGCGTGCTGGATGACAGCGACTTCGACATCTGGGCCGAAGTTCGCCCGGCGATGGTCGACGCCTTCAACGTGGCGATCATGGGCGCGGCCCTGTTCGGAACCAACATCCCCGCGAGCTGGACTACCAACATCGGCGCGGCTGGCCTGCTTGCCCGCTGCACCGCCGCGAGCCACACCATCAGCGCCGCCGCCTATGCGGATGACTACGAGGCGATCTTGGGCGAAACCGCCGCCGGGGTTGACGGTCTGTACATGCTTGTCGAGGCCGACGGCTTCATGGTCAATGGCAACATCGCCCACCCGTCCGTCAAGGGCCGCTTGCGCAACCTGCGCGACAGCAACGGCAATCCGATCTTCAAGAGCGCGGTCCAGGACAGCACCCGCTATGAGTTGGACGGCACCCCGCTGTACTTCCCAACCGACGGGACGATGGTAGCCGCCTCCGCCCTCATGTTCGCCGGTGACTGGTCGCAGATGGTTTGGTCGATGCGGCAGGACATCACCTATAAGGTGCTGGATCAGGCCGTCATCCAGGACGCTACCGGCGCGATTGTCTACAACCTCGCGCAGCAGGACATGGTTGCCTTGCGGGCGGTCATGCGCCTGGGCATCGCCCTGCCGAACCCGATCAATCGGATGAACGCCACCGCCGCGACCCGCTGCCAGTTCGCCGCGCTCACCGCCTAACAGGAGGGTGATATGGGACGCTACAAATATCAATCCAAATCTCCGGGTATCGCTGTACTCAGCGGCTCTGAGATCGACGTAGAAAGCGGCGGGGCGCTGCAAATCGCGGGGGTAAGTGTCACCGCGACCGCCGCAGAGCTGAACCGCAATGACTACGAGTATCAATCTCTCGTAGCCGACGGCGCGATCACGGTCAAAAACGGCGTGTGCAAAATCGCCAAAACCGTGGCTGGGGTGGTGGCCGCGACGCTTGCCAACCCGACCGACGTGACCGACGATTTCAAGCGCCTGACCATCGTTAGTAACCAGGCGCAGGCCAACACCGTTACCGTAACTGGCGGGTTTGGCAATGGCGGAAACGGCGAGGACGTTGCCACCGCTTCCGGCGTAGTCGGGGACACCCTCGAACTGATGGCGCACGGCGGTTACTGGTACATCGTCGGCAATCATCAATGGACGGTTGCCTAACCATCTGAGTAAACCGGGCGGGTGAAATTCCCGCCCGAAAGGAACATACCATGTCCGTAGAAATCAACAGCGAAACCGGGAAGGGCTATCTCGTGGTGGATTACACCGGCGAGGCCGCTATCGGTTTGCAGGGAAACCTGGCCAACCCCGAAGGCGCGAACCTGCTCATCACCAATAGCTATATGTGGCTTGTCACTCCCTCCACCGCCGCCGCGACGATGAACGTCGGGCCGGGCGCGTCCGGGGCCGATAACAGCGAGCTTCACGGCGCGGTGCCGTTGAATGGCGGCGCTGGTACCGGCTGGATGGGTTATCACCCCGCCGTTACCCAGGATGCCTCCCTGGCCGTCCTTTGGGGCGCGTCGGAGTTCCTGACCTTCACCACCGCCGCGCAATCCGCCGTCCCGTGCGTGGCGAAGTTTTACATCTCCTATATCCGCGTAGAGTAGGGGAATACGCAAATGGCAGCGACAGCCGCGCAGATTGCACAGCTCAGGCGAATGGTAGCCGAGCCCACACCGACAACGTACATTGATACCGAGCTTGCCGGGTACATTGAAACTTATCCTCTTATGGATGAGCGAGGCGAACAGCCTTATACGTGGTCATCTGCCACACCCCCGGCCCAGGTGGTCAATACCAGTTGGGTAGCTACCTATGATCTGAACGCGGCTGCCGCTGACATCTGGCAAGAAAAAGCGGCGGTATGGGCGGATAAATACGACTTCAGCGCGGATGGGGGAAATTACAAAGTTTCCAACGCCTATGAGCAGGCTATGAAACAGGTGCGATACTACCGCGCCAAGCGGGCGACTAAAACCGCGCAATTGTTCAAGTGGCCCGAAGAAACCAGCGGCGATCAGTTCCCCTGGATTGCCAACCTGCCCGAACCGCTTGACCCATGAGCTACCAATTCACCGCCGACGAATTGACCGCATTCCGCACCGCCCAAACGGGGCACATGCTGGACACCTGCTATATCAACGTATATAGCCGGACGTTCAACAGCTACGGCGAGCCGGTGGAAACTTGGAGTTCCCCACTCACAACCACCGAATGCGGGTTAGATATGCGCCCTGGGCGCGAGACGCCCGGCGAGGATTACACAAGTCTCGCCTATGACGCCACGATCAGGCTGCCGATTGATACCGCTATTGATGTCAAAGACCGCATCACAGTTATAAAGCGGTTTGGCGAGACATTGACCACCGCGCTTGTTTTCCGCATCGAAGCGCCGATCCAGCGCGGGCCGTCTGGTATCCGTCTGGCCTTGCGGCGGGTGGAAGTGTAGCATGGCAAAGCAACCGATCAGGGTTGTAAACCTCGCAGAGTTCCAGGCGGCAATGAAGCGCATGGGGGCCGCCGCGCGGGGAGAGGCGCTGGCCGACACCGTAGAGGCTGGCGCGCGCGTGATTGAAACCTATGCAAAAATCAACGTAGAAAAAACGTTCTCAAATGACAGCACCGGCGGCCTGGCGGGTTCGATCATTGTCAACATGCTAGGCGCAAGCGCAAACAAGGCTGAGGCTGAGATTGGGCCGACCAAAGTATACGGGCGTATCCAGGAGCTTGGCGGGGTTATTCAGCCCGTTCACGCGCGGATGCTGCATTGGATCAAAGACGGCATTGACTATTTTGCCAACATGGTAACGCTTCTCGCGCGTCCCTATCTCCGCCCCGCCGTGGACGAACACCTTGATGACATCCGCGAGGCAATGGCTAACACGCTGGCGCGCAAGTTGAGCGAGGCGGCGAAATGATTACCATCGAAGAAGGGCTTGTCTACCACCTCAAAGCCGCCGCCGCGATTATCGCCCTCGTGAGTGACCGTGTGTACCCGAACAAGTTGCCTCAAACTGTGGCGATGCCGTGTATCACGATCCAGCGCATAAGCACCCCGCGAGTACACTCGCACGACACCAGCGGCGCAACCGGCACGGCTTACCCGCGTATTCAGTTCGACGCATGGGGCACTACCTACGCAAGCTGCAAGGCGGTAACGGATGCAATCCGCGCCACGATCAACGGCTACCGGGGAACGATGGGCGCGGGCGCTACGGCTGTAACCGTGCAAGGCGCGTTAGTGGATGATGAGCGATACGATAACAGTCCTGACACCGGGTTACACCGGATAATGAGCGACTATATTGTCTGGCACCTGGAGGGATAATTATGGCGAAAGATGATGCTTTCGGAACCAGTCTGACAATCGGACAGCAACAGGTAGAAACCGCCGTTGTGGTGGGTACCATCACCGGATCAGGCAACGCCACGTTTACCACGACCAAAGCGGGCATGACCGGCTCACCCCTGGCTACGTCTGTAGCCGTGTTGAACGGGGACAGCCCCACGGCTGTAGCGACGAAGGCCGCCGCCGCGCTCAACCTGGTAGCGAACTTTAGCGCGGTCTTGACTGCCTACGCTGAGGGGCCGAATGTGGTGGTTTACGTCAAGACCGCCGCCGCGAATGACGCGACGATGAACCTTGCCTATACCAACGGCACCTGCACCGGGCTTACGCCAGACGCCACGAGTAATGACACCCTGGCCGGCATCGCGCCCGCCGCTATCGCGCAGGTGCAAGCGATCACCGGGCCTGGGCTGGCGGCGGATACTGAGGACGTTACCACTCATGACAGCACGGGGGCGTTTGAGGAATTGGTTGTAACCGTTCTACGCACCGGAGAAGTCACGCTTGACATTGTGTATGACCCTGTGGCCGATACTCACGACGCCACGGCTACGACCGGGCTGGCGTATGCGCTAAAAAATAAGCTATTTCGCCAGTTTGCACTGACCTACACAAACACCGGCGCTACCGTGTGGACGTTCAACGGCTACGTGACCGGGTTCGAGCCGAGTATGCCGCATGACGGGGCATTGACTGCCGCCGTTACGGTCAAAGTAACGAACGCGCCTACGCTGGCGTAAGGAGTAGAACAAATGGCAAAGTATGACGCTTTTGGTACGGTTTTGCGGCGCGGCGCGACCGCGATTGTACAGGTGCAGTCCATCGGAGGGCCAGCGCTGAGCCTGGACACCGAGGACGTAACCACCCACGACAGCACGGGGGGATGGGAAGAAGTTGTACCTACCATCCTTCGCACCGGCGAAATCTCGCTGGATATTGTCTACGACCCGGCAGCGGCTACTCACAGCGCCACGGCGGGCGGGCTTATCGCGGATATGGTAGCGCGCACGGCGCAGACCTATACCCTCGTTTTCCCAGATGCCGCGTCAACGTCCTGGAGCTTCTCTGCGTTCGTGACCGGGTTCGAGCCGACCATGCCGCATGACGGCGCGCTCACAGCCACCGTCACCATGAAGCCGACCGGACAGCCGACGCTGGCCTAACATCACTATCAACCGGGCGCGGTTCTCTTTACTGGTATCCCCGCGCCCGGTGATAGAACACATGACCGACGAAAGGAAACCAGACTATGCCTTTACTCACCCGTGAAACCATCCTCGCCGCTGATGACCTGGGGCGCGAATTGGTAAACGTCCCCGAATGGGGCGGCGATGTCTATGTACGCGGCCTGACCGGAAAAGAGCGCGATGCGTTCGAGGCTGGAATGATCGACCAGCGCGGAAAATCGCAGACGGTCAACCTGCAAAACATTCGCGCAAAACTCGCTGGTCTGTCCATCTGCGACGAAAGCGGCAAGCGCATTTTCACCGACGCCGATCTGGCCGCGCTGGCGGGTAAATCCGCCGTTGCCCTAAACCGGGTGTTTGAAGTGGCGCGGCGGCTCTCGGGCCTGGGCGATGATGATGTCAAAGAACTGGCGAAGGAGCTAGAGGAAAACCCTTTCGCCGGTTCACCTTCCGCCTCGCCCTCAGACTAGGGATACCACGAGATGAGATGCTCCGCCGAATGTCAAGCGCAGAACTCACGGAATGGCTGGCGTTCGCAAGCCTGGAGCCTTTCGGCGGTGACGCGGATTACATCGGCGCGGCGATTGTCTCATCCACAGTCTACAACGTCCAACGCGGAAAGCGCAAGGCTATGAAACCGATTGACTTCATCCCGCAATTTAGCAAGCGCACGCAGACCACCGAAGAACAGGTGCAATTCGCGCAGATGCTTGCGGCGGCTGGCCTGGGCGTTATGGGAGAGGCCGAATAATGAGTACCTTACTGAGTTTATTGGTCAAGCTGGGCCTGGATAGTAGCGAGTACGACAAGGGCATTCAAGGCGCAAGTGGAAAAGCGGAGAGCTTCGCTTCCTCACTTATGGGGTTCGCAAAGAAGGTCGCTGGAATTGCGGCAGTAGGGGCCGCATTCAAAGCCGCAGGCGATTTTGCTATGGACAGCGTAAAAGCCGCGATGGAAGCGGAAGATATCCAGGCCCAACTTGAGGCGGTTATCAAGTCAACCGGCGCAGCCGCCGGTGTTACCGCAGATCAGGTGAATAAACTCGCCGCTAAATTCAGTAAGGTAACGAAGTTCGAGGATGATGCGATTGTAGCCGGACAGAATATGCTTCTTACGTTTACGGGGATTGGCAAGGATGTATTTCCAGACGTTACAGAGGCTATGTTGGACATGTCACAGGCGATGGGGCAAGACCTGAAAAGCACAGCGCTCCAGCTTGGCAAGGCGCTAAACAATCCGGCTGAGGGGCTTACAGCCCTTACCCGCGTGGGCGTTCGTTTCACCGAAGAACAAGAGCGCATGGTAAAAAGCATGGTAGCCGCTGGGGATATTGCCGGGGCGCAAAAGATTATCCTCAAGGAGCTGGCTACAGAATTTGGCGGATCGGCTGAGGCGGCGGGTAACACGGCAAGCGGAAAGATTGAGATATTCAAGAACACGCTGGGCAATCTCAAAGAGACAATCGGGGCGGCAGTATTGCCAATATTGTCTGACCTTGCGACAAGGTTGACTACATTTTTATCTTCACCTGCTATTCAAAGCGGGATACAGATTGTGGTCGATGGGTTCAATAAGATAGCCGGTTTTCTCGGTTCTTTGGGTGAAGTAAAAAGCCTTTCCGGGTTAGGATTCGCTATTCAAATGGCATTCGGCCCGGAAGCGGGCGCGGTATTCCTGCAATTCAAGGGCTATTTACAGCAGGCGCTAGACTTCTTTTCGGGCCTGTGGGTCAGCATGGTATCAATCCTTGACCAGTTCATCCCGCAAATTAGCGGGAATATCCAAACGTTCTTAGAACAGGTAAAAGTATTTTGGGATGAGAACGGGGCGCAAATTCTCGCCGCTATTTCAATGGCCTGGAATTTGATTGTTACCGTAGTTGGGGGCGCTATCACCCTGATTAGCGGGATTATCGCCGCTGGCATGACTTACGTCAATGGGATCATAAAAGCCTACACCGCCCTATTTAGCGGGGATTGGAAAACGGCATGGAACATCATGCAAACAACCCTCGCCTCTATCCTTGGGATTATGCGCGACACCCTGCTAACCATCCTCGAAAGTGCGCTATCCCTCGCCGGAACGAACCTGACCGACTTCGTAGCCACATGGCGGGCTAATTGGGAAATGCTCGTGCTAATCGTGACTACGGTTATCAACAATATCCTGAGCTTCCTTTCCTCAACGTGGTCAAGTTTCCGCGATATGGGGCTGAGGATGCTTGACGGCCTAAAGTCAGGCATCGCCGCCGCGACGCAGGCCATTATCGACAGCGTTGTCAATGCTGTAAAACGCGCGATTGAGGCCGCTAAAAACTTCCTCAAGATCCAATCCCCCTCCAAAGTCTTTGCCGGGATCGGTGAAAACATGATGCTAGGCTTGGCTGAAGGCGTGCGTGATACATCGATCGAGCCGGTCATGGAAGTGCGCGGCGTGTCTCAAACGCTTGTAGAGGCCGGTCAGGATGAGGCGCGGAACGTGACAAATAACTGGTATTACCAGGGCAACGCCACACCTCAGCAGATTTTCCAATCCTACGAGATGGCGCGGGCGATGGGGTAAACAATGGCACTCACCGATTTAGAGTTTTACGCAGTCGTACCCAAAGAGGCTACAAACCTCATTACAAACCCGTCTATCGAGATCGATACGACCGGGTACACCCTGCTGCAATCGGCCCTCGCGCGAGTGACCACCTACCAGCGGCGCGGCGTGGCATCCATGAGCATCACCCCCAACGCCAACCAGATAGCCGGGGCCTATTACGCCGTCAGTCTCACCGCTGGCACGCAGTACAGTTTTAGCGCCGATATTCTGGACGTAAACGGTCAATCATTTAGCCTATGGTTTGCCGACAACGCCGGGGCGCTCGTGGGATCGGCTGTAACCTGGACGGGTACAGGCCATTGGAAGCGGCGCTCAGTCACCTACACCGCCGCCGCGACTGCGACACACCGGCTGTACCTGACCCGTGCGTCTATCAACAGCACCACCGTATTTTACACCGACGGCTGGCAGCTTGAAACCGGCGCGGTATCGACCTACCTTGACGGCGATATGCGCGGGTTTGTGCGCACGCAGACGGATTATTATTGGACTGGTACGCCCCATGTAAGCACGTCCTACCGATCAGGGCAGACGAAAAGCGGAGGAACCGAAGTGCGCCTAAAGGATTATATGCGGATCGTGGCCGTGTTAGGGCTTGGGCTTGCGCCGATTGTCAACAGCGCATTATCCAACGTTCGGGGCGGAGCGTTTTTCCAGTCCTCAAAATTCGATAGCCGGACAATCACCCTCAGCGGAAAGGTGGTCGGACTTACGCCGGATGTCATCTACGACAACCGCAAGGCGCTAATCGCGGCTATCAACCCTCGCAACGTGGGCGCGGATCAGCCTATGGTTTTGCGTATTCGCGCCCTGGATACGGCGGGCGGGGTTGAGCAAGCTGAGCCGGTTGACGCGGTTGTCCAATATTCGGGCGGGCTGGAAGGCGACTTTGACAGGCCCGGCGCCGAGGATGTGCCGCTACAGTTTCAAATGTTTCTACCCTATCTTGTCGCGGATGGGGAGAAGGGCGCGGGGATCACGATTAATCAGAGCGTGGCAGATGCGGATTATGTGATGAAGCAAGACCGCACCGGGGCATGGTCGAATATCAGCACGCAATTCAACGGCAATGTCTATGCTCTTGCGCGGGGTAAAGACGGTAGTATCTACGTCGGTGGATCATTTACGAATGTTGGGGATGCCAACGGGGATGGGATTGTCAAGGTAAGCCCCGCCGGGGTTATCTCATCCCTCGGAACCGGGACGCCTGACGTTGTATTCGCTATCGCAGTTGCTCCTAATGGGGATGTTTATATCGGCGGGAATTTTCTCACCGTGGGCGGTGTTGCGAATACATCAGGTATCGCCAGATGGGACGGCGCGGCATGGAACGCGGTTGGCGGCGGTATTGCAATCGGGGCCGGGTTTGTAACCGCCCTTGCTTTTGATAATGTCGGGAACCTGTATGTTGGTGGAAACTTCACCAACCACGGGGACGCCAACGGGGATTACATCGTAAAGTGGGACGGCGCGGCGTGGTCATCTATGGGCACTGGCACAAACGGATATGTCAACGCCGTTGTTGTTGATGCGTCCAATAACGTCTACATTGCAGGAAATTTCCCTCTCGCGGGCGGGGTAGCGAATACCCTAAACGTGGCAAAGTGGAATGGTACGGCATGGAGCGCGCTTTCGACCGGGGCGAATAATATCGTGTCTGCCCTATATATTGCCCCGGACGGTAGGCTGTACATGGGAGGAACCTTCACGGCGGCGGGAGGCATTACCGTTGACCATGTGGCTGTATGGAACGGTTCTGCGTGGAAGGCGCTAACAACGTTTGCGCGCACGGATTGCTATATCCTGAAAATCAGCGGAAACGGGCAAGGCGGCGTGTATCTCGCCGGAACAAATCTCGCCCCGTTCAACTCCACAGACATCTACCCGGCTTTGCTATGGAACGGGTATAGCTACACCCCTATCACCATGTTTCCCGGCGCGTGGCCTACCTCGGTTTACGCGTTCTTGCAGGACTACGATACCCTGTACATGGGCGGCGCGTTCAACGGTTCCGCTACAGCCCCC
>ERZ761584.355-NODE-355-length-15197-cov-34.738806_pt1 | contig 15197 bp, 35 predicted proteins | sample MGYA00512168_ERZ761584 | MGnify/ENA primary metagenome ERZ761584 (study PRJEB28899, sample SAMN03785564) | bioreactor sludge metagenome | biome: EBPR Sludge; feature: EBPR Bioreactor; material: 0.22µm filtered reactor supernatant | place: Saint Lucia: Queensland...
CCGAAGTGTACGGATGCTCCCGCCAAGACGCGAAGCCCCGGACCTTCAAGCCCATTTTCATTAGTGGCCTCAGCCGGTAACGGTTGTTGAAAAATCAGGTGAACTCAGGGAACATCTCTCGCAGACAATCCTGAGCCAAGCCTCCAGCACACCGGAGGAAGGTGCAACGACTATCCCGAAAGGGAGTAGGCTCAAGCGAGCCGAAGCGCCTGACACCCTACAGGGTGGTGATATAGTCTCTCCTGCGTAGCAATGCGCAGCAGCCGAAAGGCGGTACTACGGTAGCGACGTAGTGCGAAGATCGAGGTACGGCGGGACGGGCGGTAGCCAGAAAGACAAAGAGTACAGCAAGTTCTTCCGCAAGAAGTACAAGGTTCTTAACGACATGCAAGAGGCTTGGGTTATGCAAGCGCTTGCTAACAAGTGGATGCGGTCGCCCTTTGGGTTGATCTACAACTTCCCGAACATCTCCGTAGACGGTCGTGGGTACGTCAACCAGAAGCGGGACGTGTATAATTATCCAATCCAGGGCGGGGCGACTGCTGAGATTATCCCGATTGCTATGGCGTACATCTGGCACAACAGTCCGCCAGAGCACATCCGCATGGTGTTGCAGATTCACGACAGCGTGGTGGCGTACGTCCGGGACGGGTACGAAGATGTGTTCACTGACATCTGTATCAGAGCAATGACGATTGACTGCCGAGAGTTCTTGAAGCGGGTATATGGGTACGACGTGGGCGAAGTGGAGCTAGGCATCGGCGCCAAGATTTCTACCCACTGGGGGCAAGGTGACGAGCGTTCGTTCCAAACCACACCGGCTGGTGTTGTCCACGAGATCTTAAAGGTTGACGGCAAGAAGCAGAAAGTGCCGTACTACTCTGGAGGTAGCCAAGATGACCAAGTTGTACGATGTGCCGCGTAACTCCCGTATCAAGTTTGAAGACGGGACGGAGTTAAACTTCCACCACGTAGACGGCGCGTACAGTTACTGTACACTGGACGATGGGACTGTGGTACACTTGGCAGCGTGGGAGGACGTGGAGGTATTGAATGACGCTAATGTTCGCCGAGTGGAAAAGGCTGTACGTAACAATCAACGAAGCCCTCGCAAGTCCCGTGGAGGTGTATATGGAAAGTGACAGCGGTTCCACAGAATCCTTCTCGTTCAACAAGTTCATGCTGGACCAAGACGTGAACTGGCGCGGCCCCTTTGTCATGGTGGAAGATGATGAGGACAGCAATGGCTAAGTACGTGGTGGGCACCACTACGCGGACACATACCGCATATTCGGGACACCGCCGCCAGCTGGCACCGAGCTAATCGCGCGGCCTGCGAAGGAGTCAACATGAAGAACATCGTGATGAAGGACGCACTGATGCAATTTGATCCTGCCACCGGAGAAAGCAGGCCATATCCAAGCCATGCAGACCAGTGGCGAAAATGGCATGGAAGAGCTGCGTGGATATTCAATCCGTGGACAGGTAATCGGCGCAATGCGCATGACGTTGGAAGTGACACGTTTGGCATTCTGATTGTACCGCCGGGAACACTTGGCGACGACCTTGGCGGTTCTCCCTCACTTACCAACGCCGCGCCGCCAGTCCCGCAAGTCGATCCAGACTGGCTGGCGAACGTCATTCGCACGGTTGACGGGAGCAACACGATGGGCGCCCTCGCACTGGCCGAAAAAATCGCCGAGGCGATCAATGGGAGGGCGAAATGGTCACCGACGAATTGCGCCGATCGACGAACGATTCAGCCACTCCAAGACTGCTCAGGCAGTGCGCGATCACAAAGTGCGAGGGCGCCCGGCTGGTCTCCTATAGACTTTGCTATCCGTGTAGAGGACGAAAACAATGGCTAAGTATCTTCGCTTGACATCGTGGGAAGAGGCAAAGGCTGCACACGCAGCAGACGCCCTTCTTGTCAACTGGTTTACAGGGCAGCCAAGCAATACGTGGAGAAGCGCTTCCGCATTTTCCATAGAAGGGTTGTATTGGCCTTTCAAAGAAAACTGGAAGCAGTTTGCTATTGCTGTGGAGGACGAAACCGATGGCTAGGTTCGTGCAGTGTGCTAGCGAAGATGATGTAAGGGCCGCACACTCGGCAGGTGTGCTGTACTGGAAGCACGACAAAGACGCCAGCTACACTAAAGAGCTATCAGCAGATCCTAGCCACGTAATAGAACTATACCGCATAGCCTCTGGTAGAATCAACGCGCGTTGGAAGTACGGCATTCTAGTAGAGGACGAGGAGGACGTGGGTGAAAACATCTCTTAAAGAACCCACCAGCAGGCAGCTACGTAGGTGGAGACACGCACAGGACATTGGGTGTGTTGCGTGTATTCTGGACGGTGTGGGCGGTGTACCTGGAGACGTGCACCACGTCCTGTCCGGGGGCCGGCGCGTCTCACACGACGCTACCGTTGTTCTGTGTCCGTGGCACCACCGTGGTGTGTTGCCGAGCGGGCGCAAAGCAGACGAGTTCGCAGAGGTGCACGGCCCATCGTTGGCGCACACCCCGAACGCATTCAAACGCAGGTACGGATCAGACGAAGAGCTACTGGAGATTCAAGACGCTCTGATTGCGCACTATCTGGAAGTCACAACAGGAGACGACAAGTGAGCATCCACAAGTACATCTTCGCCGGAGAACAAGAAGCACCTCATCGCGTGTTCGGCTTGTCAGATGAGGACAAGTCTGTCGATATCGCCACGCTTAACGAAGCGCGACGGCGCGCTGCCGCCAGCAACAGGCCAGTGCACGTTTACCGCTTGGCCTATGTAGTAAACCCGGTTATTTCCACGGAGATTGAAACGTATGAGTAACGAGTCCGACGTTCGCATCGGTGTTATCGAAGAGATCATTCCGCGCCAGACGCAGTGGGGTACGTTCTACGATCTGATTGTCAGTGGCCAGAGGGTGGGTGCTGGCAAGGTTGTGCCCGCTTTCTCCAAAGGTGATTGTGTCAAGTTTCGTGTGATCCGCAACGGCCAGTACCTAAACGTGGCTGCCGGGTCTATGGAGAGGCACGACGGGGACGTGCCCACCGCAAGCACAGCAGTCGTTGCAGCAGTCGAGAACGCAAAGCCAGCGCCTGCTCCGTCTTCGTACGCTACGTCCGAACAGAACCGCCAGCACAGCATCCTGTTCCAGTCCGCCCGCAAAGATGCCATCGAGGTGACAAAGCTCTTGGTGCAATCAGACGTAATCGGGTTCAAGTCGGGTGCCAAGTGGGGAGACAAGCACGATATCGTGATGGCAAAGATCAACGACCTGACGCGGCGGTTCTACCACGACGCTGTGGGCTACTCGGAGTTTGTGGGCAAGCCGTTGCCTGCTGTTGCTAAGGAGGTGACTGGCGATGGGGACTGAGATTCTAACGTCGCGACCGCTTGACTCTGGATACGCCCACCTAGTGTCTGCTGCCAAAAACGGCAAGATTCTCCAGTTTCGCACCGAAAGCGAAACTGAGTGGGCAGACCTTGTCACCGTAAGTTTTTGCTCGGCTCCAGAATACTACCGTGTCAAGCCAGAATCAGAGGACACGGCACCCCCTCCGGACAACATCAACCCATCTCACTACACCTCTAGTGGTATCGAGTGTATCGAGTACCAGAAAGCAGTGTCTTCACCCGAGGAGTTCCGGGGGTACTTGCGGCTGTGTGCTACCAAGTACCTGCACCGTCTGTACAAGAAGGGAGAGGCTTTGGAGAATCTGGACAAAGCGCTGTGGTATCTCAACCGTTTGCGCAAGGAGCTTACCGATGAGCATTGAGTACGTTCTGAAGAAGTTGGACAACGCTTACCTCGGACATGAAGAAGACAAGCAGTGGGTTTTGTCCGAAGTGTGGAGTGCTGTGCAAGAACTGATTGACCGCAACGCAGAAGACACGCTTACTTTGCGCCACACAGAACAGGAGCTAGAAGAAGCGTACACGCGTGCGGAGATTGCTGAAGAGAAAGTGATTGACCTTGAGCGTCTTGTTGACGAACTGCGCGAGGAGCTGTATCATGCGAACAATCGTTGAACTGGACACGTTCACGGACAAGTACCCGGCGTTGGTGCTCGCGTCGGCCGACGTGAAGGACAACATCACGGTACGTATTGGCAACCGCTCTGTGGTGGTAGACACGGTACAACTGATGGACGCCCTGGTTCTGTTTGAACCGAAAGGAGATTGACAATGGCAACGCAGCTTGGGTACGTGGAGCGATTTCTCACCACGGAGCTTTGTGAAAACGAGCGCTTCCTTGCGTTTGCTCCTCACTTTATCGGCTGTCTTATCGAGGACATCGACACACACGCCACTCGTTACGTCAGCTTTAGGGAGGTTCAAGGTGAGCAAAAAGCTACTGCTTGAACCCACAGAAGAGGTAGTAGCCGTATCGGCGTACCACCCATACAACAGAAAGTGGGCACCACACTACATCGTGTACATAGAAGACTCTTGCACTTGCACTGTGCGTACAGAGTTGCTTCTAGAGCACGAATTGTGTCGTGATCTAACGGTGACTCTCACAACGGCAGAGGCTCTAGGCAAGGAGCTTGCCAGTGCTGTGGCGTCTTTCCACGTAGAGTACAAGGAGATTGAAACAAATGATTCTTGAGTCTGAGGTGAGCTTCGTCCACAACCGTGACGACGGGTGGACTGTTGGGTACGTTGCTGCTCCGCACGAGGACTCTCCGGGACGTATCCGTGTGAAAGCGGCAGCGTCGTTCTGCAACTTCCGCGACAAGTTCTCCAAGAAGATTGGGCGTGCTATCGTGACGGGTCGCCTTAACTGCAACCGAGACAACAAGGTCCACAACACGGAGTTCTTTCTGAGCGGGACGATGCCCACTACGGGCGACAAGTGGCGAGAGTTTGAAAAGGCTGTTGTTGCTGAAACTATGGAGGCGTATTCGCAATGAGTGGATTTCAAGTCAAGGTCAACTGCACGTTGCACTGGGCATTCCTCAACAAGCCGGCAGATATGTCGGGCAAGTACGAGGTGATTCTGGGCAACCTGTCTGACGCTGCCGTCACCAACCTGACCGGCGCAGGTATCAACGTCAAGACTCGGGAAGATCGCCCGGAACAAGGTCGGTACATCGTCTGTCGTAGCACCCACCCCATCGTGGCGTACGACGAAAGCGGCGGGGAAATCAAAGCCCTCGTGGGTAACGGCTCTCGGGCTACGGCTGTTGTTGGTAGCTACGAGTGGGCCGGCAAAACCAAGAAGGGCGTCAGCCCGTCCTTGCGTAAGCTGGTCGTTACCAATCTCATCGAGGTTCAACGCAAAGACGTGCCAGCACTTTAACAACAACAAGGAGATATGATGAACTCAGGCAGCATTACACCGTGGTCCTCTGTGGGCTACTTGGTGGCAAAGAGGACGTACGCACGAAGGATTAACGAGGACGATCCTAACTCCCCCACGGAAGAGTGGGTAGACATCTGCAACCGCGTTGTGCAAGCGTGTCGGGACCAGCTTCACGTAGGCTTTACCGCAGAGGAAGAAGCCCGCCTGTTTGACTATATGCTCACGCTCAAGGGGTCCGTAGCGGGCAGGTTCCTGTGGCAACTCGGCACTCGCACCGTGGATCGTCTCGGCTTACCGTCGTTGCAGAACTGCGCCATGTGTGTTGTTGACAGTCCCGTCCGCCCGTTTACCTGGGCGTTCGATATGCTTAACGCAAATAGGCACCTTAGCCGGTAACGGCTATTGATAACCAGTTAAACACGGGGGAAGCCCAGACCGGGTAATCCCGTCCCAAACTCTTATGAGAAGGGCTAGAGACTATGACAGACATATACGTGACAAAGATTGTAGCAGCATCGTTGTTGGGAGACGGGAGCGTGGGCATTCCCCCAGACGGTAGCAAGAACGCAAAGTATCGACAGCCGAAAACTGTTGAGCACTCTGACTACATCGAATGGCTTGGCGGAGTACTGTCCACTATCACCCCTGTCAACACGTATGAGTTTCAGCCAACGGCGGAAGGTGCGTCTAGGCAGATAATGCTACAGACTCGTTGTCACCCGTTCTACACTAGGTTTCGCGAACGTATGTATCCAAACGGGCATAAGGTGGTTGATCCGCACTACCTTACCCTGCTTGATTGGGAGTTCATGGCTGTGTGGTACCAAGAGGATGGTAGCACAATCAGGGACAAGCGCAAGCAAGGTACATACTCTGGTGTAGTTCTCTGTACTGACTGCTTTAGTTATGGCGACCACCATCTACTGCGGGACAAGATCAAGGAATACTTGGGCGTGGAGTTTAACGTCACGTCGTACAGAAAGAACGGAAAGCAGTACTACAGGCTTAAACTCAACAAGGCGCACATCAACCAATTCATGGAAGGCATTGCCCCGTTTGTAGTTGAAAGCTTCAAGTACAAACTCTGTCGCACGGCTGGCTCCACTACTAAGGTGGTGGATGAAGATATAGTCCGACCCGTAGAGGAATCTACGGAGCAGGTCGTAAATGATCTGCCCAAGGCGCGGCCTTGAGTAACAATAGTGTATGTTAGGTTCTGGCGTCGGGTACAACATCCAACGCGAGTACGTCTACAAGCTACCACCAGTGCGAGAGGACTTCACGGCTCCCGTACGACTGGACGAAGCTGGTGCAGACTTTATCGTCCCAGACTCACGCGAAGGGTGGGTGGCCCTGCTTGACCGCTGCCTACGTTCTGCGTTTTTTAGCGACGTGGAGCCAGGGTTTTCGTACTCTACGCAGTTGGTGCGTGGCAAAGGCGCTGTCATCAAGGGCTTTGGGGGCGTGGCAAGCGGCCCAGAAGACCTGTGCAGCGGACTCGCTCTAATCAGTAACGTGCTAAAAGGGCGGGCAGGTAAGCAGTTGCGCCCCATTGACTGCTTGGACATCATGAACATCCTTGGGATGATCGTGGTGTCTGGTAACGTCAGGCGCTCTGCACAGATTGCTCTCGGTGACTGCGACGACATTCAGTACCTCAAAGCCAAGGACTGGGCTAGCGGCAAGATTCCAAACTGGCGCTCGTACAGCAACAACAGCGTGGTGTGCAACGACTACTCACTACTCCCGCAAGCATTCTGGGACACGTACAACGGGACGAGTGAGCCGTACGGGCTAATCAATCTGAAGCTCAGTAGAAGTTGCGGAAGACTTGGAGAGACACAGTACAAAGACAAGGAAGTGCAGGGGTACAATCCGTAAACACATGCGGCGCGTGGGAGTGATCCCGCGTGTAAACCCGAATATCGGGGGAAGTCCAGCCCGGATAATCCCGACGCAACGTAAATCCATTACGCGGCGCGAGAGACTGACAAGGGAATCTTTTGCCTGGGGTGCGTTAGCAGCACTCTGAGAACTGGAAGCTACACCGGAGTTTAATCCAGAGGTATCAAAGAAGATTGTGATACAGTCCGACCTTCGTAGGAATACGAAGAGCTAGCAGAAATGCCTAGCCGCCACCGATAATTCTCAGGTGGTCAGTAGGGAAGACCGAAAGTAACAGGGTGGTGCAGAGCAGTCCTTGGCCAACTACGAAAGCTGCTGTCTCGCTGAAATCTTTCTGCCCAACGTAGAAAGCAAAGAGGAGTTCTTGGATGTAGCTACGTTGCTGTACAGGGTGAGCAAGCACAGCCTTGCCCTCCCGTGCCACAACAAAGAGACGGAGAAGATTGTCCACAAGAACATGCGTATGGGCATCGGCATTACCGGCATCTTGCAGTGCCCGGACAAGCTGGACTGGTGCGACTACGTGTACAAAGAGCTTCGCAAGTACGACAAGGCGTACAGCAAAGAGCGCGGATGGCCGGCGTCTATCAAGTTGACCACGACGAAGCCGAGCGGCACGTTGAGCCTGCTCCCTGGGGTTACTGCCGGTATCCACCCTGCCTTGACGCGGTACATGATCCGGCGTGTGCGTGTTGCTTCTAACAGCCCACTTGTGCAAACGTGCGAAGCACACGGATATCCTACAGAGTACGCCGTGCAGCTTGACGGATCGCAGGACTACAGCACGGTGGTAGTGGAGTTTCCCTTTGCGTACCCGGAGGGCACTATCGTAGCGGAAGAAATGACAGCTATTGACCAGCTAGAGTGGATCAAGAAAGTGCAGACGGTGTGGAGTGACAACTCCGTTAGTTGCACTGTTTACTACACCCCGGAAGAGCTTCCTGCAATCAGAGAGTACCTAGCCAATGAATACAACCACAGCTTCAAAACCCTGTCCTTCTTCCTACACACCGGCCACGGGTTCGTACAAGCGCCTATTGAACCGATCACAGAAGAGGAGTACAATCGAAGGGTTGCTGCTTCTAGGCTTATTGTTTCTATCGACGGGGCAGTTGCTTTCGATGGTAGTGATGATTGCGCTAGCGGCGCCTGCCCCATAAAGTAACGTATGTGCCCGTATGGGTGGAACTACTTTGACGGGTGGCACTGGGACAACGAAGACGATGATGACGACGAGGAGTATACAGATGACTAAGTGGGTGTTTGTGGGTGTAGCTTTGGTTGTGCTGTCTGGGTGCGCTGCGTTTACCGGGGGTGCTACGTACACGTACAACCGAACCTCTGCGGATGTGTGCACGCTCCAGGTTGACACGGCGCGGGTGCTGGAAGGAGGCGTGTCTGTTCAGCTTGATGACTGCGACGTAACTGTGGACGCAGGTAAGACCTCTGCTGGTAGCAATTCCATCGCAGACGTGGTAGACTTGGTAGATAGGTTGAACAAAAAGCAGGAAGCCCCCTCACCTTAAGCCTATTGCGGTGGCTCAAACCTAGGTGGCGGGCAACCGCTCCGGGGCGTACACCGAGGATATCACGGCGCTACAGTAGCCACCCCAATGACCCGGGGAGCGGCGAACTAGTGGGAGCCTAACGTACGCACACAAATTACTTGGGGGAGGACAATGCTTGGTTTGTCTGATGCCACGTTGGTAGAAGTTACGCGCGTAACAGGTCTGCCGTTTGACGAAGTTGAGCGGCGCTTACGCAACAACCCAGGAGGTAGCGTTGTGGAAAATGAAAAGAAAGGACAGGTGTTCAACACGGTGCACGTAAACGTGCCTGTTGATTGGGGTGGTACTTTGGATGTGGCAAACACCACACCCACAGGTGTTACTCTCAAGAACGGGAGAGTGTGCATATCTGTAGAAGCGGAAGATGTTATCGTTCAGTTGGATGTGGTGGTAGATGCGCAGTCGCTTATCCGGGCCATCAACTGCGCGCTTTCTGGTGCTCCGCAAGACGAGATCATTGAGCGGGAGTGGAAATGGTAACGCGCCTAGCTGTCGCTGTAGTTCTGCTGCTTGCTTCGTTCTCGGCTACCGCCGTGAGCATTCCGAGCAGCGTCTCTGGTGGGTATCTTACGCCAGACCGGGCGTGCCGTGCGGTGTTCAGCCGTTACTTCTCTCTGTGGACGCAGCTAGAGTTGTCGTGTCTTCGGTGGGGTGACGGATCACAAACGTACGCACTGTACACCGTGTACGGAACGTGCCCTGACGAGTACAACGTGTTTGCCTTTGACCCCCGTGAGTATGCTCCCTCTAGTGACAAAGTTGCCGGGATGTGGTACGCTGGCGAAAAGGGCGAGTGGATTCCTGTCAGCACCAAGTCAACTGGAGAGGTGTTCTCTATCCGCTCGTTTACCAGCAACACGTTGTCAGTAGTTGTCGGTGTCGATCCGTCAGCAGTTAGCAACGGTATTGGTGTGCCGCAAACCTGGTACTTGGCAGAATCTCTTGGAAGCCCTGCCCCGTATTCGTGCTCACCACCTACCCGTTTCCGCGTCTTTGGTCCGTAACAACAACAAAGGAGAACACAACATGCACACGACTCGTCTGTACCGCACCAAGAACAAGACCTTCTCTCCGCGCAAGACGCGTGTTGACGAGACTGGAATCTCCGCTGCCATGTGGAACGAAAGTTACCGACGCAGCTTTCCGCAGGCTACTACGCCTACCGTGTGGGGGCTTCGCTCTGGCACCACTGGTAACGTGACTCGCCTTGCGCCTAGTCGGGACGCTGCCCGCTCCGTGCGTAAGCCGGGTGAAACTGTAGTGGCCATCTGGGCGTAACACCTTTGCGGTTCCCCAAGAGCACAAGGACGTGCTCGCTTTACTCGCCCCCGCTTCTGGGGGCTTTTTGTTTCCGGAGGTGCCGTGTCTACCATTCCACTACTGCCAATCTTTGACGCCGACTCATGCGCATACGCCTCGGCTGGTCCTGTCAAAGAGGACGAACCGCTGGCGTTTGCGTTGCAGAATTGTAAGCGGTCTATCGAAGCTATCGTTGATCGGTTTGATCGTGGTCTGGAGATGCAACTGTACCTCACAGGCTCCGGCAACTTCCGCGAACAAGTGGCTACCATTCTTCCGTACAAGGGAAACAGGACACAACCAAAGCCACCGTACCTGCCCGACGTGCGCCAGTACATGGTAGACATCTGGCAAGCCAAGATCGTAGACGGCATGGAAGCAGATGACCGTGTTGTCATCGAATACTTGAAAGACCCGGAGAAACGGTGTATAGTCTCCATCGACAAAGACTTGGACCAAGTGCCGGGCAACCACTACAACTACCGCAAGGATTTGTTCTACGTGGTAACACCAGAACAAGCGTACCGCAACTTTTGGGTCCAAGTCCTGGTTGGCGACAGAACTGACAACATACCGGGGCTGCCGGGCATCGGTCCAAAGAAAGCGGAGAAGCTGCTGGCTTCGTGTACCACGGAACGGGAGATGTACGAAGTGGCTATGCGGGAATACGCCCGAGCGTACCCAACAAACAGCGGCGCTTTGCAAGAGCACTGCGATCTTCTTTACTTGCTGCGAGCGGAGGACGACCGATGGCAACCACCTACGTAGTGTGTCGAGATAAAGAAGAGGCGATGGCTGCTGCGGCTGCTGGTGTTTTGTGGTTGAAAGGTCTTCCGCTTCTTGTGCCGACGCAGCACGTTGCGCCTCGCGTAATCAACGGGCGGAAAGTGTGGGGCAATCAGACGGCATCCGGACAAAACAAACTGGGGCCTAGCGAGACTCGTTGGAAAGAGCGGTCGCGTACTTACGAGGGTATTGCAGAAGCAATGGCAACTCAATGGACACAGGAGTAAACTGACATGGCGTACGAACCGTGGGACTCGTTCAATCTGGCAATCGAAGCTAACCGCTTTCAAGAGTGGACACGCTCTACTGCCATTTACCCAAAGCACCGGGGGCTGGAATACTGCGCCCTTGGCATGATGTCCGAAGTGGGCGAAGTCGCTGACAAGTTGAAGAAGAGCATCCGCGACAAGTATCCGTTGGATGTGGAAACTGTGAAGAAAGAGCTTGGTGACGTGGCGTACTACCTCGCGCGCACTGCGGACGAGTTGGGTATTCCTTTTGGCGCGGTGTTCACCTCGAACATCGAAAAGCTGGAAGATCGTAAGAAGCGTGACGTACTCACTGGCAGTGGAGATAACCGCTAACGTGGCTAAGTACGTAGTGTGTCGAGATAAAGAAGAGGCGATGGCTGCTGCGGCTGCTGGTGTTTTGTGGTTGCAGTGGTACTGGGACCTCTGGACTCTGGCGCAAGGGGACATGGCCGAGCATGTCGGGAAACGCTACTCCGGGGCTGGGTGGCCACCGGAAGCTTTCGCAATACGGGTAGAGGACGAAGACGACAACGATGGCTAAGAAACGCACAGGGGTACGTACAGACACAGGCATTCTGGTCAAGAGCAAGTTCGAGAAACGTGTAGCGGATAAGCTCACCTCGAAGAACATCCGGTACGTGTACGAGAAGGGACTAAAGCTGGAGTACGTAGTACCGCAGACAGATCACACGTACACACCTGACTTTCAGTTACGCGGACGTACGTGGTTCTGAACTGCACACGCGACGTAGGTCCAAGAGCACACCACTCGATAAAAGGACACGTAGAGATGCCGAAGAAATGCACTGTGCTCACCCCGTGGAAAAATGCACCAATATCGCCCGAGGGCCTCGCAGGGTTTGTGTACATCATAACCTGCCTAGTTAATGGAAAGAAGTACATTGGACGAAAGTACTACTGGAGATCGTTGCGCAAAAAAGTAACAGGGAAGTCCCGTAGGAAAAAGGTTGTGGAAGAGTCCGACTGGCAATACTACAAGTCGTCAAGCAAGCATGTGCACGAGGACATTTCCGCATATGGCATAAATAATTTCCACTTTGAGATTCTGCATTCTTGGAAAACTCGCGCGGAAGTCAACGAAGCAGAGGTGCAGGAGCAGTTCAGCAGAAACGTGCTGAGGGAGCAGAACGAGCATGGGGAATACGTGTACTACAATGAATCCATACTTTCCAAGTTCTACCGGAAGCAGGTAGTAGCCAAGCCAGCCGAGTTTCGGCGCATGGCAACGGAGCGTGCTGCTGAGATTGTAGCAGCCAGCAAAGCCCAGGTAGCCCAAGCTCCCACACCTGCGGCTCCTGCGGTAGCTACTACTCCCGCCACCACGACAGAGGCCCCTGCGCCGGCCCTGGACGACAAACTGTGTGACGCGCGCAACAATATGGAGGTGCCAGATGGGGGGATCGACGAGTAAAGCGTTAGACATAGTGCTAATGGTAGCGTCCATTATTGCAGTGTTATGCGTCGGAGCATCTGCCGGCATGGAACTAGAGCGTCGCAAGGCACAAAACGCCCCGTTCGTAGCTCAGCAACTGACGTGCCTTGACGCGTCTGGAAAGCCTGCTGTAAACGACTCTACGCTATCCTACGTGCGGGATGGTGGTACGGTAGTGGGTACTGACAAAGACGGTTCTACGTTCATATACACGCCGCCTGCTGGGTGGGTGTGCCGTATCGGAAAAGTAGCGGAGGGTACAAAGTGAGCGGACTGCGCAAATTGTGTAAACTGTACGGCAGAGTGACGGCAAAGTCCTCAGACGGAACCACAATCAAGTACGTGTGGGACTACGCTATAGATGGGCCAGTAGCAGAAGAGCAGATGCCGGTAGGGAGCGCGCGGTGGGAAGCAAGCGAAAAAGCGCGGTTTCTTTTGTTTCCTCCACGGACAGCATTGCACTGCGCGGCAAGCGCGTGTCCGGGTTGCACTGTGTGTGAGCCAGAAAAAGAAGCGGAGCGCATCGGAGAGGTGTCTGAGAAATGATTCCACTACCTTGCCCGTTCTGCGGAAGCACAGAGGTACATATTCAAACTACGTCTACGTACAGGTGGGTGGCGGTGCACTGTAATAGCTGCGGGGCAGTGGGGCCGGAAATACGGCGTGTGTCTGTTTGGTCGGACGAACTTAGCGAGGTAGACCGTGGCTACGCCACAGAAGAGTGGAACAGGAGGATGCCTTGATGACAGCGGACAAGCCTATCAAGATAGCTGTGATACCAGATACACAGGTGAAGCCGGACCAAGATCTGTCGTACCTCGGCGCTATCGGCAACTACATTGTGGAGAAACAGCCAGATGCTGTTGTTCACTTGGGTGATTTCGCAGATCTCCCGTCGCTGTCCTCCTACGATAAAAACAAGAAGTCCTTTGAAGGCAGGCGGTACAAGAAGGACGTAGAGGCTGCCAAGGAAGGCATGGACTTACTGCTTTCTCCTATGCGTGCGTACAACAACCAGCACTCGCGCAACAAGAAGAAGACGTACAACCCGTACATGCTGATGCTCTATGGCAACCACGAGTGCTTTGACGGCAAGACGGAGGTGCTTACGCGCTCTGGATGGCGGCTTATCAAGGACGTAGAAGAGGGTGAGAGCGTGCTGACTCTGGACGAAAACAACTGCTCAGAGTGGCAGGTTCCGTACGCCAAAGTGGAAAAGCCGTACAACGGAGAACTTTGTGTGTACTCGTCCAGAACGGTTGACATGGCAGTCACCCCGAACCACCGAGTATTCTGGGAAAGCTCCGCTGGCAACCGCGTGTGGTCAACGGCAAACGACGCAGCGATCCATTGCGACCTTTTAGTTTCTGGCAAAAGTACCGCTCCCGGCGTTGCTCTGAACGACGCGGAACTCCGCTTTGTTGCTGTTGCGTGCACGGACTCTTCTCACTCCGGAGACCGCGTAGTATTCTACCAATCGGAGGGCAAGCACCGCCACATAGAGCAGATCATACAAGAGGCCGGGGTAAATTACACAGTCAGCAAGCGCGACAGGGGCATCACGCACATCTGCGGCAAAAAGCTGAAGAGTCGAGCAAAAACGTCGTACGAGTTTCACATGCGTCGCCCGGACTGGTGCTGGACTTCTAACAGGAGACTGCCGCAGTACGTGTACAACATGACTACGCACCAGTTCAGTGTGTTCTTAGATACCCTCGTGTTCTGTGACGGCACGATCCCAAAGTCCGCGCAGAAATGCGCAGTGTTTTATGGACGCAAGGAAATCTGCGAAGACGTCCAAGCTGCGTGTGTATTCCACGGATACCGCGCTACGCTTACGGAGTACCGGCCTGACCAGTGGCGAGTCAACATTGTGCGCACAAACCTGTGCCGCTCTAACCAGTGGCTAGTAAACAGGGAACACTACGACGGGACGGTGTACTGCTTGTCTGTGAATAACGGAACACTACTAACCCGCAGAAACGGAAAGCCCGTGTTCACAGGAAATTGCCGCATCTCGCGCGCTGTAGAAGATGACCCCAAGCTGGACGGCACCATCGGGTTGCGTGACCTGGGGTACGAAGAGGCGGGGTGGGAAGTGTCTCCGTTCCTAAAGGTGGAACAAGTAGCTGGTATCTGCTTCTCTCACTACTTTGTGTCCGGGGTGATGGGCAGGCCCATTACATCTGCGCAAGCGCTGCTCACCAAGAAGCACGTCTCGTGTATCGCCGGGCACCAGCAGGGTAAGCAGATTGCAACAGCTACGCGTGGGGACGGAAAGCGCATCACTGGTATCATCACAGGCAGTTGCTACCCGCACTCGGAAGAGTATCTTGGACCGCAAGGAAACGAGCACTGGAGGGGTATGCTGATGTGTTACGAGGCGATTGAAGGGCAGTTCGACGAAGGCTTCATTTCCCTTGACTACTTGATGCGGAGGTACAGCTAATGGAGATTTCTGCTGTAATTGCAGGTGCGCTTCTGCTGCTATTTGCGATGGGATCAGTGTATGGTGTGTACTGGGCAACAGCAGAGCGGCCGTTCCACACAGTGATTGTAGACGGGTTCAGAGGTGGTGCGCGACGCTTTGGCGTATCACGAATCTTGGGGCAATAGCGTGAGT
>ERZ761584.357-NODE-357-length-15161-cov-4.383159_pt1 | contig 15161 bp, 8 predicted proteins | sample MGYA00512168_ERZ761584 | MGnify/ENA primary metagenome ERZ761584 (study PRJEB28899, sample SAMN03785564) | bioreactor sludge metagenome | biome: EBPR Sludge; feature: EBPR Bioreactor; material: 0.22µm filtered reactor supernatant | place: Saint Lucia: Queensland...
CATCAAAACAAGTATCCGGGCTTCCATCCGCTCTAAACGCGGCTGGAGCATTCGATCTTGCTATGAACGCAGCAGTGGTGATAGAGACTGGCTTATCCCCTGACTGATTATCTTCGACAATGTAACCATAGCGAACTGTCGAATATTCTCCATCGCGCGTTTTATACCAGTCATACGCGCCGACTTCCGCCAGTTTATGAACCTCACCCCCGCTGGAGTACGCGGTATAACCAGAGGTATCTTCTATGGTGAAAGTGTTCCATGCCTTGACCGTACCGGTTCCAGCCGTATGCTCAGGCATATCTCGCGGATCGAGGGGAAGATAACCATTAGGATAGTCGATAGTCCAGATTTCAAAGGTCTTGGCTCCGATGTTTACTCCCTTCGCAATCCAGTAAACATCGTTCAAAATGTCCCCGAGATCGAGCCCCGATCCATTCATCTCCGTTCCATCGACCGCCTCGATCAGTACCGCATCATTATCAACCAGGGCCGGCATAGATCCGCTGATCGTAACAATGAGCACCGGATCGCCGACGAAATCAGTTACCGTCGACACGCCTTCTTCGATGGACTCAATCGTCCCAGAGATAAGCCCTCCGATAGCGGAGACCGTATGCCCAGCCCCGTTAGCATATCCCCCGTTCACCTGGATCATGCCGACAACACCTTCAAAGAAAGCCTTATCAGTCGTATTGATACGATGCCGTCGAACAGTCGTAACCACGCCGGGGTTTGCTTGAGTGATTGCACTCACTACCGCAGGATGCCCAACGTCCATCTGCTTTACAGAGCCGTGCCGGATATTCCGCCGACCGATGCCGTTGGCGACAATAGCTGAGTCGCGTCCGATCGCCCCCACATTCATCTCATGCGCGGTGGATGAGGAGACAGACTCTTGATCTTTTACCGTCAAGAAGTCATCGGTCGAAACGTCCGCACCGAAAGCACTGAGCTTACTAAACTTATCATGTTTGATATTCATACCGACCGAGGAACCTTCGGTATTAGGACCGCGACTCGTTACCTCCACAAGATGCCCGTAGAAACCAGTCCCGGCATTCACTACCTGAGGGCCGATGTCCACGGTTAGCTGCGTCCCACGGCCGGCGTTATTTCGAGTATTCGACCGGGTTTCGATATTAATCGTCATCCCGATATTGAGATTACTTTCATCATGAACCAGCGTAGTCGACTCATCAGTATCCTGAAGATCGATCTTAAGCCTAGACGAGGCTTGTGCCTGCACACCGATGCCGAGACGATTAGTGATATTGAGTCCTTTTGTAGTTTCACTAATGCTATCGTAGGTAAACGCGGCCCCGGAAAGCCCGGCCAGCGCCCCGGCGTCACTCAGTGTAACGACCGACCCCTGCATCCCAAGGCCCGTGGTCCCGTTCAGCCGGATCAGCGCGTTGTCGGTGAATGGAGTAGCCATCGTAAACGCACCACTCCCGGTGACGATAGTCCCGTTATCGAGCGTGGTTCCATTCCATTGCAGGAACATTCCATCTTCCGGCTCAGGAAGTTCAAGGGGCTGATCCGCAGTAGTCCTGAACGTCGCCACCGGCGCCCGGTCCAACCGTGATTTCAGCTGCGCAATCTGCATAGCCAAGGCGTCTAGTTCTTCCTCAATCGCAGAAGCATCGAAACCATTCTGATTGGTTAAGTTAAGTTCCTGATCATACGGAACCTGATCCCGAATAATCGTGATGAACCAACCATCCGGGAGAGGTTCATCATCCGCGTCCGTATACGTCAATGTGCCGGTATTGTCCGTATTCGACTCAATCGAATAGAGCGAACTATCCGCCGTAGTTTCCACACCGGCCGGGCTGGTAAGAAGCACGCGAAGATGGGACTTCAAAAGGACTGGGAAGTTGTAATCGAACTCAGTTACAATCCCATCCCCTTCATATTCAACCGAAAGAACTGCGCTCGAAACGGTCATTGTTTTCTCCTAGACTCAGGAAGCCCCGATTGATTCTCCAGCGCGTCTAAAAAGCGGCGGAAAATGAGATGGTTTCGCAACGGTACTACTTGGCTTGCAGAATGCAACGTATGTCTCGTCGGATTATCGAGCCCAACCATGGCGTCGAAGACGTTGTTCAAGAGGCTGAAAGACGGCCCGGCAAGTAGCTGGATTAAATCCGCACCCTGCGCATTCTCCGTCCGCGCCCCCGAGAAGCTGGACACTCGATCTAGCCACGGCAACCGCTGGCCGATCTTCAATGCCTCGCTACCAGGACCGAGCATTCCACTCCGGGAAATTGCCTCATCTGCCCACTTATCAGGCCCTGCGCTCATCATCTCCTCATAAGCATCGCCACCGACCGCGATAGCCCAAAGATAGTACGAAAACGATCCTAACGCAAGGGAAAAGAGCGTTCCGTTGATTACAGCCATATCAGCCTGCTGCATCCCCGCCATTACCGTCTTCGTTAAAGAGGACAAAGCAAAGGACTTGAACTGGAAGAGCATCTTAAACGCCAGATTCTGATCCATGATCAGTGGGCGCTCGAGCCCCGGGGTGATAATCGTATTGCGGCTTTCCCCATTAAGCGCCGCTCCGAATACCCGTTTTGTTTCCTCGTTCATCCAATAGTCAGTGTTCGGCCACCAGCGCCCGTTGAACTTGACCCCACCATTCGCCGTGGTGAGTTCCTTATAAATCTTTCCTGCCCACTCCCCGTCAATATTCATCGACGCGAGGTAATCGATTTGTGCTTTCGTGGCAGTTCCCTCCATCACCGCTGTTATGTCATCGACCATGCGGGAGACTTGAACCACTGACGCCAGTTGTTTCATTCCAGCGGTCCAATAATCGAAACCGGCGTAAACTCCCATACGGGAAGCTGCTGCGCTTAACGTCCGCTCGAACTTAGACCCTCTCATGTAATCTTCAGTGATGTCACTGAACGCATGAGCCCGAGTGTGAATAACCACGTCCAAAGCTTCACCGAACTGTTTTGCAACTTTCGCCGCCAGTTTGAATTGTTTAAAGTTCCGAATAAGCGGGATAAATCCGTCGCGGAGAGTCCGAGTCAATCCATGCTTCATGACAATGCGGCCTGGATCGGCGAGGGAGGAAATCGTGACCATACCCATATAGCGCATGGTGTTGAGGTCCATCATAGCCCGCCCGGCCCTATACGCAAAGCCGTCCGGGTTCTGGGGAATGCCCCACAAGTGGCGAAGTCGGGACAGTTGGGCTTGGAGTACTCGAGTTACCTCCTGATATTCCTTCGTGATCTTATCACTCTGCTTCTCCTTCGCCTTTGCATCCAGCGGTTTTCCGTCTTTGTCGACCGCCGTCTTGAGCCCATCCATTTTGAGATTGAACTCTTCGGTAATATCATCGAACCAAGTCGACGCATTTACATCACCGAACCTCTTTGCGATTTCAATATCCGGAGTCAGCGTCCGGATATAAATTCTAAGTATCTTATCGAAATCAGACTCCAGCCACTTCTCAATCCGGGCGGTTGGGATAGTGAGGACTCGAGCGATTTCCGGCCCGCGCTGTTCGACCGTCAGATTAATCGCGTCGAGGATCGGAAGCCGATTGCCGATATTTCCCATTCTCTTCGCTGTAACATGCGCAGCGTCTCGAGCGGTATCTTTGAACGAGACTTCTCCCGTAACCGGGTCGAACCCTTCTCCCTTCATTTCCTCCGTCACAACAGCACGAAGTTTATCCGTCCGCTCGCGCATTTTTCCTTTCCGAGCGTCGATAAATTCTTTCGCTTTTTCGGGAGTAAGTTCCTTAACCTGCTCCCGTAGTTTTTGCGCCCGAACAGCCCGGCGGGAATTGATTGAGTTAGCCCGTTTAAGATACTCCCCCAGAACTTCCGTGAAATACTGCTTCGCTTCCGCAGGGTCAAGCCCCTCAAGATCATCGATCCGGTCGGTCAGTTGGTTGAGTGAAGACGAAAGATCATCCAGCTTGTTCTCAAGCCGGGCCGGGATTTCTTCCAGCTTGAGCAACTTTATTTCGAGTTCATCAAAATCTTCACCAACTTGTGCGAACTTAGTCTTAGCCGCGCTGAGTAGCTTTGCAATCTTCTCCGGCGCGACTTTATCAATATCCGCGATCATCTTCCTCGCCGCATACGCTGCGCGAGTCAATGTGTTGATTTGAAGCTCTTCCGCCCGCTCGATCTTCGCCAACTTCGCGGCCTGTTTCTGCCCATAAACCACGGCGGACTTGTTAAGATTGCTGACCCGTTTCTTAATCTCCAGCTTCCGCGAAGACAAATCCGCTCGTTCTTGCGGGTACAGGGCCTCGTAAGTTTTGAGCGTCTTCTTAAGATCGGCTACCCGCTTACCCGCCTCGGTCGGTTTCGTTCGTCCGTCTGCACCGATCTCAGTCAATGGATTGTCTTTTTCCTTCTTCAGTAGATGCCGAATTTCAGCGATAGAGTCATCAATATCGTAGAACTTCTCCAGCTTCTTATCGAGTGTCTTCTGTTCTTCTGCAAATTCTTCGAGAAGCTTGGTGACTTCTTCCTCACTCATCGACGCATCAGCGATGAACTGTTCGTCCTTCGCCTGAGCTTTGCGATACTTCTCCATCCGTTCCGCGAACTTCGGCTTCAGCACGGTATTCTCGTAGTGATCCGCAAGAACGTCGACCAGCCCGTTGTAATCTTGAGAGATGGCGACCGGATTAGGAACCCTCATGATATAGTTAGCGTCACCGACGATCTCGTCGGGAAGCTTCATCAAGCCAGCGGCCTGGGCTTCCTCGGCCAATGGATCGAGAATTTCCGCCCGGACCTTATCGACAAAAGCTCTAACCTCTGCCGGAACACTAGCATCTTCAGAATGTGCGTATCTCCACGCGGCTTCATTCCACTCCTTCCGCGTAAGTTTACCGGCGTTTCGGGCCGTCAGGTGGTTTCTGAACGCGGCTGCAATCTTAGGGCCGGCGCCTTTATGAAGGTACTGATCGAACGCCTCATCCGAAGCGTTAATCAGCTTGTTAAACATTTCTCCCCGATACGCATACACTCGGTTCTCAATCGTAGCCCCTTCTACAATTGGTCCCTCGTACCGAAGCCCGGCGTCTGCGATATTCCGCATGAAGTTTCGCGCGGTCTGGAAACTAGACTCAACCACGCGCGTAACCGGGCTGACGAACTCAGTCGCCTTATCCATCATAGTAGCGCGAGTAAGCCAGTTCTGTTTCGTCTTACCGAGATCGACCCGCGCGGAAGCCGCACCCAAGTTCCCTGTCTGGCTATTCCGGGGAATTACCACATCTTCCATCCCAGTCCCGAACCTCGGATGCTGCGCCGGGACCGGCCCGTCAACTTTCGTGAGTACTGATTTATCCAGTACCATAATTCCGTCGACCTTCGGATTTACCTCCTCGACAATGATGGAGTCGAACCCCTCTATCTTAGCCTGTTTGACGATCTCAGCCAAGTCGTCTATGGTCTTACCGACGAAAGCAAGAGACTCAGGGGAAACTACCAGTGCTCTCTTCGGTGTGTACTCATACACATGCGCGGCAGAGTCCCGACCGTATGGGGAAATATGCGGCGTATCCGCAGCCTCATCAAATTCCTTACCCACACGATACGTGCCTGTGATCGGCTTAATCCGTTTGACGGCTGTGTCGCCGCCTTGGGCGATTGAGTTCGGTATGGTCAATTCACCGGTTGAATTACCCATATCATAAGCTGCTTTTCGCAGCACTCGTTCATCTGCCCCAGCCGCCAGCCGGCCGAGTACCCCACCTATAACCGTTTGGGCGAGGATGGACGTAGCAGACTCAAACGCCGTGCGCTGTTCCTGGTTCAATTGAAGCGGTAGTTCCTGCAACGCACCAGCCCCGCCGGCGAATACCGCAGCCTGAAAAGCTGCCTTCGCGCCCCGGGCTTCGCCGATCAGAGGGATGAACATAGTAGGACTCAACGCACCGCCGGCCAGCCCACCGAGGAACCCAGGCCACCCACCGTTAACCGCCTTCTCCCGACGAAACGTCTCCAGCCGAAACCGCTGTTCCATATAATCGAGTTCAGCGATTGAATGAGTATCTAGAAAATACTCACGGTACGGGAGTAGCCCCCGCTTCTTCAATTCTTCGTCCTTCATCGCCAGGAAATTCTCATCCCGCGGAAATACCGGCCAGGTGAGAAAGTCCCAGGTATTTACTACATCATTCTCAAGAATGAAAGAATTAATAAACCCCTGCCACGAAGTAGTCTCTGGTTCTTCCGCTCGCGGCAGTGGAACCGCGGTCGGGCCGATTATATTAGGATTATCAACCATCACTGTCCCTGCACATTACCAAGCGGATCGAGGTTTTCAGGCATCACGTCTTGCGGCAGATGTCCGAGCAGGCCCCGCTTACGACCGCGGAGCTTACTGACATTCTCCCGTTTCGTCTTGAAGATATTCATGAGTTCCTCATCGACCGGCTTCCCAGTCATCATAGACTCAATCGACGCCGTGTTCATGACCTTCGCCTCAAAGTCCGCAAGATCATTTTCCGCCTGCTCAAGTTCATAGATCACGGAAATACGCTCGAAGACTTCCGGAGGCGGAACTACCGAAACGCGCTGATCCCGACGAACAGTCCAATTCCCATTAATGTCTTTAATCGCATAAGCGTATGAGGGAAGTTCCGTCCGTTCGCCCCGCTGATACGCGAGAACCTCATTCTCCGTCTTATCGTCGGAAATCAGTTCAAATTCTTCTCCGTCCTTGACGTTCAGTTTGTAGAAGAGGTCATCTTGGATCAGTTCCGTACCGTACTTCATGACCTCCGATGGAAGGAATTTTTCCGGAGGATACTTAAGATACGTTGACTGAGTACCGAACTGCGTGAACCCCCAATTGGCGAAGACGGACTTACCGGCGGCCTGAAGGGCCTCCGTCTTTCCCATCCCCCGCGAGCGAAAATCTACATAAGCCGCGTTCAGTTCCCGCGCCAGCGCCGGCTGTTTCCACCCCGTTTGATTAAGCTGCGCATCTCCGAAAAGCAGGCTGGAGAAGAACCCGGGAAGATTGGACTCAGCGAGAGACTGAACTTCTTTCGCAAACTCAGGATCACGAATTTCCGTTTGTGCTTCCTCCTTCATCACTTGAGTTTGTTTGATTTCTTCCGCCGTAGTTCCCCCGCGAACTTTTGTCATCAGGTCCGCCCCGGTTACAGACCCACGCAGTACGCCGTAAGCAGTAACCATATCCTGCGTCGTCTTGTCGACTCGGGTAGAAAAAGCGTCAGGATTCTGCTGCGAAAGCCTCCACATCATATCTATCGCCGAGCGGAAACGTTCCGGGTTCGGTTCCTGCCGGACCATGGAACTGAGTGTCTGTGTCACAATCGGCGCAATCATCCGGTTAGCGTCAGTCTGAGGAACAACGACGTTGGAGAAGTACGCCTCATCCCCAGCGCGCAACCGCGCCACGCCCTCATCTCCAATAACCGCGTTAGCGATCTTATTGTCTTCCGAGTTATCCGACCGCAGGATGGTCCGACTATTGATCGCCTCAAGTCCGGCCCGGCGATCCGCATCCGCAGCCTGGCGGTCCTTAAGAATTGTATCGAGCTTATGCACAGTATCGTAATCTGTGATAAGCCCCTGCGACATGGCCTTCTCAGTATCCATATTCGTCCACTTACCCGCCCGGGCAGAGATAAACGCCTGGTTAGCGAACTCCTTTTCCGCTTCCGTCTGCGCTTTCAGTGCCGCGCTTCGCTGCGCACTTACCTCATTATACGCATCTTTAGTCGCAGCCATTCGCATCTCAAACGGGATACCGACGAACCGAGGGTCATTGTCGATGTTTTGGTCAAATGCTCCGGAAGCGGTATCGGCACTACCGATAACATTGGACACGTAGTTACGAGTTTCTTCTGGCATGAACTGAAGCCAGTCGTTCCCATGTGCGGCGATTTCTTTATCAACTCGAGGCGAACCGGCATTGTACGCAGCAGCCGCTTTAGTCATATCCCCCTTATACCGTTTCAGCTCATCTCGAAGAAGAGCCTGCCCGATCTTGCGGTTATAATCCTCATCCGTCCGGAAACGCTCTGCATCCCATTCAAGCCCGGCCAGCCTTGCCCCGGCCGGTCCCATCGCAGGCATAACCTGAGCTACGCCTACGGCCCCTTTCGGGCTTATGGCAGATTGCCGGCCCCAAGACTCTTGATGTTCAATCGCGGACCAAAGAAGATCGAAATTACCCTCTTCAAGTTTCGGGGTAACTTCTTTAGAAAGCTGAATATGACCAAAATCATTCAGCTTATCCGGAAGGAACTCCAGTCCATATTTATCCTTAATGTAGGCCCTATTGTCACGAAGCCACTGAAGTACTGGCCCATCATTCAGGTCCGCTGCCATCCCACGCTCATGCCGCGAGCCAGGCGCTCGTCGTACATTTCCATACTTATCCCGGTAGACCTCTCCCGAAGGACGTGCCGCAATTCCAGCTTTCCCGCTTTCATATCGCCGTCTTGCGTCTACCTGTTCCTCTCGGGTCCGTCGAAGCGATCGGATACTTACCTTCTTTCCTGTAGCCGCCTCGGCTTCAGTGATCGCGTCTTGCAGTTGTTTGTCGAAAATGGGGTTTACGTCGAAATGCGGGGCGCGAGTAGCCCGCGGGTCCCATCGATCCTGAAGGAAAGATGAAGACGCTTTCTCAGAAGACTTTACGTCTTTCCACTCCGTAGATCCGGCCTTCAGCTTTTTGTACGGAATAAGCGCCAGTTCGTAGTAGGCGTCATCCTTCAGTTTCTGCTTCTGATTTTCACCAAGACCAGAAGCATCAATCTTTTCATTGATCCGCGCGAGCGAAGCTGTAAGATTTTCCGCGCTCGGGGACTGGTCGAGAAAAGTTTGTTCCGTACTGAGTGACTTTTGAATCCCCGTCAGTGCGTATTGATCCTTTAGCTGAAGATCGAACTCAAGAACCTGGCCGAAGTACGTCTGCTTCGCACTAGCTGCGCGAACTTCAAACTCCTTACGGATGCTCGGGGGAAGGGAGTTAAGGTATTCTCCCCAGTGAGTATCCCACATAGCTTCCGCCCGGTCTCGATTATTTGGGTCGTCGGGAAGAGCATCCCGTTTCCACTCAATGAACTTCTCATTCATCGAGTTCATAGTTCCGTCGAATTTAATCAGCGCGTCGAACTTTGCATTCTCATCATCCCGCGCGAGAAGTTTTTCCCCAATTCCGCCCAGAGCCGCAGCCATCTGAGAAAAGCTGCGAGCTACGCCTGAAGAGTCCGCCTCGAAATACCCCAAACCCTGTTCCGAGGGGCGGGTCCGACCAGTTACCGGGCTGTTAATTTTCATATGACCACTCTCGGTTTGGGGTAAGGCACAGGGGCGTAGGTTGGGGCGACACTGCGCGATCTGCCGATCATTGAACCACCGGCAGACAGGAAACCAGTAAGAAGATTACCAACCCCACTCATCCGATCCAGCCCGGCTTGTGCGTCAAAGTTCGCCGCCTGAACGAGGTAATTGTACTTCTCAATTTCCCCCGCCTGTCGAACGTTCAGTGCATCTTTTCGACCTAGCATCGCGGCACTACGTCTCGTTCGCTTAGCTGAACCGCTGTTGAGGGACAGGCCAGAGGCTCCCTGCATAGCTTCTTGCTCCCCAAGCAGCGCCCGGGTCATATCATCTTGTTCTTGTTGATTGACTTGGGAACGCTCAATAGCGCGCTTGGCGTTATCCCTCGCTACATCAGCGTTCATTTCCGCGATCTTTGCCTGATATGACATCGAGGCAAAGCCCATCACGCCACTGACGATGGACGAAAGGGCTGGAAGAAGTGCTGCAATGGCCATTTACAATCTCCAGCGGCCGTAAGGGATATTATCGATTGGGATTATGGCCCCGTAAGGCTCAAATCCAAAGAAAGCGGCAAATCGTTCCGGCTCCCGCTGCCCAAACTCAACGTAAAACTCAACCTCTTTCAACACCTTAAGCAGCCGGTCCAGTGCCCGTCGCATATAGCGAAGGACGAAACGGAATTCTTTCCTAAAGGCTGGATACGTGAGAAGCCAAACACGGTACGGACTTACGAGCGAGGGTTTCCACACCCCGCAGAGAAGCAATGGAATACCATTTCGTTTCAGTATCCACGCTCTGCGAGACTTATTGAACAACAGTTTCGCCATTCCGTTCGTCCGGCTCATCTCAAGTTCCGCGTATGAGGCGAACCTATTGCCCGTCGGAAACTCTGTTAACTTATTGGCCTGTATCATCGCCGAGGTCCACATGTCGAACGTATCCGAGGATCGTAGCCGGGAGGGGATTTTCCTGAGAAAACACAATTCCTCCATCATCGTCGTAAATCGGATCGATGGAAACGTGCATCAGCTTACTGAGAGTGTTCTCGGGTTCCGTCAGGATCGGATTTGTGGGTTCTTTGAACTCTCTAAGGTTCCCTTCCCGCGATCCGAACTTGAGCCCTTTGGACTCATTCATCCGCACGGAAACCGCTACGACAGCTTTACGATCATCCTCGACAACCTGTTTGGGGGAGGTAATAGGAAGTTCTTCTCCGAGTGCGGTGTACGGAAGACCGACTACCGCCGCGCTGAAGGAGAACCCAGGGTAAACTCGCCCGTCTTCAACTGTAAGATTTTCGACAACTTTCCCGTCAAAGAGCCCCGAAACAGTACATCCCTCAAGATGGCGAAGGCCATCGACGTGATTGTACTCAGAGTTAAGAGACCAGTCTCTAGACTCAATCAGCGCCGGGTCTTCCGCGTCTTCGGAAATCTTCTCAATGTCCCGAATGAGTTCGACTCGAATTCTCGACGAAGTAACAAACTCCGTCACTGTCCCCTTGGCATTCTTGTATCTCCAAATCTTCCCTACGTCCCCGGAGGAGAAGATTGGAACACTCGACCTAAGAGTAACTTCTCCTGAGAACCTATCCGCCGTTAAGTCCGCATTAGGCTCCGTAGAACCCAAAGCCAGGGCACAGTCGAGGAACCAGAAAGAGTCAAGATACTTCGCCTGCCGCTCGACAAAGCCTTCGAGATACTTAACCTTGCGGTCTCTAACAGTCCGTTCCACAACTACGTATGCCCGGTCATCCCGGCGCTCTTTCACCTTCGCCAGTGCCCGAAAGTATCCATTAGTCGCCCATGGGGTCCAAGCGAAGATACTCTGTTCCTTGACTACCGTAAAGCACAGGATGAGTCCCTGTGCCGTTTGAGCCAGAACATTCTTGTACGGGGAATTGAAGTAAGCCCAAGACTCAATCGCAGCGTCTTGTGAGAACAAATGATTGGAGAGGATCGAAACATCCATACTAGCGAAGGTCTTGGAAAAATCGCTATAGGTGAGGAGACGTGCGGCCGAATTATCCTCATCGATGATGACAATATCTTCGTTGATCTGAACCGGCGGGGCAGCGCTACAGCCGTTGTAGGACTGGCGTTCAGCGAGTGCGTCCGTTGGGGTGAGCGGCCCACCGTTAGTCCCCACAAGTTGCCACATACCGGCCCGACTAAGGGCCAACAAGCCGCTGCGGGTCGGGAGTAGATGTCTGATGGACTCCACGACCGGGCTATCGACCTCAAAATCGTAGGAATCATTGTCTAGAGTGATGTCGGAAACATCAAAGTTATTAAACTTCCCCGGGCGCGATCCCCAGATAGTGAGTGGATCATTCTCAGTCGCCGCATATATCTGGCGCTGCTGGAAGACACAAGAAAGTTTAGGATACGTTCCAGAGTCTGGACCTTTGTTAATCGTAAACAAAGCACCTGAACCGGTCGAGGTAGTAATTGCGACGACTGGAGAAGTATAATCTCTCCCTCCATTAATCACAACTACGTGGAGAATGTCCCCCGGTACGTGTGGACCAAGGGTCAGATTGTTCACAACCAAATACCCGATGAAGCCCGAACCATCTGCGTCGGTGACTGTCATGGTATCAGCCGCCGCGTAGAGTACGCCAGGATCGTCTACGTCGATGGACTCGATCTTACTCGGCGCAAACGGATTACGCGAGACCGGCGGCGTTGTTGCGAAGTCAGGGATGATATTATTGTCGATGAAGATAGGCCCGTAGGCCCGACCTACGTAACCGAGCTGCGCCGCCCGCGTGACAGTCGTATCCTTAGAAACAATGATCGAGCGATAGACGTTGTAATGATGAACTCCATCCATCCGATCCCACGTGAGCACGCCCTGGCCCGCCGTGGCGGCGTAGTTGTTTGAACCTGTGACCGCTAGAAAATCCGAAGGAAGACTTTCCTCACCGTCCGCATTAACTGCCGTGACAGCCCACAGCATACCAGCAGTTCCGCTCCCGGCGCCGCCCCCGCCGGCGAAGGCATCGAACGACAGCCCCGTAGGAATGTCCATCACATTATCGAACGAAGTGAGGTTCAATTCCCAATCCGCTGTATCATTTCGGATCAGATCATAGGGCGGAAAGTCAAGAGAGGTAATCCGAACGGTATCACGGACCTGGGAAAAATGGAGACCACTCAGGTCGGTCGACGCGAAGGGCGTGGTAAGAGTGTAGATACGCTTTGTCGAACCAGAGGCGAAAGTTCCGAAACCGGTAAGATTCAGTGGTTCGCCAAAGGTATCGTAAAGATCATACTCATCCGCTGTGGCGTTGGTAACAACTGCGGTAGTCCCGGTGAGTGATCCGATACGGGACGTACCACTCATATTGATGAGTTTGATCCAGTCCCCGTTCGCATACCCATGCGCGGTTTGGGTGATGTGCGCTGGATCGGTAGAGTCAAACGCATCGATCCCCTGCCCGCTTTCCAAGACATACGCTCCGTCTTGAACGAAGCGGACGTAGTTGTGGCCGAAGACGAGAAGGTAGGTGTTGGAAATCCGGAAGGAGAATTGAAACGGAAAGATACTGATGTCTTGATCGTCGTGCATCAGATATTCGTAGAATTCCGTTCCCCCTCGGTTGGACAAACCGCCCCGGTAATCCACGAACCAGTTCCGGGCCTTTTTCAGGGCAAAATCATACTTCTCGAGATCGCCCCGATTAACGAAGGTTGGGGAAATCTCCCCAGCGATCATACCGAATTTGATGACTTTTTCAGACATTGGAGTTTGTCAGCACCGGGCCGTAGGGGTAGAAGTAGCGGTCATGGCCTGAGGATGGACCACTTACTCCACGGGCGATGAGCCAATCGGGGATGGTCTCGAATTGGACCTGAGAGTCATTCGCTTCCTGTTCCCTTGCGTCCATGATGGAAATCTGCGCGAGCTGGTAAAGTTCTTGCGCCCGAATGGATTTTCCAGTCAACGGGCGGGCGATCATCGCTCCGAGGGTGTAGATGAAGGCGTTCGTGAAACCCTCATCCCAAAGAGAGATGTTGACGTCAAGCCGGCTGTAGATGAGGATCGGCTCTTCGAGGTCCGAAAAGAGTGCCCGAACAGTTCCATGAACCCCGATCTCAAATCGATCATAGGTCGCGAGATACTGCGGGGCAAGAAGGTCAGCCGGTAGACCGTGAGCATAATTCCAGGGTGGCAAGGGCTGAGTCGAGTCCCAATCCGTCGACGTATTGCGCTCGCTAAGCTGAGCAAGTCGTTTAGGGGCTTTCAAGCACCCCCAATGCGCGGCCTTGCCGACGCTCCGGTAAACCCGAGGATACCACAAAGAACACAGTTCAGCCTCCCGCGAGGCTTCTGTGGGAGAACTGACTGTGTTCCGATGGCCCAAGGCTTCAAGAGCCAGGTTGAAGATGTCTACTTTAGACTCAGTCGCCATCGTCTTCGACCTGACGCTCGATCGAAGTCTTCTGTTTCTTCGCCTTGGCCAGGGCCGAAAGCGTCTGAGCTTCCGTTACCGGAATGATCTTCTCTTCGATATTCGAGGTAAGAATGCTTGCATCCTTCGGAAGAAGGTCGAGGTATTCGTCTGGAACTTCAGTCCCCGTAGGGGTAGCCCGGTAAAGGCTACCCCCACAGAAGAAGTTCCTCTTGAGGAGGACTTTCATGATCAGTTGCTCGCATCCGCAAAAGCGATATACTTCGGATAGTTCTTCGTCAGGAAAGCATTGATCTTTCCCGCCGTGAACGCCGCAGTCGCAGTGGTCTGGAGAATGCCGATATACCGCTCATACGTGCCGACCGGGAGTCGTGCAGCCATGATGGTATAACCAGCAACCAGCGTTGCTACCGCGATTGCACCACTCGAAAGATGCACCGTGGCAGAACCGTCGGTTGCGATGGCGGCCTGAGCGTCGGAGGCAAGCTGGAAGTTTCCAGTCGCCGAACCGCCACTCGTCGCCGTGGTGTCAACCTGGATGACGATCCAGAGGTCTTCACCGATGCCAAGGTCTTTCGACACAAGAGTCGTGTCAATGACATCGCCGACAAGGTAGCTGCCTGCACCGCCCGTATTAAGGGCGGTAGCATCAGCCATTTCAGTAAAATCATCGATCCACATTCTGCATCCCTCCTTACGAGACCAGAGCTTCGTCGGCGGCGAGCTGATCGACTCGGCGGCAGGGAATGCCATCGAAAGACATAACCTTCCGCCCAGCAACGTCATCCATCGACAGGGTTGAGTTCTTCACCTTCGCAACCATCTGGGTACGGAGGTAGGTTTTGATATTCCTCGGCATGTAGAATGCCGGGCGGCCCATGCCCACGTTCGGAATCATCTCGATTGCCCGAGTCATGAGGGTAATCAGGTCTGCGCCACTCGCCGCGTCGTACTGGAGAAGCGACTTATCGATGTTGCAGATACGGACTACGTACCGCCAGTCACGCACTGTCAGGCCAGCTTCGACCATATAGTGAGTGCGATACGCTTCCATACGCGCCCCGGAAACGCCGCCCTGGGACTCGATGGTGACAAGGCCCTTGTCCTCCATCTTGATACCAGCGCTCGAGCCTTTCGGGACGATACCGTGGACAGTGTTCGGTCCCCAAACGATAAGCCAGATCGAAGAGTTGTCCGAACCAGCGCCGCCACCAGTGATGATATTCTCACCGTTGTTTCCGGTAGTGGCATTGAACCGAGGAGCGAAGCCGGTGAACTCTTCCGGCGCCGTGGTTTCATTTCCGTAGAACATGGTGTTTGCCAGTTCCTGAGAAATGCCCTCGACGTGGGCGGAATCTTCCGAAAGACGGAACTCGGCGGTGTTTCCGTTCAGATCAGCCAGCTTCTTATCGACCTCACTGTAGGCT
>ERZ761584.358-NODE-358-length-15122-cov-3.879273_pt1 | contig 15122 bp, 20 predicted proteins | sample MGYA00512168_ERZ761584 | MGnify/ENA primary metagenome ERZ761584 (study PRJEB28899, sample SAMN03785564) | bioreactor sludge metagenome | biome: EBPR Sludge; feature: EBPR Bioreactor; material: 0.22µm filtered reactor supernatant | place: Saint Lucia: Queensland...
CGCTTGTACGGTCGCGGGGACCGCTTCATGAAAACTAGGGAGCCCATCAGGTTGCCTCGATTGATTGGCTGCGCTTCGCGGGCTTCGGCTGCGTTGACGCCAGCGGAGTGGATCCACACGAGCTGGGAAGGACCGGCCCAGTCGTGGGTGAAGCGGACGCTCCGCTGGCGCCTTCAACACATTCAGTTCAAGTCACCCTGCGGCAGCTTGAGGTCATCGAGGCTTGCCAGCAGCGCATCATGGGTGCGAGCCGCCGCTGCGGACATAGGCTGCCCGGCTCGGGCGAGGTCGACTCCACTGGCCTTCGCGAGCTTGACCAGCTCACCGAGCATCGCGGACGTGATTTCGCCCTTGGCGATCTGAAGCGCGAGCTGGTCCAACGCAGAGTCCAGAAGGATCGCCACCTTGGAGGCGATGGTGGACTCGGCGAGCACAGAGGCTGCGGCCTTCACGGACTCCGCAGACGGTCGCGTCGAGGACGGCTCGGCGGACGGAACCGCGGGGTAGTTCGGGTAGTCGGGGGGCATTCGAGGTTCCTTTTGATGGGGCTTACGGAATGGGCTGGGCAACCTGAACGGCGCCGATGGTGGGATCAAACCGCCACCGCTTGCGGCGAGCAGGCTTGGGGATGCGGGAGGGGATCAACTCACGGGAGACGAGAAGGTTCTCGATCGCAACCATGACCGACTCGGGCAGCGGACCCTTGTCGTTCACGGTCCACGGGAGGCTCCCGTAGCCGTTCAGCAGGTCGTAGCCGAGCGAGCTGACATCCACGGTGACCCACTGGTTTCGCTGGGTGAAGGCCATGTGAATTAGCTCCTTACGCCGCTGGGCTCGGCCTGCTCGATGACCGCCACGTGCGGGTCGCCGGGCTTGAAGTCCCAGAAAGGTGCGGCCTGCCTGTAGGTCTTCAGGCTGTGATGCAGGAAGCCTTCGCCTCGCAGCCAGTGGAACACGGCGGCTTCACGGGACACCTCGGAGGCACCGGGGGCGATGCCGAGGACCTCATCCGAAGGTAGTTGGATTTCGACCTGATTCGTGGACACGAGCGAACTCTCCTTAGTTGGGACCACTGAGGTCCCCTTGCTGGACCCACTGGGGCCAGCTTGATGGACCCACTGAGGGGCCCGCTTGAATGGGATTACGAAATGGGAATCCGAAGACTCTGGACGGCGGCACTCACTTCGCCGGCGGCCTTCCGTTCGGCTTCCGCTAGGCGAGCATCCACTTGCGCCTTGGCCTCACGAGCTGTCGAGGCTTCGTTGAGGATCACCGCAGCGGCCTCGAGGGCAGTCACGAGTTCTTCGACCTGGAATAGATCGGCAACCGCAGCACGAAGGCGCTTGAGGTCCCCGTTGCGGTGATCGGTGGGAATCGAAGGGCTCAACAAATGGACCGCACTGGATTCCACGTGGTCCAGCCTCAGGCGAAGGAAGGACACGGTGCGTCGAACGTCATCGACCGAAGGCAACGCCGAGGACGGCTCAATCGTCGGGAGCATGGAAGGGTCTCCTATTCGAGGCCCTGTTAGTTGGGCATCTCGGGTGTCGGATGGGCTGACTTACTTCTGTCAAGCTGAGGGGGAGTCGAGGACATCGAGAGCCACAGGCCCCGTCGCTTCGCTCCGGGGGTTACACGGCCGATGTGACCCAACAGGCGGAACGCTCGCTGGAACCCGGGTGGACTCTGGGGCCGGCTACCGCCGGCGGCGGCACAGGGCCCTCGAAGGTGCCCTCGGGTTCCCTCGTGGGTCCCTGCGAAGCAGTGGGGACGAGGGGTAACCGAGGGGCCCCTTCGGGGGGCTCTGGGGGGCCTCGGGGGCTTCCAAGGGTCGCGGGCTCCTGCCCGCCATAGGGGGACCCTTGGAGGACACCTTGGGAGGGGGCGGTAGCCCCCACTACTGGGGGTCCGCCAGTCTGTCCCCCAGAGGAAACGTTGCAGCTACGGGTAGTCTGTATACTTGTAGGTGCTACGTCCGTCGGACGGTCTGGGCCGGCCCTTCGCCTCCGATTTCCCACCCGAGGGCCTTCCTGAGGGCCCGCTTGAGGGCCCGGGTCCGCTTGAACCGTGGTGCCCTGAGGGCCTTCAGCTCCAGCCAGAGTTCCGTTGTGGTCATCGAGGTCCGCGTGGTGGTCGCCAAGAAATCCACGACGCCCGACTCCAAGTCCTTCGACTCGGCATCCGCTCGGGACTTCCGGGGCGAACCCGAAGGCCGCACCCAGTCGACCACCTTGGCTCCATCGGGCTGTCCCACATTCAGTCGGGCGTGGAGCTTCTGGCGGACCTGCGAGACGTTGGTCGCGTAGTAGAACTCCATGTCTCCGGCGACCATGTTCTGGACGTTCCGGCAGTTGCCCCGGCCCATGAGCTGGAATAGCCCTTGGACCGTGTGCGAGGCCGATACCTTCCCGATCTCTTCACCATCGGGAGTCTCGGTTGACCTGTCGGCACCCTTGGCGCCCAACCAAGCCGCTGTCGCTTGAAGCGGGCTGATGTTCCACGTACCGAACGAGAACACGGCCCGAGCGTTGCGGTAGGCGTTCGATCCTCGGTGATCACCACCGTACGTGATCCACTTGATTCGAGGAGAGTCCTTCACGCCGCGATCGGCGATGGCTTCCTTCAGGACCCGTTCGGCGTTCGCCTTCCGGGGCTGCAGCGTGCAGACCAACAGCTCCCAATCGGGGTTCGCGTCATGAACGTCCCTGATGGTGTCGGCGAACACGTCGACCAACCACTTCGCCTCGGGGTCCCCTTCGATTGCCTTGTCGGTCGTCTTCCGTCCGCTCGAAGCCTTCATGAGGTGGACCGTGACTTGACTCCAGTCCTTCCGCATCGGGACGCCTTCCCAGAGACCGGGATGGAGTGTCGACGCAGTCTCGACTTCCTCGTCCAGCTCTTGCAGACGATCGATGTCGGCGCCTGCGTCCAGGATCACGGCGGACAGTAGGTCCTCAGGCAGCGCCCTTCGATGCTGCACAACGCCCTGCGGAATCACCCGGAACTCGCTGGATAGATTCGAGTGCCCGAGAAGTCCCACGATGTTGTCGAGGACCCCGTCCGACTTCCCGCGCTTGAGTCGTTCCAGCTTCGTGATGATTCGGTCGACGTTCTCCGGGGGCTCGTGGCGGAACATGCGGTGTTCGCCTCGGACGAGACCCTCGCGCGCATCGTTGACCTTCGTGTTCAGCTCGGTGAGCCAACTGCGAAGGGCCAGCGAGTCCTCGTGCGGGCCCTCGAACATGTACCCCGATGCCCACCCTGCGGCGCCTCGCAGGTCTCGGATCTCCACACCGAACGGGTCGGCCTTGTGAAGGCCTTCGTCGATGATCGTGCCGCGCATCTCGCCGTTCCAACGCAGAAGGTCGTGCATCGACTCGCGGTAGGCGCGGGCGTGCGTGGCGAAGACGAATCGGAACCTTGAGCCCTCGCTGGGGGACACGCCGGGAAACTCGGGCTTCCGATGGACGTGAGCGATCTCGGCCGCGAGGCCTTCGGGATCCTTCGCCATCGAGAGCGTTCGGTTGATCACCTCCACACCCTCGGCGACCTGCGAATGCAGGATGATCAGGCCGAGGCCGGTGTCCGCCGGGACGTGTTCGTGAACGGCTGCGATGAACGCCTCGGTCGAAGTGCTCTTCGCAAGTCCCGTGTCGGCAGCGATCGTGATCCGCTTCGGGAGGCGCCGAAGGCAGGTCAGCGCCATGGTGTCGATCATGGCCTCGATGAGGCGGGCGTGATCGTCGTTCACCACGTTATTCGAGCCGTGTGCGTGCAGGGCTGCGATGGCGTACTCGAGTGCTGAGTCCTTGACGTTCTGGATCATCGAGAAAGTAATGGGTCGCACGATGGCAACCTCCTATTGCGGGACTGGAGTTCCAGTTGCCGCGGTTGAGTGATCAGGACTTGGTCGAGAGGTACTTCGCGTAGCTCTCACGCTCGTTCTGCTCGGCTTCGACTTTCAGTTGGAGGTAGTCGTCGCCGTCGTCGAGCGTTCCGTCTTCGTAGGCGGCCTTGCTCGCTTCACAGTCCAGAAGACACGTCGGGTCGTCGCAGTAGTTGCAGAACAGAGGCATCTGTATCTCCTGGGCGTTGGATGCTGATCCACGCCCCCAGCCGAGGGCCCCGAGGAGGAAACCCTCGGCTGAGAGCGGGACCTCAGCGTCGTTGGGGGGAACGACGTGTGGAATCAGGAATCAGGGTTGCCGCGAGGGGGACATGCAGAACGCCACCGAGGCCTCCGTGGCCGCATCGGGTGCCGTCGGAGAACTCTGGGTGTCCATCCGAACGAAGAACGCACTGCCGACAGGAATGATCTGTTCGTCGAGTTCGTTGCCGGGAGACGTACACGAGGTCTGCGTACCGATGATCGAGCACTTCGTGGTGGTGGACATGGTGGCTGCACCGCCCGGCGGGATCCATCCCACGGCGAACGTGCGGTAGTCGCTCGCACCGGGAGCCGTGCCGACCCACGCGCGCAGGCTGTTGAACTGAACGGGGACCGGCAGCGAGAAGCTCCCGGTGATCGAGGAGCCCGCACACGTGGCGAGGGTCGTGTTGGTCACCGTGCTGAAGTCCCGAACGTCGATGCACTGTGCTGTGAGAGTGTCGGCGGGATCAAAGGTGACCACGACCATCTGTCCGCAGGGCTGATCGCCCTTCGGCTTGGCGGCTGCCGAGGTGGTGGTGAGGAGAACCAGAGCGAAGACGAGGAATCGGAATCGGCGAAGGAACTTGAACATGATGAGGTCCTATCTGCGAGCTTGAACTCGCGTCTGCGAGCTTGTACTCGCGATGAGTTGGGCCGCAGCCGCGGCTGTCCTGATCCACCCTCGATCGTCGGGCGAGAGCAACAGCCGGGCTGGGCCGGGCTTGATTCGGCAGAGCCGGTTTAGATTCGGCGGCGGCGGTGAGATTCGGGGTCTACTTGGGGCGATCCGCTCGGCGCCGGTGAGCGAAGTCCCGAGCCGATCGTTCGAGCTGCGCGGTGGAACCGCTGATCAGGCCATACACGGCCGCATGAAGCGACCCGTCGCGCTTCATGTAGTTCAGGAACTGCGCCTGCTGTGACTCAAGCACTCCGGCCTCAAGGCACACCTTGGCCGCCTTGGCCCACACTGAGTCCTGCAGAGCGTTCAGCGGGTCACCCTCCGGCAGCGGAGCCAGCGGGTTGTCGATGAAGTCGTCCATCGCGGCGACCACTACGCCCGGCTCGAAGCTGGCGATCACGGCTTCGAGAGGCGCGTCGTCGGGAAGTGCCTCGGTCGGTGTCGTCTGTTCGGTCTGATTCGTCGGCGAGGTGTTGGTCTCTGCGGTCCCCTTGGCAGGGGCCTGCGTCGCCTTGGTCGCGAAATGGTTCGCGATCTGCTGGCACTCCCGCTCGGTGAGGACCAAGCGTCCGTCTGCCGTGATCGTTCCGTCAGCCTCGAACCATCCGAGCAGCTCACCGCTTTCGAGGACTTCGGCAAGCTCTTGGGCATCATCGCTTGCCACTGCGGCCTCCCGCAGCGATGTAGGCGTCCACCTCGGCCTGCGTGATGCCCATGCGCTGTCCAGCAGGGGTGACCTCGCCGGAGCCGGTGATGAAACCCGTGTCGCGCATCGTGTCGAGTCTGCTGCCGTAGGTCTGGCCTGCGATCCCCGTGAACGATTCGCTGACGGTGATGCTCGAGCGCGCCGGCTTCGTTGCCGAGACGCCATCGGCAGTCGCCACGGCGCCGCCCTTCATCTTCGCAACGTCCCTCGTGACGATCGCCGTTCCGTCGGTGGGAGGTCGAACGCCAGCGTCTCGCTCCTGTTGCCGGAGCTTGTCTTTCGCGGCTTCCAGGGCGTCGCCGGTGGGAATCGTGTTGGAGTCGTAGAGGCCAATCGATTTGTTCATGGTCTGGGTCCTTTCTGAATGGCGGCCTGAGTTGCCCGCAGCCGCAGCGGGGAAAATCAGCGGACCCCCCGGCAGGCCGGCTTGGGTCCGAAGGGCACCTCGTTCCGAGCGATCAGCGTCCGGGCGCGTCGGGGGGAGCGATGGTGGACCTCAGCAAGGGCTTCGAGAGCCGCGCGGACGACCGCCGCAGTGGACGCCCCCAGCTCCGCCTGAATGGCATCCGTGGGCATGCGCTCGGGCAGGTGAACATGAACACGTCGAAGCGTGGGAATGTGTTCGTGGGCTTCGTGCATAGGTGGGGCCTTCCTTGGTTGTTCGTGTGGGGTCCTAGACGGTGTGACCCCCTCCGTGATCGGTGGGTGACTGGCTGGTTGGTGTGGGCTGCTAGGGTCAGGGACCCCCTGCCGGATCGGTGGGCCGGCCCCAGAAACACGAAGGGCCACCCGGGACTGCTCCCGAATGACCCTCGTCAGCCCCCCAACCGTCTCGGCGGGCCTATTCGATCTGCTCCATTCGCCTCCGTCCACGTTGGGTCAGCCAGACTTCCACCTCGCGCCCATCGTGGACCGAGTCTCGCCGTTCCATCCATCCGCCTCGGCCATTCGAGAGCACGTCCACGGCCTGCGAGACGCCCCCCATGGTCAACTCGATCGCGAGGTCGCCGTGGAGGTCCGTCATCCGTTCGCCCTCACGCAGCGCGACCTCCAAGAGGACGATCAGCTCCGCGATGGAAGCACGGGGACCTAGGATTTCAGCGAAGTCCACGAGCCTCCGCCGGAAGGCCTTCATCGATTGATGGTTCACGACGCTGGGCCTCCGAAGAGCACGCACTCCGGCTGCCCACTGCACTCCCGCACTTTCCACCCGGATCCACTCGACTCCCGTAGGCAGGCCTTCGTGAGGCTCGCAGGTGTGCATCGCGGACCCTTGCCGACCGAGGCCAGCCCGGCGAGCCCGAGGCCCATGAGCAGGGCCGCGTTGGGATCCGGTATGGGCGTGATCGCCTGCCCCATCCGTGCCGACCAATCGAAAGTCAGTTGCGGTCGGTACGTGAACCCTCGGACCGTGATGGCTTGGAAGTCCGCGACCATGAGGCCGCCCGAGAAGTCCGTGATGGGCATCGAGGTGGCGTCGGGCTGCATCGTGAGGCTCGCCGATTCCCCGATCATGACCCCCGCTCGGCCTTCGGTGCGTCCCGCGAATCGCCACGTTGCCGTGAGGTCGTTCGCTGACGTGAGGTCCATGCCGAGCGGTTCCCACGGCGCCGCGTTGGCCTGCCGAATGAGGCAGCTCCCAACGGCATCCACGAGGATCCCGAGGTGTCCGAAGGTGAACGAGTGTGTGCCGTTCCCAAGCGGATCGTCGAACACGATGGACAGCGAGCGCAGGTCGAAGTCGAGCCCGAGCTGCCCGTTGTACATGTTCGCCGGATGGAAGGCCCCGGTGGTGTCTCGGAAGGCGATGGTGTTCTGCGTGACTGTCGCCGCGTCCAGTGCCACCGATGCAGTCCCCACCGTGTGCGACTCCCAGAGGTCCGAGACTTCCATGGATGCCGTGATGGTGAGGTGGGGCAGGGTGATGGTCTTCGGTGCGTCCACGCCGTAGACCGGAACGGCCCCGGCTGCGAAGGCGCCTAGCAGGGCCCACACTGCGGCCCCGATGGCGGCAGCGGCGACGATTCCACGAGCTGCCCGGAAGGGCTCGTCGTCTTCCCACTCGGGCGATTCGAGGACCCGCACGGGGTTCCGTTGTTCGTCGATCAGGCTCCACTCGGGCGGCATCGCGTGCGATCGGATGACGCCGTCGACCAGCCCGTGGACCAACTCGGGATCCAAGGGGGCCCGCTTGGGCGAGCCTCCGCGGACTGCAGCGAGTCCGATGACTCCGCCGAGTCCGCAGAGCAGCAGCAGGCCTCCGTGGGGTTCGGGCACGTTCACGTACTTCTGTGCCGACCACCCCGAAGTCACGCCGTCTGCAGCGACCGCGCGGACTTGAACGGATCCGCCGCCCCATCGAAGGGCTTCCAACGTGGGGACCAGCGTCGGATCGAACCAACACTCGTTGAGGGGCTCGGCGTCGGCCGTGATGAGCTGCTCGGCCTTCGTCCAGTCGAGCAGTCGGAACTCCCATCGAGCCACCGCAGGCTCCGCGAGCTGTCGCCACGCGATCCCACCCGATGTCAACTGCAGGGGACTCGGGTCGTGCGGATGTGCGCGAGCTGCTTGGGCGCCTACCATGATGACGAACAGAATCCCCAGCAGAACCAGGAGCTTGGACTCGAGTGCGTCGATGCCGTCTGATATGGTGTCGATGATGCGATCGGCTCTGCGTCCTCGCTGGGCTGCGGTGAAGGTCGTGTCGGGGTCGGCGGTGATGGTTCTGTGGTGGTTCCTGAACCGCCGGCCTCCTTCGATGCTCTGCACGTTCTCGGTCCTACGATCAGTCATGGTCTCCGGTCTCCCTCATGGGCTCAAGTGTGGACTGTGAGTAGCCACACAGTGAACCTGTGAGTACCGAACGAGCAACGCGAAGGCAAGCGAGGTGCGACACTGTCGCCGAAAGTTGAGTTCCGGGGCAGCTTGGGGGATCCTCTGGGCGCCTTGAGTCCCCTCAAGGGAGCCGAGTGGGAGCTGGCGATGACCGCACAGAAGCCGAAGCCGAAACGCAAGCCGCCCGTTCGGAGCCGACCTCAGTCGCTCCGCGTGGCGTTCACTGAGGTCGAGCTGGACGCCATCCGTGGGGCCGCCGAGCGGGAAATGTTGGCCTCGGCCACGTGGGCCCGCCGAGTTCTCCTGAGGGCTGCGAAGGCCGAAGGCTCTGAGGGCCGCTGAAAGCAGGAAGGCCTCCGAGGCGAACCCCGAAGGCCTTCGATCGAGCATCCCTCTGCGGAGCCCGTCCTCGGGCGTTGCCCTGCGGGCCTCTACTTGCCCAAGGCCTCCCGCAGGCCGCCGAGAACCGGCGCCCAGTCCACCGAATCGATGGCGGCCTTCATGTCGGCCAGCGTGGCCCCCTTGATGTAGGTGGTCTCGCCGACCCCGCCTGTCCTCGCGTGGCCTTCGATGGCCGACCGCGTGATTCCATCGACGCCCGCCCGGTGCAGCCGATCGATGGCCGAGTGGCGCAAGCTGTGGAACGTGAGGCCCTTGCGCTTGACGCCCATTCGGTTGAGGTAGCCCCGCTGCCCGCCGAACCACTGAAGCATCCGCGAGGCGAAGCCGTGGTCGCCGATGGCTTCGAGGGCGGGGAACAGTGGCGCCTTGGGATCGTTCGCCGTCTCGGTGCGCCGCTGGTCCACGAAGTCCATGAAGCCGAGGTCGATCAGGGCCTGAGGCACCGGGACCGTCCGAATCGAAGTCCGGTTTTTCACCTTGCGATCGGTTTCTTCGTCGGGCGCCACGCGTAGGCAGTGGATCCCTTCGAGGGTCACGATGTCTTCGAGGTGAAGCTGCGCCGCCTCGTTCGCTCGAAGGGTCATGGTCAGAGAAAGCAGCGGGCCCCAGAGACGTTCCATGTGGACCTCGCGCACCTTGGTCCGCTGCCGCGAGCCGAGGGCCTCGTCGACCATCGTCTGGCTGAACGTGGTGACCAGCTCTGCATCGGTGAACGCATCGCGAGACTCATGCGACGCGATCGATTTCTTCGGCCGCAGTCCGTTCGCAGGGTTTCGGGTCGCCCACTCTTGCCGAATCGCTTCGAGGTAGAACGCGTTGATGCCGCTGTGGTGCAGCGTCTTCGTGCCGACATCCGCAGGCTTGTCCTGCCGAGCCATGAGGCTGCCGAGGAAGTCGGCGACCTCTTCGGCGGTGACCTCGTCCAGCTCTCGCTGCGGTCCCACGGCCGCCACGAATCGCCCCAGCTTGACCGCCGCTTGATGCTCGGCGGTCTTCCAGTCGCCGCGCTGGACCTTGAGGGTCACATAGGCAGTCAAGGCATCGCCCAACGTCTTCGCTCGCTTGGCCTTGCCGAGTCCATCCATGCGCTTCGCGAGGTCTTCGAGCTGGCGCGCGATTGCGTCGCTGGCGGGTGATGAAGTCGGCCCCGAAGTTGAACTCGAGTTCGACCTGGAACTCTGGGGAAGCGAGTGCGCGTCGAACCGCAGGCCCTTCAAGGCCCGAAGCGAGGCCACTGCTAGGCGCTTGTGCAGCTCCACCGGCAGCGTCGATGGATCCTCGCCCACCAGCTTGAGGGCGGCTTCGATGGCCCACGGCTCGCCGTCGTGGACGGGCTCGGCGAGGACCTCGAAGGCATCCGCGTACGCTTCAGCCACGTCGTCGGCGTCCTCGTCTGACAGGGACTCGGCGAGGGACTCGTCGACCTGCTCCTGCAGCTTGGGCATCACGCGATCGGCGAACGCGCGGAGCCATTCGCGGACGCCCTCGGTGGGAGCTAAGCCGGCGCGGATGGCACTGAAGCCTGCGTCGAGTTGGGCGTTGTACTTCTCGGCCAGCTTGGTCGCCTCGCGGGTCGACGTGGTGCCAAGGGGCTTGGTCAAGTCGGAGGCCCCTACTTGGTCCACGAGGTCCAACGGGACCCGCCGACGGGCCCACAGGGCGCCCCGTTTCGAGACGAGGTGGCCCGCTCCGGTGCGACGGCGATGCTTGGGCTTGGACTTGGACATGAAGGGTCTCCTTCGATTTCGATCAGGCAGCCCGCACGCGCGAGCGCCGATGATGGGTTGAATGTCGAGCGAACGTCCACACGTGGAGGTGACTCAGCTCGACGCAGGCCTTGTTTCCTTCGGCGCCGTAGCAGGCATGATGGACGATCCACGTGGACGGCAACTCGCCGTCATCGCCAAGCCTCTCGTCGTCGACCTTGCGCAGGAAGTACTCGACCACGCTTCGATGTCCCCCGGCGCGCCCATGGCGGGCGTAGCCGTGGCCGCGGGGTTCTCCCGCTTTCGGAACGAGGCATCCGATCGTCTGCAGCGTGCCGTCATCGCAGAGCTTCGGCGCCTTACGTTCGCAGGCGACCCGGAGCCACTCAGTGATCGGCGCCGTCGGCGGCCGACACGGGGTAGCCACGTCGATCCCGCGCCGCAGCCGGTCAGCCTTCCGCGTGCGCAGGCGTCGACACCGCAGACAGTTCCCAGAGCCGTCGCGGTCTCCGGGCCATTCGATGACATGGCCGCGCGAACACTCGTGGGGGTACCGATTGACGTGAGCGTCTGTCCACTCGACGTGCGGAAGGTCTTCCGCAGGAGGGATTTCGAAGGCTTCGAGTAGGGCATCAAGGTCGGCATCGGGGGCCTCGTGGAGGACATCAAGAAACGCATCAAGGGCGAACGTCAAGGGCATCGGAGGTCTCACTTTTCGTTGTGAATCCGGGGACTTACCCGGTTCAAAAAGCAACCTGCCCGATCGGTTGACTTTCGTCAAGACCTGTGTATTCGGCGAAGCCGTTGGACCTCGGCGCCCGGGCCGTAGCTTCGGGCGTAATCCGAGTCCCATTCAGTGGCATGCTCGGTGCAGACGAAGGCGCCGCAGTAATCGGAGCCGAACGTGTAGTCATCGCAGACCTCACAACACTCGGCCTGCGTCCACTCTTCGCCGTTCCAGTAGATCAGCGGAACGAATCCGGTTTCAACGTCGTCCGCTTCGAGCAGCGAAATCTCGACACGCGAAGCCTCTACCGCCGCCGCGTCGAGTGTGTCAAGCGTCAAGCTCTCCGCCATGACCGCATGCCCGATGGCTTCGTCAAGGTCAGCCGCTTCGACGCTGTATCGGTCGGACGACTCGGGGCGATCGTGGAAGTAGCGGACGGCTTCGAAGGTGAAAACGATGGTCTCGGTCGTGGTCATGGTAGTGGTTCCTTGCAGTGTGGTAGTCGTCGGGGTCGGTCGACATGACCGGATCCACACTTCGCGCAGCGCAGGGGCTACCTGCTGCCACGCGAAGGCAGGATCCGATCAGTAGGCGCTGGGGTGCATCGCGATCGGGCCGTAGATCGGCTCGCCTGTCTCGGCGTCGTCTTCGCAAGTCCAGTGATAGAAAGCCCCGCCGCGCCACATGCCGCGGTCGGTCTCGAAGGCCTTCCACAGTTCCGAAGTGGGCGACGACGAGGACCCCACGGCGAACCGCTCGAAGTCGATTTCGCAGCCGTTGGGGATCGTGTCGGGATCGGCATGCCACCCGATGACCCAATCGAGGAACCCCGATTCCGCGGGGCTGTCGATGCGATAGAGGCGGGTCGCGCCGTAGTTCCCTCGCGGGTCGCCTCCGTTGTGCAGCGTGACCGCGACGAAGACATCACGCGCATAGAACCACTCGTCGGTGTCCTGCGGCGCGTAGACCGTGAACGTGAAGACCCGGTCGAAGTCGTTTTCGTGGTTGTAGACGTTGTCTCGCATGACCTCGCGGTAACCGTCGAAGCACAGCAAGCCGTTCTCGTCGGACTCGGTCTGCATGATTCGGTTCACGGCTTCGAGGACCTCGTCGGCGTCTACCTGTCCCACCGAGTCCGGGTCGTCCGTGAAGCAGCCAGACTCGAAGGCGTCGGCGGCGCAGGCCTCGCACATGCGAGTCCCGCTGCAGTCGTCCATGTCGACTCTGTAGAGAATCGAGGTCGGCCCCATCGTCTGACATCGACCCATGCAGGCATCGCAGCCCGGGTCGGAGCATTCGCAGGCTCGGAGGCGTCGGTCGGATGCGGCTCGCGCCGCTTGGGTCGTGGTCATCGTGGTGGTTCCTTCCTTCGTTCGTGGTGGCCCGCTTGGGGGCCTTCGTGGGTGGATCGATTGGGCCCGTGTGGTTCCTTGTGTGTCCCCACTCGGGTCGGCTTGTGTGTACCCCCACTTGAGAGGAAGTGTCAACAGAAAAGCGCAAGGCCGCGGATCCGGCGAGCCAGAGCTCAGCCATAAACTCGAGCAAAACCAGTGCTTTACGAGATTTTCGAGGGGGCGAAAAAAAATGCCCTAGGTGGGCACACAGCGGGGTCCATCGTGGAGTGCGTCGTCTACCCCGCGCCGTGTGAGCCCACTTGAGGGCCACTTCGTGAAGGCCGGGCGGGATCTTGCGGTCGGATCCGAGGCGCTTGTGTGTCCCCGATGTGTGCCCGATTGGGGGGCCTTATGTGGGGCCACTGGGGGGCCTTCGATTGGGCTTTCGTTCCCGGCCGGTAGGCGCCGGCTCGAATACACGGACGAATACTACCCGACAGCCGCCAACGTCCCCCCACGGTCCCCCTGCAGGCCCCCCTGTTGCCCCCTGCAGGCCCACTGCTGTCCCACCGAGGGACCCGCAGCAGCCTTCGGAGGAACGGCTGCGGGGTCGTCTGCGTCCTGCGGACACTTCCCCATGAACTGTCTGTCGGGCCTCGGGGTGGCCTAGGTTCGCTCCCACGGCGGGTGGGAACACTTACCAGCCCGGCGGGAGCACATAGGACCCTGTGAGGGCCTGCGGTGGCCCCTGTGAGGGCCTGTGAAGGCACCGGGGGTGCCCACAGCCGCAAGCCCGCAGCGTGCAGCAGGGGCCGCCCTGCAGCGTCACGGCCATCTATGGGCTGGGGGTGGGGGTAGCCTCCGCGCGGCACTGCAAGGGAGCCTAGGGGGGGAAAGCGCGCGCTACAGAGGGGACGTATGGGGCTTCAGGCGTGGTCAACGAACTTCGGCTGCCCCTGAGCGAAAAAAAATGGGGCCCCCTTTCGGGGCCCCCGGCTGTCCTCAGTAGCGCCTGTTTTCAGTCACGGTCCAGCCCTCAGCCTCGAATCTCTCGATGAGGTCGGGGGCGTCCAAGGTGACCCACACGGTTTCCACGTTGCGCCCCGAGGTCCGCCTGAGTTGGACCCAACGTTTCGCGAAGTCGAGCCGGGCGTACTCTGCTTCGCTGAGCCCATCAAGGGCGCCGGCAGGGACGCCTTCGGGCACTGGGCGGGACATTAGGCGCACTCCTTCGAGGTCTTGAGGGCAGCACGGCGGGCGCGCATCGCCTCACGATTACGCTCTCGTCGCGCAGCCTGTTGCTCTTCCGTACGCGTTCGGTGCGCATCGTAGGTGCGAAGGTACGCCCGCCGTTGTGCTCTCCGCTCCGGTGTCATCGCGATATGACGCGCCATCGAGCAGGGCCGGCAGTCCCCTCGCGCTGTGAGGTCAGCTTCAGGACCGTGCAGGGCGTGGCCCCGGATACAGTGGCTCTTCCAGAACGGATTCGACTCACCGCAGCCTCTGCGGCCGTGCAGCCGATTGTGTTCGGCCGTACTGAGCACCTGCAGATGTTCGACGTTCACGCACGCCCGGTTGAAGCAGCCGTGATGAACTTCTTCGGTCGGTGCGAGCGCATAGCCCATGGCGTGGGAGAGAACGATCCGGTGGACGTAGTGCTTCGATTCACAGCCACGCACGCGAATCATCCCATACCCTTTCTCGGTCTTGAGTCCAGGCCAGACCAAACACCCCGTGGTGGGATCCAGCTCCACCCGCGCGTAGATCCGAGACGCAGCGTCTTCAATCACCTTCAGCTCGGTAGAGGATGATTCGTCCATGTTCGTCGGGACCTCCATAGGGATACTTCTTCTTTCGCTCGGCTTCGGATTTCACGGCTGCCCGTTCGCGGCACGAGCGAATGACCAGCGCGAGGTCCTCGCGGAAGTGCGGCTCCAGCTTTCGATGCAGAGCAGATGCCACCTGCAGGGCCGTAGTCGGCGAGCGATAGTTCAACACAAGCTCGCAAATTTGAGAGCAGGGCTTGTGACGCTTCAGTTCACGCCACACACCGCAGCCAGCGAGCCATAGGCGAAGCTGCCGGGCATAGAAACGATCAAGGCGTTTCGGGGTGTGTGAAAGGTAGAAGCGGGGGTCTTCCGATTCGGGACTGCGCCGCGCCTCGAAGGCTGCAAGGCACACGAGCGCAGCCAGCAGGGCGTCGAGTGGAACAGCGGTGAACAGCGCCGCAGCTCTTCGCTTGCGCTCCGTGTCCAAGCTCGTGGACCATCGTCGGGCCTGCGAGAGCAACTCGGCATGCCACGCACGAAGCTCCCTTGCGGCCACCGAACTCTCATCAGCGAGAACCACCTGAATCAACGGCCGAACTACGGCGAGCCATCGGCGCCGTTCGTAGACCTTCGGGGCCGATACCGTCGGATGTCCGTAGATTCGGACTCGATCGTAGTGGGTGGCACAGAACGTGGACGCATCATCGCGGAGCCGTGAGCATCCCCGGATCACGCAAGGAAGTCCTGCGTAGAGTGATCTTCGGTCCGCGATGGTGTCCCCCGACTTCCTCGGTGGGCGCTTGTACGGTCGCGG
>ERZ761584.359-NODE-359-length-15032-cov-11.906590_pt1 | contig 15032 bp, 14 predicted proteins | sample MGYA00512168_ERZ761584 | MGnify/ENA primary metagenome ERZ761584 (study PRJEB28899, sample SAMN03785564) | bioreactor sludge metagenome | biome: EBPR Sludge; feature: EBPR Bioreactor; material: 0.22µm filtered reactor supernatant | place: Saint Lucia: Queensland...
CCGACGATCGCTACGCATCCGCCGCGATCGAGCACCGGATCATTCCATACACGGATGACGCAGCCGGCGCTGCCTACGGCGTCATGCTGGCCACGCCCGCTGACCATTGCTGTGGGCGGCTGCTGATGGTCGATCTCGCGCAGCCGCATCGGCTCAGCGTGGCGTATGCGGACGGCGTAGCGACGATGTGTGTTGACGACGTGTGCGACACCGCCCGGATCGATCTCGGCCCGCGCGTGCGGCCGGAACTGCTGTGCGTGGCCGTCGACCCCGGTGAGCCGGGCGGCGACACGGCCGTGTGCCGCTTTGGGAACATACACGTATGAACCTCTTACCGCTCGACACATTCCGCCGCCTGCTCGGCCTGCACCCCTACCACTTCTGGGGGCTGGCCGGCGATCGCGCGATGCCCGTGAACGCCAAGTGCAGCGGGCTGACCTTTGAGTACAGCTGGCAAGGGACCGACGCGGCCGGACGCGACGACGTGCGCGCCGCAATCGAGCGCGCCGAGCAGAAGCTGACCGCCTATGTCGGCTACGCGCCGGCGCCGCGCTTCGTGGAGACCGCGCCGCTACCCTGGCCGCGCTATTTCCAGGCGCCGCTTGTACGCGGGCGCGACCGCGATGGCGACGGGCTGCGCGTGGCGGTGAAAGCGCCCGACGGGTATGTACAGCAGATGGGGGTGGAGTCGCGGACCCTGGTCGCCCAGGCCACAGTCGCGCTCGGCACCCTGGTCTACAGCGACCAATTCAGCACCGGATTTCCTGACACGTTCACCATGACCCTGCCCTACGCCGGCAGCGACCCGAGCGCGATCGCGGTCTACATCACCGCAGCGGACCGGCCCGACGGCGCGCCGCTGAGCGAGCGCTGGCGTATCACCCCGGTGCAGGTCACCATCACCGGCGGGACGGTCGTGATTGTCGGCCGCCGCTGGCTGTGTGTGAAACCGTTGCTGTACGAGCGACCGAACGGCGTGCCGATCGATCCGGTCAGCGCGGCGAACTTTGTCACTGCGCTGGACGTATACGCGCGCACGGTCGACGGCGCCGGCGCCAGTGTCACAACCTGCCAGGCCACGCTGGAGTACGAAACCAACGACTGCGGCGGCTGGGGCCGGGCCTACTGCGGATGCAGCCCGACCAGCTCGAGCGACCCGGGCACGGTCGGCCAGGTGATCGCCCGGGCAGCCGTGCGCAATGCGCAGCTCGGGCTGGTCTACGCGGCGGCCGCAGTCTACAACCACGACACCGGCGCCTGGTCAGATCTCGGCTGTAGCACCTGCTACGCGGAACCAAACCGGGTGGTGCTGCGGTACTTCGCGGGCTACCCAGCCGACAGCCAGGGCCAGATGGACTCGGCGTGGGCCGAGATCGTCACGTATCTCGCGGCGGCCGAACTGAAAACGCGCATTGCGGCCTGCCAGGACGTGAATGCGCGCCTGTTTGAACTCCAACAGGACATGGCGTTGCAGTCAACCCAGACCGAGCGCTACCAGGTGGCGCCGCAAGATCTTGCCAACCCATTCGGGACGAGACGCGGGCATATTCTGGCGTGGCGCGCCGTCAACGCCAGCTCAGGCCGGCTGCTCAGCCGGGGCACGCTGGCCTAACCAACAAAGGAGCACCTCATGCCGAACAGTCAAACAAACGAGACCTACACCCAGAACCAGATCCGCGCATTCACGCAGCGCGGAGGCCCGCGCCCCTCCATCCCGATCCGCTATGCCGGGTCGGATGAGCAATACCTGATGATGGGCGACGTGTCGCGCCCGGACCGGGGCAGCATCACGCCGATCAACGTGAACGACCCGCGCGTGCGCGGCCAGTTTCAGCGCACCGGCGTGCAGATCGACGCGCCGGATATGCCGTCGAACACCGTGTCGTTTAAGCAGCGGCGCGGCGGTATCCCCTGGTACAAATTTCGCCTCGATTGCCCGATCAACATCTACGAGTCGGTCGGCTTCTGCGCCGACCCGAGCGACCCGATCAACGGCTGGGAGAGCCTCAGCGTCAACTCGCGCGGCATCGCCACCGACAAGAGCTACAAGGGCCGCACGCCGTTCGACGGCTCGGATGAGACGATCGCCGAGGTGGGCTTCTCGTGGTTTGGCGATGTGTACGATCTGGGCGGGCTCTCGATGGGCGAGCAAGGCAGCACGCAGGTGACCACCGAGGTGGTCGATATCGTCTACGGCGGCCCGGTCACCTGCGCCGACTGCGGGCCGGCCAACGACGGCACGAAGTGGATCTACGCCGCACAGCAGACCGCCGGCGGCTCATCGGCCGTGAACAGCCAGATCGTCTACTCGACCGACTACGGCCTGACCTGGACCAACCTCACGATTACCGGCATCGGTGTCGGCGTGCTCATCCAGGCGATCGATATCGTGGGCCAGTACCTCGTCGTCGTGGCAAAAAGCGAGAACGCGTACTATCTGACGCCGATCAACCAGCTGACCGGCGTGCCATCCTCGACCTGGACCAAGATCACCACCGGGTTTGTGGCGGCGAAGACGCCAAACGACATCTATGTACAGTCGCCGAATCGGGTGTATTTTGTGGGCGACGGCGGCTACATCTACGTCTCGACCAACATCCTGGCGGGCGTGACGCCGCTCAACGCCGGCTCGGCCACCACCAACAACCTGCTGCGGATCGCCGGCGACGGGCGCGGGAACCTGCTGGCGGTCGGCGCGTCGAACACCAGCCTGAAATCGACGAATAACGGCCTGACCTGGGCCGCGACCACCGCGAGCGTGACCGGGACCCTCCAGGCGGCGGCCGTGCTCGATAAGTACATGATGTATGTCGGCACGGCCGCCGGCGGCGTCTCGTATACCGAGAACGGTGGCGAGACCTGGACCGCGCTGACATTGCCAGGCTCGGCGCTCTCCGCCGTGCAAGACATCGTGTTCCCGACCGCCGAGGCCGGCTGGATTGCGGCCACGCGCAGCGGCCCAACCGCGACGTTGATCGCCACCACCTTCGGCGGCGCGCTCTGGGCCGAGGCGAACACCAGCCGTTTACCCACGCTGCCGACGTTCGGCCGGGCCAACCGCCTGGCGGTGCCAAACAGCCCGGACCTGGCGGTTGCGGCGAACAATCTGGCCGTCGCCGGTTTGGGCGGCGGCCTGGTCGACGGCGTTGTGTATCTCGGAGCGGCGCCGGTCTACTAGGCGCCGACTGTGTGGGCAGGCGCGGCAGCGTCGTGCACGGCTGGGCCGGCTGTGCACAACGGATGAGACAGTCCCTCCGTCTCTGCCGCGCTCGCCAAGAATGGAGGGAACGTGGCAGGAGGGACCCATGCGAGGACGTACCCCACCGCCCGAGCTGCTGCTCGAGCACATCGTGCCCAGCACCGGGCGCACCATTCACATCCGCAAGCTGTCGGTGTTCACCCGGGGCGCGATCAGGTCGGGCGTCATTCGAGCGAACCCCGAACCCGAGCCGCCGCTCGTGACGATCGACTACGGCGACGGCCAGCTGCGCGAGCCGAACCGGGGAGACCCGACCTATCAGCGTCGGCTGGCGGAGTGGCGGACGCGCACAAATGAGCAGATCGCCGAGCGGCTGACCGAGCTGTTTCTTCGCCGCGGCATCGTCGTCCACGACGACGAGATCGATCGGGCGGCGGTCGCGCAGGCGCGTGCAGATCTCGCGGCGGTGGGCGCCGACATCCAGGATCTGGACGATGCGCAGGTCTATGTGCGATTTGTGTGCATCGGCCCAGATGAGGACTGGACCGACATCCAGAAACTGATCTGGGAGCGCTCGACGCCGACGGAGGCGGCGGTGCAGGCCCAGATCGCCACGTTTCGCCCCGACCTACCGGGGCAAGCCGCTGTTTCACCCGAGCCTGGACCCGCCGGCGGGGGCGGTGAGCTACAGCCTTGAGTATGAGTGGGCGCGGGCGGCGCGCTGGCGCGGCTACGACCATGCGACGTTTGACGCGCTCGAGCACGAGTACCAGGCGCTGACGATCGCGGAGTATCGGATCGAGCAGCGCATCCAGGCGGTCGACACCTGGATCAGCGAGCAGGAACGGAAGGACCATGGCACTGCAACCCGTCGGCGTCCAGCTCGTCGCCGATGATGCTGACACCTATATGCGCACGATCGCGGCCGCCGACGCCGCGACCACCAAGCTGGGCACCAGTGCCAGCGGGTCGGCCGCCGCGATCAATAAAGGCGCCGGCGCGTATGTCGACGCGTCCGGGCGGGTGCGCGATGCCAGCGGCACGTTTCAGAAGGCCGGCGATGATATCGCCGGCGCCAGCGAGAAGGGCGGCAAGGGCCTCTCAATCCTGGGCAATATCGCGACGGGCGCGGCGCGCCAGGTCGGCGGGCTGCTGGTCGACCAGCTGGCCAACGCAGGGCAGGCGATGGTGGCGTTCGCGGTCGACGGCGTCAAAAAGGCCGGCGACTTTGAGTCCAAGATGAATGAGTTCGGCGCGGTCACCGGCGATGCGCTCAGCGACAGCGGCAAGTCGCTCGAAGACTTCTCGCAGCTGTTCATCCAGCTCGGCCGCGATCTGCCTGTGTCCACCGCCGAGGTCCAGCAAGCGGCGATCGAGATGGCCAAGGGCGGGATTGAGCCGGCCACGATTGCCGCCGGCGGCCTGCGCACCGCGCTCAATCTCGCCGGAGCCTCCGGCGTCGGGATCGCGCAGTCGGCCGAGATCCTGTCCAAACAGCTGGGCGTGTGGGTCGACCAGGCCGCCAGCGCGGGCGAGAAAAGCCAGTTCCTGGCACTCTCGGCCGACCTGCTCAGCCAGGCCGCCAACGCCAGCACAGTCAACGTGGACGATCTCGCGCTGGGTCTCGCCAACAGCGGCAAGTCGGCCGACCTCGCGGGCTTGTCATACCGCGAGACGGTCACCAGTATGGCGCTGATCTCGGCCGGCTTCTCGTCGGCTGCCGACGCGGGCACCTCGTTTAAGACCTTTGTCGATAAATTGCAGCCGTCGACCGACTCGGCCGCCCAGGCGATGAAGAGCTTGAACCTACTCACGAATGAAGGCAAGAGTGTCTTTTACGATGCGTCGGGGTCGTTTATCGGTATGGAGCAGGCCGCCGGCATTCTACACGGCGCACTGGATGGGCTGTCGGACGCGCAGAAGGAAAGCACACTGCGCGTCATTTTTGGTCAGGACGCGATCCGCGCGGCCGGCATGCTGGCCGACGCTGGCGCGGATGGCTACCGCCATATGGCCGAGGAAATGGCCAAGGTCGGCAGCGTGGCGGCCCAGGCCGCCAAACGCCAGGTCGGCTTTAATGTCGCGGTCGACAACCTGATGGGGTCGATCGAGGCGTTGCAGATCACGGCCGCACGCGGGCTGCTGCCGATCCTGACCAAGCTGATCGGCGTGCTGGCCAGTGGCGTGAATGTGGTAACCGACTACGTCGACGCGACCCTCAAGGGCGAGACCGTGCTGAGCGCGATCGCCAGCACCATCAACACGCTGGCGGTGCCGGCGCTGGCGGCCCTGACCGCCGGCTCGATTGCGTACGGGGTAACTGCCCTCGCGCCCATGCTGGTGAACATCCCGGCCATGACCGCCGTGCTGATCTACAACACCGGCGCCGTGATTGCCAACGCCGCGGCCATGGCGGCGGCCGTCGCGCCCTACGTGCTGATTGCGGCCGCGATCGGCGGCGTGGTGCTGGCCTACCAGTCGTTTCACGAGAAGGTGACCACCGCGACCGAGGCGCTCTTGAACAGCCGGCCGTGGTGGGTGGCCAGTACGGCCGCAGTCGAAGACTACGCAACCCAGACCGGCGCGGCCAGGGACGCGCTGGCGCCGTACGCGGCCACCATCAGCGAGCTGCGCACCGAAATCCAGGGCGAGATCGAAGACCTGGGCCAGCGGTCAGCGGCGGGGCTGGTGTCCGAGCAGCAGTACACCAGCGAGATGGCGGCGATCAATGCCAAACGCGCCGGGCTGATCGAGGTCACCGGCGCGTATGAGGCCGAGCGCCAGGCGCTCATCAATGAGCAGGCTGCCAGCATGACCGCCACCGACGCGGCCAAGGTGCACACCAGCGCGCTCGCGGCCGTCGGCAGCCAGGCCAGCCTGACCGCCGGCGATATCGAGGAGATCGGGAAGGCGCTCGCCAAAACCTACCAGGAAGGCCAGACCGCGATCCAGAACTACGCCAGCACGCAGAGTACCTTTTTGTTTGAGGTCGAAGCGCGCCAGGACGAACACGCGACGAAGATTGCCGAGCTGGAGGCGAAGAAACAGGCCGCGACGACCGAGGAACAAAAGAAGGGGATTGACGAGCAGATCGCGCAAGTCAATCAAAGCTACGTCGATCAGGAGACGGCGGCCGCCACCTCGTACGCCCGCCAGCAGGCCCAGCAGCAGCAGCACCTGGGCCAGATGCTGATTGATTACACCGTTGCCCAGGCCCAGCTGGGCAACATCTCCAAAGAGAAGGCGGCCGAAATCACCGGCGCGCTGGAAACAGAATACGGGCTGCAAGAGTCCAGCGTCGCCAGCACATTCCTCAAGATGGCCGGGTCGATCGACTCGTTCGCCAGCGATTCATCGGGCTCGATTGATGGGCTGATCGGCACGCTGCGCGACCAGCAGCAGCAGGCGGCCGACACGCAGCACGCGATGGACGCCTACGCCAAAGAGTATGAGTCGACAGCGGTCTCCAACTTCCTGGAGGAAAAGGGCAGCGCGATGGACTATATCCACGCGCTCGAGTCCATCCCCAAAGAGGTGCACACGCGCGTCGTGACCGAGTACGTTGAGACCGGCAACAGTGGCGGCCGCCGGCACGGCGGCGAGCTGGACGACAGCGGGAATACCGAGGGCCGCGCGAGCGGCGGACCCGTCAGCGCGGGGCAGCCATACCTGGTCGGCGAGCGGGGACCCGAGCTGATTGTGCCCGCCTCCGATGCCACCGTCATCCCGGCTGATGACACCCGCCGCGCGCTGACGACGCCGGGCCAGCTCGCGGCATCGTTCGGCGGCGGCAGCACGACGATTGATAACTCGAGGACGGTGAATATGCCGGTCTATACCGATCAAACGGCTGGCGCGATCACGCAGTCGGCGGCGATCGCCTGGTCGTTACTCTGATGCTTCCGCAGTACATCAGCATACCGCCGCTGCCGAGCGGCCTCATCCTCGACGAGTGGCAGTTTGCGGTGATCATCCCGTGCGCCCGCACCAACCTGATCACCAACCCCTCGTTTGAGCTCGGCACGACCGGATGGGCCGCGCTGGGCGGCGCGGCCATTAGCCGCGTCACCACGCAACAGTATGCCGGCGGCGCGTCGCTCGAGATCACGACCTCGGTCGGCTCAGGCGGCTACGCGAGTGTGACGCTCACCGCCGCCACGACCTATGCGATCTCCTGTCGGGTGAAGGGCGCCGCCGGGAAGCGGGTTGCGCTGCAGCTGCGCGACGCCAGCGGGAATACGACGCTGGCCGAGACATGGACGGTCTGCTCAGGGCGCTGGCAACGCCTTGAGCTGTTCTACACCCCCCCCACCACCACCACCTACCTGATCGTGGCTGCCGATAAGCTGGCCGGCAGCACGTTCTGGCTGGACGCGGTGCAACTTGAGAGTTGCGCTGATGGCATCCTCGAGGCCACCACCTATATCGACGGCGATCAGCTGGGCCTGACCGCAAACGAGGTGCCACCCGCCTATTACTGGAACGGCAGCCCGCACGCATCGACGAGTGTCCGCAGCGGGCGTACACGCGCGGGAGGACGCATGATCCGCTTTGCCTCGCTCGGATTGTTGCTCTCGGCCGTGATCGGCCTGGGCCTGCCACCCCCGCAGAATGTCGGCGTCAGCTACGCCCTGCTCGACGGAGGCCAGGACGACTATACCCGAAAGCCCGAACGACAGTTTACGATTATGGCCCGCGCATCTGCCGGCGACGTGGCCACGCTCCGCGCCACGCGCGCCGCGCTGGCCGCCGCGCTCGACCGGGACTCCAGCGCACTCCAGCAGCAGCTGCGGATGCTCGTTTGGCGTGAGACGTGCGGCGCGGTCACGAGCGAGCTCGCACGGCTCGATTGCAAATACGTCTCGGGGCTGGCCGGCAACGAGACCGCCGCGCCCGGTGAGGATCTGCCGCTCACGTTTGTGCAGTACCTGCCGTACATGCTGGACGACGGAGAGCAGGCCGCCAGCCTGAGCAGCCAGACGCTGCTCTTGAACGCCAACGGCGCGCTGCTCCGCCGGCCGAACGGGAGCTGGTCGGCGCTTGGAACCGGCGCGTCCGGCGGCGCGGTGTTTGCCGCCACCCAAGGCAACGATGGTCGGATCTATATCGGCGGGGCCTTCACCTCATTTGGTGGGCTCGCAAACACGCGCGGGATTGTCGCGTTTGACCCGACCACCAACACGCTGAGCGCGCTGGGCACCGGAGCAACCACCGGGTCGGTGCTGGGCCTGGCGGTCGCCCCGAACGGCGACATCTGGGCGGTGGGGCCATTTACGGATATGGGCGGCGTGGTCGGCGCGAGCGACGTGGCGCGCTGGGACGGCAGCGCCTGGCATACCGTCGGCGTCCCGACGGTTGTCGCGGGTGCGTTCCCGATCCAGGTCGCGTTCGGGAACGACGGATCGTTCTACTACTGCACGGGGTCACTGGTACGAAAATGGGACGGCGCCGCATGGTCCACCATCGGCACGGCCGGCGGTGGGCTGGGAGTGCTGAACGCCCAGCGCAGCCCATCCGGCGACATCGTCGTAACCGGGCCATTCCTGAGCATGAGTGGGACGCCTGCGCAGTATTTCGCGCGCTGGGACGGCAGCGCCTGGCATGCGCTGAACGGCACCCCGCCAGGCATCCCGCTTACGATCGCGTTTGACGCGGCCGGGATCCTGTACGCTGGAGGGTCGGGTGCGTCATCGAACCTGTGGTCGTACAATGGCACGGCCTGGACCGAAATCGGCGCGATCGGCACCGGCGGGACGACGCTCTGGAGCATCGCCGCGCTCGCGAATGCGCGCGGCCTGTACGTCGCCGGGACGTTTGTGAGCGCGAACGGAGTCAGCCTGCCGGAGCGGTTCGGGTTCTGGAACGGGTCGGCGCTCGTCGGCGCGGACGCCGATCTCCCCGGCACACCCACGATCTACGCCGTCAGCGCCCTGCGCGATGGCAGCGTGCTGCTCGGCTACACGACGAGCGGCGCTGCGACGGTGGCCGCCACCACGACGGTAACCAACACGGTGCCGGGCGACGTCGGCGCCGGGCGGGTTTATCCGACGATCGTGTTCAGCGGACCCTCAACAGGCGCCGCCCGCCTGTACCAACTGGTGAATGTCACGACAGGCCGGGCGCTCTACTTCGATCTGACGCTGAACGCCGGAGAGAGCGCCGTGCTGACGCTGAACCCGCGCCAGCTCGCGTTCGTCTCGAGCTGGCGCGGCGACATCATGGGCAGTATTCTGTCGGGGAGCAACGAGGCCGACTTCTTTGTGCAGCCGGGGCCGAATGTGTTCAGCCTGTTTGCGGCGGACTCGAGCATAACCGCCATCATCCGCTGGCGGCGCGCGTTCGCGCATATGGACGCGCTATGAGTGTGCAGCTGTTTTGGCGAGTCGCCAAGCCGACTGGCGAGTACCTCACCACGCTCGCAAACTACCAGGACTGCGACTACACCATCGTGGCCGCGCCCGACGCGGTGGGCGTGGCCGAGCTAACGCTGTCACCGTCGGCAGCTGCGTTCCTCGGCCCTGACTACCGGATCGAACCCTGGCGCTCGATCGACGGCGCGCCGCCCTACCAGGACAATGGCGCGGTCTATCTCCTACGCGCCTTCCGCTACAAAGCCGGCGCCGTGAGTGTCACCGGCGAGCAGGCGAAGAGCATCCTCAAGCGGCGGATCATCGCCTATCCGGCGGGCTCGGCCTATGCCGACAAGGCGGCCGCTGCGGCCGACACGCAGCTGCTCACATTCGCGAGCCAGCAGCTGGCCTCGGGCATTGTGGCAGCGGACCGAGATGGGCCAGAGACGCAAGCGGACCTCTCGGCCTACCTCAGCATCAGCCCAAGCCCTGGGCTCGGCGCCAGCGTGGCCAAGGCGGCCGCGCGGCGCGGGTTATTCGAGGTCGCGGCCGAACTGTGTCAGGCCAGCACGGCCGCCGGCACCTATGTGACCTTTGACATTGTCGGGGACGGCACCGGGCGGCTGGTGCTGCGCACATATGCCACGGCGCGTGGCGTCGACCGTCGCACAACGCTCATGCTCGCAGAGGATCGGGGCACGCTCGAGGACGCTGAACTGACGATTGATTACCGCGACGAGGCGACGGTCGCAATCGCTGGCGGCGCGGGCGAGAAAGCCGACCGGCGCATCCAGACTGCGCTCGACACGACGCGCATGGCCCTGTCGCCATTTGGTCGGCGCGAGGTGTTCGTCGACATGTCGAACACCGACACCGACGCCGCGCTGGCTGACGAAGCCGACGCTGCGCTGTGGGCGGCACGGCCGACCATGCAGCTGACCGGCACGCTCCGCGAGACCGATGTCTGCATTCGCGGCATCGACGTCGATCTGGGCGATATTGTCTCCGCACAGATCGCAGCCCTGCCCGGCCGCACGCTTACGATGCGGATCGACGCCGTGCGCGAGAGCTGGCGAGCAGGCCAGCGCACGCCCTCCGTGGTGTTGAGGAGCCTTACATGACCGATCGAACGGTGCTGGCCACCGTCAAGGCCCACGGCCGCCGCGTGGGGCAGGCTGAAGTGGCCGAGCGAGCCATGACGCTGCTGCCGCTCAACCCGCACGACGGGCTGGTGTCACCATTTGCCGCCAACGGCAACCCGTTCCTGGCGCCGATCTGGCGCGACTGCACGCCGGCGCGGCTGGCGATGAGCGTGTACTGCACGCCAAACAATGGTGCGAACTATTGGACGATCACGCTCTACATCTCGGGCGCGTTTGGCCTGGCGCAGGGCAGCGTGTCGACCAGCGCGCTCGCGGCCGCGCAGTGGCAGCCGCTCGCGCTGACCACGTTTGTGGCGGCGCGCTGGAGTGCCGCGAGCTTCCCAATCGCCTACATCCAAATTGCGAAAACCGGCGCGCCGGGCAACCTATACCTGTCGCCGGCGCTGTATGTTCTATGAGAGCGGGCGGCAACGCCCGGTTTGGAGGATACAATGGCCGAGTTTCCTGGGCAATCAATCGGCGGGGTGAACCAGGGCGGCGTGCAGCCAAGCTATTACGTCGACGCCGCCGGCAATCAGTTCTGGGGCGTCCAGACGAAGCTCGGGGCGCTGTACCAGTACGTCGTCTACCGCCAGGCGCCCGGTGCGACGATCCCGACGATCGCCTGGCAGCACGTCGGCGGACAAGGCAATCTCTGTCCCCAGCCTGACGGCCGCCTGGTGGCGGTGGTGTTCCGTGCGCCAGGTGAGAATGCGCCGATCCTGGCGCGGACGGTGCCAGGGTGGGTGTCGCGGGGCTCGTAGGGCAGCATGCACGAAAAACGCATCGAGCTGCGTTTATTAGAGTGAAGCTCTCTCTCAAGGCGAAAACACAAAAGGCCCCGATCTCGCACTGAGATCGGGGCCTTTTGTGGAGTGCTACATCTTCCCGGCTTTGTTGTTGTCGTCTATCTTGCGGTGCGCGGCTGCGGCGTCATAGTCGCCGCGCGCATTCCAGCCCAGCCGATAGATCGCCATCAGCCCGAGCATCAGGCCGAGCACGAAGCCGAGCACAGGCGGCGCGGCGCTGCCCGAGGAGAGCAGCGCCGCCAGCAAGATCACGACAACAAGCCACATGAAGCGCTCCTTGTGCTACAGCGAGGCCTTTCGCGCGCGTCCAGCGTCGACTGCCTTCCGCAAGATCGCCTTTTTCTCGTCGGTCGTCAGCGTCGACCCATTCGCGCCCGTACATCGCCCGAAGTGGCCATATAGAGCGGCTTCGGTCTTCTCTCGGTCGGGGCAGAAGGGGCACTCGAAGGGCATCGCGGCCTCGCGCTGGTGCACCTTCTCGTCGGCCAGCTCCTTCATGTGGTTCGTAACCATGCTCTGCAGCAGCACGCTGATCAAGAGCGCGCAGAGCGAGGGCAGCGCGCCCTCGAGAATCGCCGGCGCGCCAAGCACCGCCCACTCGCGCCCCGACGGCAGGGCCTGGGCTGGGTTAAACAACCCTGGCAGCACTTCGCGCAGGCCAATCATCACGCCGAAGAATATCTCCGAGAGCGTGCCGATCAGCACCAGCCCCCAGGCCAGGTACTGCTGCCAGGGATACTTGACGGCCGCGCCGGCGCCGCCAATGTAGAGGAGCACGATGGAGACGGCCGCGACCGTGCCAAACAGCAGGCCGCGCGTCGGCGCGTAGTACAGGTAGGAGCTGTACGCACCGACCGACGCAAAGCCGATCTCGGCAATGAGCAGAGCGCGCTGGCCATTGGTCAGCGACCGCACGAAGCCGATCAGGATATCGTACAGCCAGGCGCTGAAGCGCGCCATGGTGTCAACAATTTGCGCCAGATAGGCGCTCTGGGTGGTTGCGTTCATCGTCGCGCCATTCCTCTCTGTAGATACCTCAGCGAGGGGCTGGGCCAGGGTCTGGGCAGCCCCTCGGGAAGGTCGCTAAAGTGTTGACACCTGCGCATCGACTTCCTGGCACAGGTCGACCAGGCGCCGCTGCGCAATGGTGAGCCCAACCCGCTCAAGCTGCTGGCGGATCGCGTCCTGGGCCATCGGCCGGCCGCGCGCGTCGCGCCGGCGCCGCAGGATGCGCACCAGCTCGTCGCGCTGTGCCTCGTTCAGATCGGCTGCGCTACGCGGAGCGCTACGGGTAGCGCTCCCACCCTCCAGCGCAGAATCGGGCGTTTTCTCGGATGTGCGCAGCGTCGCGCTCCGCGTAGCGTGCGCCGCCACGCGCGGCATCGTGCGTGGTCGCCGCGCCGCATAGTCCCAGCCGGCCCAGGCGCAGTCAGCCGCCGACGGCGGCAGCTGACGATCAATGCCGGCGCGGTCGAGCAGGTACGCCTGCCCGCCGAACACCGCCGCCGCTGGGAATGGCTGGCCGCCGATCTGCGCGATGATCGCCTCGCGCCGCGCCTTGAGCGGCTCCTCATCCTCGATCAGCTCGATAATCGTCGCATGATCGAGGGCGAACACGGTGAAGTTGCGCCGCATCGTGACCGACCCGCCCAGATTTTTGATCAGCGCCGATTGGCAAATGAGCCAGAGGCTGATGCCGACCTTGCGCGCACCGGAGCCCATGATCTCCAGGAAGAGGGGCCAGGGGTTGGTCTTCTTGTCGTGCAGCCGCTCGATCATCGTGCGACTCTCGTTTGCCTCATCAAGCACCACGGTCAGCCGAGGAAAGTGATCGTGCGGCAACTCGCGCCCCGTCTCGCGCATATGGTGCTCGCGCTCCTCCATGCGTGCGCGGTAGGTGTGCAGCACGGTGAGCATGCCCGCCTCGACTTCGGGCCAGTTCAGCCCGCCGCCCACGCCCGGCAGATCCAGCCATCCGTTGCTGTGCGGGTCGATCACAAAAATAGCCTCGCCGCGCTCGACGCGCGCACGCAGCCCGAGCTTGGCCATGGTGCTCTTGCCGCCCTTGGTTCGGGCGGCAAAGATCGCATGTGGCTGCTCGTCGAGCTGGGTGAGCCATTCCTCAAGCGTCAGCGGCCCGACGTTGATGGGCGCGATGAGCGCGGGCGACTCAACTACCTGGGCCTCAACCACCTGGCCCCGCGCGGCCGGGAGCTGGTGCACGCTCGGGCTGTAGCTGCTCACGTTTGGCAGCGCGCGCTGCGCATGCGCAATCGCGGCCATGCCCAGCGGGCCGACAATGTCGGTCGCGCGCACGTCGTTGCGCCACGTCCGAATCTCCACCCCACCGATCCGATCGGTGAGGATGAAGCGCTTGATCGCCCAGGCCGCACCGATCGCCAGCGCCGCATAGGTCGCGACGGGCGGCAGCAGCCACCAGCCAACCAGGCCTGCCAGGAGGGCGATCACGCCACGTGCGGCCACGACATCCCAGGTCGCGCGCGGCTGGTGCGGCGTGATGCTCCAGGGGCCGACCTGCGGAGGTGGCGCCACATCGAGATTATCGGTTGTGACGTGCTTGTTGATATTCACAGTCTCACCCCGACTTGCACCCGCACGACAATCCAGCGGCGCCCGAACTGCACCGCCGCGCCGCGCTCCATGCCGCGCACGACCGCCGGCCGCACCGGCCGCAGGCGCAGCGCCAGATAGGACACGGCAAGTATTGCGAGCAGCGCGGCGAGGAATTTCATTCGGCCGGCTCCGTCGCCAGCAGGTAGCACCCGAAGATCACCAGCGCGCCAGTAAACGCCGCCGCGCTAACCCACGCGAGCAGCGTGTAGCCAATCAGCGCGTAGGCGATGAGTGCGGCGAGGCCAAGCGCGAGGCTCAGGTGCAGCGGCCAGGCCAACCGCGCCTCGAACTCCGCATCGGTCGAGGTGGCCAGTATCGCGATTGCACGCTCGGCGACACGCAGCGCCTCATCGGCGGGAAGGCTGGCCGGAATATTCGACCAAATCTCGTCGATGAGCCGGGCGGTGCGCTCGGCCGCCTGCTTCGCGGAGATGGGAGGAAAATCTGCTATCATTGGGTGGTATCTCTCTTTCATGTGGGGTACATAGGGGTGGGGTCTGCTTCCTACGGCGCTCCCCGCCCCTAAACACTCTCTTCGACGGATCGCCCCTCACGTTCAGCCTTGAACTGCGCCACCGCCTGACGATCGAAGGTCAGCACCTCCTGTTTCGGTTGCACCACATCGACGATCTCCAGCCTGCCGCCGAGGCGCTGCTTGTAGCGCCGCGCCTGACGCACGGAGAGGCCTAGCTCTTTCGCTGCCTCGTGTACGGTTATCCGTCCTTTATCTGTCACACGCTCACCCCCTTCCCATGTCCATAGGGTATTGACACGCGATACTATAGCACGGCGCGCCGCCATCTGTCAATGGGGTATGGACATGTAACGATGTGCAATCTTGTGTGCAATGTGGCGCGGTGACGTGCGGTGGTGAGCGGCGTGCGCGGGCGACGGGTAG
>ERZ761584.360-NODE-360-length-15008-cov-7.352438_pt1 | contig 15008 bp, 14 predicted proteins | sample MGYA00512168_ERZ761584 | MGnify/ENA primary metagenome ERZ761584 (study PRJEB28899, sample SAMN03785564) | bioreactor sludge metagenome | biome: EBPR Sludge; feature: EBPR Bioreactor; material: 0.22µm filtered reactor supernatant | place: Saint Lucia: Queensland...
GTGTTCACCTACCGCCCATACGCCACCGGCCACGTAATGACCGTACTGATCGACGCATGAGCCGCCGCAATACCGAAGCTTTACTGTGACATACTTATGAGTGACGCCTGGGTGATAAGTTCGCCCAGTGTACGCATGTACTCCACGTTTCATGATGATCGTGACATTGTACGGCAATCCACCAATAAGGATCATCGTTCTATCTCCTATGAAATGTAAAGTGAACCAAGTTCCCGCTGAGGTAAGGCAGCGGGCGGGTGGACCACTTAAATGTGAACCGAGATGTTCTGATCGCCGTAACCCACAAGCTTCTCGAAGCCTGTGATCGGATGCTTGTCCCAAATGCGACCGATGACGCACTTCGGATTGGCAGCGACGATTCGCTTTGCTGCCTCCATCGTGACAACTTGATGCATGTGAGCATCAACATTTTTCACTTCAGCGATTAGCATCGTTCTATCTCCTATGAAATGTAAAGGAACCCAGCAGCCGGGCGTAAGCTGTACGGCCTACGCCCGGTTCGCTGGACTACTTCTTCAACCCGGCAAGCAAGGCGGTCACGTCGATGCCTTGTGCCTTCAGAAGTTCGGTCATGTTCGCCATGCGGTTCTGCAGGCGGGCCAGCTGTCGAACTGCCTTGACCTGTTCAGTGCCGCCCATCTGGCGGATGATCACGACCTCATCCCGAAGCCGCTTCGCAGCGTTCTCGAGCCGGGTCGCTTTCGCTTCCATGAAGATCGTTTCATCGGCGAAGTTCTTGCGTCGCAGCGGTTTGTAAACCTTGCGATCGAAGTCCTTCGGCCACTCCTTCAAGCCGCCCTCGGGGATGGTGTACTCCACCCGCACCTTCTTGGCCTTCTTGACCTTCGCCAATTCCTCGGCGACTTCAGGGGCGACCTGCAGGTTGATGTTCTTCTTGGACATGGTCTAATCTCCTATGAAATGTCTACTTGCAACTGGCAAGCTCAGTGATTGCGAAAGCAATCAGTCGGGCCCAGCGTTTCGGCTGGGCGCCTCAGAGTGCTTTCAGTTCGTGGCAGCGATCGCGTACAGTTGGTCGATCGTGTCAGCGAACAGTTTCCAGCAGTGCTGCTTGGCGGCGGCTAAGCGTGCTTGCTTGCGTGCCAGACCAAGTTTTCCTTCGTGCAAGCGACGAATCGCATACACGGGGTGCATCGACGGGCGTGCCAGTTTGACGGTCGCAGTCCAAATTCTTTGGGCTTCAACGGTCAGTTCGACGGCCTTGCTGATGTCGTTCTTACGCATTGTCGTGTCTCCTATGAAATGTGAAATGGACCAATTCCGTGCCGTCAACCGACGTTCGACTGACGGCACGGTCAGGTTCATTTCTTAGGAGGAGATAGACTTCTTCTGCCCACGCTTGCATCACTACTGAACGCTTGCTTAAGGCGCAAAGTGAGCTTCCTTTGGCACCCGCGAACTATTCGCGGTGGGCATGGTTCGAGTTGTCAAAGAACTGGCTTTCGGGCGATTGCTCGACCGAGTTTTTGACTGTAATTGATCGGCGGTTTTCGCGACTAGCGCTTGCGATCAATCAATCAACCAACTACAACCAATATAGTCGATTATCGACAAGTTGCAATAGGCCGAGCCAATTTTTGTGAAAATTTGTGAAAAAAGTCGTAAGTCGTTGTCAAATAACGCTTTACGAAGATAAAAATATGGAAACTCAGGCCATTTTCGGCCCATTTTTTCACACTCTAGAGCGGCATTTTTCACACGTTTTTCACCCAAAATGGGCGCGTTTTTCACGATTTTAAGTGATCCAATTGACCAACTGGGCCATTTTTCCAGTCGATAGTTCGCGTATTGTCGTCGGCAGCGGCTTGTCGCCAATTCACGTTACTTATTCCCGAGCTTACGCGAAGTGGCACACGCAACTCAACGCTAGGAGTCTCAAAAGCAGCTGTGAGGTCCACAAGAGTTTGTGGGTCGCGGATTGCGTCCTCAGGGCCTTCATATAAGATTTCGTCGTGCACATTCGCGATCATAAAAATGGGCGTGCCCTCGAGCATTTCTGCAATCGCCACAGTGCGCTCTTTCATAATGTCAGCGGCACTCGATTGGCATATTGTGTTGAATGCGGTGTGAGCACGTTCACGCGACAAAACACGACGACGGTGATACAGATTTCGTATCCACCCGCGATTGGACGCCACGGCCGCTGCTAAATAAGAGGTCTTTTTAAGCTCAGGAAACGTGCCGTGGTATGTGTCATACAAATTCTCACCACGCTTTACGCACGCTTGAGTAAATCGCTCAACGCTTTGCTCTTCGCCTAGCTCTTGTTTGATCTCGTTGATGATGTCCTCGTTCGCGGCGATGTTACTGATCGTTTTCTTTTTGCCGCCGCCATAACCGATCATAAAATTGATGGTCTTGGCAGGCTTGCGTTTCGTGTGCACCATATCAGCGACCCACTGATGAAAATCAGTGTCTGGGTTTTCAGCATATGCCTTGATGATGTTTTCGTTTTTGATGTAATGCCCGATGATGCGAAATTCAACCTGTGATTGGTCTTGTGACAAGAGCGCGTTTCCGGCACGCGGAACGATGAGTTCCTTGGCAGCCTTATTAAGCTGCTGGCTGTTAGGGTCATAGCTTGATAGTCGACCCGTGCGCACGAGCTGATTGTATTGTGAGTGCAATACGCCGTCTACTTCTAGCTCACGATATGGCGTTACGAAAAAGTTTCGCAGCGTATGCATCGTACGGTACTCAAGCAGCAACTTCACTACGTGATGCGGTGCATGCGGATGCTGTAAGTAAGCCGCCAAAGCATGCTTATCATATGATGGGTCCGGCTTCTTAGAGCTTGAACCTTTGGTCCAACTGATGACAGGCAGACCGTATTGCACATGAAGGATTTCGTGGCAGTCAGCATTAGTGTGCGGCTTGCATGGCCACCCTAAGAGCTCGTGTAGCTTCTGCTCAATCATGAGCATGCCATACATTAGCTCAAGGTCTTTAATCTTTAACTGATTCGGATTAACACCGAGACCTTTCTGCTCGATGTTAAAGAGAACCTTGGTGAGCTTTTGCTCTGTGCCCCACACAGGATAGCAGTCCGCGGGCATCCGTTTGAATGTATAGCGGTCTAGCTCACGGCACGTGAGAACGTCTTCGCCGCCGTACTCACCAATGACATCGTCTGGAATGCGACCGTAGTCTTTGTTCCTGTATAGGTACGGCTGTAAGGCTTCCTCATATTTAGAGATGTCATGTCCTAGCCACTTCGCTGACAGGTTATCAAGTGAATACCCGCCATTAAACATCATGTCGCTGTCAATTAACTTCGATGACACAACAGTACATCGCAGTTTCAAATGTTTGGGCAATTCACCAATGCAATTTCGATACACGTGCGCGTCGTACTTGACGTGATGATTCACCCAGGTATCGGACCGGTTAAGCGCATCTTTAAGAAAGGCTTCAGCACCGTGCACAGACATCGGCACGTAATACGCTTTTTGCAAGTCATCCCACGTGATGCCATAGCCACATGGCTTGCAATGATGCCACGGATTCAGCGAGTCAAGTTTCGGGTCGCCTGAGGACGTTTCAAAGTCAAGATACAGCGCCGTTATTTTGTCCGGCAAACACGGCAGCTCCGATGGATCTTGTATCAATGTCACGTTGTTCTTGAACTCGATCATGTGTGATACCTAAATACTCTAGGCCGCTGTCAATGAACATTGACGACGTGCAATCTTCGTGCCGATTTAGCTCAGTGCGAATATAGTCGGCGGCTTCGACGCTGAGCTTGTCGAGTAAATGATACAGTTGGTGATGATGTGGCTTGAGCTTGTACTTAGTCATCACAACGTCAATTTCCGCAAGGACGGATTCCTTGATGCTAGGCCGCCCAGTATGTTCTGCAACCTCGTGTACTCCTGCACGATCTCTTCGAGCTGATCTTCGCTTGGCCATGGCCGATCCTTTGTGAGATGAATGTGATAACCGGGTTCGATCAGTTGAGCTGGGAGACACATAAACGCCTTGTTTGCGGCGATCACGATCGGTGTCTTGTACATCTGATGTTCTTGATTCTCTTCCTTTGCGTATCTTGACGTGAGCAAGTAATCATTACAAGTGATGAGCACTGTAAAGCCACCTACTAAGTGCTTGTGCGCGTTTAATAGCCGCAAGTATTCGGGAGGTAAAGTAGCCTCCGATGATTCTCCACGAGCTGAAGCGTATGCGATCTCGCTCAAGAAAAGTCGATCTTGTACCACCCGTGGGCGTATCAGCGGTAAGTAGCCCCAGTACCGATCAAAGCCATCGGTTAAACGTGACAAGTGTTGGTACACAAATCCATGAGCGCTGAAGCGGCGCTCAAGTTTCTTAGCTAGCGTGGTCTTGCCTACGTGATCTGTTCCTTCTATGATGAGCATGTTACTTTCCTCTTAAACCATGTCGTGGCTAGTTCACGTTTGTAACATCCACACGATACAGTGCGCCCAGAAATGAGATTCTTCTTCGCGACAACTGTGATATTTCCACAAGTACACAGGCACTTGTATTGCCTACGGCCTCGCTTGTCGCGAACCACATCTATGACTCTGAGCCTGCCGTATTTATCTTCCATGATTCCATGCTTTTACGAATGAGTTCACAGTTGAACTGCTTAGGGCCGGGATAAGATTTTGACCAGAAGCAGCGAAACACCTCAATGCAATCGGAAATCATAGGACCGATAACTTCGCCAGACGTCCACTTAGGAAAGTCATTCATGGTGCTGTAGTACTTTTCCGCTGAGATGACTTTATAAAAGCGGTCGAGTCGGTCATAAGGATTGTTATTCCACAGATCGCTCTGCGGTCGTTCAACTGCAGAGAACGAATTGATGGCGTCGTGCGCGGCTTTGTTGTTCTTGTCATAAAGGTGCATGCTTCCGACGACGTGCGTGTAAGAACCTGGAATGATGCCAAGTTCACCCGCTAACAAGCGTTGAATGCTCGTAAAGCAGAACACATCATAAGGCATGCCGAGCCATACGTCATTCGATCGCATGTTCACGACGCAGTGTAGCCGCTTATTGCGGATTAAGAATTGAATGCTCACTGTACACGGGATGTCCGCTTGTCCGTTTACTACCGCTTGCAGATCTTTGTTATCCCAAATCAACACGACACACTGCCTGGATTCTGGATGCTCACGAAGAATTTCAAGCGCGTTGTATAGTGAGGTGTTCCGTGTGAGGCGGTCGCCGTACGCGCCGTACGCGATTTCATTATGGCCGACATACGTGCCATACTTAGGCGCATACGGAAGCATCATCTTAACACTGTTAGACCCCGACAAATACCACGTTAATTCAGCCACTGCATACGGCACACTTAAAGCTCGCCGTGGATGCATTAACAAAGATTGGTTGATCGTGTTAAGCTGACCGCACCAACCGATGATCTCGCGTGTATCACCAGCTCGTGACACTTGCCTATTAGCATCTACAAGATCTGACAGTACATCCATCCACATGTCATCAATGCAAGTGTAACAGTTCATATGTGCGCCTGTATCGGTTGAATGTGAGCGTATTGCTCAATGTTAAAGTAGTGCCCGTAGTAATCAGTCAAGTCGAACACTTTCTCACGCGCTCCGTTCGTGTTCTTTCCCTCCCATGTCGAAGTCTTCGCATTGAAAGATGATTCCCAGTCTTCATCACCCCAATCATCATTGAGATAGTGCTGCGCTTGCTTCGCCAACCATTCACCAACCGCTGGCACAACGCCTTTTGCGATTTGCGGCACCGCTCCTTTTCCTACTGGAATCTTGCCCTCCCAACCCATGATTGTGGCAAGCTCACCAATGGTTAGTGGTCGGTCATGGACAGGATGAATCCACCGCATAGCGGATGAGTGAATAGTCGGCGACGGTCGCAGCCAGTTCGTTCGGAAAATGCAGTGAAGGCTGAATGGCAAGCCCGAGGTTCGGTACTTCCATTTGTCCTGTACGCTCTGCGGAGTAACCTCCGGTCTGAAGCGGGCAAGCTTATTAAGGTCCCATCCATTAGGCAAATGAGGGACGCAGGTCTTTTCCGTCGGCGTGAGCTTGATGTACGAGTCAAAATCAGTTCCTCCTTCGTGCGTTTCACGATTACGCATGTCCCATATAGCGTCTGCCATCAAAGCAGCGTGCGGCTTGATCTCCGGAGGATGAATGTTAAAGTTCTTGTCGTCACGGTAGGCCATGAAGAAATAACGGCGGCGGTTCTGAGCATTGTTAAACGACGCACTGTTTACGAAGATGTGAGCAACGCGATAGTGCTTCGGTGCAAAGTATGTATTGATCAAGTGTCTTATCAACGGCCTACCCACAGTCCACGCCTGCTGAACGCTTTCCCAACAGATGACGTCATATCTGCCGGCCGTATATGCGCACAACTCGTGAATGTCACACGTTTGCTTAGCCCATGGGCCGTGTGTATCATCGCTGTACCCAGACGTAATTGTTGAAAACCCAGTGCAACGTGGATTCCCATACGCAAACTCAGCATCGATGTGAGGCCAATCTTTGGCATCACAATTGATGCATGAGATGTTGCAGTTTTGTTCAGCCGTTTCTAACCCGAAGCCGTGAACCTCAAGCTGATGTTGAACATCAAAGACCTTTTGTACGCCCATGGTAAATCCACCGGCGAATACATGCACTCCGATTGCTTTCATCACTTCATCCTGTGTAAGCGAATGATGTCTTTCAAATTAGGAGGACGATAGTTAGGGCCCTTTGCACGCACACGATGCGCACTCGGGTCAGTGGGTTGCTTTTCTTTAGTCATGTTCGACGCATGCACCTCACTAAACCCGTTAGCGAGCGGCAGATCAAACGCGACTGCTGAGCCGATCACGACATAAGCCAGATCAGCTAACGCATCGAGCACGGCAGTTTCGTAGTCGAGCCGATCCTCTTCATCATTAGGATCGCACCCTCTGTGAAAGGCGACGGCCAATTCGGCTGTTTCTTCGATGATTAAGTGAAGTCGGTTGTAGCGTTCATCGAACTTTCCAAGACTTTCAAGCTCTCCACTGAGGTGCTTGAGTTCAGTTGGAATATCGCGACCCCACAACGCAACATCGGATAATCCACGCACAACAAACAGCGGCTCGTGCGGTAACGGCTGTGTCTTGCTGATTTGCATGCGATCATGAAACTCACGCACTTGATTGATTTGCTCGATCATTAGAATTCATCCTCAAGTTTAGCCAGCGGCACATCGAACGGGTGTTCGTTTAGATACTTTTGTGCAGCAGGAGTAGACACGTACTTGTTGCTGTGATGGCCGTTTTTGGTCACGATTCGGTTTTCAATCAAGCGGTTAAGCAAGAGCGTGTGTTCACGCGAATCGCCGCGGCCACTGATCGTGCGGAACTCTTGGTCGGTGAAAAAGTCTCCGTCTTGGAGAGCTTGCCGTAACGTGATGTTGATGTCACCATTCTTAAGCATGTGCTCAAAGTTTCGAGCGCAGACATCATCGAGTACGAGCCGTCGTTTGTACCGCATGGCGTATGTCTTATAGCCTTGTGGTTCGTAAAGCCTGTTGATGAAACGCGAAATGTAATGAACATGAGCCTCATGCACGATGATCTTTTCTTCGTCCTGATCAGTGGTCCCAGTCAACGATGCAAGCGCAACGATGATGCGAGCCATCTTTTCACGGAAACTTTCGCCTGAAACTAACGGCACGTCTGAGGTAAATTCCTCTGTGATGCGGTCAGCTTCTCGTCGAATGAGATCTTCAACGCCCGGAAGAAATTCAACGTGATGCGGCTTTCGCGTCCATGCCCAGGCGATGCGTTTGCGGTGAGCTTGTCGAAGATCTTCATTCAAGTCGACGCGTGGTAAATCGCGCTTGGACACTCGCGGCGACAAAGTCATTACAAGATCGATGCGACGAATGTTTTCTTCGTCAGGAACAAGATCAGGCAACGCAAGAATCGGGTGCGTGGATGTCAATCTTGACACTGATTTTGGGTTGCAGGCCGCAATGACCCGTGTGCGTGCTGGAGCTTCACCGCTTGCGATCTTAGTGACCTTGCACACCCCAGAAGTTCGTGCCTGCGTGAGGCGATTGAAGAGCGTCGGCTGTCCGGCAATTTCCTCAAGGATGAGCAAGCTGCTGTCGTTCTCAACAAGAGCGCCGTGCTTGACGAGGTTGATTCCATTGATGCGAGCAACACCTCCAAGAACTCCAGCATCTGATGCGTTCTTGCAATCGACGACTGACCCAAAGCCGTAGTAGCGCCTAAGTCTATCTGTGAGTGTTGACTTGCCCGTCTCAGTTGCTCCGATGAAGAGCGTGAACATCCACCCGTTTGTCTTAGCTCCTTCATAGTTGAAGTGTAAAGCGCTGTGGTATGTCAAGTCAACTAACAGGTGCATTTCAAACCGATCGAAAATTCTAGTTACCGCACGCGACAAGTAGTCGTACCGTTGCTGTAGAAAGTCCTCTATCGTGTCTACAGTCACGTCTCTTAAAGATGTCGTGGATAAATCCGCGTCATTTTCTAGCACGTCCTGTAAGCGATCTAAAGGCGTGAAATTGGTTGTTGTTAGCACGGATTTGCTCGCGAACGGCGTCGCGTGCTCGGTGGCGACTATACTGAAGTCACCTCTGGTGAGCCCTGTATCCATGCCGATAAAGTACACCGGCGGCGATGGTGACTCGTGTGATGATTCACCCTGATCACGTAAATCGTTCGGTGCGGACGCTTGAACCGCGGCCTGAAATACTTTCGTTGTGTTCTTAATTTGATGCGTCCATAGACGGCACCCGACGGGAATACCAATGTCTTCCCGTAATGCATCAGCAACCGCAGTCTGTCGTGAGGAATTGATAACCTCAACAGGAAATGATCCATTTAAGTTAATCTTATGTACGTGTTCGCCTTTCCACAAGGCTACAGCGCATAACCCGCAGAAGACTGATTCTTGAGGACATTTAATACTTACGGCAGATGGCACGTTAAAAGCGGTATCACCAAGCGCGATGATTCGTGCATCGAACTTTACGCGTACACCGAGGTTCGACCCGATCTTGACTTCATCAAAGTGCTTTTCAATGATGGGTGCGTCTTCGATGTATTCTGGCTGATCTTCGGGTACCCATTCGGCTAATGACTCAAGCAGCGGGAAGAGCTTACCGCCAGCAGCAGCAAAGTCATTGATGTCACCTTTAGGATAATCGACGATGTTAAGCGGCAGCCGCAAAATGAAAACGGCTTTGGCTTTTCCGTGTAAAGCTCTCGCCACGAGCTGTGATGCACGGCGACCTGCCTCGTCGATGTCATAGCAGATGATGACATCTTTGCCACGGAAGTCTTCGATGAACTCTCGTGACCACGCACCTTCGCCACCGGTGGTCGATATAGCACCGATGTCATGCTCGTTTAATTCCTCCGCCGCAACAAGCGCTTTGATTTCACCACCACACAACACGATCTTGTCATACTTAAGTTGATCGTATGGATAAAGTCGCATCTTGCTGCGACCTTTCACATTGATCATTTTCTTGTCAGCAGCGCCCGGCAGGTATCCACGAATGTTAACGAAGAGCCCGGTGCGATCAGGAATCGGAATCGTGATTCGGCCTTGATGGGCACCTAGTTTACGTTTGCGTATGATGTCCCAAGTCACGCAACGTTTGCTAAGCTCATGCAATAACGGACCCGCTGACACGATTTGCTCGTGATAACGTAGGATGTGCGCGCTGTCAAGAATTTTTGTTTCATCGAGGTTGTATTCACGATGCAACTTAAGAGTGTATTCCTGTCGCGTACGACCCGTGATTTTCACGAGGAGCGTTAACAGGTCACCGTGCTTTTGACAGCCAAAGCACTTGAATGAATTGTCATCCTCATACACGACACAACTTGGCTTGTCATCATCGTGAAAAGGGCATAGAATCTTTAGCTGCTTATCGCCAATACGAAGTGGCTTGCAGCCAGCTTGGTCCAACTCAGCGAGAGCTGACACCTTTGCTAAGAGCGCGTCTAGTTGCATCATTGCTCCATCAAAATGAGCCGACCGTAGACCAGGAGATTAAATCTACGGCCGGCTCGACACAACGGATACGCGTTACATCTCGTCGCTTTCGGCAGCCGGTCGGTCGCCTACGTCGATGTCGTCGTGATCGTGAGAGATCTCGATGGTTCGATCGTCGTACGCCTTCTGTGCCTCAAGATGCAAGTTCTTGTAAAGGTCAAAGATGGCACGGTCGCGAATCCAACCATCAACGCCGGATTCTTGGCTGGGATTGCGAATGTCCCAGCCGTACCACTCACCTTTCGCGTTTTTACGGAACCGTGAGTTGGCTTCGAACTGCATGCCGAAGATCGACGCATCACGCGTCTTGATCAGCTGAAGCAACTGTCCGCCGTCGCGGTACGTGCCACGAGAAAACGACATGACCACTAGCTGGCCTTGAGCAATGCACGGGCTCGTGGGCACCAGAAAGAAGTTCAGGTGTTCGCAGTGGCGAATGTTGAACTCCTTGTTCTCCGGGCACGGTTCGAGCCAAGTGGTCTTGTCACGGGCCTTCCTGGCAACTTCGGAGTTCTTGTCGAACGTGCGTTCACGAATGGCGTCGAGCCCGTTCATTTGAATCGGGTTCCACGTGCAGTATTCGACAAAGAAGAAAATCGGCACGAAATTGAAGACCGTGCCTCTCTCCTGTGGCTTGCCTTGCTCGTTCGTGAGCACGGGAAAGCACACCTCCATGTTGGGCAACAACACGATGTCACCCTTGTTGAACTTCTCGGCGAACTCGCCTTTGGCCTGAGGTTGAATCGTCTTAAACCTCGGCGGCCGAATGTAAGCGCCGATGCCTTCAACACCGAGTTTCTCTTCAGCGCTCAGAAAGTCTGGGCGTTGCATCAACTCATTCTTAACAGCTGGAACGTTCATCATTAAGCTCCTTGTTCATTAGGTATTGAGATCAGTCCGCATCAACCTCCTTTCTGGGCCTGATTGTAAGAGAATACTGAGGGAACATGTAATCTTGGTCGATGCCCGGCGGCAACGGCTTGCCTTCACGGGCGTATGCAGTGATGAGGTCAGAAAACCCAAGAAAATTGATCGCGACCGCGGGCTTTTCACCGGCTTCAGTATCAACCTTCCATAGCATCTCGTCGATGCCAAGCGCCATCATCAACGCCTCATATTTCTCTTTGTCACGAGTGTGGTGCGGCAATGTTACGGACATCTTAAACACTGGAGTTGCTGTGCAGTACTCCGTGCGAATTGGTCCGGTGGGACCGGCTTGTGATTCTTGAGCGTACAGCGCACAGCACGCTTTTTGAATGATTTCACTGACCTGGTTGAGCTCTTTGCGTGTGTCTTCGATAAGCTTCACGGACTGCTTTAACGCATACACGATATCAGCAAGCTCCTTGATGCCCTGTGATGCCGCGGTCGCACGAAGTTTCGACATCCGTGAATAAGTGTCGGAGTGAAACTTCTTGGTTGTCTTGTAAAGCAGCGACGCCTCGTTGTGCATGTTTCACCTATAAAATGTTAACCCAATTGCATGGCCCGATACTTTTGCTCTGGGCCATAGAAAAACAACATCCGAATCTTACCATACCGTTGCACCATTGCAGTGCACGCACGAACGACGTTTAGTAGGTGACCAGCAGCGACCAAGTAATCGGTCTTTGGGTCAAATTTGCACGCTTCAAGCGCGTTTAACACGTCGTCATCGTATGCCTTGCCCCAAACCGATGACCTAGATCGATGAGGCGGGAAAAGCAGTTGTGGCTTCCCGTATTCCTTCACTGATTCAGTGTCCTTGCGGCACTCGTCAAGGATAAAGCAGCGTGCATTACTCATCGTCCATCACACCTTTCAGAACCGCTTTAAGAATATCACGGATGTCGGACACCGCGTAGGCGAGCATTCGCTTCTTAACTACGCGTGCGCGAATCTCTTCGTCGATCGTGCCAGCCACTACAAGATCAGTGCATCGAACAGGTTCACGAGTTCCTCGACGATGCGCACGATCTTCTGACTGTCTTCGTTTCGGAGAAGACCAATCTTGCGAATAGTAGATAACATGGTTGCAATTTGTATCGTACCCGTCAGAGGCATTGGGAGGATAACCCAGAAGATTAAGGCCCGTTCCTCCGGCGCCAGCACTTCCGACAAATACTTTGGTATCGCGATCGAAGTTAAAAGCGTGCTTAGCCTCTTCTCGCTCAGCTTCTTTTGTTCCGCCGTAGTATAGCACATGCTTAATGCCTTCTTGAATCAAGCGTTCATGAATGGCTTTGATGTCCGGAATGAAGTGGGCCCAGACAATGGTCTTGTCGTTCGGACCTTTTTCTTTCAGAACTTCGATAAGCGCATCGAGCTTGGCGTTCGGCGTGAAGAACTCGATCTTGCGCTCGCCGATCACGTTGCCCAGTTCATCAATGACAGCGTCCCAAGCGATGAACCCAGACGTAATCTGTGCAAGCCGCAAGAGTTCAGTGAGAGAGTTATTGATCACGAGCTGCTTGTTTTCAGACTCAAGCAAACTCTGTTCGATTTTCACGACGAGCTCTTGCCGCAACTTGTCATAGCACTCACGTTGAAAGTCCGTCATCGCCACTTCGATGATGTCATAGACTTTGTCGGGCAAATCCGGCAATGCTTCTTGTTTGGTCGTGATGAACGCTAGCCGTGACAAGCGTTCACGGATGAACGGCAAGTTCTGCACGTCCACGAGCTTGTTACCCGAACCATCACCACGGTCCATGTAAACGCCGTAGAACTCTTTGAAGTTCTTGAAGTCAGCGAAGCCTGACTCACCTTTGCCAAGAAACTCAAGCTGTGACCAAAGATCCATCACGTTGTTTGCGACAGCCGTGCCAGTGAGGATCTGTCGTCGAGACGCGTACTCACGGATCTCATGGCAAGCCTTTGCACGCTTGGTCTTGAATGACTTGATGTAGTGTGATTCATCGAGCGTAATAAGATCCCACTCAATCGACTTGAGCGTCGTGACCATTCGTGTTAGTGCTTCATAAGACACCACTACGGCCGTGAACATATCATCGTTCGCGTCTGAAGGAAGCATCGCATCCACGAGCATTTTGATGCGGCCAATTTCACCGCCGCGTAACACGGTGCTGCGACCTTTACACGTAGCGAAGGTGTCAATTTCATCAAGCCAATTCGTGCGCACGTTCTTAGGAGCAACGATCAGGTGACGATACATACGCCCGGTTTTCTCGAAGTGCTTAGGCGCATCATTGCACATACGGGCGATTGACACTGGGGTCTTGCCAGTGCCTTGTTCCATAAGAAGTGCGTAGCCCACCGATTGAATTGAGTTGATCGCTGCAATTTTCTGGTACGGTGCCAGTGGGTATTGCTCGTGGACCACCAAGCCATTTTGCTCAATTTTGCCCGTGGCTTTGAACTCCGCAACACGTTTGACTGCCGCATCTTGCGATAGCCATTTGGTCAATAGATAGTTGAAAACCGTGCTGGCCTGCGGGTCCAATAGAATCTGTTCTGGGGCCCAGAGCGTGCGTATAACCACAGCCGTTATATCGGTTGCAGCGAATATCCAACCCGCATACGGAGAGGCTAGATGGTGCTCCTTGCGCTCTGGAATGGATTTTGGAAATCGTGTGGTCGCCATGAACGATGCGCGACAAATCTCCGGCTTGCGCTGCTCAAACTCGAGTTCAAGCTGTTCACCTGGCCTAATCGGCCTGGGAACTGGAAGTTGCTCTGCATAGATCTTGCAGATGAAGCGAGTCCCGTCACGATCGAGTGACAGGTGGATGCGGTCCTGTGGGGCAATATGAATGCCCTGCACGAGGCGCTTTGTTGCAGGCGCGAGATCGAGCATTACATCCGTGTCCTATGAAATGTAAGTTTATGTTCACGATCAGCAGGCTACATTGTACCAAATAAATGCGTGTATGTCAATAGGTAGAGCGAAAAATTTTCAATCTTTTTTCTCCGCAAATGAACATGTGTCACACCTCTTAACGCCACTCATCACTGAGTTATAAGCGCACTCACCGAACTTATGACACTGAAAGACTTTAGTCTTTACGCTGCCTCTGCAAGTAGTGCACTGAAGAGTGCGAAGCAATTCACCGAAGTACTTACATTCACCGAATTTTACAGGTGATGCGGTTTGCGCTTTCGGCGCTTCATAGGCTACGCGCGGCCCTAGACATTCACGGTTGATTTTCCTCAAATCCCCGTCAATAGCACGCATTCCAGCCTCACTAAGTCGATGTGGTTCGAAGCAAAAGATACATACTGCCTTTCCTTCTGACCACTCAAATACACAGAAGCTCATGGTGATTCAACCGTCACATCAAAAAGATCAGCAAAAGCATTAAGGCCGTTAGTGGCCGTCATCGACCAATTTGCACAGTCAAGTCCAGCTACGGCACGCGAACCACTCCAAGAGTACTGCCCAAATGTTGGTGCATCAGTAAGAGCATACGCAGTTACGTCAGCTGAGAATCCTGCACCGCCCGTGCCCAATGTAGCAATAATGCCGATGAAACGTAAACATCGAGGATCTTCAGTGACCGGGTCAAAGTTGTCTATGAGATCCTGGATAAAGTCATCAACTGCGACTTCAGAATTTGGCCCAAAGTAAATTGAATACACGCAATCATTGAGGTGACTTAATAGCGTGTGCGCCCCAACTAAGCGTGCGATGTCTGAAGCACAGTAATCGGTCGTGTCAGCACCTGGCTTAAGCGCGATGTTAACGACGATCCGATCAAGCGTCGCATTTTCGCACGGGGCACAATGATTCTTATCGCAGTCTATGCAGTCTAGTGCGTCACCTTCAGCAAAAACATTGCTAGGCGTAGTTACCTTTGAGTGTTCAAGCAGAAAGTTTTTCACACTCAGTATTGGATGCCCGCCGACTGTTCCCCACAACGAGTCACCTGTCTTAAACCCGAAGCCCGTACCGTCAGCTAGAGTGGGACCAGCTGTGTCGCGTTTCCCAAAAGTTGCGAAAGCTA
>ERZ761584.361-NODE-361-length-15007-cov-22.193887_pt1 | contig 15007 bp, 18 predicted proteins | sample MGYA00512168_ERZ761584 | MGnify/ENA primary metagenome ERZ761584 (study PRJEB28899, sample SAMN03785564) | bioreactor sludge metagenome | biome: EBPR Sludge; feature: EBPR Bioreactor; material: 0.22µm filtered reactor supernatant | place: Saint Lucia: Queensland...
ATGATGATCGCCGTGGGGGCGGGGCAGCCGCCGCATTGGCTGGGCGATTCGATGGACGTGAATCTGGCGACGGCGACGGCGATGGAGCGGGCTGCTATCCGGCATCTGAAGCGGCGGCAGTTGGAGATCGCCGATATGGTCATTGACCTGTGCTATGTGGCCTATACCCGCGCCCACGGTCTGGGCATGGCGCGGCGCGCGCCGGACAGGAGCGCGATTACTATTGCTCTGCCCGATTTGAGCCGCGACGACAATATGATGCTGGCTCAGGCGGGTGGCGAGATGGTCGCGGCGTTCAACGGTCTGTCGGCCGCGTTGGGGACGGGCAGCCGGACGCTGCGGGAGCGGACATTGCGGCTGTTCTCGCAGTTCATTGCCGAGCCGATGGATGCGCGCGAGATTCAGACCATCCTCGACGAACTGGAAGCGGCGCGGCCGGTTGTTGCGCCTGCGCCGGTTGAAGACGAAGAGGACGACGGCGATGGCGACGAGATGAGCGCTATCGGCCGTATATGGAGAAATGGTAATGGCCGGTAATACGGTTGCGGTCACGCGCGGGCCGGACGGCGATGAGGTGGTGGTCAACGGTGTGTTGATTCCCGGCGCGTCGTTGATGTTTCAGGACGCACGGCGGGTTGTGGTGAGCATACCGACGGCCGAGGTGAGGACGACTATTCAGGCGCGGCCGTCGCAGGCACGGCGGATTGCGTTGGGAGAGGGTAATGACGAAGAGTAACTATGCGGTTCGACACCGCTTTAACCAGTACGCCGCGCCCGGCCGGGTTGACCGCGAGCGGCACGTCCTTTATGGCGTGAGCGCCATGCAGGCGGTCGAGGCTATTGGGCATCGGCTGATGATCGACCACAGGACGCTGGAGCAGTTTACCGAGCTGGCCAACGCGGCCAAAAACGGGTTGAAGTCTCGCTTTACTCACCCCGGCCTGTCGGCCGACGGGCTGGGCAAGCACCTGGGCCGGATGCGCAATTTCCGCATCGAGGGCGACAAGGTGCTGGGCGACCTGTATTTGAGCGAGGCGGCAGCGCGGTCGCCGAGCGGCGACTTGCGGGCCTATGTTGAATCGCTGGCCGTTGAAGACCCTGAGGCGTTCGGCATGTCGGTGGTCGTGGACGGCTACGGCGTGTGGCAGTTGGCCGACGGCGCGGAGCAGGACGACGACGGCAGCGGCAAGCCGACCGACGCAGTGGGGAAATATCCCGCCTTGCGCGTGGTAGGGGCTTACGCGGTGGATGCCGTTGACGAGCCGGCGGCCAATCGCGACGGGCTATTCAGTGCGTTTCGCGGCACGACGAGCGAATTGGCGGCGGCCGTATATCGGGCATTGGACAGTTTCAATGACGGCGATTTCAATCGATGGTTGGGGCCGCTGTTTGAAACCGGCGAGATACCGGATGAATTCCGGCAGATTGCCGATGAGTATGACATCGACGCGGACAAGGCGCGGATTTTCGCCGCGCATTATCTGGAGCACCGACGGCGGCATGACGCCCCGACGCGGCTCGCATTGGCGGCCGAAGCCGCACCTATCCTTATGGAGAAAAAGCACATGGATGAGAAAGACGTTTCCATGAGCGCGGCTCCGGCTACACCGACCGTCGCTCCCCAGGCCAATGTATGGCTCGACGCGCTTCAGGCGTCGTCTGCAAAGGCAATGATTCAGGCCAGCGGTCTGCCGGCCGCTATTCAGGCGCGGCTGGAGCGCGGCCGGTACGACAGTCCGGCGGCCGTTGAGACGGCCATTGATGAGGCTCGGACTGAGCTGGCTGCGTTGCAGGAATTGCAGACGGTCCAAATGGGCAGCCGCCCGCCGCGCGGGCAGTTCCACGTCGGCGACGCGATGGACGACGCTCGCGGCATGGTCGAATATTTCTTTGGTGTTGACGGCGCGGCTGTGCCGCCGTCGAACATGCGTCATTTTTCCGACCTGTACGTCGCCCTGACCGGTGACGAGGAGTTCCGCGGCGTTTATGACGGGACGCGCGTCATGTTCTCGGCGGCGAATACGGCGACGCTGTCGAACCTGGCGGCCGATGCCATGAACAAGGTGGTCGTCAGCAAGATGGCGCTGCTGAATCGCTGGTACGAGCAGATCGTCAACGTTGTGCCCAACAACGGCACGCTGCATGACATCAATCTGATTACCGTCGGCGGAATCGGCACGCTGCCGACTGTGGCCGAGGGTGCGGCCTACACGGAACTGCCGGTGGATGACGCCAATGAGACGGCGCAGTTCATCAAAAAGGGCGGCTACGTGGGGATCACCCGCGAGGCCATCAAGAACAGCGACATTCTGCAATTGCAGGCTATCCCGCGCGCGCTGGCCTCGGCCGCTATTCGCACCCGGTCGCGGGCCATCGCCAACCTGTTCACGATGAACGCCGGGACGGGGCCGACGCTGGCGACCGACAGCAAGGCGCTGTTTCATACCGACCACGGCAATGTGGCAACCACGGCATTCGGTACGGATGCGACGGCATGGCGGGCGGCGCGTCTGGCGACATTCAAGCAGACGGAATTGGGTAGCGGGGCCTATATGGGCGTCTATCCGCGCTATCTGCTGATTCCGGCCGATCTGTATGACGTGGCGTTGACCGTTTTGGGTTACGGCGCAGGCCAGCCGACGGCCTACACGCCTGAGGCGCAGGATCGCGGCGTCTACGACCCGCGGCCGGTTCCTATCGTCGTGCCGGAATGGACGGACGCGACGGACTGGGCCTATATTGTTGACCCGGCCGTGTTCCCGGTCATCCACATGAGCTACTCGCAGTCGCCCGGTGGCGGCCGTCATCCGGCCCCTGAGTTGTTCTCGGTTACGTCCGAGACGAGCGGGCTGATGTTCACCAACGACGTGCTGCCGATTAAGGTGCGCGATGAGTTCGCGGTGGGCGTGAGTGGGTATCAGGGCATCGGCAAGCGCAACGTCAGCGGTTAATCAAGCTGAATTAGACGGAGTGGGGGAAGGCTCCCACTCCGATGGAGAAACGAACATGTTGGGTAATCACCTGCTTCTGCCAATTAATTTCCTGGATGCCGCGCTGGCGGCTAACCATACCTACCGGCTGCGGTTGCCGTTCGGCGTGACGTTGGAGGGCGTGAGCGCAGCCGCGGCCGACACCACGTCGTTTATTTTGGACATCGGCACGGCGGCCGATAGTGACGCCTATCTCGATGGCGTTACCGTAACCGGCGCGGCGGCCACGACCACGCTGTTCGGCCGGTCGGATTTTGTCAACGGCGAATATCCGCACATACCGACCGGCACTGAAATTCTCGTGTCCATCGACTACGACGGCGGCGCGGGCGGCGACGCGGCCGATGTGTCGGTTACGCTCATTCTGTCAGAGGGGTAGGGTGATGAAATTTACGAAGGCGCAGGTGGCGCGCCATCTGGGTGTTGATACCGGCAGCCTGATGGAGGTTGCTGAGCGCGGTGATCAGGTTGTAGTCATCCTGACCGATTACCGCAAATACGTCATCCCGGCGGTCGATCTGCCGGTTGAGGCCGCGGTCGAACCAACGACCGCGCCTAAAAAGAGTGTGACCCGGAAGTGACAGACCTGCGGGACGGCTGTTAGAAGCCGTCCCGCGTATTTGACTGTTATGGCTACCTTCTCCGCATCCACCGCCGCGTCCACCGACGACGGACAAGAAGCAGCCGGAACCGTCTCTCTCGGCGGTTCCAATATCAACGCCAACAGCGCGGCCCAATACATCGGACTGCGCTTCCTCAACGTCACCATCCCCAAGGGCGCCACCATCAGCGCGGCCAGCCTCGACCTCTACTTCGTCTCAACTGCCTTCGATGACCCCGACGTAACTATCTACGCCGAAGCCACAGACGACGCCGCCACATTCACCACCACCACCAACGACATGAGCGGCCGAACTTCAACCGCCGCCACCGTCAACTGGAATGCATCCAGCCTCGGAACCGGCGTCAAAACATCGCCATCCATCGTCAGCATCATACAGGAAATTGTCAACCGCGCCGGTTGGGTGTCCGGAAACGACATCGTCATCCTGCTCAAGGGCAACGGCTCATCATCCTCCATCCGCGTCCGTGCCTACGACGACGGCGGCGGCTCCTACCCCACGCTCAACATCACCTACACCGCGTCATCGCCGGTGACGGTGACGCTCAGCACTCTGAGCCGTACGCTGTCGGCGATTACGTTGGCCGTGGCCCCCGGCGCGGTGGTCATCGGGGCGAATACCCTGAGTCGTGCGTTGTCGGCGGTAAGCCTGACGGTTACGCCGGGCGGGGTTGTCATTAGTGCGAGCACCATCAGCAGAACGCTGTCGGCCGTGCCGTTGGGGGTGGCGCCGGGCGGGGTGACGTTGACGTTCGACACGCTTTCGCTGTTGGCCGAGGCGCTGGATATTGCCGTCGGGCAGAGCGTGGCCCTGAGCGTGCTCAACGGGGCGGCGACGGTTCCGAGCCTGAACGTCGTACCCGGCGCGGCGGCGGTGCTGCTGGCGTCGCTGGGTCATATCCTGAGCGCTGATAGTCTGACGGTTGTGCCGGGGCCGGTTGTGATTGACGCGGCGACGTTGGCGGCCGTTCTGGAGGCCGTCACTCTGGGTATTTCGAGCATCGGCGGCGATGTGACGATTCTGTTGCAAACAATCGCGGCGGGGCTACTGCCGGTTGAAATCGGCGTGATACCGGGGGATATGGTGATTCCGCTCCAGACATTCGAGCCGACCCTGAATATCGAGCGGTTGCTTGTCTTCATGATGCTGGGATGTGTCATGCTGGGCGACCGGGCCAATTATGGCGCGGCGGTCGGCGATTTCCGGCGTTATCTGGTCGCGGTCGATGACCGTGGGGGCTGCGATGAATAGCTACGATTTGGGCGATCAGGTGCGATTGTCGGCGGCGTTTACCGATGCCGACGGCGCGCCGGTCGATCCGACGGTCGTCACGGTCAAGTATTCCGATCCGACCGGCGATGTGACGGATCTGACCTATGGCGTTGATGTGGCCGTCACGCAGGAAGCGGGCGGGTCGTACTACGTCGATTTCGTGCCCAACCGGGCTGGCCAATGGCGTTATCGGTGGGAATCCAGCGGCGCGGTTACGGCCGCGGCCGAGGGGTCGTTTCTGGTAAAGAGGAGCTCATTTTGAACGCATTACAGGCGTATATCGGGCTGCAACTGGTATCCGAGTACATTGCGGCGTATGACGACGCCGAGGTGAAAGGACATTTTAACGAGCTGGTGCTGCGTCTTCAGGCGCTGGAAAACGAGGCGCAGCGACAGGCAACAACGACGATTGACGAAAGCGGGAATATCACCATTGGCCTGAATCCTATAGGCGTTCAGGCCGTGGCGGTACCGGCTGAATAACGAGGTGAAATTATGGCTCAAGGTGACGGCGCTCTCTACAACGAATTCAAAGAGGAATTATTCCTCGGCAATATCGACATGGACGGTCACACGTTCAAGATGATTCTGGTGACCGGCTACACGCCGAATATCGATTCGCATAACGGCTATTCCGATGTGTCGGCTAGCGAGGAGTCGGGCACGGGTTATACGTCGGGCGGGTCGACCCTGGGCAACAAGGGGGTCACGAAGGACACAACCAATGACCGGGCGAAATTTGACGCCGACGATGTGACCTGGACGGGCCTTAATGTCGGCACGCCGTCGCACGCCATTTTATACGATGATTCGCACGCCTCGAAGTGTCTGGTGGCCTATTGGGAGGTGACGACGCCGACCAATGGCGGAAACTACACGCTCCAGTTCGGGGCGAATGGGATCATCCTGCTGACATGAGTTTTCTATTCGATTTGTCCAACGCCGATTACGGCGTCCATCGGCGGTCTCTGCTGCGTCTGCTCATCGGCGACACGGTGGAGGGCGACGGGCCGCGGCCGAATCGGGCGAATTTTCAGGATGACGAACTCGATGCGTTTGTGCTGCTTGAGGCCGACAATCTGGATCGGGCGGCGGCGCGGGCAATTGAGGCGCTGGCCGCGCAGTGGGCGAGGTATGCCGGCAGCTACCGGCTGGGGCCTGAATCCGAGGAGATGCGGCAATCGGCGGCGTTCGCCGACCGGGCCAAGGAGATGCGGGGCGTTCATGGGTTCACGACCGCCGATGATTCGGACGGCACGGGCGATAGCGCGGTCATCGATTGGTCAGGCTTTTACAGGGATTGGGTAGGCAAGTTTTAGAGGTGTAATTATGGCAAGAACTCCAATCACGGCTACGGCCGTACCGGATACCGGATTGAACATCACCGACGCGAGTTTTGCGACGTTGGGGGCCGGGGCGAGTAACGGCGTGACGTTCCCCTATGACAGCAACAACCGGGTCATCCTAAAAAACGATACGGGCGGCGCGGCGACGTTTACGATTAAGGTGCCGACGCCGACGCTCTATTCCAATGTCGGTGTGACCGTGCCGGATATGACCGTTTCGGTGGCTAACGGCAAGATGTATGAATTCAAGGCGGTCAGCCTGAATGTCGGGCGACAGTCGGATGGTTCGATTTATATCGACTGCAACGTTGCCGGCAAGGTACTGGTTACGAGCTAATGGCTCTGGTATCGGCCGCTCGTTCGTTGCGTCTGTCGCAGATCTGCGACGTGAAGCGCGTGCCGTCGGGCAGTGACCCGGCGGCGCGTGAGACGGTGGTCGCCGGGCTGAGGTGCAGCGCGGTCTATCCGGCGTCGCAGGAGCAGGCCGAGCGGGCGGGTATGGCGTTGGCGGTGCGGTTGATGGTTGTCTATACGGCCGTGAGCGGGGCCCAGCCGGATTGGCGGCTCGTCACCGGCGGCGTGGATTACCGGATTCGGGCCGTGAGCCGCTGGCCGCGCGGCGATGCGCAATTCGTTGAGCTGCTGATCGAGGAGGAATAGCGATGCTGGATTGTAGCTGGGAACCGGGCACGATTGGCGAATTTGAGCGTCTGAGCCGGCTGGCGCAGGCTAATCGTGGCTTTCTTCAGGAAATTGCCGACACGTCGGCCGCCGGGCTGTTGGGTCGCGTGGTGGCCGCGGGCACGCTCCAGCTGCGCGACCTGGCGTCGGGGGCCGCGCCGGTCGATACGGGCACGCTCAGGAGCGCCCACCGGGGCGAGCTTGAGCCGTTTGGCGAGGGTGTGCAGGGTACGGTGTTCATCGACCCGGACGCGCGAAATCCTGTCAATCGCGGCCAGCCGGCCATCTATGGCGAGGTTTGGGCCGACCGGTTCGGCAACTGGTTTGAAAACGTGATGAACATGCACGCCGATTCGATTTTGGACGGCATGGAACAAACCATTATGAATAGGATGGATGATCTATGGCTTTAGGGCTGAGCGGGCCGACGTTGCCGGAAAATACGGTCAATGACTGTCTCGCGCAATTGCAAACGCTGGTCGGGGCGGTGGCCGGGCTTGATGTGGCCTATGGCTACCGGACGCAGCGTACGGAGTTGCGGACGCAGGCCGTCATCACGTCGATTTCGACCGTTCCAGGTGATACGCCCGACGGTCTGAATATGGCCTATGACTATCTGATTGACATTCAGGTGCGTATCGACGGCGACTATCAAGCGGCCGAACAGGATTTGAATGCCGTTTGTGACGGCATATGGCGGGCTATTTGGGGGCCGAACGGTTCCAGTTGGTCGAACTGCTATCCGTTTGCGGCCGACCAGAAGCCGCCGTCATCTCAGGAGCTTGTCAACTGGCGACGCGGCCTGTTGTACGTGCGAATTATTCCGTATTAGAGAGGTAAATAATCATGACCATTTCACAGACAAATATCCCCAAGGCGACGCAGGTCACGATCACGGTCGATGGCACTGCGTTTCAGGATCAGACGACGGCGATCAATCCGTCGGGCGGTGAATTCAGCGTGAATACGCTCACCGCCATTAACGGCAGCACGTTTACGCAGACCGGCGACAAATCGGCGCGTAGTTTTGAATTCACTTCCATCTACACCGACGGCGAGACGAGCGACCTGTGGACGACGTTGAACGCCAAACACGGCGCGGACGTGACTGTCGTCTACAAGCCGAAGGGCGCGGGGTCGGGCACGACGTTCACGCTGACCGGGCTGCTCTACCGGCTGGACATTCCGGCCGTGTCGTCGGACGCGAATTCGATGAGCTATACCTGGGCCGTGTCGGGCAACGTTGTTGTCAGCTAGTTTTGAAACAGGAGGCGCATTTATATGACTGAGGACATCAAATATCTGTCGTTGGATGGTGTGGGCGAAAGCCCCTTCCCCGACTATCCCGGCCGGATCGTCTTTCCGCATGTGATGACGCTGCTGATGCATAAGCAATGGCAACGTTTTTACAACGAACTTCCAAAACGAGAGGCCGATCTGCCGATTGCCGGGGTTGTGTTGACCGATCCGGCCGACATCGAAAAACGGATGGTTTTCGGATACGGCGACGTGGAATTGGCGTTGTTGTTCGGCAAGCTGGAAATGACCGGGCCGGACGGAAAGAAGTTGAGCGGCAAGTCGGGTGACGACTTGCCGCTCCATGTTGCCGTATGGCTATCCCGTTGTTACCGCGAGTGGGAAAACTCGCAATTGTTTTTTCGATGGAATGGCATTGCGGGTGTGGTTGCATCGGACGGCACCGCATGATGTACCCGCGCCCTGGGCGCTGGAACTGGCCGAGCGGTGCCGCCGCTATCACGTTCTGCCCGGCACGGGCGGGGCTTACGACCAGGACGAGGCGCTCATGGCGGCCATTGAGCAGGCTATCGGCGTAAGCGAATTGTTTGAGGCCGACGGCAAGAAACTGCTGACAAACGAAAAACTGCTGGAGATACATACCAGGTTATCGACCAAGGCCGAGGCTTTCGCCGAACTGGTAAATAAACGAGAGCATGACAACGCGCAACCTTGAGCTAAACCTGCGGGCACGGGCCGACACCCGCGACATCGAGCGGCTGGGGCGGGAAACCGACCAACTGTCGGCGGCGTTGCGGCGGTCGGCGACCGCGTTTGAGGAGGCCAATAACGACGCGCGCAAGCTGGCGCAGACGTACGGCCAGCTATCGCAGGAAGAGCGCGAGCAGATTCAGGGCGCGTCGAAGGTGGCCGCGGCGGTCAGCAAGGCGGCCGAGGCCCGCGAGCGGGCGGCGGCGGCGGCGGCTAACGCGGCGACGGCCGAGAGCCGGGCGCTGGCCTCTCAGCAACAGGTGGAGCAGGCGGCCCTGCGCACGGCGGCGGCCGAGGAAACGCTGGCCGCCAAACGGGCTGCTACTGAGACGAGTGTCACCCGCGCGGCGCAGGCCGAGGAGAAGCTGGCGCAGGAACGCCAGCGCACGTTCCAGTCAACGGCCAAAAGCGAAAAAGTCGAACTGGATGTTGCCCGCGCCCGCGAGCAGTTGCGCGTGGCGACGGTTCGGGCCGAGCAGGCCGAGCGACGCATGGCCGAGACGCGCAAATCGTCGGGGCTGGCGACCGACATCGTGCGCAAGCAGGTGCAGGCGCTGGTCACGGGCGGCGCGCTGTTGACGGCCGGGCGGCAACTGTTGCAGTTCGGTCGGGATTCAGTTATGGCCGCGTCGGACGCCGAGGAGGCTTCGGCCAAGTTCGAGCAGGTTTTCGGCACGCTGGCGGGCGGCGTGCGTGATGATTTGCAGGAAATGGCCGATTCCAATCGGCGCTATATCGGCGACCTGACCAGCTTTGCCTCGACGTTGCAAAACACGTTCGTGCCGCTCGGATTTGCCAGAGAGGAAGCGGCGGGGCTGTCGAAGACGATCACGCAGCTGGCTATCGATCTGGCCGCGTTCAACAATTCCAGCGACGCCGAGGCGGTTGAAAAACTGACCTCGGCGATTGTCGGCAATCACGAGGCGGTGCGCAGCTACGGTATCGTGATTACCGAAACCGTGCTTAAGCAGGAACTGGCGCGGATGGGCGCGCAGGAACTGACCGGGGCGCAACTGGAGGTTGCCAAGGCGCAGGCGCGGTTGAACGTCATCATGCGGTCGACGGCCGACGCACAGGGCGCGGCCGTGCGTGAGGCGGGCAGCTATTCAAATACGTTGAAGGCGTGGGACGCGTCTATTCAGAGTTTGAAGGTGAGTTTGGGAACCGGGCTGCTGCCGCTCATGACGGAGTTGACCGACGCAGCGATCCGTGCCGTTGATGTGTTGAGCGCCGGGGATGCTTTTAAGGCTCCGGTTGAGGCGTCGGTCGCGGCGGCCAGGTCGATAGAGGATGTTGTAGAGGCCGCGCGTGAATCGGATCGAAAACTGGACAATCTGGATTTCTGGAGCTTCCTGAAGATCAATTCCACCTCGTTCGTCGGCCTCGACCTGGCCGAGAAGCAGATTACGCGTATCGGTGAATTGTCGAGCGATGTAGGGGAATTCCAACGGACGATCCTGAGCGAGTTCAGCCGCATGGAAATATCCACGCTGGCCGACAGTCTGGGGGTCGATCAGAACTGGAACCTGGACGAAACGACGGCGGCTATCTATCGTCGGATTAAGGCGATAGAGGCCATGGGGCAGGCTCAGAGCGAGGCGGCTGAAATGGAGGCTGCCTGGCTGCGGGCGCAGGAGAGGGCCGCCGCGGCCAGTCTGGCCATGCAGACGGAGGATATTGTCCCGGCCTGGATGGATGAATCCAAAACGCGGGGCGCGATGGACGCCATGGCGGCGTGGGCGTCCGAGTTGGGTGAGTTTGCCTATGCCTCGCAGGTGGCCGCGGCCGCGCAGAAGGAATTTAACATCGCGTTTGGCGAATCGTTTAACGCGGCGCCGGTCGATGATCTGATCGCCGCGCAGCAGGATTTACAGGCGGCTACCGGCGAATGGCGGACGGCCACTATCGACAATTCCGGCGACATCGCCGCGATTCAGCGGCAGCTTGCGGCGGATTTGACCGCCGCCCAAAAGAGCGAACTCCAGAAGCAGCTTAAAGACCTCGACAGTTTCAGCGACGAATATCTGGCGATTGTCGGGCGGCTGGAAGGCGATCTGTCCGACAGGCAGCGGCTTGACCTATCGCAGCAGTTGGCGGCGCTGGAGGGGCGGCAGGGGCAGACAACCCGCGTCTATACCGGCGATACCGAGGCGGCCGAGGACGCGCGGGACGCTATCATTGCCGCGAATAAGGCGATTCAGGATTCCTATTACGAGCGGGCTTACAACTCGATTGCCGCGCGGCTGATCGAGGAGGGTAACTTCGAGCAACTGGCCGAGGTCGCCGTCTCGCTGGGTATCATGACGCAGGCCGAGGCCGACCTTCGTATGGAATATGCCGAGACGGTGGGGGCGCTGGATGCCCTGACCCAGAATACCGCGTTTTACGGTTTGACGGCCGAGCAGCAGGCGGGGGCGATTAAGTCGCTGGCCGCCGGTATCTACGAGACGGCCGACGCGGCGCTACAGGCGCAGCAAAACCTTCAGTCCACTCAGGACTTTTTTAGTCAGGCGCCGGATTCGTCGCAGATCGGCGACTACTACCGGGGGTTGGCCCAGCAATCGGGCGCTGATGAGGGTATCACAACGACCGTCGGGGTGGTGATTGACCCGGCGTCCAAGATTGAATTTCGCGGCTATCGCGGCGAATTGGAAGAGTACGACGTCGCCATTTACAAGACGACGGTGGAATCCGATAGCGAGGGCGCCGAACAGGATTTTGAGGATATGAAATCCGTCCTCAAGGAGTTGACCGACAGTACCTGGGTGATCAACGTGCGTTATGAGACGACGGGCGCGGCGCCGACCGCGGGGGACAGTCCGCTTCCTCCGGACGCGCCACAGCCCAGAAGCCGCGACCGCGGGCGTAACGCGTCCGGAGCCTATGTTGATTTGGTCGTCAATAATTACGGCGGCGGCGATGTGGGCGGGTCGGTCAAGGCCGGGGTGCTGGCCGCATTCAGGAGTTTATAGTGACTGTATCTTATTTGCCCTACGGCTACATTGACCAATTCGACGGCCTGAATCTGCGTACGTCGCTGGTGAAGCCGCTGCTGTGCCGGCTCAAATCACCGCGCACGGCGCGGATTCTGACGCTGGCCAACGGCCGGGCGGTCAACGCAGCGAGCACGACGGTTAAGCCAATATTTCCAATCGATCAGGAACTGGAGTTGCTGATTCACGGCACAGGGCCGGGCGACGGGGGCATGATCGATTCTTTGCTCTCCGACATCATGAGCAAGAGCGGAGTGCAGGGAGCGTTGCGCGTGCGCGTACCCAGCGGCGCGCGTACCTGGTCGGCTCAGGCCATTTTCGATTATGGCGAAATCGTTGATGACGGCCAGATGGATGACAGTGAGGTAGTCAACTGGGCGATCGTTCGATTGTATTTCAAGCAGCTGGAGTTGTTCCATGACTGATTGGGGCCGGGCACAACTGCGGGTCTACGATGGTCTCGGCCGACAGATTTACTATACCGAGGACATCATTGAGGCGCAGGGCAATCGGGCGTGGCATGAGATCGGTCGCGGCGCGTCGGTGACGGTGCCATTCATCGGCACGAATGCCGATTTCATCTTCGACCGCGACCGTCGCGTGACCGTCACGGTCATCAATACCCGCGCGATGACGGGGCACATCATTGCCGATTTCATCATTGAAGCAACATCGATTGAAGAGCATTCGTTTCAGGATGGCGGCTCAGGCACGGTAATTAAAGCTAGTGGTCGGGATGCGATTAAGGAACTCAGCGATATACCGGTCGGGTTGCGGCATATCTCCAAATACCGCGCCGGTGGCACACCGACGGCCGTCGACAAGACGACATTGCAAATGAATGCGACCGATACCGCCGCCTACGCCAATACGTCGTTGATTGGCTGGACGGTGGAATTGGCCGACGGCAATTGGTCGGAGATCACGGCGCATACGGCCGGGGGGCTGCTGACCATTGACCCAGCGTGGCAAGTGAATGTCGATGACGAGGCGGCCGCCGCGCCCCCTGTGCAGAAGTTCTCCCTGTATGGGGCGGCGTTCACCGAGACGAGCGGCGCCAATACCGACGTGAAGCTGGCCATGAGCCGTGTTATGGGTACTAAAAACGGCTGGGGTCTGTACGGCAGCTATGATTCGACGACCAACGGCTCGTTTGTCGCGCCGGGGCAGGAAGCCAGCATATTAAAGGCACTCCAGTTGATTGCGGTGCAAAGCGGTGAATATTTCGTTCGGTCGTTCGAGGGTTTCCGCCGCCTTCAATGGCGGCGTGAGGTTCCGGCGCTTACCCATCCCCAGTACGGCTATCCACTGAATCTCGTGGTCAACGACAACTACGATGCATTCCGTGAGGCTGTCATCCTGCCCGGCGCGAGATTGAGCTATGACGCCAACGAGCGGGTTACGCGGGTTAAGCCAACCGGCTCCGGCAGCGGCGACAAGGCGCTGACGTTAAAGGATTTGCCGGCCGGCTTTCCGGTGGCCGCCGGGTATTCGATTGACGGCGCGTATCTGGTTTATACCGCCGGGGAAGTCGGCGGGTATGCGGCGCGCGATCTGCGCCTTGACGGGATTGGCCCGGCGTCGGACAGCGCCGCGTCGCGCCAACTGGCGGCCAAGGCGCTGTATAACGCCGCGCTCCTGTGGTTGAGGGAGCACAATGACGAACGGCTGAATCTGGAATGCGAGGTGCTGTCGGCCATTCCTATTGAGCCGGTGACGTATGTCTACGTAACCAATCCGGATTACGCACTGGACAATACGCTCATGTACGTCCTGGACGTGACGGCGACGTACCGTGACGGCATGTTGCTCTACAGGCTGCAACTGTCGGATAAGAAGGCTCCGTTCCTGACGGACGAACGGCTGCTGGCCGAGGCCATCCGAAAAACCGACAGACAACTGTTCTATACCAACGCCCCGGCGCGTAACAGCCGGTCGCTGGACAGGAGCAAGGGCGGCAGCGGCGGCGGTGCCGCCCACGAAGCGGTGACATCCGGCAATGCGGCTATCAACGTGGCGACGGGGCAGGTCGTCTCTCTCCAGCTGGCCGGGCCGTCGGGACTGGAGGTCGCCGGTACCGGATTGCGGCTGGCCGATACCGTGGCCGGTGACGGGTTGGGGATTAGCAACAAGGTGCTGAGCCTGAACATCGGGGCAACCAGCGGGCTGCTGATTTCAGGCGACAGCCTGAGCATGGGCACGCCGGGCACGCTGTCGGCCGCGTCAACCAACCTGCTACAGTCAGGCAGCCATACCCACGCCGTCACCGCGACCGACAACGCCAAGGCGACGGTCGGCACGCTGCTGAAAGGGACGGCGGCGGGCGATTTGACATTGCGCAACCTGACGGCCGACAAGGCGATTACGCCACGCATTGAATCGACCGGGTCGATTACACTCGACCCGGCTACGAGCCTGATTTTTGCCGCCGGTAATTTGTCGTTCGTCGGGGCGCGACAGATCGTGACCGATTCGGGCAGCCTGACGCTGGCCCCGGCGCAGTCGCTCATCATCGACCCGCCGGACAACGTGATGCAGATTAACAGCGCGGTAACGCTCAAGACCGCGCATTGGGCCAGCGGGTTTCTGGGCACGGGCTGGGGCCTGACCTACGACGGTGTATTCGACGCGCGCATGATAACGGCCGACGAGCTGCATGTGGCCGCGTTCATTGCCGACACCGCGCGGGTGAAGGTCGGCTCGGAATACATCACGCCGTCGATGGGGCTGCTCTCACGCAACTTCACCATTCCGGCCGTTAGCGCGTCGGGCACGCTCTACGTCGAGGACGCGCCGGGGCTTGAGGACATGCCGCTATTTGCCGATAACGACTGGCTCATGCTGCGCATCATCGACCGGACGGGCGGCGGGCTAAAGGTCGCCAACGTCTGGGGGCAGGTGGCCGGATACGCCAATCTGTCGGGCGGCGAGCAGAGTTGGACGTTTACGACGCGCCAATCGGCGTCAACCGGCCAGATATTCAGGCGCGGCGCTATGGCGCTCTGTTTTGGGAAATCGGGCGACGGCTGGCTGTGGATGACGACGCTTGACGCGGCCGGGTCGCCCTATCTCGGCATTACGACATGGCAAGGGGC
>ERZ761584.362-NODE-362-length-15004-cov-4.441969_pt1 | contig 15004 bp, 21 predicted proteins | sample MGYA00512168_ERZ761584 | MGnify/ENA primary metagenome ERZ761584 (study PRJEB28899, sample SAMN03785564) | bioreactor sludge metagenome | biome: EBPR Sludge; feature: EBPR Bioreactor; material: 0.22µm filtered reactor supernatant | place: Saint Lucia: Queensland...
CCAATGCAGCCGCATCGGCCCCGGTTATCGTGGCCTGTGGTAGTAAGTTTGAAATTAATTCCGTTCTTGCCTTTCGGATGCCTTGTATCAGTTCAGTTGTGTTGCTCATTCAGTTATCAAGTCATTAATTTACCCATCGAAATTTTTGGCCGACACACCACACAGTCGTTTGAATTTTCATCAACAGCCCCAGCAAGGTAATTCATGGCCTCCGCAAACTCCCCCTCCCAAACGCCTGCCATTGACTTTTGCGCGTCGCCTTTCGCCACGTTCGAGCGAGAAGGTACGGACGTGATAACCTTTTGATCTACCAGAATTGTAGCCCAGCGCCGTTGGATTGCCGTTGCCAGGGCCATAACTTCCGGGCCTCCACTATTCAGCATCCGGCAAAATCCTTTCGTTAGATCGCAGCCCACTTCTATCTCCAGCGCAAGGCCGTTCATGTATGTACTGACATTTTCGGGCGTATCTGTGAAGTCTGAAACGTCGTCCCATTCAATGCCGCCCGCAATAATGTAGTTATTCCATGCAAGCGCCCCGCGATAATCGTCCGGCCACATTCCCTGTAACCCGTAACGGTTAACGTATGTGATAGGGTTGATGCCGGATTTGTTGCAAGGAGCGCAGTATGTTTTGTTCTTTTTTGGTCGGTTTGTTGGGTCGTATTCGTACAGCAGGTAATAGTCCTGACAGGTGTTGAAGTCGTTGAGCAATGGAACTTCAATATTTACATCCGTAATCATTTTACGACCGCCGCCACCCGTGCGCAGTTCAATCCTTCGTGAAACAACCGTACCAGCACCATCGAAAAGCCATGCGTTCACGGTGCCCGACTTCTCGAAATATGTCGCTATCCGGTTGATGCGAAGATAGCCCGACTGTATCGGGTTTGTTCTAATTCTAACACCCGCGTAGCCGAATGTTGTATCCAGATAGCCGTCGTTCTGCTCACCGCCAACAAACCCCTGATATTTGACGTGCTGCTCAACGGCGTTTCGTTTGATCGCAACAGACAGCGACGCAACAGATTCTTTAATTGCCTGCGTACGGGCCTGTAAAACGGTTTGCCATTTATTCGGTACGCTTTGCAGTTCAGAAATAGGAAGAATGTCGGAAAGAAACAGGCCCGACTTTGAGGTATCAAAAGCAGGGATGGTATCGGCTGCCGAAACGTATGCGTAGTACCAAACCTGATAGTATGCGTTTGCGAGGGGCGAAGTGATGGTAATTTCCTTGCCTGAAACGGAAAATCGGCTTTGCGCTATCTCAACGCCGTTTTCGTACACCTGTATCTTGTCCTCGTCGGTCGGGAACTTGTAATCGGCCTCGAAAGTAGCGCTACCACCCGGCGAAGCGGATGCTACAAACACCTCATAATACCATTTCCTCACCGTGTCGTTCCCTGTTGGCAGGTTTGGTTCGCAGTTGCATGTCTCTACGTTTACAATGCCGACAAGTGTTTCAAAGCAATTTTCCATACTGTTTATATGTGCTTTATGTGATGCAAATATAGTGCTTAAAATGTGTTTTAAGCAAAAAATCAACGGCCCGGCGCTACTTTTAGCAACCGGGCCGTTTTGCCTCAATTTAAAAACCGACAATTCACAGCAGTTGCGCTGCTCATGTTTTCTTCTTCATTACCAGCCGCAAGACATACGACGTTGACTGTGTGCCTGTACCATCGACCACAAAACGGTAATTGCATCCGTATTGGTTTGGTATTAGCAGCATTTCAGTCGTTGCCGTAGTTGCTGCCGTCGCTGCCGATGTATTAGCACTGTTCAGGGCCGTTACCCATCCTGCCGTCGGAGCCGTACTACCTGAATATTTGTAGTTCGTTTCCTCTACCTTCACAGCAATGTTTGCCGTGCCGGATATGCTTGTCCGGGTAATTGACAATGATGCCTGGTAGTCAAGCGAACTGTTTCGCAGCGTCGAAGGCAGGTACAGCGTATCGTTTGCGGCGTTCGTGATGGTGTCTTTTGTGTATGTCACTTCGTAATAGTTGCCCGTAGGCGCGTAGTAGAAGTCGCCACCCTCGAATGTACCTTGCTCCAATGTAGTTGCTTCTGCCTGTGGTGCCATACCCCATTTGAAGGCGGACGACGACACGTAGATGCACAGCGCAAGAACAAGCAGCAGCAGGGGTGCTTTAATGCTTTTCAAAGTGTTCATTATTTGTTAGTTTGAAACCAGCAGAAACAGATTCGTCCCGGCTGGCATTGTGATTGCTTTGGATGTCTACACCTTCTCAAATGCAAGAATACCTGTGCGGTTTTCTTTTTCGCAGTTGAGCGGGTTGAGCAGGAACGCACCGTTTACGCGGATTTTCCAAGATGTTACGAAGTCGTTCGATGTGCAGGATTCCAGTTCGTGGATGTCGTACCAAACGCCTGGCAGGTTGCGCGATGCGATTTTGTACATCCGGTGTGTACCTGCAAAGTTCTCCGGCGTGGTGGCCCAGAAGTTACCGGATACGAAGGCCACAGCGGATGGGTTAACCATGTAGGTTTTGCCAGGTGCTGCCGCGTTCAGGCTGATCGGGTCAACAACCCAGTCGAACGTGTTACCGTTGCCGAACAGGTTTTGAGCGCCTTTGCCGTCGAGGTTCTGTTGGTAGGCGGCTGCCTGTGCGCGTTGCGTCCAGAAATTCGTACCGTCCAGAATGTACGGGTTAGAGAACTCCGCAATCGTGGCTGCCAACAGAAATTCAGGAATCAGATTCACATCCCAATCCAATGTCGGAATTTCCCAGTCGCCCGCGTTGTCCGAACCTACCGAAAGTTCATATTCGTGTTCGCCCTTATTCGCCTCCAAAAACGCGATGTACGCTGTGTTCAGGTATTCATCCAGCGCTTTCATTTTCAGGAGAAGTTGGTATGCCACCACCTCCTCCCAATTCAGCGGGGATACACGGAAACGCTTGAATGATTCAACGAACCCGGCTTCACGAAGGCAGGACAGTGTCACGTCCTGACTGTTGTCGGTTGCTTCTCCGGATGCGGTTGTACATTCGTCCGAGCAGGAAGAGGTAGACGTGCTACACACTTCCGGCCAGAAGATCGTCTGTGTGATCTGTTTTGCGTTCCGGCCCGAACCTGTGATCTGTGGGCCAAGTGTGATAGTTTGGCGCTGCAATTGACCGCGAAGCGCGTCAACGTGGGCGATAAACTGCGTATTGCGGATCGGGTCACGCCATGCGTTGTTGATCGCAATTTGCAGTTTTGGTAGACTTAAATTAAATGCTGCCATGTGGCGTTAGTGTTTGTTTGTTCGTGGAAAATAGCGGCTCATACCTGCTGTTGCGCCTCCCATGCTTTTTCCATTTCCTGCTGCTTTGCCGGGTCTGCCTCTTGTGTGTACCGATCAAGAAAGTCGTTTTCGTCTTTAAACTTGATCGTAATTGTAGCCCTCCCCCCATTATCATTTCCGGCGTTTGCTGTGGTGTCCTGCTTTTGGATGTCGAAATAATCGGCTGCCGTTTTCAGTACGAGCGTATCAAGGTACAGCGCGTTCCCGTGAGCATCTTCCAATCGCTTGCCGTCCAAAAGTGGAAGCGTACGACCGTCTGCCTGTTTCTGGAAGTCGAAGCCTTTGAATTTTTGTACAAAGTCATCTTCCTGGCGTTGTGCCCGTGCCTTGTCGGAAGGGAGAACAGCGCCGGAACTACGGAAAATAGCCCGTATTTCCTTTTCGTTCTCGCTCCAACGCTGCGTCTGTTCGTACTGCGTTTTTACCTTTTCCAGTTCGCTGGCATGAGCATCTTGCAATGCTTCATACCGCTCGTTTGCTGCGCGTTCCAGTTCCAGGTATTCCGGCGTTCGCTTAATGTCGTCCGGGTTATACGTCTTTTGCGTTGCTGCCGCCGCGTTGACAGCCGTTCGCAGTTCCTCACCCTTCAATTTCCCTTCCGGGTCTGCTTGCGGGAAAAGGGTACGGAGCATTGCTTCGTGCCGCTTTTCAATTCGGGCCTGCGTTTCCTGTGCCGCTTTGTCGTAGATCGCTTTTTGGTCTACGTCGGCAGGTTTTTGCAGTTTTGCGATACGCTCAGCATCCCAACGAAGTAGAATTTCCTGCGCGTTTTCCACAAATTCGCCCGTGCTTTCTCCGGTTGTTTCATCCACTTTATAGAGCGTGGCAATCTCTGTTTCAGGCAGATTGTAAGCCCTCTGCAAAAGGCCATTCAGTGGTAGTGCCATCTGACAATATTTGTTTAGTGTTTGTTACTTTGTTCTGTGCGCCTGTGTGCGTTATCCGGCGTTTACGTCGTCCTGTTCTGGTTCGTTCACGTCGTCAGGCTTAGCAGCCTTTTCGGCTTTAGCGGCCTTAGCGGGCTTTGTCTTTTCGATGTTGGCTTTTACCGCTGCCGGGACTTCAGATTTTACGGGACGTTGGCCGCTGATTGCCGCGTCAAATACTTCTTTCGGCACTTGTCGCCATCCATGACGGTCATCAGGCATAGCATCCCAGGTTTGTACGCTGAATTTGCTGTACTTTCCGTTGCGTTCGGCGTAGATCAGTTTTTTTTCTCTTTTTGCCATTTTTGCAATGATTGTGAGGGAAATAAAAAAGGCCCTATTCAGTGTATCAACACCAAATAAGACCTTTTGAATTATGAGTTTGTTTATCTTTATTCACCACTATGCACCCCTGCTTTGCGGTGAAAACCCATATTTATTATTGTTAGCGGCGTTCTACTTCATTAACAAGATATACCTTGAAAACTTCAAACGCCGCAAGTGTTTCTTTCAAATTTGGGCGAAAGCGCTTTTGCCTCCGCCCTCATTTCACATTTGAAATCATTCCCGTTAGGCATTTTAGCCTAAAACATCTATTTGTTCACATTTTTTTGAGTTCCAAAAACCCCGATAGATTTTCATCTAATCGGGTAAATTCAATACAATGAAAACAAAGTTTCTTACGCCTGTTCAGGTGCAGGCAGTGTTTCTTTCGCCTCCTTCGCCACCTTTGGAGCGGTTACGGCCCGGCTCTCAATCGTCTTTTCCGGCTTTCCGCTTCGGTCGTCTGTGTAGCGTTCAACGATTTTCAGGTGTTGCGAACGCTTGCTCTTTTCGAGGTAATCAGCAACCGACATAATGGTTTCAGTTCCAGTAATGCCGTGTCGAACGAGGTATGATTTATACTCTTGTTGTGCCATTTTTGTATGGTTTAGATTCCTTCGTTTATCAGATCAGCAGTCATTTTGAACACTGTACGAAATATCGCCTCATCTATCTCTATCTCGTCATGTATCCCATACCGTTTTTTAAACTGTCGTATGGTTTCCATCCACGATTCCGCCGGGTGTTCATCCCGCCTACTGGTTGCATACCCGTAAAAGAGCAGGTAAATAGGCGGTCGTCTTAAAAAGGCTGTAAGGCCCATTTTCTCTTCAACGCTTACCCTTTTTTTCTTCTCTTTTACCTGTTTGCCTTGCAAAGTTATGCGTTTTTTGTTAATGACGCTGTTTTAAACAAAAAAAATCGTTTGTAGTGCCTTAGAATGAATCAAAACGAACTTCGTAAGACATCCCTGGCGCTTGCCAATCGCTGTTTATCGCAATTTCCGACGTTCCGTAGTCAATCGTGTACGCCTCACACGGCAGCGGCTTGCCGTTCTGTATCACCCAAAGGTGCGTACAGGGCGACGACGGCAATATTCCGGCATTTATGTCCGACATATCCAGCACTGAAATAACATCATCTTCGGTATTCTGGAAATACTTGCGAAACTTGATCGTAAAATTACCGGCAGGCGGCGCAATTGAACCCTGACCGTTGTTGCCGCTGGCATACGGGTATAGATTCCACCGGCGTTGCGGCCATGCGTCGCAATCCCTGCTAATCTCAACCCATCCGTTTCCGGGGTTTGATTCCTGTAACAGGTCAAAGGTGCCGCACTCCCAATTGCGGGTTATGGCGGTGCCTCCGATTATTTTGTACGCTATGACCACGATTTGCCTAATTTCAAATTCCAGAAAGTTTGGAGAACCTGTCTATCAATTCCCTAAATATAATATGATAGTCAGCCCCGTATTGCGTTGAGTTCATCATCCAACCCCTCGATAATCTGTCATGCCGCGTTCTTTCCAGTGCATCCAGCCAAAACTCTGCCCTCTTGAGCAAATCAATGTCTGACATTTGTTTAACGACATTGATTTGATCTAAAAGTTCATCATCAAATTTTTCGCCGGGATTCCCAGGGATACGCAACCCCATATCCTGATTTATGCACACCATAAGGTGTTCAATTTTTGCCATTGCAGCACGGGATGCTATAATGGCAAACCCCAAATTATCCCTGTTTTTCTTTTGTTCAGCCGTCATAAAATTGTTTTATTTGTGTTTTAGCATTCCAATAATGCCGCGTCCGTCTCCCGTAGACATTGCAGACATTTTGAACTTTGTTTTTACCCTTACATTCATTTTTTTATTCCCATCGCAACGCAGCAAAACATCTGTGTGGCTAATCATGGGGATATTCAGTTCAGGCGACAAAAATTCCTGCTCAAACGTGTTTACAACCTTGTATGCAATATCGAATACGCCTTCCATTTCGTCAACCAACGAGGTAAGGTATTCAATTGTGATTTCCACTTCCTGAATCCTGATTTTTGTCCTGGTTTTTTGGCGGCCCTTGACAATATCAAGATCATTTTGAAGCGAGTACAACCGATAGTTCAAATCCTCAATGTCGGACTTTATCCGGTCTACTATTTTAATCGCTTGCGCTTGTGCGTCTGTCATACAATTTCAGCGTTTGGGAATATTTGTCTCATTCTTGCAAAGTCAAAATATACTTCCTTGCCTTGTTTAAACTTTTCAAGTTCTTCATTAAACATAAAACTTTCAGCAAAGGCAATTTCATCGGGTCGAATGTAGTCTCTCGAATTGCAAATGGCTGCTTGCGCCTCATCCGTTGCCCCTATTCCGTTGTTCGTTAGCGGCACTGTCTGATACGAATGATGCGCCATGCCCCGCGTTGCAAATGTCATTTTTCTCACTCCCTGAAACTCATAGAAAAGCCTGAATGCAGCGGAATAGACATTGCCGACTGCCACAAGGGTTATGGAATCTTTGTTCTGATTCAGAACATTGGTAACAAACCTCGCGTAGTCAAAAAAGCCGCCGCTGCTTGAAATTCCTATCTGCATACCGTGTCCTTCATTCTGGTTGATAAATTCGAGTAGCGCTTGCGTGTTTTCTTCGTTTATGTCGCCGTCTATCGTGTGGTATTTCATTCTCCGTTCTTTACTTTTAAGACAATTTCAATAACTTCTCTCACCGAATCCGCCCTTTCAAACATGTATCTGGCCTCATCTGGCATACGTTTTTTTGACAAAATAATTCCGTTTTGCTCATGTCTTTTAGCAAGTTCTTCAATCATTAGGATTATTTTATCAATTATCGTATTGCACTCCATTTTTTATCGTTTAATTGTTAAAAAAATCACTGTATTTCTCCTTAACCGCCTTCACCTTGTCAGCATCCAGCCTCATCGCAATTTCTTCGCTGATATACCGAATCCGATGTCTACAATTCCATTTCCCTCGCTGCACAAGCGGCACATAAGGAATCCCAGAACCTTTGCCGATTAAATCCGGGTCTTTCGGCCATTCGGTTTCTGCTTCAATCGTAGCAAACACCTTGCCCGCTTTTTTGATACAAAACTCCCGGCTGTCTTTGATGATGTCGCCCGAATAGATAAACCATTTCAAATCCAGATTTTCGGCAAACTGAATGTTTTTAACCTCGGCCACCTGATTAAACAGGTCGTACACATAGCCCGATGCACGTCCGGCAAAGTTAGCGTTTACCGCGCCGGGTTGCCCTGACTTGCCACGAAGGAAATCCTTCATCGTTTTCTGCAAGTCTTTCAATGTAGCATCCGTCTTCTGCACTTCCTGCAAAAATAGCATCTTGGCTTCCTGTCTGACCGATGGCAGTTGCGATATGTCAGCAAGCAGCCCACCTTTGATGAGGTTTCCACGTGTGTCAACACCCAGGGACGCGCGTAATAGTTCGTTGCTTGCCGCGATGTCGTTAATAACCTTTTCGGCGGCAAATTCCGTGTAGTATGCGCCTGTCATTTCGGCAATCGAAAACAGGTCTGCCACAAATCCCCTCATCAGGGGGTTGATAACTTCAGTCTGCCAGGCATCAAAGGCGTTATCCAGCCTGTAAAGCAGCAGCAGGTTTTGCGTGTTGTTGACGATAATTCCGTTACGAAATTCAAGTTCCGCAAACACATCATCTACCAGCCTGATAAACAAATCCCGTTCCGCTGTCGATACAGACGAACGTAACGCGGCCTGACGCTTTTCGATTGCATCGGCAATTTGTTCGGCCTGTGCGGATAGGCGGGCGAGAAGTTGCGCGGCGGTTGGCATTGTCAAAGAGGATTATAGCCGTTTTTTACTAAATCAAGGTTGACATTATCGGCTTTTATAGAAGCACATATCAATGTTTTTCCATTCATGTCCGCCCCTACAATTGCATTTAGCAGGTCAAAGGCATTTAAAAACTGCTTTTCGTTGGTTTCGCATCGAAGCAAATGAAAAACAGACATAAGTTTTGCATTTACTTCTTGCATACTTGATTCAATCGTGCCGCGAATTGCCGGGCCTAATGGTGCAATATCAGTCATTTTATGTCAGAATAAATAAGTTCATTCAATTTGTCCCGAACCTTTGCGCAATCTTCATACCGTTCCCGCCTTTCGAGTTCAGCAAGTTGTTTGCGGTAAAAAACGATCTGGCCCGTTTTTGAATTGATAGGCCAACCATTTCTGTCTGTTGGGGGAGCCGGAATGGAACTAATACCATACAATACTCGATTCAAGCGCGGGGAATTGGCATCATCTGTAATATAAACCAAACTATTATCATCGCTTTTCGTTCCAATTGTGAGAGAAAGAATAGCGGTGCCGGAATTAGTGACAATCAAACCCATATCGCAGCCGCATTTTCCACATTTAATTTGATGGACTACGCCGAACTCTGGATGTCCTACAACAATAAGCGACCTACACTGCTTGCATTGAATTTCCATATCATTTCATCTTTTTGCGTTTCTTTTTCGACTTTCCCGCAACGCTCAACGCAATGGCAACGGCTTGCTTTTGCGGCTTCCCATGCTTCATTTCCGTGCGGATATTTTCACTGATTGTTTTGCGAGACTTCCCTTTTTTGAGTGGCATGGCTATTGTTGATTTTGATTGTTTGGCTGATTGACAGGTGGCACAAATTGCGGTGTAGATGCCTGAATGTTACCCCGCAGTTCTTTCACCTTTGCATCAATAATTTCCCGCTGCTTTTGAGGCGCAAGGCTGTAAAACGCCGGGTTTGAATACAAAATTAACTCCATTATTTCGGATTTATTCAAGTAGAAGAACTTTTTATCTTCCGAAACAAGGGGGTTGTTCAGCGCAACAATTACTTGTGCCTCTGTCATGCCTCTAAACGGGTTTAGCCTGTCGTCTACCCGGCCACGTTTCAAGGCTTCCGGGTCGTCTTGTAACAGCCGCTCCATAATCTGGACTTCGATAATAGCCGCCGACGCGGCACTGCCGCCTGCATCCCGCAACGACTTCAATTGATCGTACAGGTCAAAGATCGTTTCAAACCCCAGGTTAGAGGGAATGATAGGTTTTGCAAAACCGCCCGGCTCTTTTGCCGCCGCCGCAATGATTCGAGACAGTTCACCACACGCAGCGGTAATATGCCTGCCGTACGGCCATAGCGCATCATTCATCCCCGCTTCTGCGCGATTGTGGAAGCGGGCCGTTTGGGCAACTTCGCCCTTTGTGGTTAGTTCGCTGCCGAATATAGCAAGGTTAGCCTTTTCAAACCACTTATCCCATGACGTGACCAAAAACTGTGCGGCTTCCGGTGGGAAGTGGATATAGGCGAACATTCCCGACAACTCTACAATTACATCATCTTTGCTGTCTGGAAATGGTATTTCTATTTCTTCCTGCACCGAAGTTGGGCGCTTCTTTTTCCCGCTTCCGCCGCAGGTTGTACACGTTTCGCCGGTTGGGGTAATAACGCCCCTGTCACATCCCCTTGCATCACATTTTTCAGCATACCGAAGCGGTATAGGGCTTGCCACCAAAGCAGACGTTAGATCAACCTCGCTGTTTACTTTCAGCAACTTCTTTGCAAACGGCAGTCCTGCGTGAAAGATCGACAACTTTGTAGCTCCGTTATCTTCCGGGTTGTCGATGAATCCCATGCGAACGGCAGGCGTTTTTTCGTAACCGTGCGGCGCTTTTGGGATAATGGCCTCGTATATGACGTTATTGATATTAACCAGCCAACCGGATGGAATATCACCCTGCAAAGGAAACGGTTCGTTTAGGCCGGGGCTGTTGCGTGTATTGCGCACCTCATTCGCCTCTTTATCGGTCAGCTGTTGCAAAACAACCGTCCACATCGGACGATATAAGGTAAGTCGCTCAACCTTCTGCTTTACGTCGCCCTCCATCTTTGAAATGATCTGACGGCAGGCAAGGTATTCCAAATCGGATTGATCGTATTTGAAATCAACAGCCATTTCCGATGTAACCTCGAAAGGATACGGTCGAACACGCTCCTTTTTGCCGTCGAAGTCCTTCCATTCCACCACAGTAAAACAGTTCGGGTCGTATATGTTCCAATACCGCATACGCTCAAACGTGTACGAAAACAGGCCCTTTGTGCCGAACTTGTCAAGCACTTCCTTTTTGAAAGCAAGCGCTTTTTTGCTGTCCGTTTCCTCACTCGTTCCTGTTACAACGTACTCTTTCCAGTTCGACCGCTCGATCTTGGCAAATGGCTTTTCCAGCATCAACCCCAAAGCGCTTTGCACTTCTGCCATTATATCCATGCGCTGTTTGAACAGGTCTTTATCTTCGCGGCGAGCAAAGATGCGCATGTAATCCTCTATTTCAACCCCTGCAAAGTATGCTTTAAGTTCCCCTGTGTACTCTACTGTATCTTCATAGCCAGGGTGATACGCCTTTTCCTTGTCTCTTGCAAGAACGAAAAGTTTATTCAACGCCTGATTGTTCGTCATTTCTGTTGCCATTGCCCGAAATTAGTTTTTCAAAACGACGGTAGTCATTTTTTAGGATGGTTGTGATAAGATAGCGTAAAGCGTCGGACGTGTGCCCGTACTTTTCGTAAGCTACCCCGTTTGCTGTTGCCTTTTCCTTTAATATCCCGCCGTTTGCATCGGTTTTGACATTTATGAGGTCTTTTATGAGGTTGACACAATCAGAATCAATAACCAACTCAACCCCCGGTATCTTACCCTCGAATATCGCACACAAAAATAGCACACTTTTACGAACTTCCGGGTTTTGCGTTTGCACCTTCATTGAAGTATGCCCCGTTTTTTGGTATAACACCTGTTTGGCTATCTCATAATCGGACTTTGCAGCGCGGGTGTCGCGCTTGTTGCCGCTGGCATCGCCGTAAATGTATACCTGATCTATCCGTTCGCCCCAATCCACCAAGAACTGTTCTGACACGGCCTGTGTGGTAGCGCGTGGATGCTCCAAACAGTATTCTTTTAGCACCCGTATTTCCAGCGTACGGGCCCCATCGTCTTTGTAGCGGCACTGTACTACTAACAGGCTAATGTACGGGACAACGTTTTGGTCGTATGTGAGGTGTAGCACCCTGATAGACGGGTCAAACTCTAATTTCCGGCTGTGTTTCAGTTTGTCGAACGTCCAGTATGCCCGCCCGTCATTACTGATGAGTGCATCCCAGTCCCCTTCGATCATTGCAGCATACATCCGGCTGTCAAGTTCAGACCATGCCGCCCATTGGTCAGCCGTTACAAACGGATTATCGTGCGGCGTTGCGGCAAGGTAGTAGTAAGGGGCTTTTAACTTCCCCTCTCTCGACGGTTCGTAAAACACCTGCCTCGGCCATTCGTTTGTAGGGTTGAAGGTGAGGAATACAAAGGCAGGTGGCATAGGGTCGATGTACCAAGAACCGGCACGTTCGATCGCTTTTTGCCACAGTTCGGGGCTTGCCTCTTCTCCCTGTTCTATAAATACGCCGTTCGTTTCAAGACCAAGAAAAGACTTTAGTTCCGGGTCAAACTGCTTACTTTCCGCCGTAAAGAAAATGGTGCTGCCATTTGGGAAAGTTGCGTGCCAGTTACCGGGGTCTTTCTGAACCTTTATATGCGGCATCAACTTTTCAAAAGACGGGATCGTAGTCTTTTTCAGGTCTGGAAGTGTTGCGCGAATGACGTGCCAGCGGGAACCTGGGAACATTCTACACAGTACAGAAAGAATAAAAAGGGTGCAATATGTTTTTCCACCCCTTACGGCCCCCCCATATGCAAAAAACCTGTTGGATGATGTGCCACGAACCGAAGACATCACCTCATTGAAGTATATCCCCTGTTTTGGGTTTCTTGACAGGTCTATCAGCGGCGCACCTTGCCCCATGCTACATATTTAGTACACTGCCATCGGGTAGCGTGTATTGGTGAACAACAATTTCAGCGCCGTCTTTCCCCGTAAACTCTTGGCGCTCTATGTACCCCCTATGCTTTGCTTTTGTTTTGAGGTAAAATATGATACAGGCTGTATTCCCTTCCTGTATCTGCTTAAACAGGGCTGTTTCGACCATATCAATAGCGGCCTCTTTAGCGTTGTCAATCGCAGACGCAAATTCGGCATCGGTATCTATCCAATTATAGAACGTCTGCCGCGAAATTCCAGACTTTGTACAGGTGTGAGAAATGTTTCCGAGGCTCTTTTCAAACACATGCAAAACCGACTGTTTTAAACTGTCCATTCTGTAAAATATTATTCTGCGTAAGCGTTCTCAATTATCTTACCAAATTCTTCCCCCTTTATGTACAAATCATCAGGGTTTAGCCCGAACTTCATCATAAAGACAGACTTTGCCCTGTAATCACTGAATGACAATGTTACATACCTCTCGCCGTCGTCAAACCTGCTATCTATGCTTTCGGAAGCCCTCTTTTTAGCGTCCTTCACAGCCTGCCTTTTAGTTTCCTGCATATCTGCAAATGCGTCGTCCTCTTCTTCTGTTCCGCCTTCGATTCCCTGCTGCTCCAGTGTTACGCCTATGATGTTAAGATCGTATTCGTCAAGACCTGCCGAAAGAGCGTCAATGTCCGGCAGCATGGTGGTAAGCGCTTCAAAGTCAAATTCGCCGGTAAAGGTTGTTGAGTTGAGAAATATGTTTTGTTCCTTTTCCGTCTTTTCATCCATTCTCACAACCGAAACGGTAAGTAGATAGTCTTCACTTTTTTCTATCTGGTCAATTATCTTTAGGCGCTGATGCCCTGAAAGAAGATTGCCAGTCACTTCATTCCATGTAAGGGGATGCAAAAGCCCTACTTTTTTCAGGTTCCGCTTTAGCCCTTGCAATTGGTATTCGTTTATCTTCCGGGGATTGTACGGCGCGTTTTTTATTTCGCTTCGATGCACCTGCCTTATCTCGAAAGATTCTGTTTTGGTTCTAACAGGCACTTTTTCAGTGTTCGCCGATTGTTTTTTCTCATGTTCAAAAATCATTTGTTGGGCCTTTGGGAATCTCTGAAGGAAGATTTCGAGGTCTTTAGGCTCGTTTCTTTGCATCCATAGCAGGCATTCAATATTAAAACCTACGGAATTGCTTTGCTTTTTACCGTAAACGACTGGCATAGGCAGTCGGTTTACTTTTATGTATCGAAGCACATCAGAATTTTTAAAATCTGCCAGTGGGTAGGCTTTTTTGGTTGATTGATTTATAGGCATTTCACCGTACCCGTTTAGCATCAGGCGTCGATTAAGCCCGTCGCTTTTCTTCATCCCGTAAAATGACCAATATGCCCCGGTCTTTTGCCTGGCATATTGGTCTATGTCCGAAAGTTTCAGGATTTTTGTTTTCGGTTCAGGGTTGCAGAAAACGCCCTCTTTCCTAACGTTGGTAAGTGAAAAGTGTGGCACCTGAATCACATCAACGTTTTCGTACTTCGATTTTGAAAATTCAAGATACCTGTCACAGTGATTCAACCCCTTCACAAAGTACATAAAACAAAGGGATATTTTCTTAAAGTGCGGGGCCATCAGGTCGAGCAGCATAATGCTATCCTTCCCGCATGAATAAAACAACAAAGCATGGTCGGTTTGTGACGCGACCATGCTAATTGTCTTTGTGGCTGTTTGTAGCGGATTAGCCGCCATTACCACCACCGCTTCTCCGACGTGCGCGGTTTCGTGCGCCACGACGGATGTTTGCTGTACGGGCTGCGCGGGTACGACCTGCGTTAACGCCTGTGGTTCTGTTGATTTGTTGTGAAACCGTGTAAGAAATTTATGGGTTAGAGATTTGTTTCAATAACTCGACCTAATACGAATACAAAATATTCGTCTTCGGTTTCGTTGCCGTCGTCATCCAGATAAACATCAAGTTCGATGTCTTTGACTTCGACGACAGCAAATTTACGATCTTTTTTGTAACCGGCAAGCAGGCGCAGCGTTTTTATCGGTTTGTAGCCTGTTGCATTGCCTTCGCTGTCAAAATCGCACACCTGCTTTAACAAGCGGTCGGTAACGTCGCGGTACTCTTCTGTTTTTGTACCGGCAACGATTTCTGCCAGGTGTTCGGTTTTGATGATAAACGAAATTTCCATTTTATGTTTTGTTTGTGGCGGGGGGCGGATTCGAACCGCCGATCTTTTGCTGGTTAGGCAAACGAGTTAAACCACTTCTCTACCCCGCACTATGAACAACTGCTATTTTTTAGCACGTTCTTCGTTTATATTCGCCCGTTCATCGTACTCATCGGTTTCAGAAAGGCTTGCGTTTTGGGCGAAAAAGTCTTGACGTGTCATTGTTGAATTGTTTAACCGTTATTTATAGGTCAAAGATACAACCATTTTTTATTTATGCAATATTTTATTAGTTAAAATTTTCAGGTGGCCCTTTTCTGCACATTTGCTTCTTCTTTGCTGTCAAAATACTGTACACCTAACTCTGCCTCTAT
>ERZ761584.363-NODE-363-length-14993-cov-6.609385_pt1 | contig 14993 bp, 20 predicted proteins | sample MGYA00512168_ERZ761584 | MGnify/ENA primary metagenome ERZ761584 (study PRJEB28899, sample SAMN03785564) | bioreactor sludge metagenome | biome: EBPR Sludge; feature: EBPR Bioreactor; material: 0.22µm filtered reactor supernatant | place: Saint Lucia: Queensland...
CAAGCGTTACGGGTTAAAAGATACGGTTGAACTATTCGAGCGTTTCCGGCAGTTCGGCTCCGCAGCTGGCCGCGACCTTAACATCTTCGCCCGCCAGCAACGTGAGATCAATAAACTTCGTGGGTTGTCGCCCGAACTCGACGACTGGATCAACTCTCGCCCGCCGACGATGCAGGAGATCGACGCGATTGCGAATGGGCCGAGTATCGCGCGGCAGCTAGTGAACCTGAACATCGGGGCTACGATTGCACAGCTGGCCACCCAAACTCCTAACGTGGTGACTGGGTTGGTGAACGCTACTGGGGTTAGAAGTATTATCAACCTCGCTGATCAAGTAATCGAACGTGCGATTGGGAGCAAGCGCGAGCTAACAGGTGGGCCAGGGGAGCCAAGTAAGTTTGAACAGAATTCGGTGCCGCCGTTGAGTACGGTGCTGGCACCTGTGTTCGCGGCGAGTACTGCTACCAAGGATATACTTAACAATCCTTACTGGTTTGCGCATGGTAAGTTAAAAGACGGTACACTGAACGACCCCGCTGACCGCCCAGCTGAGAGGTCTATTCGCATCGCGCAGGAGCTGCATAACTTCCAGCCTGAGTTAATGCGTAAGTTCGATAGCCAACTCAGCGACGATGTGATTCAGATTCATTTATTACCACATGCTGAGGCCGTGCAAGCTGAGCGGGATGCTTTAACTCTACTGAAAAACCAAGTCACGAATATGCCCGCAGGGGCAGATAAGTTTCAGCGGCTGGCACGGATTAAAGAAGCTGAGGCTAGGTTAGCTAAATCTGACCGCTGGTTGCCGAAGGTACTACACGAAGCCTCACGCGGACTGCATAAATACCTAACCCTGGCACGGATGGGTGAGCGGTTCGTGCGCACGATTAGTTTAGTGAGTAATCTGGAAACCGAAGCAGCTAGGTATGGGTTGGATCTGGAGCAGCTGGATACTGCGAATGAGATCCATAAACTACCAGCTGCGGTGGTAGAGCGTGCGGTTAACCAAGCTTTGCAGGATACTTACGCCACGCGACCGGAACCGGGGTCACTAACTGCGCAAGCGTATAACTGGTATGCCAAGTCCAATGACCCGGCTGCGGTGTTAACTTCAGCTGTGTTTCCATTTGTCGGGTTTATGGGCAACTACGCTAAGATGGTACTGGATTACTCACCGTTACCGATTATCAAAGCTGCCCTGGTAGGCGCGGGTGAGTCCGGTCCTACTGTTGAGAACCATCAGAAACTCATCAAGGCTACCCTGGGCACAGCTGTCTATACAGCGGTCGCAGCAATGATCGAAGATAAATACGACGAGGCTGAGCGCACGGGTAAGCCGGTTAGTTCGTGGCATAGTGTAGGCGGGGTGTCGGTGCGCAACGTCCCACAGCTGGTAGCTCCGTTATACGTGGCTGATTACATCGCGCGTCAACGCCGGGGGTTAGCCGCGCCGGACGCTGACTCAGCACTGGAGTTCTTCAACATCCTGGCCGGGTTGGATATGCGTAACATTACCGGCACGTTCAAGTGGCTGGATGATTTAGTTACCGCAGCGCAGGATCAAACCGGGAACAAGGGCACCAAGGCTGCTGAAGCTGCGGCGACCGCGTTCAGTGATTGGTTCGGCAGGTATCTAACCCCGCTGAATATGTACACCGACATCGGTGCGCAGTATTGGAAGGGTATGCGTGACGTGAAAGATCTCTACGGCATGGGTGCTGGGAGTTTATTCGCGCCGATCCTTAACCGTATACCTGTTGCGCGTGAGCAACTCTCCGACAAAATCGACCCGTACACCGGGATGCCCGTGCATCGCACCGACCTGCCAGCTGTCAAAGCCATCACCGGGTTCACGGTTCTCCCCGAGCAATCCTACCCGGCGCGGATCTTCCAGCACGCGGGGATCAAGCTCACCGACTGGATCCCGTTCACGGGTGTGACAGAGGTAGACCGGGATTTAGTGGCTGCGGTAGGCAGGTTGGTAGCTGAGAACACGCCTGCTATGGAAGCAGCCTTAGCTGATCAGGATCTCGACGCACAGATCCCCTTGGTATATGAAGTCATGTCCAGGTTGGCTACTCAGGCTGAGAAGCAAATCAAGCCCAGGCATCCAGGGGTTTACCAACAATTAAAGGATGCCCGTGAGACTAATCGCTGGAGACGTAGACTGGACGACAAACTCCGCGAGTTAGGCGGCGTGCCAAGTCGCGCGGAACAGTATAAAGAAATGAATGACCGTGCAAGGGAGGTTTTACCGCCGCAATGAAACTAGAACAGTTGAAGGATTTACTTAAGGTTGGTTTGTTGGGCTTGAGTTTACTGGTAGTAGGTAATCTCTGGTGGAACGTGCGCGGGTTGCTGCGCGACCTACGCGGCACCACGGAAAACCTCCGTAACACTTCCAAGGAGTTCAATGACTATTGGGTGGCGCAGAGACAGGTACTGGAATCGACCAAGAACCAAAAGGCTGTTGAGGCGGCACTGGCGGTCGGCGCGACTTATCAAGCAACGGGTAGGTTGATTAACACGCAAGTGATACCAGCTGTGTTGGCGCAGTTACGATCAAGTACCGCTGCGACGGATAGGCTGGAAGGGTTGGTCGGTGAAGGGAGTAGGTTGGTGGCAGATACCAACACACGAGTTAACCAGGAGCTGTTGCCTGAGATTGTGGCTGGTACGAAGTCTGTGACGAAGCTGGTGGATGGGGTTAATGTTATCGCGCAAGGCACGGGTGCATCGGTGGAGCAGGTGATCGGTGCGTTGAATCATTTAGTAGCGATGGGCGATGTGACGGTGCAGACGGTGAACCAGCGGTTGGCGGATCCGAAGCTGGATGAGTTATTGGCTGCTGCGGTCGGGGCTGCGCAGCATACGCAGGGGGTGGCGGCGAGCTTAGATACCGCAGCTGCGGAAATACCACCGTTAGTTAAGTCCGCGCGTAGATGGCAGGGGCCGCTGCGCTGGGCACAGTTAATTTCTATCCTTGCTGGGATACTTAAACCATTGTAATATCTAGTCAGAAAGGAAAAGGTGAATCCCCCAATGAGCCTAGTAAAATCTATTCTGATGTCCATCGTAACCGGCGTGCTGCGGAACTTCCTACTCACCGTCAGCACATGGTTACTTACCAAACAAATCGTAGACGAATCCACCGCTGGCCAGATTGCCACGCTGCTGCCGGTATTCCTGGCAGCGGTAGTCTGGTCAGTAGTAGAGAAGTACGCGCTGGGTAAGCTGCATTTGAACCAGCTGCTTACCGCGCTCAACCTACCCGAAGGATCCTCACCGGAGGATCTGAAATCTAAACTGAAGAACGATCAGCTGATTGCACAGCTGGATAAGGAGAATAAATAAGCTTATGGCTAACCCATTCAAAGCAATCTGGAATTTCTTCAAGAAGCTGTACACCCGCCCGGGGATGCAACAGTTTCTGGAGAAGTATATTGACGACGCGGTGATGCTGGTCGGGCAGTTGATGACCAAGCATAACAACGCTGAGTTCAGGATGTGGGCTGATGAAGCGTTTGCGCTGGCGAAGGAGCGGTATGGTGAGCTGCGCGGAACGTGGATTACTATTCTGCTTAACCTTGCGTATGAGAACTTGAAGGCTACGGGTACGGGTAAGAAGATGTAGTTGAAAGGAGGTGAGTAAGGTCGGTGTCGGAATCCTCAGCCGACCTTATCCTTGTTACGTCACTAACTCACTCACTCACCTAGTTTAATACTCAACCAAAACACCAACAACGCCACAGCAATCACCATCACCACCTGGAATAGTTTATTGGCACGCTGCTGACGGTAGTAGGGATCCCTAGCCTTGGTAGCATAGGGATCCTGTTCTATGTTGATGATGCGGGTGTAGATTCGGGCGCGACGCATTGGATGGATCATATTTCCAGCTCCTCCATTATCAACTGTTTTGGCAGAAGATTCCAGCAGTAGTAACTACTACTGAAAGTTATCTTGCGTTGGTTATTGTACTGGATCCGTTTATCAAACATAAGCAATTGGAGATCTTTACGTAAGAATAACTGCTTAGGCGCTGCGTCATTCAACCATGTATTAGACATGAGCAATGCAAACGGCTTGTTAAAACTCAACGCCCGCTCGAATATCTTACGTTTACCCGTGAACGGTGGATTGCTTATTAGCACATCCCACTGTTCAACAGGTTCGTAATCATAGAAATTCTGTCTGGCATCTATGTGCGAGTGTATCACCTTATTATGCTGACCCAGGACTTTGACGAATTCACTATCAGCCGTATCGAAAGGACACCAGACAACTAAATCATGCTTAAGATATTTAAGCAGTGGGCGCACTGCATATGCAGGCGTGTAGCATTCGTCATTAGATCCGGGCGAGTACAGTACCGCACGACTATCGATTATTTTAGCTTTGATCATTTCAACACCGGTAGAAAGTAATGCAGCCAGATCAACGCCAGGATGCCGATTAGGTTAATCAGCTGCCTGACAGATGCTAGGTAATTCCCTGCTTGCAGGGTGTCCAGTAGGTCGTAGAAATTGGATAATACCAGACCCCCTGCGAGTAGGGTTATGATGATGAAGTTGATTTGGGGAGTGAGGATGGAAGGAGGCATTTAGCTGGTCGCCTCCTTACGGTTAGTAATCCAAGCCAGCACAGGCAAATGTAACGACACTCGATACCTGCCGTCAGATTCTTGCTGTGTTTTCAACACCTTGCCAGTACGTCTGGATCCGATAGCCGGAATACTACGCACGCGCCCTAAATTAGACGCGGCGTAGCAACCTTTAGTACAAGGAATGGGTTTCCATATTTCACGTGTCATACTTTCACCTCCTGTAGATCAGCCCAGGATCTGTCCGAAATAGACAACTCAACCTCGCAATGTAAACCGTTCGGAGCGACTATCGGATCCACCAACATACTCCCAGGACGTTCCATTATTTCCTTGATCTTGGGTAACGCTTCGTCGAGCAGCTGTTTAGGCACGTCGAAAATAATTGAATCATGCACAGAGCTGACGCAGTTATACCTAACGTTCAACCCTTCCAGCTCGAAGTCAATCATCGCCTCACGCACTTTGCCGAACGCTGAATTAGCTGGTAGGAATGCGATACAAGCTTCAGCATCCATTCCCGCAGTCAACCCTTGAGATCTGGAGTTGTACCGATACACATCTGAGAACCTGCGCACGAAACCCCAGCGCGACCGTAACCAACCTTGACGATAAGCTAACTGTTTAACGTTCTCCTGGAACTCAAACACTTTAGGAAAGATTCCACGGATCAATGTAATAACCTTGCCAGCTTCAGCTTCGTTGGCAAATGAATCCTCGTTCATCGTGTAGAGTTTGTGTTTACCTAAGCCGAAGCCTATGCCTAGAATCGAGGGCTTCGCCTTTTTGTCACGGATTAGTTTGCGTTCAGGATCTGATTTGAACCATTTGAAGAAGTCCAACATTTCGGCGTCAGACATTTCAATCAGTTTACCCGATGTCGCTTCGGGAAGTTTTAATAGATGCGCCGCCACAAAGCTGTGACAGTCCAGTCGGGCTAATCGCATATAGTCAGGATCCTGCGCCTCGAACCCCAACGTCAAAGCATGGAATGACTTGTAATCAGCTTCGACTAGCACGTGCCCAGGTGCAGGTGTGATAGTTCTGCGAAAGCGCTTTGCTAATTCGGAACCTTTACCTACGTTCTGAACATTAGGGTTGCGAGATGATAGCTGTCCTGTAGCCGGTAAGAACGTAAACGTGGTGTGAATCCGACCGTCAGCACCGTTCTTCCAGCCTTCGATGTAAGTAGCTAGAACCTTATGCAGTTTGCGATATTCCAGCACTTTGTTAATGAAAATAGCTGCCGCCTGTTCGTTAGGTTTAGTCGAACGGTTAAGTTTCTTGACTAATTTATCTAACTCACTACGCCCGGTAGTATCCTTGCCGTCGAGATCTTTAGGTACTGCGACACCTTGGTGACGTAGGTAAGCCATTAGATGCTGCGTGGATCCTGGCAGGAAGGGTAACTGCTTGAACAATTCCCTACCATTAGGTTTCCAACTATATCCAGCTTCTCCAATAGCTATCACCAGATCGTCAATGTTGTAAGCATCTTCCAACTTAACCACCGGCACGCGCGGCTTCAAGGGTTTACCGGTTTTCTCGCTGATTGGTATGACTAGGTTAGCCTCAGCCCAGGTCTTGCGAGCTTCGGATAGATCTAACGGCCAGCTAGTCCATGTTTGAGTAGGTTTAATCTCAGCTGGAGCTAACTGCTGGATATCAGCGTTCAACCTAATCTTCTCCTGTTCGATCCATAGTTTTAATTCGTCAATCGCCTGCTGATCCCGACCAATTCCGCGTTCCTCCATAGCTTTCAAGATAGGACGTAAACCTACCACGTAGTTTTTATACCCATCGTGGATATTCATTTGGGCTAGGTCAGAGTTAATCTTAGACTCAATACGTTGCACCGCATCCACGTCACGGATCCCATAGGTGACTAAATCCGCACCCATCTCGTGTTTCCACGGGCGAGGCATGCCGTAGAACGACGAAACGAATTGTAAGTTAGCTGGTAAGTCGGGTTGTAAATGATGCCATGCTGCCATAGCGTCACGGAGTTCTCCGTTGAGGGTTAAACCTTTAGCCTCAAGGACTCTATTATCAAATAACCATCCATTGAAGGCTGATTTGGGGTTAGCGGTAGCGAAGATCTCTTTAAGTAAGGGAATGGTGTCGCTGTTCCAATACACAGCCAGCCCGGTGGTTGGCGCGATGGACAGCTGTACTAATTCGATCTCAGCGTTAGGCGACAACGAATCGTATTCGTCTTCGTTGGTTTTGGCAGACTCGCGTGTTTCGATGTCGTAAGCTAGCAGTCTGTCAGGTTGGGATCTAAGTATATCTAACATCTGCCGTAGCTCTGCTACTCCACCAAGTTGGTACGTTACCTGCTCAGGTGCCGTTGTCCAAGATAGTTTACCTTTGGCGATTTGCAATGCTTTATGCAGATCGTGAACCAACACTGGAAACATCTCTGACGCGCCACGCCGAATGTACGACGGGTGAAACGTGCCGATAACCGGGATCCCAGGATACCAGATTGATTCCACCGGGTAGCCGCGTACATACTCTAAGTTTTGCTTGTGGCCAGACATCCCGGTTAGATACTTGAATGGTATCGCACCCATTGCCAGGATAGCTTTGGGTTTGTATTGGGATACTTCGGCGTCGAAGTATTGACGGCAGTGTTCGATGGCGGGCTGTTCATAGTATTCACCAGCCAGCCTATTCGCGGGAGGCCGACATTTTATTATGTTGGTGACGATGATTTGCTCGCGCTGGATGCCTACAGAACGTAATGCACGTTCAAAGAGGGAACCAGACTCCGCATAGGGACGGAGAGGTTTTGAGTCTCTAGCTTCGTTCTCGCCTAAAGCTTCAGCAGTTACGAGAAGCGGAATCAAACCTTTACCCTCGGGGGCGGGCATGAAGCCGGTGCAGCCGGGGGTTTCGTGAAGTAGGCAGCCTGAGCATGAAATTGGCCTAGAAAGCATTGTCATTTTCCTTTTCTTTTTGCCCAATTTGCGTAGGATGTATAGTGTGAGGTTTGGGTGTCATAGAAGTTTGTCCTTAATATCCCGCAACTTGAACAGTTGCTTTTCGGTTATGTTCCAGCCATGTGCCAGCTTACCGTCGATAGATTCCAGGAAGTCTTGTTCCCAGGGAGTTAGATCGTCCGTATCTTCTCCGTTGATGATGTCTAAGAGCCGTTGCGCCTCGTCGTTATCGGCGTAGGGATCACGTTCGTTAGTGCTGTAGATGTTACTCATCGGGTAAATCCTCATCTATACGCTCACAGGCTTTGTGCATCCATACCTGCCAGTTCTCATAAGTTAGCCAGCCACACTTAGCGGTAGCTAACAGCTCTGCACAGGCTAGTAAGGTTTTGCATAGGGTTCGCAGTTGTTTGTTACTCATCCCCAACCCCCTCCCAGCAGTACCCATAACTTACTAATCAAATAAACCCTAAACCGTTTCCGGCGACTCAATCTACCCATGATCAATGTGCCAGCCATAACAAACCTCCCAGGAAAATAATGATACAAACGATAGTCCCGCCGTGACGCTTCGGTTGGCGGGTCTGCTGCTGCTCATGCCGCTTCGCACGGCGTCCTCGTTCGTAGTTAGCTTTGTGTTGTTTACGGTATGAGCGGTATTCGTGTTGTTTGTGTGACATTGTAAGGAAGCTCCTTTGGTTAGCTAGTTAAGGGGTTAGTGGGGTAATCCAGGGAATCCCTGATGCGCCCACATAATCAACGCTGTGCCTACGCAGGCGGCGATGATGATCAACGCACAGCCTAGGCCGCCGTTGGGTGGTTTAACTTGAATCGGCAGTTGCGTGTTGGGCGTCATCGTATCAAACTCCTCTGTAAAGTTAGGATCAAACCATTTTCGATAACTGGCAACTGCTTCCTCGTAGCTGGGAAATATGCTGCATCCCCAAGGATCATTGGTTTCTAACCACTTAGCTTTGGCCTCTTCAAATGAATCAGCTTCTACCTCACCAAACTTCCAAGGAGGTTGCTGATTGCCAGTCACACTGTAGCCGCCAGACCATAGTTCATAAATTGCCATTGGGGTTACTCCTCCAGAAATTGATCCAGATAATCAAAGAAATCCTCACACTTCGCCAGTTGCCGGATCTCTGCATCCAGCCATTCCTTAAAATGGGTTGGTTCAGCCGGTACCACAACCGGGATCTGCTTAGGTAAAGCACGCGTGTATCCAAGTGGATCCTTGAGGAAGCTGGGAGTGTCGAGGCGGATGACGCGCTCGGTGGTTAGGTTAATGACGGTGTTGGGTTGGGTGGATTGGTCGGTAGTCATAATGTATTAAGCTCCTCCGGAAATTCAAAGCTATCAGTGGTGTCGTTGTTAGAATTGTCGGCGCGTTCCATAGCAGTAAGCCTTTGCATAGCAATCTCGGCAGTAGCCATACGCAGCATGGCTATGCAATTCCGATGCTCGTCCCATTCCGCAGACGTTCCGTACTGCGCTAACATAATATGTTCAAGGAGGGTTGATTCGGCATCACCGGAGAGTTTTGCTTTTTCCAGCAAGACTATAGCGATAGCTACCAGCATGTCCACGCGTTCTATGGGCGGGACGGATGGTTCTAAGGTGTTGGATAAGGCTTGTTGGATGAAGCGTAGGGTAGGGTTAGCGTCAGGGTGTGGTGATTGCGATGGTTGTGTGGATTGGTTGTTATTCATTTTCTTTTAGCTCCGTTTGAATGGTTTCCAGTAACTGTCGTAAGCCTGTGTAAGCCTGCATTAGCTTGGAGGTCATTGGAGTGTAGCGGATAAGTTGTTCGAGGTTATCTAACTGTCGGTACATCTCCGGTGCGTGGGCGATCAGCGCCCTGCGTTGGGGCCAATGCTTGCGTCCGCGCATCCAGGATTCCGGGGCTTGGCAAACTTGCAGTGGTTTGATGGGGTCTACAAGATTTACTATTACCCCGGAATTTCGTACATAGCCTACTCGCCAACTCTCCTGAGTGACATCGTACTTGGGTTCAGCCTCAGCCCCCGCCTCCGCTGCGTAATGCACATGACACGGATCAGCTGGGCATTGTTGTACGTTACTCAGCGCATGTTCAAGCGCCAAGATACGGTGTTCGATTTCTGATAGTTTCATTACTGATGTTCCTCCTAAACGAAGTGTCGAACAGCTGGATCTAAATTAACCCGCTCCGCAAATAAACTACTATTCCCCACGATCTTGATTCCATCCGGCGTGCGCCCCCGAGACAGGCTTACATAGCACATGGCTGGCTGGCCCATGAACGCCCCGCGAGGGTCAATTTGAATTCGATCTAATGACAGACCTTGACTTTTGTGGCAAGTTGTGGCGTAAGCCAACCGCAACGGGAAGTATTCAATCGTACCTAAACACCAGACCGACCGACCCATTGAATTACGGATCTTCCTGGGGTTGCCAGCTTCGTCGCGGTTGAATTTAGGATGTGTTTTAAGTACGTCGTCAACGTCATGCCGAGATTCGATGTTGCGTTTGACTACTGGGATGGTGACGAGTTCATCAGGGCGGCGGACTAACTCTACGCGCACCACCCACTGGATCTCCTCTGAGATAATCGTAGGAGGTGCTGTGGGATCATCAGACTCAGGATCTGGCGCACCATACACAGGCACACGCAGCTGAGTGATCTCCCTGACCCACCCACAATCTCCATTCGCAGCTTCCATCCGCCCTGTCAGCGGATCCTTCAAGTTACTCAATATCATCACATACGCACCCAGCTTTAACTCCAACTGCTCGGGGATGTACTGCCATTCGCTGGGTTGTTTCCAGCCCAACACTTCCCCTGCCCACCAGCGTGTACTAGGTAGCTGCTGGGTCTTACCTTCCAGCTGGTTCAACCGGATCTTGTTAATCCGATCTACTTCCTCGTTCTTGCCTACGATGGTGGTGCCGTCGAAGTAGTTATCCAGCTCGCGCGTGAACTCAACCCCAGCGGCGGCTAGGTAACTTACCCCGGACTTACCTAACCCCTTGCGGATGGCGTTGATACCATTGAGGAAGGTCGGATCGGATTGTCGGTAGATCTTTTCCAACTTGATGATGTGACCTTCTTCCTCGAAGCGACTCCATAACTCCGACTTAAACGCCCAGGGGGTAGGTTCCTTGACGTTGCGCTGACCATCTTTGGTTAGGACTGGTTTGCCCGCAACGATTAGGTTGCCTGGGACTGGGGGGAGCTGGCAGTTATGGGTAACAGTACCGTCTGCCAGCAGAAACAAATGATCACCATCGGTTTCAAATCCTGCATACAAACCGCGCCCTAACCGTTCAATTGAAACCTTAGACTCTATGCGCGTGCGTCCAAGTGATCTAGGGTTGGATACTTTTCTGGCAACCTTACAGGGGATTCTCCAAGTGTCACCCCCAATTGAAATCCTCCACATAGACTTATTTGGATTGTTGGCGTATGGCCCGCTTTTTACTGGTTGAATAGTAGACCTGAAACCTAATTGATCAGCTAGTTGTTTTATTTGGTGAGCCAACTTTTCTATCCCACAAGCAATGGTGTAACGATTACCTGTAAAGCTTCCGTCAGAATCTATAAGTCCTGCAAGTAGATCCAACCTAGCAGCTTCTATGGCATACAAATAATCATCAGGTATGTGCTTGCTATTGAACAAGCTTAACGCGCTTAGTTTGGTTCGTATAGGGTTGGGAATATTACCATTGGATTTCCCATGTGTAATTCCTATCCGTACTGCGGATGTTCTATCCCACCCACTAATTGTGAGATTCAATCCGTACACATTCGACAAGGATTCCAAGTAATCTACAATTTCCGGGTCAGCCGTAGTTATTCGAGGCGCATCTTTGTCGCCATCGCCTAGCCATAAGCCTACAAAATACGGATCTAAAGTAGGTGCCTGTCGCACAGGAAACTTAACCACGCCTGCTTTATACCCAAAGAAACACGAACGAAATTTATCGGATTTTAACAGCAGTTCCGGCGCAGTTAACGTTAAGTTATCAGCGTAGTCAGGGTATCTGGGCCAACGCCCATCGCACGAAGCTTTACCATCCTTACTACGCCGCAGTACAATTGGGTGTTTAGAATTAACTACATAAGAATCACCGTTAGTCTGGTTAACTTGATACAAAGTATCCAATCCTGTCGTAGTTCTGAGCACATTGCGGGGCTTGCTATCCGGCCCCATTACTTGATCGCCTGCTTTAATGTCTTCAACAACTTTTAGGCTACCATCGGCCATCATCACTTTAGTGCCGTAACCCAAGCAAAAATCTCCGATGAGGATTAAACCTAACCGCTCGTCATCCTCTACGTCGTTGTTAATCTCATCCAACGCCCAGAGGAATATATCCAGCTGCTGGTGGGGGATCATCGAAGCTTCGTCGATGACGAGGAAGCGGTTGAACTTGCGCACTTTACGCAAGTTCATAGTCAGCTGGCCTGATTGGTAAGCGTCGAGCAGGGAGTCGGTGTTGAAATACTTCAACACTTGGTTGATGGTGGTGGTGCCCAGGTTCACGCCTGCGATACCAGTGGATGCGGCCAGCTGTGCGAAGTTCGGTTGTTGCTCGATAGCTTGTTTGATGGTGTATGTTTTGCCGGTGCCTGCCTGCCCCGTTAAATAGAAGACAGGGTACTTGGCAGTGCAGCGGAGCCGCTCGAAGTGGTCGATGATTTCTTGGGTTTCCATAGGTGAGATACCTCTGAGTAGGAAAAAATCAGATCCCAGGCTGGGGTAGGTTGTGAAGCTAACCTAACCTGGGATCTTTTTAGTTAGACGAGAGAAGGAACTGTGATGGTAAGTCGTTGACGGTTAATCCGGCAGCTACCCTATTGCCCAGCCTTTGGCAGCATAAACCGTTCCACCCGCAGACTCGCAAACAGCTGCACATCCTCACTACCCTCACCATCTGGTGACTGGAAGTGGAACGTTTGTTGATGCAACTTCCCACCCTTGCCATCATCCTTCGCCGCCTTCATACCCTGCGGGACATGCTTCAGCTGGTCATCCTTGTAGTCGAAGCGGATGTAGTAGGGTTTGCCGGTGTTGGGGTCGATCAGCTCCTTAGTTGATCCGGCCCATTCCCAGTCGCAGTAGGCGCGGACTGGTTGACCGGACAGCACGCAGTCAGTGATCAGTTCTTCGACCGGGGTATCCTCCCAGCGCTTCTGTCCGCCCGCGCCTGCCAACCCGGCCAGCTGCTTGGGTTTCAAGCCGTAAGCCTTGAGCAAGTCACCGTAGCCAGAAGTGCCCTTCTGCCCCCGCACGGTCCAGCTACCCACGATGAACCCGGACTTCCCGCCGATCTTCCGACCCTGCCAATGCTTCTCCTCGTAGTCCTGTTTGTCGCAGCCCACGATGGTGGCGGTGAAGGAAGTCATCAGTTGATCTTTGGTGGGATCGTCCTTACTACCGCGCTTGAACCGTTTATCTACCTCAGCTTCAGCGAAGTCGAGTTGGAGGAGGTAGGCTCCGGCGTTGGGGGGTTTCGGTGGGGCGTTAGAGTCGGCGTTCGGGTCGAAGCCTTCGATGCCTTCCCCTTCGGCGGCGAGGTTGGGGTTGTTGATGTCGAACGAATCGGTTGTGTTGTTATCTAAGTTGTTCATGGTTGTTGTTGTCCTTTGTTGTAAGTTATCGTTGTTGGTTGTTGTTGGTTTAGCGTGAGTTTAACGAGCATGCGTATCCCGCTCGTGAAGCATTTCTTTAATAAACCCAGGATCAGGATCTCTGATTGGGTCGTTCACTTGGCATCACCTCCTTCAGTGGCAACCGTAGCTGCCTTCGCCGCAGCCATCCGCGCACGAATCTTATCCGCCGCGTTACTCTGCAACTGATCCCTGAATCTGAACAGCTTGGTAATCCCCTGCCGTTGAGTGGGATCCGCCTCATCAGTCAGTACCAAATACCCCTGCTTGAAATCAGGGTGATCCAAGATAGCCTTGTTCAAACTTGGATCCGTGCGCAAGCGCGCGGGCCATTCACGACGCAGCTCAGCATCTTGGTGTGGCTGGAAGTAGGCCCGATACTCCAGCTTATTGTTCACGGTGATCGTATCCAGGTGGATCAGATCCCCAAACCGCTGGGGTAAGGCTGGACTAATCGCCTGTCCCAGCGCGCCGATACCTAACTGGGTGCGCTTGATCCCAGCGATGCTCTCCTGACCGCTGGATTCGTGCGACGTAAACACCAACCCATCCACCCCCTGGCTGATCAGCCGCTGAAACCCACGGATCATCCCGAACAGCTCATCCCGCAGCCCTGAGTAATGTGCCTGGGCCACCGCTGAAATCGTCTGCTTACCTAAGATCTTATCCGTCTCAGGATCCTGGGATTGCAGCTGCTGCACCGCCACCAGATCCTGCGCGAACTTCAACCGCTTCTCCTGGTAGTAGTTCATGATCTCCTGGCAGATGGAGGTGATGGATTCGATGATGATCAACCCGGTATCCTGCAAACGCCCCCGATCAGCGATCAGCTTACCCTCTGGTGTAAGCCAGTAGCCATCGGATAACCCACGTAAGATTTGCAGGAAGTCTGGGTGGCCTACAATAGATACGGCATCCACCATTCCAGCGTCGATGTAAGGTTGGATTGGTTGCCAACCACCAGTGTCAGCGGTGATGTAGCGGATCCGCTTGCCGCCCGTGCGGAAGTAGTAGTAGTCAGCTAGGGCACCGCATTCACGGGTCTTGCCGGTGCCGGAGTAGCCGTAGAGACATATTGAGTTGTTGATTTTTTGTTGTTCTGTTACTTCGGGCATTTGGGTTAGCTCCTTATCCTTTAAGTAATCGGTAGGCGTGTCCTTTGAGTTCGCAGATGGTAGCCGACATTGTCTACCAGCCAGCCGTCCAGAAGTTTCCGCCACCACCGCTAATAGCGGTATCTACGACGACGCAATTTTCTAGCTGACTGTTCAACCGTTCCAGGTCTTCCGGCTTGGATTTACTGGGGTGCAGCTTCGCTAGGTTCTGCTCCAGGGTTAAGGTGTCATCGTAGTTATGGCCCGCGCCCTTGAGTTTCCGAATAGCCTCCGCGTCGAAGTTATTCCGACCATCCTGGGAAGTCTGCACGACTTGGGGACTTGCCATACTTTCTACTAAAAGGTGGCTAGGGTCACTCAGATGATTCGCGTCAGCTACTCGCAAGATGTGATTGTTCAGTTCTGTTGGATTCGGCATTTTCTATCGCTTCCTTTCCGTAAATGTAAATGTTGCAGGCAGTTTGGGCGTCGATGGAGCCGCTGCTGTAGAAGATGTCTAACACCTGTCTATGTGCCAGTACTTTTGCATCCTGACCTAGTTTGCCTAGTAACATCTGCCAGCGACGGTAACGTTTGCGTCGTTCGGAGTTGGTTCCGGCGACGGGTTTGGTTAACTGCTCCATACGCTGGATGGTGTGGCGTAGGGAGGTCATGGACATTATGTTCTTAGC
>ERZ761584.364-NODE-364-length-14980-cov-6.448308_pt1 | contig 14980 bp, 11 predicted proteins | sample MGYA00512168_ERZ761584 | MGnify/ENA primary metagenome ERZ761584 (study PRJEB28899, sample SAMN03785564) | bioreactor sludge metagenome | biome: EBPR Sludge; feature: EBPR Bioreactor; material: 0.22µm filtered reactor supernatant | place: Saint Lucia: Queensland...
GTCTGCCACGGTGCCCCTGTCTGCCCCACCGTAGGGCGGGCTGTATTGCTTGAATACGCAGCCTCCAGCGCTGCGGTCAAAGGCTCAAACGAGCCGGTTATCGTGGCGCCAGCAGCCGGCGCAATGAAAACCGAGGCTGCGAGCGGCGGGAATGTGCCGGTGATCTGCGCGGGCTTGATGTCGCCAATCCACACAGCCGCTTGCAACGGCGCGAACGAGCCGGTTATCTGCGCAAGTGCAATGCTGGTGATATAGACTGATGCACTCAGCGGTGCGAACGATCCGGTTATCTGCGCAATGCTGTTGGTTAAGTCTGTCTCGCCAAATACAAGATCGCCCGATGAGGCGGGTTCTTGTGAAAAGACAAGATCAAAATCGCTCATTGCAAGACGGCAGACACCACGGACACAAGACCCCCAGCGAACAGGTCAACCTCTGACATTTCACACTCAGCCCCGCTCGCCTCAAGCCCTGCATCCATGTCAAAAGCGGTATCTCCGTTTCGGTTTACAACCGTGACCCACGTGGCTGTGCCGGTGTTGGCAATCAGGCCGGCGTCTGCTGGCGCCAACAACAGCGCCCCTCCAGACACAGCCCCTGCAGGGTTTTCCAGTGGCACCTCCACCAACATTGCTGTACCTGGGGCATCGTTTACACTTGCACGGCGCGTTCCACCGTACACGCGGATTGCAGCGGTCCCAGTCCCGGTATTTATGAATGTCAAGCGCCCGGACAGCGCGCCTTCACGACAAGCGGTTGTTTCAGAAATCATGTTGTGTCCTCATAGTGAAGCAGAGAGGTTGTCAGCCGCTACCGCACGGTATGTGTGGGTGTGATCCAGGGCCAGCGCTGTGTATACCTCCGCCAAATCAAGCCCAAGGAACTGGTATACCCCCGTTACAGCGTCGCTCCATGTCTCAGCCACCAGTTGCCCGGTGCGGTCGTGGTACAGGCGAACCTTGCGGGCCAGCGGTAGGTTATCCGGCAGCGCCTTCTTCTTCACCGTGCCGGTGATCTGCCCTGCGCCAGCGTACAAGTTCTGGAACAACGGCAGTCGATCCATCTGCCGCGTGTAGATGGTAGCCTTCGGTGGGTAGACCCCCGCAGGCACTGTATTGTCAAGACGGGGGGCTATTCCTGTGAAGCCACGGAACGTACCCGTGAGCGCCAATGCTGCGCGGCATGCGGCCTCCAGCGAGACGACATCGGCTTGCGTAGCCGCTCCGCTCCAGATACCCAGGGCAGCAAGGTTGTCTGTCGTCTGGAACGTGTACGAAGCGTTCGACCCGGAGCCAATCCGATTAATAGAAGGCGGCAGCTTGTCGGTAAGCGTCCCTCCAAGTTGCACCCCGTCGATATACATCACAGCGTCAAGACCTGTTTTAACAACAGTCAGAAACTGAAAACTAGACGAAAACGCAGCAGCTCCGAATGCCGTGCCCCCTCCGGCTGCTTTTGCAATGGCCCAAACGTTTCCATAGTTAGCCTCGTGGTCGAACACGAAACCTCCACCCCCTGTATCGGAAAACACCGCTATGCCAGGCCCACTGTTAGTGTCCCGAACCAGCGCACAGATCGTGCAGTTTGTAGGCAATGTAACAGCGCTGCCATACGACATTGCAGCGCTGTTACCCTGTGCAGATAGAACTAACCTGTCACCAACAATAGCCAAATCAGTGGTGGCGGTGATATGGTTCGTCCCGATGCGGTCTAGCAACTGCGTGCCGCTGACATTCCCAGCATCATGTACGGCCAGCGGGGTCAGGCCCGCAACAGTAGTCCACCAGCTCATGTCACCACCACGGGCCGGTTATGTCGAACGCAAGGTATCCCTGCAGCCAACTGTTTGATTGACCGTGCGCCACCTTCACAATCGCAAACGTCCGGCCAGGGTAGCCCGCCACTCCGGTAATATGCTCTAGGTGGTCAAGCCCTGGGCTGTCATTGTGGACCCAGAACATACCTGGCGCCTGGCCGCGCAAGTGCGTGCCTTCTTTGAGAAGTACGGGTGACAAAATCAAACCATAATCGGGGCCATTCGGCCAAGAAATCCCAGTAGTGACACCTGATGCAACTTGCGAGTTATTGGTGTTCAAGCTGGTGAAACCCACGTTCACATTGGCCCCAACTTGCAAGAACGGGCGCATGATTACCTTACCCGTCGTGTCCTGTGTGCGCGGGAACCGCGAGCAGAAGTCCGAATTGTTGTAGGCGGATGGATCAAATGAATTCGGGGTAGTACTGGCGGCCCCGTACGCGGCTTTGGCACACAGTAACGTGTTGTACTGGTCGTTCTGCCGAAAACTGGCAAAATCAGTAAAGCAGTATCCACCGAGTCCACCTCCGTCCACGCTTTCGACAAACAGGTAGAACCCTCGGTCGTCACCGACCAGGCACCATTGGCGATTGGCTGTTGCCGGTGCAGTCGAATCGGCGGTGTTTCCTGCTGCCTTGGCGTAATACCACTTGTACCATCCGTTGTATGCAGTGGTTCCTGATCCGGTTCCGACCTCGTTCTTGGTCGGCGCTGCTGAGTCGTATGGGGCACGGGTACCGACGAACGTATCCACGTCGCTCATGCCCTCTGACATCGTCACCTTGGCAAATTTCGCATAGGTTGTGGTCCAGGCTGGATCAAGCGCGTCGTCCACACGCAGGTATGGACGGTTGCTGGACACGTTCAGACTGCGGTATGCACGCTTGTTTGTGCCGGTGAACGCAATCTCCCAGCCCAGCGGGGCCGTCTTAGCCGCCAGCGTGCCGGTGGCTGGGCTTGCAGGGCTACCGCTCACCGCATAGGTGAGTGTGGTCCCGGTGACTTCAAGCGCGGTAAAGTCCCCGTTGTACTCGGTTTGCGTAGCCCCGGAAATACGCACAACTTGACCAGCACGGTACTGGTGCCCTCCGCTTATGAGTACGGTGGCAATGCCTCCGGTAGAGGTGATACTGTTGACAGTCTTGAGGTTGAAACCATCAACCAGGCAAGCGTCCAGCAACGCCGTCATCGCGCCCCATGCGTTCGTCAGTTGTGGCGCCCCTTGCATGTCATGCGACAAAAGTTTTATAGGTGCAGTCATGGTGTGTTCACGTCCCCGCGAATGAGTAAAGTAAAGGAGTCATCCGGTACAGTCTCTGGCCCTTGCTGTACGGTACGAACAACCCAGATCGGAAATTCCGCGCCGACCGTGTTGAATCGAAGCACGTTACCCGCCGACCAACCTGCGCCCCACCCCAGCGCGGGGATGGTGAAATAAGGCACGCTGGTTGCCGGGTTCGTCGGTGCGCAATTTGAGTTCACGGACCCTGTTGCAATCACGCCGACGTTCTCACCGATCACGTTGAATGTGGTCCCGCTGGTGAACTGAACGACCCAGCGTTCTGTGCGGGCACCACGGTTCGTGACGGCAATCGGATACTGCGCTGAGTTGAACGTGCCGGTAGCAGACGATCCCGAAACAGAGTCAGCATAGGTGCCGTTCCAGGTGGCCTGATCGAACAACACCGACACGCGGGCGAACATATCGCCGTTACCACCTGCGATCAGAGCGCTTGAAACGTAGCTCCCCAGCGGGTAATCATGGGTCAATGCCCGTGTGAAACTGATTTCACCATTGATCTGGGTTTCACGAACGACGCCCATATCCTCGATGCGATGCTCGATGGTTACAGGCTGCGAGTAGCCGGATACGTCCGTGAATGTCACCGTGCCAGCCTCCAGGTCAGCGGTGTAGCCGGTGTTGATGACAACACCATCGTGGCCAATCACACGCACGCGGGATAGCCGAACTCGCGCACAGTCGATGGTTTGCGCGTTCGACACCGTGGCTGTCACCTCACCCGTGTGCCCAACAACGGCAAAGCCACCGGGCCTGAAAATAGGAACACGCCCATCACTTGGCAGCCGCACCGGGTCGATACCCAGGATGTCGGCATCCAGCGGCAGGTAGCTGTAAGCAACGGCGTTGTAACGCAGGGTGTTGAGCTGCACCAGATCAAGTTTCACCTCACTCACCCCGGATATACCCAAGTAGCTCAGGTCAACGGTGGCATCTTCTACCAACACCATGGGGTTGACAAAGTACAACTCTACCAACCCAAACTCGTAGTCGATTACCCCCTTTACGTAGTCACCGTTTATCTTTCCGTCCGCGTCAGACGTAACGCTAAATGCGGTGGTCCCGTCCCCCATTGTCCCGGCTACCGTGAAACTCGAAGGACGCACAGGTACCGAAGCCACTCTGAAAAATGAGCTGTATGCTTTGAAAGGAGAGGTAGCCCCGGCAACAGGTGGCTCGATCACACTGCTGAGCGACGAAGTAATCGGGGATGCGTTGGTAGGCCATGCAGTTATTACCCCCGTTCCGGTAGCCGGTGTGACAGAACCTACTACCGTCCCAACCCCTGTGGTGGGTGATACGTCGTACGCTAGAGAATCGTTTGCGGTTTGAACGTAGTTCTTGTCGCCCAAGGTAAACCGAATACCACTAAGCTCGCAGTTAGGGCGGATCGGGACACGCAAAACATACGAGTTTATGGTCGCATCGAAAGACTGAGGTGAGGTTGCTTCCGCGCTGTAGCTGACATTAACGGAAGCACTTGTGATAACGATAGTGCGTGTGTCAGTAACGCTTGGATCAGCGCCGCCAAACCTCCACCATTCCACTTGACTGATTTGTTTGCCGTCGTTTCGGTATTCATATGCGATAGGGCCGTCCGTGGCTTTTCCCGCATATGTGCCAACTGGATCGCCCATCACCGGGGTTGCTACGCTGGTATCGGAGATATTGATAACGCCTGTTGTGTAATTTACGGTACCAATCACGTACTCAAGATACTGTGTCTGGGTAGACAACTTGTTTGCTCTAGGCCACAGCTTATCTACCAGTATCAGACTCCCGGCTCGGTCATAAACCGCGAACGTAGATGTTTTTGTTTCTGACCCGGCTGCAACAGCTTGCGTTGGGTGGGGGTGATTTCCCCAAGTGAACTCAAGGTCAACGTCCACCGTAAACGAGACAGACCCTTCTACGATACCTGTGGCTCCAAGGCTCCCGCTTGAGATTGACACACCACTCGCTGTTTGCTTACCCGACGACTCAAATTCGACCGTAAACACAGTCCCCGGCGGGGGCAACTCAGTTGGTGAAATCTCAAGCAAACCCTTGCTGTAGTATATCGTTCCTGTGGCATCCCCGGTAAAAACCCCATTGTTATCGGATGCCGTCTTTGCCCCACCGTTCGTCCACGATACCGCTACGGTCCCAGGGGAAAATGCCGAAGTCCCAGGGTCTGCTGATACGTCCCCATCGCTGTTGACGAAAGCAGCAAATGTAGGTACCGCAGCACTAAAAGAATCGGTCGGCGGGATCAAAGAACCCGACTGGCTCGCCAACAGAATCGCGCTACCAACGTCCGGCAGTGCACCCAAAGTAACAACTACGGTTCCGGTCGTGTAGCTTATAGTGCCGACACCGAACGCACTATCCGTGCCTCGGATAACACCGCCTCCGGTATCCCGAAGCGTGTACCAGCGGCCCTGTGCCAAGTAGCTCACGGAAAGGGAAGCAGGTGTAGGTATGTTCGAGAACGTAAAAACGTAGCTCAAAGAACGACTTTCAGGTGTTATCCTGATAATAGCTTGGTCTGAAATAGCCTTGGGTGTGGCAGCCGGCGTAAAAGTTACCGTGTGCGACCCACCTCCTGTGCCAAACACGTTCTCATAGAGGTTGACGATGCCATTGCTGTAATCGACGGTGCCGACTGGGTTACCTGCGTTCTCAAGTACGCCGCCGTTGTCGTTCAGTGTCACACCGCTTCTGACGATTGACAGCGACCCCGGATAAATCGCCCCGCCGACGTAAAGAGACTGGGTTGTGGTGAAAGCCAGTGTCAGAACCTGTGCCAAACTCGAACCTGATGCCACCAAAGCAGCCGACAAACCATTCGTCTTGACATCACTGATCGGTGTTTCTGTCTGTGCACTCGGTACCAACTGCGTGAAAATTGACTCGGCGTTGACTGTGAAATCACCCAGGTCTGCAGCTACCGCGAGCGGTACAACGCCAACGTATGTACCCGCGTCAGCTACCGTTGTTTCCCTTATTTTCGTACTGGTTGACGTTCGTGTGAACGACTTTGTTGCAGGAGAACCGGGGAAGTCAGTGCGCAAGGCATCCGATATTTCCACCGTGACTATCGTTGCTTGGTAATCCGACTGTGAAACGCTCTCGTAGAAAGTACGGGCCTGACTCGATACAGATGTGGCCCGGACGTACTGAGTTACCTCCGACACAAGACCCTCGTTGTAGGTAAGAACGATAGTCTGCCCAACAACGGGTAACTCTGCCGTCGGACGTTGCATGATCTGAATTACCCGCTGACCAGCGATGTGGTTTTCATACAAGAAGCCCGCGTATTCTGGCCCCTTGTTTAAGTAGCTTTCGACCCGTGCGGCAGCCTGGGAGCGCGTATCGAATACGGACTCCGTACTGAACATCGTAACGCTAACGCGAGGGTCTTGCGGCGGGGCTGCTACGATCACATTAGCCCCGAAGTAGGTATCGGTGTCATCGGTGTGCACTGAGGCGAACACCTTGCGCATGGACACCTGACCCCCAGCGCGGGCAATCTCTGGAATATCGGAAAATATCGCGTTCGATACCCCGTCAGCAATCACGTTTCCTGTAGGGGCACCACCGCCCTCTGGTACGTCTGCCATCACCGCAGACTTGAGCAACTTAACGTCGCCGGATAGGATGGCCATCTAAACTCCGATTGTTTATATTTCCATGAAGCGAAAGGTCGCCAAGTACCAGTCGCCAGATTGAACATCGCTGCGGTGCACCCATGGGCGGGCCTCAATTGCAGCGCCGTCATGGTGCCGAAATATCACCGTGCGCGATTCGCCCCGTATTGTAAGAGTCATTTCTTGGCCCGGTACTGCGGCCCAATTTCGCAACTGCTCCAGGTCGGTGTGCTCGGTGGCACCACTGGCGTCGTCCTCTGGTTTCAGCGTTATGGGGCGCCCGGCAATCCGCTCCGCAACCTGCACGATGAGTGCTCCTGTTATGGTCCGATCACTACTCTGTTCGACCGGGTGCCAGTCATTCTCATCCTCCCAAAACAGGTCAGGGTTAAGTGTGACGGTCGTTGTGCCTACGGTGAGTGTTACGCTCATGCTGATGTCCTTGATGATGTTTCAAGACCCGCGAGCACTTCCTGTATTGCGTGCGCCCCATCGAGGTCTGTTTTAACTTGCTTTTGTTTCCCGTTGAGGTTTATATTGACCACGGTAGTTTTTTCTTGCTGTGATCGGGCTTGCTGCTGTCCCTGTTGCCGCGGGCTTTCGCTAGTGGACTTGCTTGCAGCTTTTGCTGCATTCGCCAGAATCATTTTCTCAATGGCCTCGTTAAGCGCCGCACTCCAGGTTTTACCCGTACCCGCCCAGCCGGTCGCTTTGCCAAATTCATCTACAAACTGATTAGCGATCTGCAGGGACTGCCCCTCATCCAAACCCCGACCCTTGGCCTGCTCATAAACTCCGGCACGAGTTGGGACTCCGATCTGGATACGGTTGCCGTCCTTGTCCACCCGGAACCCGTCTTTATCAACACCCTGGCGTTTGCGCTCAAGCTCGGCCGCACGTTCTGCAAGCTCGATCTCTTTCTCCAGGGCCGATATGCGCCTCTCAACGGCGGCGTTCTGAGCCTCCAGCGCCTCCGTAGCGGCTATTGCAGACAGCTCAAAGGCAGTCATGTACCCGCGAGCGTTGTTGATGGCACTGGCGGCCTTGCCCATTGACGCAACCGATACCTTTCCGGTTGCGTCAATGGCTACGTTCAGCCCCCTGGTAGCCCCTTCGGACTTCAGCATCTGCTCGGTAACTTCCCGGCCCATGTCGCCAGCCGCATCAATCGCAGACTGCGCATATTTTTCAAACGCCGTTTGCAACTGAGAGATACTGGCCTGCCCGTCGTTCTTGACTTTCTCCCAGGCAGCTGCATTCTTTTCTGCGATCTGCTGCAACTCCTGGGGTGTCTTGATACCGAGCTGGTGGTAGGCTTCTGTCAGCCCCTCCACCGCAGCCGTTGAGTTTTTCAACCCCTTGATCTGCTCATCAATGCTCGTGATGCTGTCCTTGCGCGACAACAGCAGTTTTTCCTCAACATCCAGCAACTTGCGTTTGGCTTCGTTCTCGTCGGTGTTCGCCGTAATCTCCGCACGCTTCGCGTCGATGATCTTCAACCCGGCGTCAATCTCGGCCTGGATGAGCAACTTGCGGCTTTCGAGAATCTTGATGTTCTCGGTCTTGATCTGATTTTCGAGTTTGGTAACGTCGTTGACTAGACCTTGCTGTTTTGCCTCAGATAGCAGAACCTCCAGGTGTTTGATGCGGGCACCGGCCTGTGCGTCTTTCGCCGCCGTGCTTGCAGCGGTCTGCCTGATGTCAACCTCGCTGTTTCGGATAACGTCTTTCAGCCCGTCGTTGTACAGTGCGGTCGCTTTACCCAATTCCTTACGAACGCTTTTCAGCTCGTCATTGACGTTGAATCCCTCTTTTTGCAATGCGATCAGTTCTGCCTCGGTGCCTCTCAAAGACCCGATCAACAGGCTGTACCCTTCGATCTCCTTGGAGTGGTCTTGCAGTTTCAGCGTCTGCACAGAACGTGCAAACGCCTCATCTTTTGCCGCAGCAGCAGCAGCAATCATCTGCTCAAGCTCAGGCTGGGCCTTGGCCAACTTGTCAACATACGCCTTGGTTTCGGCGTCAATTTGTTCCTTGGTGGCACCCCTCTTTTCTGCAACATCTTTCAAGTGCTCAAGCTGAACAATCATCAGATCAACTTCGGCCTTTTGACTGGCCGCCACCTTTTCGAGTGCGTCTGCTTGGAGTTGGGAAGCCTGCGCGTTTGCACGGGAGATAAGCGATGCATCCCCTGTGAGTTGCGCCAAGGTGACAAGCTGCTTACCCTCATCCTCGGCTGCTTTAGTTTGACGCTGGTACCCCTCCGTGGCGATCTGCTGGGTCTTTATCAGCTCTGCAGCCCTAGTGTTGTACGGCACAATTTTGTCAGCACCTTGCAGCGTTGCATCTCCTGCCAACGTTGCTGCAACAGCCGACAAGTCATATCCTGCGGCCACTCCCCGAACAGCGGTGTCAAGTTTCTGTACCGCAGCAGACGCCGCCGCGCTGCTTGTACCTGTCGCAAGGTTGCCTTGGTTAGCTTGCTCTTGTGGCGCAAGCATCTGCCCATAAGCGTCCTTCAGTTTCCCCAAACGGGTTGCCGACTCGTCGGTTTCCTTCTTCAGAAACTCCCATGCGGTCGCGGCGCTATCCCCACTCAATATGCCAAAAAGAGCGGCGGCGCCTTTGACGGTCAACTGCAAGGCTTCATAGAAGCCCATGAGCGTTATACCCACGGTACCAACGACCCCGCCTAGAATCTTGATGGCCCCAGTCAGCAATTGCACCCAGCCTGCATCACCGGCTGTCTGCGCGGTCAGCGTCATCAGCCCCTTGAATCGCTCCCATGCGTTCGACACGCCATCCGTTTCACCCTGGAGCTTGTTCAAGGCTTGCGCCAACGCCGGGAACAAGTCCCTCGCTGCCAAGTTGCCGCTCTCCACCAACTTGTTAAGTTGCGCTTCTGTGATGCCCAGACCTTGCGCGACAAGACCCATGGCACCGGGCAGCCGGTCGCCCAACTGCTGGCGCAGTTCTTCCATCGACACGACACCTTTGCTGGCCATCTGCGCCAGCGCATTAAGCGCCCCGCTCGTCTCGTCGGCGCTCAGGCCAAGAGACGCCGACGCCTTGGTGACAGCCTTGAACAACTCGTTCGACTGATCCAGCGGGATGTTGGCTGACTTCATGGACGCAGCAAACTTGACGAACTCGCCGGTCAGCCCGCCCATCGACACACCAGACTCCATTGCCGTCTGCCGCAGGAAATCCATCTGCTTGGTGGCCAGTTCCGTGGACCCGTAGATCGCATTCAAACCGCGTCGGAGCTTGTCACCCTCGATCACCGCTTGAACAAACTCGGCACCCAAGTCCTTGACCTTCTGGACCAGATAGCCGACGCCATCAGCAACCAGATTGCCTGCCGCGATCTGACCCAAGGAGCCTGCAAACAACTTGGCAGTCTTGTCACCAAGGGTCATGGTGCCGTTCAACTCACGCAGGTCGCGCTCCAAGGCGTTTATCTTGGCGTTACCTGCATCGAACGCGCCCTTGAGTGTGTTGCCCGTTGCCGTGCTCTCAGCGGCCAGCGTGTCCATCGCCGCCTTGGTCTTGGCGATCTCATCCTTCAACTCCTGGGCTGACCGAACGCCGACCGTCTTAAAAGCATCCTGAATCTTGGCACCAGCGGCTGTTGTAGCGTCAGCGGTTTGCCGAACCTGTTGCTCGGCTTTCGCAAGCTCTGTTTCCCAGAATCGAACGTACTCGGCAGCGTCTGCCATTTTCTTGGCTTCGTTCGCCAACTGCTCAAATGCTTTCTGCTGGGCCAGCTCCCGCTGGGCGGCGGTCAAAACTTCTGTTTCGTGTGCCAGTTTCTGAGCCGCTTCCTTGGCCTCAACGATAGCGAACGCTTCCCGCTGCCATGCCTCCGCATCTGCTGTGGCTTTGGCTTTCGCAACCGCATACTCCTGGTTCGACCGCTCAGCATCTCGCAGGGCTAACACCTCGGCCTGGAGGGCCTGCTCCCCCCTCTTGAGCATGTCGATCTGGGCTTGCTGTTGGATCGCAAGCAGGCGATCCGATTCGGCCATCTCAGCGATAGCCGCCTTGCGAGCGTCTATGGCTGTCACGCCACGGTTGAAGATGGCGATCAGTTCGGCCTCAGATGCCGTGACGTTCTCGGTGCTGACTCCGAGTTTCTGCGCTTGCTCGGCGGCGGCGTTCAGTGCCGTGCTGTTCTCGTTCGCAGCCTTGGTCAGACGCTCGACGTACTGGGCCGACTTGTCGTATTCCTTCGCCAGCTTGTCAACCGCCGACTGCGCTGTGTTGTACTCAGCGGTGGTGGCCTTCTGTTCCTCGCGTAACTCGACAAGCCTGGCACGCCCTTGGGTCTGCTTGTCGATCAACTCCCTGAATTTGGCCTGGTACTCGTCGGTCTTTTTACCGGCAGCATCGTACTCAGCACGCAGCTTCGTTATCTCACCGGAGTAAGTTTCCAGCGCCTGCTTCGCCGCGACCACCGCGTCCTTGGTAGCATGCTGCTTTTCCGCAGCAGCAGCAGATGATTGCTTCAGTGCGTCGAGCCGCTGGCCAAGGTCCGATGTTTTCTGCGCTGCGTCCGCCTGCGCTGCTTTCAGTTGGTCGGTTTCGTCGGCCAACTTCTTGATCGTCTGAACCGCTGCGTTCTGGTCGCCCAGGCGGGAGATTTGATCCGCAAGCTGCTTGAACTCAGGGCCAGCCAGCCCGCCCTCCTTCGCCAGCGCATTGATCGCCGTCTGGAGTTGCTTGATGCCTTCTTCCCCAAGGGTATCGACCGCAAGGGTGAGGGTTACGTCACGTGAACTGGAGCCTGTTGCCATACTGCGCTACCTATGCAGAAAAAAGAAAACCCGCCATGCTTCATAGGCGTGGCGGGTCTGTGGCTGCGGGTACGCCCCGCCGCGCCTTAGCCGAAGATTACGCAGTGCGCAGCGTGACGGTGAACGGCTGGGCCTTGCCAGTTGGCGTTTTCATCTTGCCCGGCAAGCTGACGTTTGCGAAGTCGTTGGCCAGGAAGTCGAATGCGCTGTTGGCAGCGATAACGCCTTCGTACACCTCGACGATACACGGCAAGCCGTCGGCCTGGTTGATGCCGTCAAACATGAATCGGGCACGCACGTCAGCGCTGGTGGCGCCGTTGATAACGGTGCCGCTGGTTGCGCTGTAGGTGCCAGAAACGTCAACGTGTTGATCGGCAGCAATCGCGCCGGTGCTCAGGGCTTTGATGAGGCCCAACACGCGATTCAGAACGTAGTCAGTGCCTTCGACATAGGTGATAAGACCTGTGGCCGAATCCTTGACCGTGATGGTCGAACCAAGGGCTTCCTTGCTGACAGAAACCCAGCAGTCGGCCTTCGTGGTTACTTCATGATCGGTCAAGGTGCCGGAGCCTTGCGACACAGCGGCTTGCGTGCCCAACAGCGCCAGGGCCATCGACTCCTTGTTCACTTCCTTCAGCTCCAGCGTGAAGTCAGCAGGCTTTTGCAGGGCCACGGATTCGAGAGTTTGGCCGTAGTCGTTGCGACCCTTCGACACCAGTTCCTTGATGTCAACGTTGGGCTTGATCTGGAATTTGTCAGCGTAAAACGGGCCTTTCAAGCCCTGCGCGACACCGGCAACAATACGTTCAATATACACATCGCCAGCGCCTAGAAAACCGCGTGCAGCCATTTGGAATACTCCTTGAGTGGTGGTATGCCGCGTTCAACGGCACTGTCAGAAACTTTACAAGCGCATAGTGTAATTCTTTTCAGGTTACTACAGCCTGCGGCATGATTTCGCTATGCGTCGGCAAGGCACTCCGCATACTCGATTGAGACGTGAACCACCGCAAAAACGATGGGCACGCCGTCTGCGCGGGGGCCGATGTCGCGCCCGGTGTAACTGATGCTACGGACCAGTCCACCCAAACGGGGGCCTTGGCCGAACAGCACCTTTTTGATGTCCTTGATGACCAGATGAGCGGCGTCATTCGGGTGGTCCGGGTCGCACCTGACGTACCCACCCAGGACGTAGTTCTGCGTGATTTTGATTTCCTCGCGCCCAACGTTATCCCCAGGTCGGTCCTCCCCCTCGATGATGACGCTGCACGGCACCATGTCATCGTCCACCATGCGCCGCCCACGGTACACGGTTGTGCCAATATCGGTGTTGAACCCATCCGTTACATTGATGCCCGCCAACAACGTAGCAAGGTATACCGCAATGTCGGATGCTTTGGTGAATGGTGTCGTCATGTGAGAGCCTTCTGAATTTCTGCTTCGACCTCATCGAGCAACTTGGCGCTCAGGTCGTCTCCGATTTCGCCTTCGATTGTCGGGAGTAGCGTTTTGAACATCTGGTACACCGCAGGGCCGTACCTGTGCAGCTTCTTGCCGGACCTATCACGGGCGAATATACCGAAGCCGTTGCCGCCAGAAACACCCCCGGCCTTCAGAGGTTGCATGAAGGCGTAAAGCAACGTTGCCCCTCCTCCCTGCCGACTGACGCCGACCTGTACTGCCTTCTGACGCATACCCTCCGGTAACTTCAAGGCACCTGTATAGGGTCGCTTTTTGTTGTTGTACTGGTGGCCCGTTGTCTTGCGTTGGGCCAGAACCAGTTGGTTTGGGTATCGAGACAGCGGGGTGACAAACGGTTTATTCCCGAACGCAACGACGGATGCTTTTGGCTTCTGCAAAGTCGCTGGAACCACATCCATCTTGGTGCGGATATACGGGTCATCGAGATTCACCGAGGCCACCATGCGCTGCCGTGCAAGGTCATAGGCCGACTCCATGGCGCTGTTGAGCGCCGTTACTGATGCCGCTACGATCTCCTGCCCGGTCAACTTACCCAGGCGCTCGCCAAGCCCCTCGACTTTGGAAACGTCAATCTTGATGAGCGAGGCGGTCATCAGGTCGTCACGTCCATGATGACGAAGCGCTGCAGCACACCGCTGTCATGCGCCCGGTACTCAAGCCGGTAGGTGCGTCCGTTCTGCACGAACCGATCTCCCGCCTTCGGGTTCACCTCAGACGAGATCGTGGCCACATCCCGTTGCATGAAGATGTCGCGGTCGGTATCGTTCTGGAAGCCTTCAACCTGCACCCCCTGCTCGATATTGATCTTGATCGGCGTGGTAGCACCATTAAAAAAGGCATCCTCGCCCATAAGGTTGAGGATGCCTTGCGCCGCACGCCTGAAGGCGGGCAGCATGGTTTAGCTCGCAGCAGCCGACACCTTGATAACCGCTTCAGGCAGCGTGTTCAAGTGGATCGGATTGGATTGCGAGAACATTTCAATACCCAGGTCGAACTTCATACGCTCCTGCTTGACGTAGTACGGCAGCCCGTTGGTATTTACAGTCTCGATGTAGTTCGCAGGGGCATACGCCGTCTGGAACATATTGGGCACCCCTGTCGGGTATGCGTAGCCCAAGTCGGTAGCAATGAAGTCGCCAGCGGAGGTGCCACCCAGATAAACCTGGAACACAACACCACAGTATTCAAAGTCGCCCTCAGACTGGTCGGTACGATAGTGCTGCCCTTGTTGGTACAAGTCAAACGCCTTTTTGACCGTGGTGTGCGCCACCAGCTTGTCGAAAAAGCTGGCAGACACTTTAACGCGAACACGCTGCAAAGCACGACCGCCCAATGCAACTTGCACCTTGCGCTTCAAGTCGATGCACTTCTGTTTCACGTCGGTGGTGGTTGTGCTCAAATCGAAGAAAACCGTGTCCTGGGTGAATCCAAACAGGTTGTACATGTCCCACAAGACCGTAGACCCGTCGGCATCAAGAACTTGCCCCTTAAGCGCACCGATACGGTGGTACTCATTGGTCAGGTCAAGATTGGCCTTCATCACTTCCAGCTTGCGTGTGACGATTTTGATGACTGCTTCCACTTCGGTTTCGCTACCGAACGCACGCACACCCTGCACTTCGTCAGCCAGCACAGATGCGGTCTGGGGCAAGTGCACAGCGGCGATGGGCAGCAACTTGCGGCCAGTAAGATGCACCGGCTGCGGGATGCCGCCACGGGGCGCGGTGGGTACCAGTTGCAACTTGGAACCCTGACGCTCAATCATCATGGTCAGCGTGTTGATACCGTACTCGCTAAACAAGCCTTCGTCACCAATCTGCGTTGGTACGCGGGGGATGTCAACGATGGCCTGCGTCAAGCGGGAAAGACTAAACGCATCGTTGTTGAAAATGTCTAATGTTGCCATTTGTGTTGTGCTCCTGAGCCAGAGTAATAGTTAGGCTCAGAGAGCCGGGGT